>Ga0194112_10006039_pt1 | contig 16144 bp, 18 predicted proteins | sample TA2MahC400mmetaG_FD_146191 | JGI IMG/M metagenome (GOLD analysis project Ga0194112, IMG submission 146191) | Freshwater microbial communities from Lake Tanganyika, Tanzania - TA2015016 Mahale Deep Cast 400m | ecosystem: Environmental > Aquatic > Freshwater > Lake | place: Tanzania: Lake... | reverse complement strand
CATAAGGCGTTGTCCGATGTCAACGGCCCGCATGGCGGAGCGTCGAACACCCCCCGATCCCTCGATAAGCATATCCCACCGACCGCCCTACGCTCCTTCCCTTTGCTAGATCGTAATGGAAAAAACATAAATGAAACTGGTCGACGGTCAGCCGGGACGGAGGGGAGAGAAAGCGGCAGACTGCCTTCCCCGTCAGAGGGGAAGACAGCCTGCCGAAGGGAAGGGGTTGAGAGTCGAGCGGAGTAACTCCTGAACTCTCGCATCTATGGAGGAAAAAAGGAGGTGCGTCTTCATCGTCGGCTTCCATTTGGTAATACGCCCGATCTCGGCGGAGGGTTGCAGCCTCCTTCGTCCCAGGAACGGAGACAAACGGGGCGGTGACGGAGTCAAGGCGGGGCCGGGCCGGGAGCGGCCCTCGGCGCAGCTTGCGCCGAGGCGGTTTTTTTATCAATAAAGAGAACGGCCCGTGAAGGAAATATGGGAATTGTCTGCTAAAAAATTGAACATATTATATCATGAAAATTTGTGAAAAGCAACAATTATTTTTATTATTTTGTATTCATCGTGATTTGGCTTCTTCCGGAGCACAAATTGCGCGTTTTTCGGGCGCAGCGGCGCCTGTTATTTGATTCTCGATCAAAAAAGGGCCCTAAAAACGGCTGTTTTTCCTCGTTTCGCCTCTCAATATGGAAAAACGGAGCCGATAAGAGCAAAATAAGACCGGATATCAAGGAGGGCGCGATGGACATCGAGCTGTTCCGAAGGCACGGACACGAGTTCGTGGATTGGGTCGCGGAGTATTTCAAGAGCGTCGAGAATCTGCCCGTCATGTCGCGGGTTCAGCCCGGCGACATCAGGAAAAAGATCCCGCCCGCTCCGCCTGAAAACGGCGAGCCCATGGAGCGCATCTTCGAGGATTTCAAGAGCCACATCCTGCCGGGCATGACCCACTGGCAGCATCCGGGCTGGTTCGCCTATTTTCCGGCGAACAACAGCCCGGCCTCGGTCCTGGCCGAGCTGCTGACCGCCGGGCTCGGAGCACAGTGCATGGTCTGGCAGACGTCTCCCGCCGCGGCCGAGCTCGAGGAGACGGTCATGGACTGGCTGCGGGGAATGATCGGACTGCCCGAGGACTGGGCGGGGGTCATCCAGGACACGGCCTCGACCGCCACCCTGTGCGCCCTCCTCTCCGCCCGCGAAGTCTCCACGGGCTTCGGCGCCAACCGGCGCGGCGCGCGGGACCCGCTCGTGGTCTACGCCTCGACGGAGGCCCACTCGAGCGTCGAGAAAGCGGTCAAGATCGCCGGGCTCGGCGCCGAAAATCTGCGCCTCATCCCCGTCGACGAGCATTTCGCCCTCATCCCCGGCCGCCTGGAGGAGGCGGTCGCCGAGGACGCGCGGCGCGGCCTGAGGCCCTGCGCGGTCGTGGCCACGGTGGGCTCGACCTCCTCGGGGGCGGTCGATCCGCTGCGCGCCGTCGGGGAGATCTGCCGGCGGCGGAGCCTGTGGCTCCACGTGGACGCCGCCTACGCGGGCACGGCCGCCGTCCTGCCCGAGATGCGCGGGCTGCTCGATGGCGTTGAGCTCGCCGACTCGCTGGTCTTCAACCCCCACAAGTGGATGCTGACCAATTTCGACTGCTCGGCCTATTTCGTCCGCGACCCGGGGCTCCTCATCCGCACTTTCGAGGTCCATCCCGAGTACCTCAAGACCGGCCGCGACGCCGTGGTGAAAAACTACCGCGACTGGGGAATTCCGCTCGGCCGCCGCTTCCGGGCCCTCAAGCTGTGGTTCGTCATCAGGACGTACGGCGTCGAGGGCGTCCGGTCCCTGGTCCGGGAGCACCTGAGGCTGGCGCGGCTGTTCCGTTCCTGGGTGGAGGCCCATCCCCGCTTCGAGCTCCTGGCGCCCGTCAACCTGAGCCTGGTGTGCTTCCGGTGGAATGACGGCCGGAAGAACGAATTGGAGCTGAGCGCCCTCAACAAGCGGCTGATGGAGGCCGTGAACGACACGGGGAAGGTCTTCCTGACCCACACCGCCCTGAACGGCCGCTTCACCCTGAGGCTGGTCGTCGGCCAGAGGACGACGGAGGAGCGGCACGTCCGGCTGGCCTGGGAGCTTCTGACCTCGGAGGCCGAAAAGCTCGGGGCTTGAGGCGGGTCATCTCAGCCGGGGGCGGAACAGGCCTTCCTTCCTGGCGCCCAGCAGTCCGGCCCGGACGAGCTCCGGGTCGGCCGGCTCGAGGGAACGGACCATCGCCGGCGTCAGGACCCGGTAATGGCGGGAGCGGTCGAGCGCGTCTCCCACGAACTCCAGATCCCGGTCCGTCGTCATCCAGGCCGCGGCGTCGAAGCGGCTCAGGTCGAACGGCCGCGAGTAGGCCCGGAGCGTCTTCCGGCCCAGGGCATTGAAGTAGACGTCGAAGTAGGACATGACCAGCTCGCGGATCGTGCGGTAGACCGGCTCCCTGTAGCGGAGGGTGGTGTAGTTCGATTTGGCCACGGCGCCCCAGGCTCCCCGGCTGAGGAAAACGGCGATGACGTGGTCGTCGTCGTCGTCCGAGGACCGGATATCGACGACGAGCGGAGGACGGCCGAGGAAGCGCAGAGCCGCCGCGGCGATCAGGGCGCCCTCGAAGCAGTGGGCCTTCCGCTCCCGGAGAGCCCGGCGCGGGGAGCGCGTCCCCGGAGCGGCGTCGTAGGCCAGGCGGTTGAGCCGGCGCTGGATGTCGGCCGGGGAGCGGAGGGAAGAGTAGAAGCGGCGCTCGGGAAGGGTCCAGGGAACCGTGAGCGGGCTCTTCCGCAAGCTGTTTTTTGGCATGGGCATGTTCTTTAATAACCGGCGGGCGCGGCATCCGTTCCGGCGGCCGTCCCGCTCCCGCGTCCTCGTCGGCCCTAGGCTCCGGACCTCCGCGGACGCCGGGCGGGCTTGCGGTCGACGTGGGTCAGCCATTTCCGGTATTCGGGCAGCTTGCCGCGGACGGCGTCCTGGAAGACGCCCACAGAAACCGCGTGACCTCGCCTTTTTCGCCGCTGCCGATCGTATGGGGCTTGGCCGTCTTCCTTGGATTCGAGCCGTCCACGACCCGGACGAGGGGAGCGATCTCGACGGCCGTGCCGCAGAAAAAGGCTTCGTCGGCCCGGTAGAGGTCCTTGAGACGGATGGGCGCAACTCGGGTGGGGATCCCCCTGTCGGCGGCGATCTCCAGCAGGCTCGTCCGGGTGATGCCCTCCAGGATCGACTCCGGAAGGGCGTTCGTCTGCAGGACGCCTTTTTTGACGATGAAGATGTTTTCGCCGGGACCTTCGGCGACCCGGCCCTCGAGGTTGAGGAACAGGGCCTCGTCGCAGTCGTGCTCCCTGGCTTCCAGGCCGTTGATCGTCGACAGCGTGTATAAGCCGCCCAGCTTGGCCCGCATGTCAAGCTGGCTGCGATGGATGCGCCGCCAGGGGACGATATAGGCCGAGACGCCCTTCTCGGTCTTGTCCCCGAGGTAGGCGCCCCACTCCCAGGCGCCGATGAGGAGCTCGACGGGGGAAAACTTGGGCACGAGGCCCAGGTTGCCGTAAGAATAAAAAAGAAGGGGACGGATGTAGGCCGACTGGAGCTTGTTCGCCCTCATGGTCTTCAGGACCGCCTCGATGATCCGCTCCCGGTCATAGGGGGATTTCATCTTGGCCGTGCGGGCGGAGAGGAGAAGCCGGTCGATGTGCTCGGTCAGCCGGAAGACGGCCGGCCCCTCGGCGGTGGGATAGGCCCGGATGCCCTCGAAGACGGAGTTGCCGTAGTGGAGGGCATGGCTCATGGAATGGACGACCGCCTTGGGCCAGTCCACGAAGCGGCCCATGGTCCAGATTTTCTTGGCCTTGAGAAAATGGGCGGGCTTGTACATTAAACGCTCCTGCAATGAGATGAAGCCGTCTTCCTCCGGGGATGGGGTCGGCGGCATAGGGGGAAGAAGGCGGTTTCTCCTTGAGGGGATACCATAAAATCCGCACCGGTTTTTGTCAAGCCGGATTCAGTCCCGGAGGATGAATTCCCAGGCGCAATAGCTGTCCTGGGGATGAGGGTCGGGCGGGCAGTGGAGGCAGCGCGTCTCGATGCGCGGGTCGATCGTCCGGGCGAAGCCGGAATATTCGACGATGCCCACCTCCTTGCAGGGGAAGTCGGCCAGCCCCTGCTTTCGCCGAGCCTCCTGGACCCGGCAGGCCTTCATGCGGAAGACGCAGCGCCGCTCGTCCGCCTCGCTCACTTCCTGGACATTGATCAGGGCGTAGAGGCGCCCCTCCAGGGCGCGGACCAGGGAGGGGATGCCGCCCCCGGGCGGGATCGAAAGCCGCTTCATGATCCGTTTGGCCTCGATGACGGTGAAGGACTCCCAGGCTTTCTTGTCCAGGGCGATGGCCTTCTCCAAGCCGAGGGCCTCCTCGACGGCGCGGAACCACAGCCCGTCGTGGGCCAGCCAGTTGAGGGCCGCGTCGCGCAGCCAGTGCTTCAGCTCGGCGGAGGACAACCGGTCGGCGGGATGTTCGTTCATGGAAACGTTTATCCTTCCTTTGAGGTGTTCTTCCGGCGTCTGGAAAGCGGCGCCGCCGTCTCAAAAAATTCCTTTCCCCCATGTCGCGCGCGGCGGACGCTGCCGTCGCCCAGAAGCCGGGTGAGGATGACTTCCACGATCTTCCGGTGCAGACCCAGCGACCTTTCGATATCGTCCGCGGTCACGGGTCGGCGGCCGATCAGGGATTGAACGCGCTCCATGTCCTCGGGCCCGGCGCGCTTGGGCGCCCGGCCGCGAAACGCGGCCACGACCTCGCAGCCCGGCCCGAGGCGGCGGCAAATCCTCTCCAGGGCGCGGGCCGACAAAGGCTTGACCCATTTCTCGGCCGGAGGGCGCACTGCGGTGTTGAGCTGCACCTTGTCCGGCCGGATGCGGGCCACGGCTTTTTTCAGGGCGGCGAGGTGGGCCGGGGAGTCGTTGAGTCCCTTGACCAGCATGACCTCGAGCCACAGGAGACCTTTGTATTCCCTGCGGAAATCGGCGAGCCCCCGGAGGACCCGCTCCAGACGCAGAGAAGGGTGGGGCCGGTTGACGGCGCGGAACACATCAGGTGAAGCGGCGTCGAGAGAGGGAACGACCCGGTCCGCGGCCAGGAGGGCTCGGCGTACGGAACGGCGGGAGAGGAGCGAGGCGTTGGTCAGGACGGTGACCGGGATGTCCGTAAACGTCTTGATCTCCCGGATCATCCGGCCCAGGCCGGAATGGAGCGTCGGTTCGCCCGACCCGGAAAAAGTGATGCTGTCGATCGGTCCCTTTTTGTTTAGGGGTTCCCGGACCTGGGAGACGACTTCCGCGACGGGAACGAACGCCCCGCGTCGGACCCGGGTTTTGCGGCTCGGCCCGAGCTGGCAATAGACGCAGTTGTAGGAGCATGTTTTGAAGGGCACGATGTCCACGCCGAGCGAGAATCCCAAGCGGCGAGAGGGCACGGGCCCGTAGACCCTGGAGCGGACGCGGCGGGGCTTGGGCCGGGCGGCCACGGCTCAGGCCTTGTCCTTATGGACCGCCAGGAACCTCTTCAGCGACCGGTCGTAGGAGCGTTCGACCGCCTCGGGGAAAAAGCAGGCCGGAAGCTCCCGGCGGCTCCAATGATAGTGGAGGCATTCGCAGCACAGGCCCTTGCGGCTGCAGGGCTCGTAGCTGCAGTTGCACCGGGCGAGGTTCTTGTCGGCGCGGCATTCGGTCATCGGGACGCCCTCCGCCCTCACGCCTTGTCCAGCGCCTGCTCCAGGTCGGCCCTGAGGTCCTCGACCCCCTCGCAGCCCACGGAGAGGCGGATGAGGTCGTCGGTGATCCCGGCGCCCTCCCTCTCTTCCTTGGGCACGCCGGCGTGGGTCATGCTGGCCGGATGCTGGATGAGGCTTTCGATCCCCCCCAGGGAGACGGCCAGAGCGCAGAGCTTCACGGCGTTGATCATTTTCTTTCCCGCCCCGTAGCCGCCCTTCAGGCCGAAGCAGATCATCGACCCGAAGCCCGACATCTGCGATTTGGCCAGTTCGTGCTGGGGATGGGAGGGCAGGCCGGGGTAATTCACCCAGGCGACCTTGGGATGAGCGGCCAGGTACGGGGCGAGCTCCGCGGCGCCCTGCTGGGCCTTCTCGACGCGCAGGGCAAGGGTTTTAACGCCGCGCAGGACGAGCCAGGCCTGGTGGGGGTCCATGGTGCCGCCCATGAGACGGAGGACTTTCTGCAGCTTCTTGAACAGGGCTTCCTCCCGGGCGATGACGACCCCGCCCACGACGTCCGAATGGCCGTTGATGAACTTGGTCAGGCTGTGGAGGACGACGTCGGCGCCCAGGTCGAGGGGCCTCTGGAGCAGGGGGCTGCTGAAGGTGTTGTCCACGACCAGGAGAAGATTGTGCTTCTTGGCCAGGCGGGCGCAGGCGCGGAGGTCGGTCAGAATGAGGGTGGGATTGGCCGGGGTCTCGATGTAGAGCAGCCGGGTGTTGGGCCGAATGAGACGCTCGACATGGCCGAGATCCGAGGTGTCGATGAAATCCGCCGTGACGCCGAAGCGCGAGAACTCGGTCTCCATGACCGTGCGCGACGGGCCGTAGCAGGCGGCCGTGCCGATGAGGTGGGAGTCCTTGTCGAGCAGGGCGGTGTAGACCGTCGTCACGGCGGCCATGCCGGTCGCCGTGGCCAGCGCCCCGCAGCCTCCCTCGAGGATCGCCAGGTTGTCCTCCAGGGCCTTGGTCGTGGGGTTGCCGATGCGGGTGTAGATGTAACCCGCGTCGCGGCCGGCGAAGCGGTCGGCGCCCTGGTCGGCGTCGCGGAAGGCGAAGGTCGAAGTTTGGTAGATGGGCACGGACACCCCGCCGAATTGCGGGTCGTGCTCCTGGCCGGCGTGGATGACGTTGGTGTAGGGGCTGCGGAAGGTTTTGCCTTTCATCATCGCTCCTTGATGAATGTTCAGGCCGGGCCGCTCGAAGGCGGCGGGCCGTTGTCTAAGAGCAAAGACGGCGGCCGGGTGCGGCCGCCCGTTCTTAGATTGTATCATGACACAAACGGCGGCCTGATTTCCAGGGGAGAGGAGAGCGCGATCCCTTTCCTTATCTATAGGGGTTGGGCTATACTTGGAGCCGTGAGAAAAAAGAAAAACTCCTCCCCCGCGGCCGGGGCCCGCTACGGGGAGAAAGAGGCGCGGGCCGGTCTCTCCGCCCGGCTGCCGGAGATCGAGACCTTCCCCAATCAATTCCGCGGTTACGAGGTCGTCATCGACATTCCGGAATTCACCTCGGTTTGTCCCAAGACGGGGCTGCCGGATTTCGGGACGGTGACGATCCGCTATGAGCCCGCGGGGCGCTGCCTGGAGCTCAAGTCGCTCAAGGAATACATCCTGGCCTACAGGGGCCTGGGGATCTTCCAGGAGAACGCCGTGAACCGCATCCTGGCGGACGTCGTGCGGGCCTGCCGTCCGGCGCGGGCCGTCGTCCGCGGCGAGTTCAACCCCAGGGGAGGCATCGCCACCGCGGTCGAAGCGCGGCATCCGAGGAGGCGCGGCGGAAGCGGAACATCCGGCTGACCTCCGAGGCCCCCGGGCCGTGATCCGAAGCAGCGCCGGCCGGCGAACCTAAGAAGTCGTTTCCAATGCACAGAAAGGCCGATCCGTGAAGAACGAAGTCCAGGAAGCCGGGCTGGGGATGACCGATCTGCTCATGCTCATGACGGTCGTCATCTGGGCCCTGAACTTCTCGGTCCTGAAGCTCGGCCTGCCCCTGTTCTCTTCGCCCCATGTCTTCAATTTCCTGAGGCTGGCGGGCGCGACCGCCATCCTCTTCGCCGTCCTCCGCTGGCGGGAGGGATCCGCGGCCGTCTCCCGGCCGGACCTGCTGCGGCTGGCCGTCCTGGGCGTGATGGGCAATTTCCTCTACCAGGCTCTCTTCATCCAGGGCTTGAAATGGACGAGCGCCTCGAACGCCTCCTTCATCCTGGCCACGACGCCGGTGCTCATCGCCCTGCTCAGCCTGATCTTCAAGCACGAGAAGCTGCACGCCGCCGCCTGGGCGGGCATCGTGATCTCGTTCAGCGGCCTGTACCTGATCATCGCCCGGCAGCCGGGCGGCGTCTCCCTGGGGGGCCAGGGCCTGCGGGGGGATGTCCTCGTCTTCGTGGGCAATATTTTCTGGACGCTGTACACGGTCTTCTCCCGGCCGCTCCTGCAGAGGATGTCTCCCCTGAAGCTGACGGCCTGGACCATGGCCTCGGGAACCTTGGCCTATCTGCCCCTGGCCGCGCCCGAGATGTCGGGCTTGCGCCGCGGGCTGCCGGCGGGCGCCTGGGCGGCGCTGGCGTACTCCACGGTCTTCGCCATCGTCATCGGCTTCGTCATCTGGTACAGCTCCGTGCGGCGCGTGGGCAACAGCCGGACGGCGATCTACGGCAACGTCACCCCCGTCCTGACGGCCGTGTCCGCTCATTTCATCCTCGGCGAGCGGCTGTCCGGGTTCCAGGCCCTGGGGGCGGCCGTCATTCTGGCGGGCGTCACCCTGACCCGGTCCGGGCACAGGCTTTTCCCCAGGACGAAGATCCCCTCGAGCAACGGCGCCTGAGCATCCGGCCGGAGGAAGTGGGGGCTGGACTTTTTTCCCCCTCTTTGGGTATAATTCCTGGCTCATGGCGGTCCGAGGGACGCGCTCCGGAGGAGCCGGCCGCGGGCCGACAGGAGACAGAGAAAGGCTTAGGGCAGGGACCGTGACTGGCCATGCTCCTCTCCCTGATCTGGATCTTTTATCTCGGGGCCGTGCGGATGCCTGCCGGACGGCGCCCTCGTCAAAGGAGACGAGTATGAATATTTACGTTGGCAACCTATCTTTCAACATGACCGAGGCCGACCTGAAAGATGCCTTCGCCGTGTACGGCACGGTCCAGAGCGCCTCCATCATCACCGACAAGATCAGCGGTCAGTCGAGGGGGTTCGGCTTCGTGGAGATGCCCAACAAAGACGAGGCTGAGAAAGCCATCGCCGCCATGAACGGCAGGGACCTCAAGGGCCGGGCCCTGAAAGTCAACGAGGCCAAGCCCAGAACGGACCGGCCGCAGGGCGGCGGATTCGGACGGAAATACTAAGACAGGCTGTCGCCGCCGGCGCGGCGTCTGTGTTGGAACGCCGGGGCGCGTCCCGGGGGCGTTCTCTGTCGTTCAGCGTTCCCCTGCCTCAAAGGGGTTTCTCCCCCTACGGCCGGTCGGGGGAGAGCGAACGGACAAGGAGGGATTATGGCCCGAAGCGCGTATAAAAGCGCCAAGCGGAGCAAAGAGCTCAAGAGGCAGAAAAAACAGGAAGAGAAGCGACTGCGGCGCCAGGGGAAAACCCAGCCCGCCGAGGGGGAGGGCGAGACGGAGCCGGTAAGTCCCGATACCGGTGAGGCTTGGGCCGTCGAACCTGAAGAGAGCCCGGCGGAAGCCGGCGGCGCCGAGGAAACTAAGGACGAGACCGAATAGATATCCGGGACGCGCGTCGCGTCATTTCAACCCCAGCTCCTTGTGAGCCTGGGTCATGAGCCGAATGTTCTTCAGCCCGGCTCGCAGACTCCCGCCCAGAAGACGCAGGCCCTTGGCCGCGCTCCATTTCCTGCGCGACTGGGGCTGGAGGATGAGCGGCGTGGCCGGGGGAAAGAAGCCGCGCAGCCGGCGGAGAACCTCGAAAGTCAGCTCCCGGGTCACGATGATTTTCACCTCCGCTGCCAGGCGGCGGTATTCCCGGCTCACGGCGTAGGAGGGAGGCTTGGGGGACACCGTGCGCCAGTCGGCCTCGAGGGCGCGGTAATGCCGGCCGTTCGTCTCGACCTGCACCCGCAGCCCCTCCCGCTTCAAGGCCGTGACCAGCGGGCCGATGTCCTGGAGAAAGGGTTCGCCGCCCGTGAGACAGACCCACGCGGCCGGGAAACGCTCCCGGAGCCGGGCCAGGCGGCCGAGGATGTCCCCGACGGTCATCGGCGCGCCCCCTTTCCAGGCGGTCTTGGTGTCGCAAAAGCGGCAACGGAGGTCGCAGCCGGCGGTGCGGACGAAGAGCGTGGGCTCACCCTGGCGGAGGCCCTCGCCCTGGACCGAGGCGAAGATCTCAGAGATCCTCAGCGTAGGTGGCGGAGGCATCCTCGGATTCCCAGACCGTGACGGACCGGACGGCAAAGTGTTCTTTCAGGTCCAGGAAAAAGCGGCGGGCGAGGTTCTCGGCCGTGGGGTTGAAGTCGTAGACGTCGTTGAGCAGGACATGGTCGGGGAGGACTTCCGCGAGTTTTCTCTTGATCTCGGTGAAGTCGACCCCCATGCCCGTCCGGTCGAGCTCCCGCACCCGGACCTTGACCTCGACCTGAAAGGTGTGTCCGTGAACCCTCTCGCACTTGCCCCGGTATTCCTTAAGAAAGTGGGCGGCCTGGAACCGGTCCCTGACGCTCAGCGTCCAGCTCATATCTTGCCCTCCTTCTCCAGCCTGAGGAGCAGGGGGTCGGGCCGCCCCGCTTCCTCGAAAGCCCTCCGGCGCAGCAGGCAGGCCGTGCAGCGACCGCAGGGGACCTCCTCCCCGCGGTAGCAGGACACCGACTGGGAGTAATCGGCCTGAAGCTCGAGGCCCAGACGGATGATGGCGCTCTTTTTCAGGTTCAGGAAGGGAGCGATGATCCGCGGGGCCGCGCCGCGCGCGCCGGCCTTGGTGCCGAGCCGCACGGCTTGCTCCATGGCCCGCACGAACTCCGACCGCGTGTCCGGGTAGTCGGGCGAATCGAGGGTGTTGAACCCGCAGACGATGTCGCCGATGCCCCGGGCCTCCGCCCAGGCCGCGGCCAGGGAGAGGAAGACCCCGTTGCGGAAGGGGACATAAGTCGCCGAGGGAAGGGGCGCGTCCCCGGGGAGCGCGTCGAGCTCGGGGACGGGGATCGAGGGGTCGGTCAAGGCCGAGGCGCCTACGGCGGCCAGGTCGACGGCCAGGACGAAGGACTTCAGCCCCAGACGCGAGGCGGTGCGGGCGGCCAGGACCACCTCGACCCGGTGCCTCTGGCCGTAATCGAAGGTCAGGGCCTCGAGGCGTCCGTAGCTCTTCCGCGCCCAGTACAGGGCGGTGGTCGAGTCGAGTCCTCCGGAGAAAAGAACGACGCAGGAGCTCATGGGATTCCGTCTCGGCCTCGGGTCGATGATAGTGCACCCGGGGCCGTTTTTCAATACGGCGCCTGGTTGCCGCCATGTCGACCGAAAGAGGCCGGCCGTTTTTTGGAGTGCGGCTGCATGAGGCCGTTTTGGATCGCGGCGACGGGTCGCCGCACTCCAAAGGCGGGTCGAGTTCTTGATTGGAAGCCTGTGATTTTAGAGCGGCCCGCCGGTCGAGACCGCGCCATCGGCGCCTGAGGGACCGGACGCCGATTGACACGACCGGGAGATGTGCTATCATTCGGACCCGAGAACGGACGGAAACTATGACGGAGGCGATAAGGAAAGAGAGAGCGGACGGCGATCCCGCCGAAAGGGCGGCGGCCCGCGGATTCCGTCTGCTCGACGTAGCCGGAGAGCCGCCCGGAGCGACCGTTCGCGACGACCAGCATCCTTTCCCCTGGCTCCTCGACGCCGCAGGCCGGGCCCGTCGCCGCGGCCGGCGCTTCCGGCTCGTCGATTCGGGCAAGCTCGAGGCGCGCGACCTGGAATGGCTGGCCGCCGCGGGGGCCGACCTCTTCACCGCGGACGACATCCGGCCCGTCGTCTTCGACCTCGTCCGCCTCGGACGGACGGCCGAGCCCTCGGGAGCGTACGTGGCCTTCTTTCACCACGGCCCCCTCGATGAAGGGGAAGAGGCCGGGCGCCTGGGCCCGGACTCCCTGGGCGAGCTGCTCCGCAGCGGCGTCGATGTCCACCTCTCCAACAGGGAGAGGAGCCGGCCGGCCGGCGTTCTCCGCCGCCTGGCCCTCTCGAGAATCCGGGACGGGGCGGAGCTCGTTTACTACCATCACGGGGCTCTTTCTCCGGAAGCCGAAACGCCGGCCGAAGAGGGAGCCTGGGTCCATGTCGGAGACAACGCGATCGACCTCCTGACGGATTCGGAACGCATCCGCGACCTCGGACGCGCCGCCCGGAGCGCCGGGGGCGGGATCGTCCTCCACGTGGAAAAAGAGACCGATTCGATTCTCTTGGACGATTTGAGCAGAGCGGGCGTGCATGTCCTGGACAAGCGGCCCGGTTCCCGTTCCCCGAGGGGACGGTCCCTTCCCGGCAGGTCTTTTTACCTCGATACGACCTTCCTGCCCTGAAGCGCGCGGAGAAGAACGGGACGAGGCGCGCTCAGGGAAACCATGCTGCGTATCCCCATGATATCTTCGGGGACGTATTTTTAAATATACATATAGGGAACGTCAACTCATGCGCAACATACCTACCAGGTCCGATTCGACTTTGACCGGAGTGGGTGTTCGCCACAACGGGTTGGGGTACCAAAATCCTTAATCCATAAAAAAGTATAAAAATTAATAAAAAAGTATTGACATTTAAAAAAATAAGGCTATCATTTGAGTTAAGAGAAGATGAATTATTCAAGTAAAAACGGCAAGGGCCGCTGAGAAAAAAAGGGGACATACAAGTTTCGTGCCATGAGAGTCGCTCTTGTGTTCAGCTCTAAAAACGGCATGGCCGAGTGGCTGCGCCTGAAAAAAACGGGAGAGGTGACGGAGGAAGACGGCGAGCCTCCACCGGATATGTATGCCGAGTGCGATTCCGACGAAACCATCCGGGCCATCATTCAAGCGCTCGAGGAGCGGCACGAGGTCGTTCCCGTCGAGGCCGATAAGGACGCTTACGACCGGCTGCGCGGGGCGCGCCCCGACCTGGTCTTCAACATCGCCGAGCGCCTTTTCGGCTCGAGCCGCGAGTCGCATATCCCCGTGATGTGCGAGGTGCTCGACCTGCCCTACACCGGCTCCGACCCGCTGACGTTGGGCATCTGTCTCGACAAATCCCGGGCCAAGGAGATCCTGGCCTATCACGGCGTTCCCACGCCGGCTTTCTGGACGGTGGAAGCGGGAGAGCCGGTGCCGGACGCGGCGGCCTTGCCGGCCATCGTCAAGCCCCTCTACGAGGGCTCGAGCAAGGGCATCGCCGACAACTGCGTCGTCCGGACGCGGTCCGAACTCGAGGAGCGGGCGTCGGAGATCTCCGCGCGATACGCCCAGCCGGTGATCGTCGAGAAGTTTCTGAGCGGCCGGGAATTCACCGTGGGACTCCTGGGCAACCCGCCCCGTTACGAGGTCCTGCCCATCGTCGAGATCGACCACGGGCTTCTGCCCCGGGGGGCCAACCCCATCTACTCCTACGAGGCCAAGTGGATCTGGGACACGCCCGAGAACCCGCTGCCCATTTTCCGCTGTCCGGCGGACATCTCCGCCGCCCTGGAGAAGAAGATCCGGGACGTCGTCGAGAGGACCTGCCGGCTGCTCCGCGTCCGGGACTGGTGCCGGGTCGATGTCCGTCTGGACGAGAAGGGGGAGCCGAACATCCTGGAGGTCAACCCCCTGCCCGGCATCCTGCCCAACCCCGAGGAAAACTCCTGCCTGCCCAAGGCCGCGCGCACGGCCGGCTACACCTACTCCGGGCTGATCCACCGCGTCGTGGAGGAGGCGGCCCGCCGCTGGGGGATCCGGTCATGAACAACGGCAAGCCACTGGTCGGCGTGGTCTACGAGGTCTACATCCCCAACCCCAAGGCCGCCGACAAGGAACTGTCCGAGGAGACGGTCGAGGAAATGGCCCGCGAGGTGTACGAGGCCGTGCTGACCCTCGGCTATCCGGCCGTCCTGATCCCCGTCAAGGAGAGTTTCGTCGGTTTTCTGCGGCGCATCCAGGAAGTCAAGCCCGACGTGGTCATCAATCTCTGCGAGAGCTTCAGCGGCACGACGCGCCTCGAGTCCAACGTGGCCGGAGTGTACGAGCTGCTGCGCGTGTCCTTCACGGGCAACGTCATGCGGGCCCTCAGCCTCTGTCAGGACAAGTTCAAGGCCAAGGCCGTCCTGGCCTCGCACGGGCTGCCCACGCCGGCCGCCCGCCTGGTGCAGTCCGCGGACGATATCCCGCCCCTGAAGTTCCCCCTGATCGTCAAGCCCAACGCCGAGGACGCCAGCATGGGCATCACCCCCGGGTCGGTCGTCCGGGACGAGGACGCGCTGCGCACGGTCCTGGCCGCCGTCCGGGACCGCTTCGGGCTTCCGGTCCTGGTCGAGGAGTTCATCGACGGCCGGGAGTTCAACGTGGCCGTCATGGAGGCGGACGGTCTCAGGGCCCTGCCCGTGTCCGAGATCGACTTCACCGCCCTGCCCAAGGACCAGCCGCGCATCATCAGCTACGAGGCCAAGTGGTTCGAGACGAGCGAGCTGTACATCAAGACCCCGCCCGTCTGCCCGGCGGCCATAGAGGATGAGCTTCGCGACCGGCTCCAGAGCCACGCCCTCGAGGCCTTCCGCGCCCTGGGCTGCCGGGATTACGCCCGGGTCGATTTCCGCATGGACAAGCGGGGCCGGGTGTTCATCCTCGAGGTCAACCCCAACCCGGATGTCAGCCACAACGCCGGTTTCGCCCGGGCGCTCGGCGCGGCCGGGGTCGAATACAGCCGCTTCTGGAAGCATATGATCCACAACGCCCAGGCGAGGAACGGGAAGCCATGATCCGGCCTATGGCGAAGTCCGACAAGGAGGGCGTGATGGACATCCTGAAGCGCACGTCCCTGTTCACTCCCCGCGAGGTCGCCGTGGCCGAGGAGGTCATCGACTCCTATCTCGACCGGCCGGAGAGCGGGGATTACGAGCTGGTCGTCTTCCGGAACGGCGACGGCCGGGCGGCCGGTTACGCCGCCTTCGGCCCGACGCCCCTGACCTCGGGGACCTACGACCTGTACTGGATCGCCGTGGCGCCCGAGCGGCGGGGCGCGGGGGTCGGACGGCTGTTGATGACCCATGTCGAGGAGAAGCTGCGCGGCAAGGGCGCCCGGCTGCTCCTCGTCGAGACTTCCTCCCAGACCGGGTACGAGCCCACGCGGGACTTCTACCTGGCCTTGGGTTACCGGGAAGCGGCGCGCATCGCCGGCTTCTACAAACCCGGCGACGACCGGGTGACCTACGTCAAATATTTCGGCTGAAGGAGACGGGACGCACCAATGGAAGAATGGCAACGGCAACTGAGAGACAGCCTGCGGACTCCCGAGGAGATCGCGGACCGCTTCCATCTCAACCAGGATGAAGTCAAGAAGATCTGCCGGGTATTCCGGGCCCAGATCACACCCCACTACGCCGGCCTCATCAAGGGCCGCAAGGACCCCCTGTACCGGCAGGTCGTTCCGGACGCCGCCGAGCTCAGGGAGAACTCCGGGGCCAACGACCCCCTGAGCGAGGACCTGGACTCGCCCGTGCCGGGCATCATCCACCGCTACCCGGACCGGCTGCTGTTCCTGGTCTCGCCGGCCTGCGCCTCGTACTGCCGCTTCTGCACGCGCAAGAGGAAGGTCGGGCAGCCGGACAAGATCAACCCCCGGCACCTCGAGGACGGCCTGAGCTACATCCGCGAGCATCCCGAGGTGCGGGACGTCATCGTCTCGGGCGGGGACCCTCTGATGATGGTCGACGACAAGCTGGAGAGCATTCTCAGCGCGCTGCGCGCCGTCCCCCATGTGGAGATCATCCGCATCGGGACGCGCATGCCCTGCTTCCTCCCCCAGCGCATCACGCCCAATCTGGCGGCCATGCTGAGGAAATACCATCCCCTGTACATCAACGTCCATTTCAACCATCCGGACGAGCTCGACGCCGAGGCGGCCCGGGGCCTGGGGCTGCTGGCCGACGCCGGCATCCCCCTCGGCAACCAGACCGTCCTCCTCAAGGGCGTGAACGACAGCCCCGAGGTGATGAAGCGGCTCATGCAGCGGCTGCTTGTCTGCCGCGTCCGTCCGTACTACATCTACCAGGCCGACTATGTCCGCGGCACCGACCACCTCCGGACCACGGTCGAGAAGGGGCTGGAGGTCATGGAGGGGCTGCGCGGCTGGACCTCCGGGCTGGCCGTGCCGGCCTACGTCATCGATTCGCCCGGCGGCGGCGGCAAGATCCCACTCCTGCCGAACTACATCCAG
>Ga0194112_10006035_pt1 | contig 16155 bp, 14 predicted proteins | sample TA2MahC400mmetaG_FD_146191 | JGI IMG/M metagenome (GOLD analysis project Ga0194112, IMG submission 146191) | Freshwater microbial communities from Lake Tanganyika, Tanzania - TA2015016 Mahale Deep Cast 400m | ecosystem: Environmental > Aquatic > Freshwater > Lake | place: Tanzania: Lake... | reverse complement strand
GGGGCGATTCAATGGGCGTGAAACGCCCCCTTCGGGGGCTTGGATGGGGGGCACGCGCGATCCCAGGGCTCCCTTCGGTCGCCCTGGGCTACGGCTGGGTCGCCCGCGTCGGCGGGCTACAAGGCCCCGAGATGTGGGCAAAGCCCAGGGCGTTGCCCTGGGCTGATATAGTACGCCCCGTAGGGGCTCCGACCGGAATCACCAGGATTGGGGGCCATACTCGAAGGCGCGGCTCCCCTTGAATAGCTGGCGGCCATCTGGTATGCTTCGCGTTGAGAGCAGGCTGGGCCAGCGGACTTTCCGCGGGAGCATCGCATGCGACTGTCGGTAGCGGACCTGGAACGGCTTATCTCGGGCCACGCTAGGACGATGGCCGAGGCCATGCTCGCCGCGGCCAGGGCCGCAGGCTCGGAAGAGGACATCCGCCACGAGTGCAACAAGCTGATCGACCAGTTCATCGGTCAGGCAGGGCTTCAGGTCAAGGGCCGCCACGAGTACTCCATTGGGGGCGGGCGCCTCGATTCAAAGTACCAGGGCGTGCTCTTGGAGTATAAGCACCCCAAAGGCCCGCAAAGGATCACGGAAGACGCGGCGGCGCCGGGCACCGCAAAGGCCGTTGCGGAGATCAAGCAGCGGATCGAGGACTTCGAGCGCGACGAGGGCTACCGCCCCGAACGCCTGCTCGGCGTGGGCTGCGACGGCGACACCATCCTCTTCGTGCGATACCGCAGCGGCAAGTGGGAGGTCGAGGACCCCAAGCCCGTCACCCGCCACACGGTCGAGCACGTCCTCCGCGCGCTCGTGTCTCTTGGCGCGCAGGGCCACTCGTTCACCCCCGAGCGCCTGGCCGAGGATTTCGGGGCCGACAGCTCTGTGCCGGCCGCCGCGATTGCCGCGCTCTACCGGGCCATCACCCAGACCCGCAGCCGCAAGGCCAAGATGTTCTTCAACCAGTGGAGGCTGCTCTTCGGCGAGGTGTGCGGTTACGACATTGAGGGCAAGAACCCCAAAGTGGCGAAACTCGCCTCACACTATCATCTCGCAGGTGGCGAGCCGGCGCCTCTCCTCTTCGCCGTTCACTCATACTACGCGATCCTCATGAAGTTACTGGCCGCCGAGATCGCCGGCTCCTTCTCGCCTCTCGGCACCTCGGTGCTGAGGAAGTGCGTTGGGGCAGCGACCAATGCACAACTGCGGCGCGACATGGCCCAGCTCGAACAGGGCGGCATCTGGACACAGCTTGGGATCACCAACTTCCTTGAAGGTGACCTGTTCTCTTGGTATCTCGCCGCGTGGACTGACGAAGTTGCTGACGCCGTCCGCTCGATCGCGCGCGCCCTCGACGACTACGACCCCGCCACCTTGAGCGTGGACCCGCCCGAGAGTCGTGACCTCCTCAAGAAGCTCTATCACCACCTGTTGCCGAGAACGGTCCGCCGCGCCCTAGGCGAATACTACACCCCCGACTGGCTGGCGGAACACGTGCTGAACGAGGTCGGCTACGACGGGGACCCCAACAAACGCGTCCTCGACCCCGCTTGTGGGTCAGGGACGTTTCTTGTCACGGCGATCAACAGGGTCAAAGCGTGGTTCGAGGAACATGCGCACGAGTGCGGCTTTGGCGAGAGGGAGCTCATTGCGAAGATCCAGAGCAATGTTGTCGGCTTCGACCTCAACCCCTTGGCGGTCATGGCCGCTAGGACGAATTACCTCCTTGCCGTTCGTGACTTCTTGCGCTTCGCTCCCCGCCTCGACATCCCAGTCTACCTCTGCGATTCCGTCATGACCCCTGCCGAACACGGGGAGCTTTTCGCGGCCAAAGGCGCACGGAGGCTCCGCACCGCAGCAGGCGAGTTTATCATCCCGGGCGAGATTGCCAGAGACCGCCAGCGAGTTGCCCGGTACGCCGACACCCTAGAGTTCTGCATCCGCAACAAGTACCCGCGTAGCGATTTCCTCCTCCGATGCCAGGAGGAGGGCCTGCCTGTCGCCGAGGGCCCGCTGCACGCGGAGCTCTACGAGCAGCTACGCCTGTTGGACGCAGAGGATCAGAACGGAATCTGGGCGCGCATCATCAAGAATGCCTTCGCACCCCTCTTTGTGGGGCGCGTGGACTTCGTCGTCGGCAATCCCCCCTGGGTCAACTGGCGGCATCTGCCCGAGGCCTACAGGGAGGCGGGGAGGCCCGTCTGGAGGCGGTACAACCTCCATGCCACGGCCGACGAAAGCGAGGGATTCGGCTTAGGGATGGAGAACCGCGACCTCTCAGCGCTGTTCCTGTATGCTTGCGTTGACCACTACCTCCAGCACACTGGCAAACTTGGATTCCTGATCACACAGACGCTCTTCAAGACGCCCAGCGGAGAGGTGTTTCGCAAGTTCAGGCTCTCCCAACAAAGGTTCATTGTCCCAGAGCGAGTCGCGGACCTCAGCGCTATGCAGGTGTTCGAGCTGGCCCACAACAGAACCGCACTGATCGTGTGCAGGTACGAACCGAGCATGGTGCGCTATCCCGTGCCATACGTCATGTGGCATGGTCCGTCGCGGCTGAGGCCGGCGGACTCCCTGGAGGACGTGCTGGCCCAGACCTATCGCACGGTGCTCGACGCTGTGCCGATTGATCCTAAGAGACGGCATTCACCATGGCTCACGCTGCCACACTGCACGTCCTCGGGTGTGCGCAAGGCGATCGGGGAAGGCAGCTACGCGGCGCGTGCCGGATGCGCAACATGGCTGAACGGTGTCTACTGGGTTCGCGCCCTCGGGTCAACGCCATCGGGCCGCCTCCTGATCGAGAACCTCTCGGGGGTAGGGAAGAAAGCTGTGGAGAGCACGCGGGTCGCCGTCGAGGCGGACCTCGTGTACCCGCTGCTTCGCGGTCGCGACGTTGTACGCTGGCACGCGCAGCCTGCCGCCCATATCCTGTTCCCTCACAGCCGGCAGACCGGTTGGCGCCCTCTGGACCCTACTGTCATGAGAACCAGGTTCCCCAACGCCTATGCGTACCTCTTGCCCTTCAAAACGGCCCTCGAGGAGCGCAGTGGCTACAGGAAACTCAGGGCGGGGCAGCCCTTCTACGTACTCGGCAATACCAACCCGGAGATCATGTCCTCCTGGAAAGTGGTCTGGGGGGATATGGGCGACGAGATCGCAGCCGCCGTACTGCCATCCAGCGGCCCCAAGCCGGTCATCCCGGACCATCACGTGATGTACGTACCTCTGGCGCGTAAAGGGGAGGCCCACTATCTCTGTGCGCTTCTGAACTCCGCGCCGGCGCGCCTTGCCATCGCGTCGTTCACAATAGCCACAGGCATGATGACTCACTTGCTTGCCCATTTGGCGATCGCGCCCTACGACGATCGCAATCCTGCCCATAGAGCGCTCTCGCGGCTGTCGCAGCGGTGTCATGGCGCCGCCGGCCGCCGGGAACGCAACGGGGTCGTGGAAACCCAGGCGCAGATTGACCGGGCGGCGGCGGAGCTGTGGGGCATCACTCCGGCGGAGCTGGAGGCGATTCAGGCGGCGCTGACGGAATCCTGAGCCGTCCCATCCGCGCCTCAAATCCCGGTTTCGCGTTTCGCGCGGTTTCGCGTGTTTCGCGGGCGCGCTCCTCTCTGCGGCCTCATCTGCCTCTGCGTGAGGAATGGGTTTCGCGTTTCGCGTTTCGCGCCCTTTCGCGTGTTTCGCGGGCGCGCTCCGCCCTGCGGCCTCATCTGCCTCTGCGTGAGGAATGGGTTTCGCGTTTCGCGTTTCGCGCGGTTTCGCGTGTTTCGCGGGCGCGCTCCTCTCTGCGGCCTCATCTGCCTCTGCGTGAGGAATGGGTTTCGCGTTTCGCGTTTCGCGCCCTTTCGCGTGTTTCGCGGGCGCGCTCCTCTCTGCGGCCTCATCTGCCTCTGCGTGAGGAATGGGTTTCGCGTTTCGCGCCCTTTCGCGTGTTTCGCGGGCGCGCTCCTCTCTGCGGCCTCATCTGCCTCTGCGTGAGGAATGGGTTTCGCGTTTCGCGTTTCGCGCGTTTTCGCGTGTTTCGCGGGCGCGCTCTCTTCTCTGCGGCCTCATCTGCCTCTGCGTGAGGAATGGGTTTCGCGTTTCGCGCGGTTTCGCGTGTTTCGCGGGCGCGCTCCTCTCTGCGGCCTCATCTGCCTCTGCGTGAGGAGTTACCTGGCTACTGCTTCCCCAGGCAGTAGAGGCTGTGGAGGGTGCGCAGGTAGATGCGGTCGCCGATGAAGACGGGCGTGGCGAAGCCGCCGTCGCCCAGGTCGTTCTGGGCGAGAAGCTCGAAGCTGCGGCCAGGCCTGTAGACGTAGGTCACGCCCGCCTCGCTGGGGACGTAGATGCGGCCGCCGGCCAGCACGGGCGAGGCGCTGAACTTCGCCGCCAGCTTCGTCTCCCACACCACCTCGCCCGTCTTGGCCTCGAAGGCGTAGAGCCGCCCCTCGTCCTCCACCATGTAGAGCAAGCCGTCGGACAGCAGCATCGAGGGGACATAGGCCATCTTGTCGCGCTTCATCCAGGCCAGATGCGTCTTCGTCACGTCCCCGCTGCCGTCGGCGCGCACGCACATCAGGTTGAGCTTTGGGAAGCCTGCGGCGGCCCAGACGTGGGTGTCGTCGAACGTCGGGTTCGAGCATGTGGATTCGTCCGGGCCGTCGCACCGCCAGAGCTCCTTGCCCGTCGCGGGGTCGTAGCTGAAGAGCTTGTAGGGGCCTTGGTGCAAGAGCTGGTCGCGGCCCGCGACGCGGCCGACCGATGGGCTGGCGTAGGTGCCGAGCCGATAGCTCGGCCTGTCAATCTTCCAGGCCACCTCCCCCGTCTTGCGATGCACCGCGATGATGAAGCTGTTCTTGATCGCGTCGGCCACCACGATGACGAGCGACTTGTAGAAGACTGGGGAGGCGGCGAAGCCGTGGAGCGACGCAAAATCACCGAGCCGCTTCTGCCAGACGATCTTCCCGTCGAGGCCCACCGCATCGAGCCAGATGCCGCCCTGGACGATGAGGGGCATAAACACCCGCTCGCCATCGCAGGCTGGCGTGGCTGAGGCATGCGAGTTCTTCGTGTGCAGCCTCATGAACCCGCCGCGATGGAGTTCCGTCTGCCAGAGCTTCTTCCCGTCGCGGCGGCCGTAGCAGAGAAGGTATTGCGCCCTCTCCTTCTCATCGGCGGTCGCCAGGAAAATGCGGTCGCCCCAAATGGTCGGCGAGCCGTGGCCGCGCCCGGGCACGTCGGCCCGCCACACCACGTTCTCCGTCTTGCTCCAGGTGACGGGCGGGTCCTTCGCCGCCGCCGCGATGCTATCGAACCTCTCCCCCCGCCACCAGGGCCAATCCGTGGCCGCCGGCTTGATGGGCGGCAGATCGTCCCAGGCAGGCACGCTGGCGGGTGCAGCGTGCTCTGCCGCGATAGCTGCTGCAAGAGGCAGGGCAGCCATGAACAGAATGGCCTGGAGAGCGCGTGACCCACAGTGGTGCATTTCGGACTTCCGTACTCGAGTGACGAGGCCTCCCTGAGCTACTTCTTGAGTGGGGCCTGGGCAGGTTCAAGGTCGATGGTCAAGTTGGACAGCGAGCCACGCGCAAGCACCAGCGTCTTGGCCGCGTAGCCATCGTGCGCTACGGTCACACGTCCTGCGCTCGGACGCGCCTCCGGGGAAGCGAGACGATCTTGTGGCCGCTCCGCTTCTGCTGCTCGCGGAGGGCCTTGGCCATGGCGCGGATGTCGTAGTTGTAGCGGGCGGCGTGCTCCTGCTTGATCCGCCGCATCTCCTCAAGAATCGGATCGTCAGGCAAGGTTGAGTTCCTTCTTGATCTCGTCGAGGCTGAACCGCTTGGGGTCGGCGGACCTCTCGGTGAGAAGGTCCATCAACTCCTTCTGCTCGCGCACGAGCCTGACCTCAGCCTCGAAGTCGTCAATCTCAGGCGGGACGAACTGCCTGTCATCGCTCGTGGTCACAGAACAACCCCTTCAGCCTTGAGCGCATTATAGTCGCCGGTCGGGCGTGAATCAACCGAAGCCTTGCTCGCGAGGATGGCCCCCAGTCTGGTACCCAGTTGGCTGCCCGTCTTCTCCTGCTCGTCGTCGTCCTGGTCGTCGTCGTCGAATCTCAGGCGGCCTCATCCTTCCCTGCTCGACGACGAGGACGACGACGACAACGACGACGATTGAGGAAGCTGGCGGGCGCAACCATTGGGGGACATGCGCGTCGCTCAGATGATCTCCAGGTAGTCCCTGTCCGGCAGCTTGGGGAAGGGGGCGGTGGGGAGGGTTTGATACCAGTAGGCGACGGAGGCAATGTCGTCCTGGAGCGGCAGGTAGCGGCCGCCGTCGCGCCAGCCCAATGCCTGAATCGTCACCCGCAGGTCGCGCTCGAAGCGGATCGGGTCCATCACGTGCCAGCGATACATCGAGAAGCGCATCTGCGAGCGATACGCCCCGTCGGGCCGGAACACCTGCATCCCCAGGAACGGCGTCGAGTAGGGCGTGTACTGGCCGGCCACGTCCCAGTTGTAGCAGCCGCCGAAGTAGTCCTCCGTGCCCGTGCCGCAGATGGTCGGGAACTCGCCGTCGCCGTCGAGATAGAACTTGATCTCCCCCTCGCCCCACCAGCCCGTGTTGTTCACGCCCCAGGCGAGGGCCGTGCCGACGTATTGCCCCGTGCCGCGAACGCCGTCCAGGATGGTGTAGACCTCCTTGTAGGGCAGGGGATTGACGCGGCGGAACTGGGCGTGGAAATACGCCGCGTCGTCGGGCACCTCCGTCAGCGTGTAGCTCACCTGGTAGTAGCACGTGATGTCGTCGTTGTGGCGGTTCTCCAGCGTGACGCGGCACTCCTTGCGGAAGGGCATCTCCCAGAAGCAGTTGTAGGCGCGGTTCGGGTTCACCGAGACGGGCAGCGAGTTGATCTGCGCGTACTGCCCCCAGGGCGAGGCGAAGAAGTCGGCGGCGGGGCACTCCACCGACGGCTCCTCCTGCCCGTCCCAGTAGAAGCGCAGGATGAAGAAGCGTGCCCCTGGCCCCTTCAGCGACACGTCGCCGCTGATCCACACGTGCTGAATCGCCCCCGAGCCTTTGATATGCGCCAGCGTGAACGTCTCGCCCCCTTTGATCCTCACGCTTGGCGACACCTTCCAGCCCTGTCCCAGGTCGCGGGCGCAGCGTGCCCCCGTCCCCTCGGTTGCCATGCCGCCCTTCCCCTTTTCCCCCGTGAAGTTCTCCGCCGAGATCGAGCGCGTCTTCGCCCTCGACACCCGCGCGAGATTCCCCAGCCCCATGCCCAAGCCACTGGATATGCCCATGGCCCATCCTTTCACAGATCAGCTCGCATGGATCTCGCTAGCGCTCACAGGATGCCCAGACACCATCGCACCGTGTTGGCCACCAGCTGACGGTACGGCTCGGACACTTCGAAAGGACAGAGGATTGGCATGGCGGTGAAGCAATTGTGCGTGCAGCTGTTGAGATACGCAATGCGGGCGCCAGATGCTTCCCTAGTCACCAGGAAAGGTGTCCCTTGGCTGTCAGATAGGACGCACTTGGAGCCATCGGTGACATCAAGGAACTCGTATGTGTGGATAATGCTCACATCGCTCGTCACTCCCGCCAGCGCTGGATGCTGGCTAACAACGGGGATGACCGCAGACTGGTTCTCGATGAATGCCTCGGGGTTCAGCCAACTGATATCGCCCACCGAGAACATGCGGAGTGCTTTGAGCCAAGATTGCTCTCTGCGTTGCTCGCTCACCAGTCTGACTGGCACCAGATGGTTGAGCGAGGAGTAGGCACCTTGCGCAAGAGCCCAGGCGAAGAATGGGAACAACAGGACCGCCCCCCCGTCGCGGACCGTGTCCACAATCTTCTGAGTCAGTTGGGAGGGAACAGGAAAGCCAAACGAGTCACCGAGGAAGAACACCACTAGGTCATGCCGCGGCCTCAGCAACGGCTCGACGAGGTGTTTGCAGCGTACGGGGTCGCCGTATTGCCAAAGCGTTACCATATGAGTGTTTGGGGTCGCTCTGTTGAGGCAAGTGAAGAGCTGGTACGCGAAAGGGGAGGTATCGGAGACAACCAGCACGCTCTTCCCTGCGAGCTCTCCCTCCCCGAATGGGCACAACGAACTCGTCGATGGTTGGACAGCCAACCCATACTTTCGCGCGACGGCCGGATGGCGCAGTAGCCTATTCTCCAGCTCACGCCGATTCCAAATCTTGATCAGGCGTTTGGCGAGCGGGGCACCCCTCTTGTACTCCTCAATTACACGGATGGCATCCTCCGTGATGTCAGTGTTGACCACAATGAGGAGCGCGTCTTGTTCCTTGACCTGGAAGCACCCCAGGATCTCTTCTGTCTCTCTGCGCCCAAGATTGCGCTTGCCCCGGGCGTAGTCTTTGCACTGAACGAGCCAGCGCACCCGGTGCTCTAACCCTGAATGTGAAGGGACTGTCTCCTCAGCGAGTATGTCGATACCGGAGCGATCGACGCTGGGCTCCTGCAAAACGCGGAATCCCTCCGCCTCGAGGAGATCCGCCACGAGCTTCTCAAACTGCTTCCAGCGTACACTATCCGGCGAACCCTGCTGGGTAGCCGGGCCCGCGCATCTGAGAGCGTCCCAAGAAATCTGGCGCGACGTCACCTTGGATGTCGACCCCGCGAGACACTGATGGGCAGGGTCAGGCATCCATTCGCGCCCCGAGTCGTGCAAGATAGCGCGCAGTTCCTCGGGGCTGTACAGGTGGAGCCGAGAGTGGCATCCGGGGCAGAGGAGAATCAGGTGATCCACATCTTGCGGTCCCTCTTTGTGGTCAAGGTCAATATGGTGGAACTCCAGAACACCGTGGCCTTGGCAGATAGCACATCGCCCACCCGCCTCTGCCAACAACTCGTTGCGTAGCGACTTGGGGACCCGGTTTCTGCTTCCCATGGCTGCACCCTTGTATCCCAAAGCTCTGGCGGTCACTCAAACAAGCGCATACGCTGGCCTCTGCCTTGTGCTGCGAAAGAGCGTGGTTGCCAAAGCGTCCGAGGCCTTGTGGCGCTTAGGTGACTGTTCGCAGAAGATCAGGTCAGGCTCAGTTCCTTCCTCACCCTATCGAGTGTGTAGGTCTTGCCTGGTGCGTAGCGCTGGCGGAGGAAGTCCATGAGTTCGCGGTTCTCGCGGACGAGGCGGACTTCGGCCTCGAAGTCGTCAATCTCGGCGAGGTCAATGGACTTCATGGCGCAAGTCTCTTGGCCCCGACAGGGCCATGTATTGAGTCAACTACCGCAGGCCAAGCTCGGCCTTGACCTCAGCAAGGGAGTAGGTTCTGCCGTTCCTGGCGTTCCTCTTGCGCTCGGCAAGGAACCTCATCAGTTCCTTGTTCTCCGTGATGTCGTCGCCGACCTCGAAGACCTCCCAGTCGTCGAGCGGCGCGAGGACGAAGCGGTCCCCTTCATGCGATTTCAGGATCAGGCTCTTGCGCCGAGCCTTCTTGAAGAGGTCGTTCAGTCTCCTAGCTGTGGAGGGAATGGCGATGGTCTTCATAGTTCCGTCCTCCGGCGTCGAATGCGAAGTTGGTTGCCAACCTTGATGCCGATGGCCTCGGCCTGCTCATGTTTCCTGAGCGCTTTGAGATCTCCCCTGGCGTCGGCGGTGAGGTCTATCTCAAACAAGCGCATATTCCCATGGTTGAAGCCACCCCCGCGGCCATTATAGTCGGCCACGCGACCCGATGTCAACGAGCGCTGGCTCCCTCAGGCCCATAGCGCCTGTTGCTATCAATGCAGCTCTATTCGGCTCGTCGTTGACATTCCCGGAGGGTTGTCGTACACTGTGCCCAGAGAGAAGGAGACACGAGATGAAGCTGAAAGTCGTGGTCCACGAGGCCGAGGAAGGCGGCTATTGGGCGGAGGTGCCCGCCATCCCCGGCTGCGCGACGCAGGGCGAGACGTTTGAGGAACTGCTCCAGAACCTCTACGAGGCGATCGAGGGCTGCCTGTCGGTGGACGTTGAGCCGCCGAAGGCGACGAGCGAGGCGCGGGTGCTGGAGATCGCCGTATGAAGGCGGTCTCGGGCAAGGACTTGGCCCGCGTGGTCGAACGCAACGGCTGGCGGTAGCTCCGCGTCCACGGCAGCCACCACATCTACGGAAAGCAAGGCAGCGTGGTTCGCCTCTCGAGCCCCATTCACGGCAACAAGCCTGTCAAGCTTGGCCTGCTCAGACACCTGTTGAAGATGGCGGGGCTGGACGAAAGCGACCTCGGGTAAGTGCGGGGGACCACCGCAACGCCCCCTGGACTCAACTCCGCCGCGTCCCCTCGGTTGCCACGCCGCCCTTGCCCTCTTGACCCGTGAAGTTCTTGGCGGAAATCGAGCGCGTCTTCGCCCTCGACACCCGTGCGAGATTCCCCAGCCCCATGCCCAGACCATTGAATCCGCCCATTGTTGATTCTCTCCAGATTCCATGAGGACACTACGACTTGCGAGGAACTGGATCGCCGCGGCCCGGCGGCAACTTGTCAGGACTTCGGGCCGCTATGTGATCCGCCCATCACTTCGTCCTTCAGCTCAAGGATTGCCTTTCTCTTCTCCTCCCTCATCGCCGGAACAACATAGATCTCGCGGAGAACCTCAGACAAGGCTGAAAGGATCAAGCGAAGGTGTTTGGCCTGCCAACCATCGTAGGCTTCTTCATGCACCTTTGCGCTGGTGACCTGCTGGATGGTCAGCAGCGTGTCGAAGAACGCCGGCTCGATGCCGCTATGCTTGGCCTTGAGCGCCTTGACACGCTCCTCATAGTCCTTGCCTTGCGCCTTCTCCCTGGCAGCGAGTTCATACACAACCTTCCGTGCGCAGGCGGACGCGCCCGTAAGGAAGTTGCTCTTCAGGCACCCCTCAGCTTCACTGATCAGCTCCCGGAGGACCCGTGGGACTCTCTCGTCAAGCACGAAAAACGAGGTCGGCACGGAGTAAAAGAACTCATCGTCGAGGGGACCGGCCTCCTTCGTGCGGGAGAAGCGGAAAGAGGGGTCACTAGGATTTCTATCAACTGGGTAGGTCTCGATGGCGCTATAGCTCAGGTGCATGGAAATGTTCCGGCACGAATCGCACTTAACAAAGTATGCCCAGGCGGGCTTCTCTGAGGTCCACTTGAACTGGAACGTTCCCTTCACGGAATAAGATAGGTGGCGGCGGTTACAGAATGGGCAGTTGTAGACATACTCGTCAATGAAGTAGCACCTGTCCAGTTCCGAGGCGTCCATTGGGCTTCCTCCGATCAAAGGTCCTTCTCGATTGGCCGTGCACTTCAGGGTATCCCCAGTTTGGCCGTGGCTTCCTCAAGGGCGTGTGTCTCGTCCGGTCCGGAGCGCTGGCGCAGGAAGTCCATGATCGCGCGGTTCTCGCGGACGAGGCGGACTTCGTCGTCGAAGTCGTCTATCTCGGCCACCACGAATTGCCTGCCGTCGCTGGTGGTGAGAACCACGTTCTCCTCGGAGGCCAGAGCGAGCGCTTCGCTCAGGCCGCCTCGGAGGCGCGAAACGTGAATGGTCTTCACGGCACAAGCTCCTTGCCGCACGGCCACAGCTACCGCAGGCCCGTCTCCAGGCAGACGCGTGCGGGAACGTTGCGCTCAACCATCCCTGCACCCACGTGCCCACTCCTTCGTCCAAGATTCTACCACGCTCCAGGCCCGTTCGCAACGATGAGGGGCGGCCCTGATCTCTGCCGACGTCTCGGGGTCTTGCAGCCCGCGAATGCGGGCGAGCCAGCCGTAGCCCAGGGCGACCGCAGGGAGCCCTGGGAGCGGGTGCCCTCCATTGCCCAAGCCCCCGAAGGGGGCGTCTCACGCCCACTGAATCGCCCCGCTTCGGGGGCTCTATCCTGGGGCGCGTTTTTCCCAGGGCTCCCTTCGGTCGCCCTGGGCTACGGCTCAAACGCCCCCATTCGGGGGCTAAGCCCGAGTCGTGAGGAGATGCGGGCAGAGATCAGGGCGCGGCCCGCGGCGTCCACCGGGGCGCGCCTCGCGCCAGGCGGGGAGGCGGTCGAGGACGGCGCGCGCCTCGGCCTCGTTGAACGAAATCTCGCGCGCCTGGTCGGGCAGGCACAGGACCGTGCAGGGGCAAATGAAGAGGCGTTGACCAAGAGCCGCGGTACCTCCGCAAGGGACTGGCCGCTCCCCGCTCACCCCCTTCTGTCAGGGGGTTCGCTAGGCACGATGGAATGTGTGTGGCCGCGATGTGCCGACGGCCCTGCGGTCATCGGCCTTGCGGGGCTGCCTTTGCCGCTCCGCTTCCTGCTGACGCCTTCGTTGACAGGGTGGACTTCACGGAGGGCTTGCTCCATCAAGCTTCGGCCGAAGCACCGTCCCTTGCGAACTGCCCACGGGGGCACGGGGGGCGCTTCGCCCTTCGTGAGGATCGGAGCGGGAGCCAATTGGCCGACACGCCCGCCGAACCGACGCCCGCCTCGGGCTGGCGGAGGGAGGGGGGGTGAGGCGGGCGGGGACCTCTCGACGTGCAGAGGCCGAGGGAAGGGGGGACCGCCCCGGAAGCGCCCGGATCGCCAGAACGCCCAGAGGGGCGTTGGGTGTGATGTCGGAGGCCCCGTGGCCCCATTTCGGAGGCTCAACCCGTCCAGGCGTGACCGTGGGAGATTGCACGCACCCGCTGCTGGAATCTTCCTTGTATTTCCGCCCGACGCGGCTATAATACGCTCGTGGCGGAGCCGGGCCGCGGGACACGCCGGATGCGAAGCGTCAGCCGATGAAGAAGCTCTACCAGCTCGAAGGCGGCAAGGTGCGCGAGACGGCTTGCGAGCCCGCCCCCATCGCGGTCTACACCGGGCCCGACGAGGCGGAGAAGCGCTATCTCGTCGAGCAACTGAAGATTGACGAGCACACGCTGGCCTCGGCCCTGGACCCCAACGAGCTGCCACGCCTGGAGCTGGAGCCCGACCACGCCGCGGTGATCCTGAACCGCCCGAAGAAGTTCCGCGCGGAGGACGGCTTGCTCTTCCGCGTGGCCTCCACGGGGGCATTCCTGTTCGCCGACAAGCTGGTGATCGTGGTGGATGAGGACGTGCCGGTCTTCGACCAGCCTAAGTTCTTCAGCCGCCTGCGCTCCCTCCGCGAGGTCCTTCTCAGGGTCATCTACCGCTCGACCTTTCACTTCCTCGACCACCTCGCCGCGATCAACGCCATCTCGGATGAGCTGGAGCAGAAGGTGAACACGTCGCTCCAGAACGACTACCTGATCCAGCTCTTCAACCTGGAGAAGAGCCTGGTCTACCTGGTGAGCGCGATCCGCTACAACGGCGCGCTGATCGAGCGCATCCGGCACAACGCCGCCAAGCTCGGCCTGGCCCCTGAGGAACTGGAGATCGTCGACGACATCACGATCGAGAACAACGAGTGCACGAAGCAGGCCGAGATCTACTCCAACGTCGTGGCCGGCCTCATGGACGCCCGCGTGTCCATCGTGAACAACAACCTGAACCAGCTCATCAAGCGGCTGAACTTCGCCATGATCGCCCTGATGTGGCCCACCCTCGCCTTCGCAGTGTTCTCCATGAACGTCCAACTCCCTCTCGACCAGCACCACAGCCACTGGCCCTTCTGGCTCATCAACGTCCTCGCCTTCGGCCCGGTCGCCGTCGCCTATCTGCTCTACCTGCGGCGCGGGAAGCCGTGATCGTCCGTTCGGTCCTCAAAGGCCCTCGCGCCTCAGCGCCAGCCAATCCATCTCCGCGTGCGTGAGGTCCAGCCCGGCGGCGGCGACGCAGGAGTCCACCTCGCCCACCGTGGCCGGGCCAACCAGCGCGATCATCGGCGCGGGCAGGTTCAGCACGTAGGCCAGCGCGACCTGGACCGCCGCCAGCCCCTTGGCCTTCGCAAGCGCACGCGCGCGGGCGAGCTTCTCGAAGTTCTCCTTGATGGGATGGTAGACCCGCCGCATGTCAGCGTTCGTGTCGTCGGGGCCGCTGGTGTCGAGGAAGAAGCCCCTGGCCTGGCTCGACCAGGCGACGAGCGCCACGCCGCTCGCGCCGTGCCAGGCCACGTCCGCGTCGCTCGCCTGGCTACAGTCGGCCCAGAACGGCTCGGCGGCCGTGGCGAGGCAGACGTGTGGGCTGGAGACGGCCATCCCCATCAGCCCGCGCTTCGCCGCGTAGTCGTTCGCCTCGCGGATGCGGGGAACGGTCCAGTTCGACCCGCCGAATGCCCGGATGCGCCCCGCCGCCGCCTCGGCGTTCAGGGTCTCCACGATGTCGCCCACGGGCACGGCCGGGTTGTCGCGGTGGGCCACCCAGAGGTCAATGTAGTCGGTGCCCAGGCGTTGGAGGTTGCCCGCGATGGCCTTGCGGATGTTCTCGGGCGTCACGAGCGCCACGGCGGCGCAGCCCTTGTCCAGGACCACCCAGTCCCGCCGGCAGTTCCGCTCCGCCATGTAGAGGCCGATTGCGGCCTCCGACTTCCCGCCGCCGTAGACCTCCGCGCTGTCAATCACGTTTCCCCCGTGCTCCCGGAAGCGGTCGAGGAGCGCGAACACCAGTTCCTTCCGCTCCGGCGAGAAGATCATCGAGCCCATCCCGAGGCACGACACCTCGCGGCCCAGCTCCCGAATCCGCACCATCTTCATCCAGGGTCTTCCTCTCGGCCAAGGCTTCTTCTCTCCCCACGCGCCGCGCGCGAAATGGCAATAGGTTACCCCAACGCCCACTTCCCTGCAACCCGGCGCCGTGCTGCTATGCGTTGTAGATGGGATGGCCCTGGCCGGGGAACCAGAGGGCGTCAATGAGCTGCGAGAGGGCGATGCCGCTGAAGCAGCCGAGGATGAGCCCGAGGAAGAAGGGGGCGGCTCGCCGATAGAGCCGCACCCCGCCCCAACGCAGGATGATCGCCTTCGCTGCCCAGGCGAGGAAGAGCGAGAAGGCGGAACGCCGTATGGTCCACGTGCTCGCCACGGCCAGCCCGACCGGGTGAAGGGGCCACCAGGCGAAGCGGTACTTGAGGAAGGTGAGCGCGGCCATCGCCGTCGCCCCCGCCCCGAAGCAACCGAGCCGGCCCGCGTGCGGACCCGCTGGCTCGGTCATCTGCGACACCGCCATCCCGAAGCAGCGGTCGCCCATGCCGCCCGCGGGTCGAAAGGTCCACGACCCGAAGTTCGCCGCACCCTTGTCGTAGGCAAGGTTCAAGATGAAGGCGATGGAGACGACGAGTCCGATGAGCGCGCTCGCGGCGAGAGCGGGCAGGAGCGAGCGGCCGCTCACGCGAAAGGCATCGGCCAGCTTCGCCTCCTGGGCCGCCCCCACGATGAAGGTGGTCTGAACGTCCCCGTGCCAGCCGTAGGCGACGGCGAGTGCGGCGAGCTCGCGCGGCGCGAGCGAGGCCGACCCGACCCCAAAGAAGAGCGCCGGCTGCGCGAGCAGCGGCGGCGTGACGTACGACACGCCCGTCTGCGCGACGATCCGCGCAAGCCCCAGATAGACGACGTAGGCGAGCGCCAGGAACCCGAGCGCGACGCCCAGGCTCATGCCCGACCGCACGAGCCACCCCGCCAGGAGCACCGTGCCGCCCACAAGGCCCCAGGCCGCAGTGCGGTACGACAGGAGCTCGTGCGAGTCGTCCACCCGCTTCCGCCCGAGGGCGCAGGCGGCCACCTCGCGCAAGTGCCGACGCGCCATCCACAGGAAGCCCAGCACCATCGCCACGAACGCCCCGAAGCTCTGCCAACCCGTCGCCTCCATCGCCCAGCAGAAGACCGTGGACTCCCCTATGCTGAAGCCGAGCTGGTTGTAGACCCCCTCCTGGATGACCCCGAGCAGGTAGAAGAACCATACGCTGAAAACGACCTCCGTGTTGGCGAAGTAGGCCAGGCCCAGCGTCGGGAAGACCAGGATGAGCTGGATTCCGGGAAAGCCGCGGCCCAGGCTCACCCACGAACCGCCCAGGTCGATCTGTGGGAAGCTGCGCTCGAAGTATGAGATGGCGTTCCACCCGATGATTCCCATCGGGATAGCAAAGCCGCACCAGAAGACGCGGCTCCGCAGGAGCTTGGGCACGAGGCGGCCGTCGTCGCTATCCTCGATGAGCGCCTGCGGCACCGCCAGCAGCGGGTAGACTAGGCGCTCGCGCTCCACCCACTGCTTCCGAAGGAGCACCACGAGGCACAGGCACACGAAGTAGAGGG
>Ga0194112_10006034_pt1 | contig 16155 bp, 13 predicted proteins | sample TA2MahC400mmetaG_FD_146191 | JGI IMG/M metagenome (GOLD analysis project Ga0194112, IMG submission 146191) | Freshwater microbial communities from Lake Tanganyika, Tanzania - TA2015016 Mahale Deep Cast 400m | ecosystem: Environmental > Aquatic > Freshwater > Lake | place: Tanzania: Lake... | reverse complement strand
ATCACCAGCGATCTCATTAGAGGTATCCACCACAATAACCCTCTTCCCCAGGTCATCAGCCAGTACTCTGGCCACTTCCCTCAGCATGGTAGTCTTGCCCACACCGGGACGACCGAGGAGCAAAATACTTCTGCCTGACTGCACCAGGTCTTCCGTTAGCCTTATTGTGCCGAAAACAGCTCGGCCTACCCGGCACGTTAGGCCAACAATCCGCCCCTGTCGATTGCGGATGGCAGAGATGCGGTGTAGAGTTCGTTCGATCCCAGCGCGGTTGTCATCGCCAAAAGCTCCGATCCGAGATGTTACGTATTCAATGTCCTGCTGGGCCACTTCTTTCTGGTTGAGGGCTACCTCGTAGTGAACGAATCTCGCCTGCGGCGGACGCCCCAAATCCATCACCACCTCCAAGAGTTCGCCACGATCCTCCCGCTGGCGCAATGGAGCAGAGATCAAGGGCGGCAAAACGTCCAGCAAGGCATCCAGGTCATCTATGATTGTCTGTTGCATCTTCGTCCTAGCCCTAGGCACTTGCCGGAATGAGGCAGGGCCGTTTTGCTCTATCTACTGTCTCCTTTGCCATGGCACAGTACTTGGCTACCTGGCAGAAACCTCGTTTCTCCAGCAGTCGAGGCAGATTCCATTCAAATTCAGGAACAAGACAAAAGAGTTGGCGACAGTGACTGAGGAACATTAGCCCATAGTCCACCACCGACTCCAATTCCTTTGCTGAAATTGCCATCACTTCAAGTTGCCCCATATTCCTTTTGGCTTTGACTCCTAGCCATCCCACCAGAAGTCCGCCTTCTTCAAAGACCCACTCCGCCCCCATCCCATTATCCCTGGTAGCCTGCCACTCGCCAAAAGTTATTCCTTCCACCCTGCGGATAGAGGCCGGAACACACTTCTCATACAACTCAAAGAGCCGATATTCGTCGCTGGCACGCTTGCGGCGCGGAAACGGAAGGGGGGAGGTCTTATAGCTCTCCACCTCACTTTCCTTCGTTTCCCGGAAATAAACATACTCAGTGAGATAAGCAGAGAAGCCAGCCTCATTTGCAACAGCCAGCAAAGGGTTATCGGCAGGAAGCCGAAGGAATACCTTGGTTACGCCAAGTTCAATCCCGGCAACGCTCAACTTTTCCAGGAGTGACAGGCAATGGCTTGTATCCTGTTGGTTGACTACGAGGTGCTCTATCTCCCAAGTGCTGGGCATTGAACGATTCCTGACAGAAACCAGCCCGGCAAACTTAAGCCCTTCTGTTCGTACCCAGGTGTGTCGCTTGCCGCGGGGGTTCAGGCTCTTTATTGAAAGATCAGCCAGACCCCAGGATTTGGTTCCCCCTTTGCCCATATTGTCCTTTGTTCTCGCCACATCCGACAACGATCCACGCTGGAGAGAAATCGCCAGCAGGTCTGTGGGAAGAAAGGAGCGAATCATTTAGATCGTGTCCTACCAACCCCTGGTTGCTAGCAGTTCGTCTTTAGGGATGGCCTTTATGTCCAATCCGGGCATGGCAGCGCGCAAGCCCTTGGAAGCCTCAGCGATAACCCGGGCATCCCGATAATGAGTGGTCGCTTTAACAATAGCTTTCGCTCTGGCCTCAGGGTCGCTGGACTTGAAAATCCCTGAGCCTACAAAGACGCCGTCAGCCCCCAACTGCATCATCAGCGCCGCGTCCGCCGGAGTAGCCACCCCACCCGCCGCAAAGTTGACCACGGGGAGTTTCCCAGCCTTGCGCACCTCAAGTACCAACTCCAGAGGCGCTCCCAACGCCTTCGCCTCAGCCACCAGTTCTTCTTCAGGCATATTCGCTAGCTTGCGAATGCCACCGATAACGGCCCGCATATGTCTCACCGCTTCCACGATGTTTCCCGTACCGGCTTCACCCTTGGTTCGAATCATAGCTGCTCCCTCGGCAATGCGGCGCAAGGCTTCACCCAGGTCGCGGCAGCCACAGACAAAAGGAATCTTGAAGTCGTGCTTCCAGATATGATGGGCTTCGTCAGCCGGGGTGAGCACTTCAGACTCATCTATGAAATCCACCCCTATGGCTTCCAGTACCTGCGCCTCCACAAAATGGCCGATGCGGCACTTGGCCATCACCGGAATGCTTACCGCTGCCGTAATAGCCAGGATCACCTCTGGGTCCGCCATCCGGGCTACGCCACCCGCAGCACGGATATCTGCTGGAACACGCTCCAGCGCCATTACGGCACAGGCTCCAGCCTCCTCTGCTATCTTGGCATGTTCCGGCGTGACCACATCCATGATCACCCCACCCTTAAGCATTTGGGCGAGGCCCGTTTTGACATTCCATGTCCCCTTTTCCATTTTACTCTCCTATCCCACCCCCGGAAACGGGAATCCTACAAGCACTAATCCACGATGCGTGAAGTAACATAGAGAATTCCCAATTCCACCACGCCCGATCCAGGATTGAGCTTATGCTATATTTTATAGCGCTTTCTACCCTTTAGCAAGTGTCAACACGGAAGCTGATCTTGAGAAGGAAGAACGCCGTGTATGTTCAGCTTGAAGCGGAAGTATTATTCCGGGGGCTTTTTCCCCAGGGCCTGGGCTACTAGCTCGCTCAAGTCCATAGCCTTCACTGTCTCTTCGGCTTCCTTGGCCTTCAGGCCATCGACGAACATCGAAAGACAGTACGGGCAGGCGGTGGCCACACACTGCACCTTGGCGTCCAGTACCTGCTCCGTGCGCCTTATGTTGACTCGCCGCTCGATAAGCTCCTCCATCCACATGTGCCCCCCCCCACCCCCGCAGCAAAAACCCCTTGTCCCGCTCCGGGCCAGTTCCACCCTATCTATCCCCTTGATGGAGTCCAGGATTTGCCTGGGCTCCTGGTAAATGTCGTTGTGGCGTCCCAGATAACATGAGTCGTGATAGGCTACCTTCACGCTGTCGATGCTGCCTAGCTTTAGCTTGCCCTCGCGGACCAAATCGGCGATGAACTGAGAGTGGTGAATGACTTCAAGGTGGCCGTCGAACTGGGGGTACTCATGCTTCAGGGTGTTGAAGCAATGGGGGCAACTGGTCACGATCTTCCTGACGTTGTAAGACTTAAGCATTTCAATATTCTTCTGACAGAGGGTTTGAAACAGGTATTCATCGCCCATCCGGCGGGCGGGGTCGCCGCAGCAGGACTCCTCTACCCCCAGTATCCCAAAGTTGATTCCGGCGGCTTGCATCACCTTAGCCATAGCAATCGCCACCTTGATGTTTCTCTCCTCGAGAGCGGCCGTGCAACCCACCCAGTAAAGCAGGTCTACATTGGCGTTCTCGGACAACACCTTTATCCCCAGATTGGCCGTCCAGTCTGTTCTGGTGGCGGTGGTGCCCCTCCATGGATGTCCTCTGGACTGAAGGCTGGTCAAGGCTTGCTGTGCTGATTCAGGGAATTGAGCCCTTTCCAGCGCCAGATTGCGACGCATGTCTACTATCTTGTCGATGTGCTCGATATAAACCGGGCATGCCTCCTGGCAGGCACGGCAGGTAGTGCAATCCCAGATTACCTCCTCTGTAATGGCCTCGCTGAGCATGTCACGCCGCGTTTCTATGGGTTTCTTAACGAAGGGATACGGATACACCTCGTAGAGGTGTAACTTCAGGTCCTGGATCACCTTCTTGGGATTAAGGGCCTTGCCACTGAGGTGAGCAGGGCAGTTATCCTGGCAGCGACCACACCGGGTGCAAGCATCGAGATCCAGCAGTTGCTTCCAGGTGAAGTCCTCGATCTTGGATGCGCCCCACACCTCGGCCTTTTCCAGGTCGATGGGAACAAGTTCTCCCTTGGGCCTCATGGAACGGAAGAACACGTTCGCTGGCGACAGCCACAGATGTTGCATTCGGGAACGAGTGGCAAAGACATAGACCCCAAAGAGGAAGGCTGGTACGGTATGAAACAGCACCCGGTGCCATAGCAGGATTTCATTCCTGTAATCCGTGCCGAAGGTGGCGAAGATCTTGGAGAATCCGTAGCCAACAGGTGACCAGGTCGCCCACTGGGTGGGATGCATATCGCTGATGGCGATGCGATAGCCTTTGATCATGAAGCCGGTGACCAGGACGACAAACACAAACAGGAAGACCAGGGTATCATCGGCCTTGGTATCCAGGCGTGCAGGCTTGATGATGTACCTCCGGTACATGGCCAGTGCGCCGCCGAGGATAATCAGCAAGGCGCCGATCTCCGAGGCCAGAGAGGAGTAAAGGTAAACGTCCTGGGGCGGGTTGTCAATACCTATAGGGTAGGAAAGCAGCCGGATTAGCTTGCTCACAATGATCAGGGCCGCTCCCCAGAAAATGAGGAAGTGCATCCAGCCGGGATAGGCTTCACTCAGGAGGCGCAGATGGGCAAGGGAAACCCCCAGAGTGGTCTTGATGCGAGTGAATATGTTACCGGTGCGGTCGTCTGGCCTGCCTACACGCCAAAGCAGCAGCCGCCTGTAGAGACCCAGAGCGAAAAGAGCCAGAAGGACGGGGCTGAGTATCAGAACAGCTATTATTACTGGCTTAAAAATGTCGTGTATATATGATAGCTGCCCAGTCCAAAAAGTATTCAAAGTATCCATAGGTGCTAGATTGTCCTCCTGGCTCCGTGGGCCATTGGGCCTCCGTATCCCATCGTACTAGCCCTTTTGGCCGGCAACTCTCCAATTTCCCAGCTTCTTCTGCTCATATCATTAGTATGACGGGTAAAACAACGACAGATGAGTAGCGAAGAAGATCACCAGAATAATGCCAGCCGCCACCAGAATCAGAACTATCGGCCTATTATATTTCTTTTGCGCTATCCCGAAATCGAAGGCCGCCAGCCTGACGGCATTCAAGATGCAATAAAGGATCGCCGTCAGCACCAGCACCTCTAAGAAGATGGCTATTCCTCTCAGCGCACCGTCCACTGGCTTACACTCCGATCATATTGGCCGCCGCTCTGGACATGGCCTTTGCCCTACATGCCGGGCAGACCTCAAGATGGGAGGTCAATCCTTGTCCTGCGGCGATCCTGGTTCTCAGCTTATCTATCATGGCCTTTGGCGCTACTGACGCGCCGCATTCTTGACACCTGGCTAGCCGGCTCTCAAAGATTGCCTCTGCCGCTCTGCATAGCCTGTCAATTTCCAGCGTGTTTTCCAGATGAAGGCATCTCTCGGGGCAAGCTTCCATGCACTGGCCGCAGCCCAGGCACAACCGGTGTTCGAAGAGCAACCGGCATGAGCCTTCATCCGACAGGAATTTCAGCGCCCCGGTGGGGCAATCCAGGGCACACAAGCCACAGGCCGTACACTGAGAGCTGTCCAGTTGCACCTTACCGAAGGGCACAGCACCGGCTGAGATAGCCTCGGTTCTGGCTGGTTCCAGCTTCCTGTCCACGCTAACAATAAGCTCAGGCAGCGCCAGGTTGCCGACTACAAGCGTCGCTGGCTCAAACGACCTGAGCGGTGTGGGTGGGAGTTCTTCGATCTGGCGAAGAAACTGGGTCAGTTTCCCTTTGAGGTCACCGACTTCAAAGGCTCCTATGCGCCCCGGTTCGATGTCCCAGCGCTGAAGCAATGCTTGCACGAACTGGACTCTTCCCGGCCACTTCTCTGGCTTGCGGCCAAGACGGCAATTCTCTTTGTTTGAGATGAACGCCACACCCTGTGCCCCTAGATCGAAGGCACGTAACAGCAGCCAGAAGGAGATCATGTCGAGGCAGGGCATTTCCAGGAGTAGCATGTTCGGGCTGTAGCCGAGAGGGTCCACCTCGGCATTGTTCGGGGAGGAGCGACAGCTTTGGCAAGCCAGAGCTAATATCCGTGGCTCAAGACTGCCGATGTCACAAAGCAATCCCTCCATTTCTCTCTCCAACTGGTCGAGGGAAAAGTTGGGATAGGATATAGATTGGTGGAGGCACAAAGCAGCGCAAGAGCCACAGCCGTGACACTCCTTTTTATCAATCTGAACGCCCCCGTCTTTGGCCACAATAGCGCCCGACGGGCAGTTCTCCCGGCAGAGGCGACATCTTTCAGTGCCAACGCACTTTTCTCTTTGGACGTAAGGCACTACCTGATACCGTGGCACCAGCATATCAAACAGTTGGCGCCGGCTGATCTCTCCGTGGGGCCTGCCGAATTGCACTTTCAGAGCTTGTTGCGGTACGCCAGTGAAGGTGGCTTGTCGGGCTAGCTGAGCCCACAGGAGGAGCTTGATCCTGCCGGTCAGATCGGTGGGGCTATAGGAGGAAGAGATTTCTCTCAACAGATCGACTATTCTGATAGAATACGGATCGACAGAGGCCCTTTCTGGTTCCTGCCACAGATGCAGCCTAGGCTCAAACTGTGAGCAAGCTCCAACTACAGTTGGCTGAAGGCCGTGCTCCTGCACTAGTCCAGACAGAACTCGAGGTTCGCAGAACTTGTCTCCCACCACCACTTTCAGACCCGACTGCCTCTCCTCCAGAAAGAGGCGTATGGCGTCTATCGGTACGGCGCGGCTCAGGCGACCTTGACAGTCGCAGAGATAAACGCCTTTTTGACTAAACTCTGTCAAATCAGTCTACTCCTTGGCCCCCTGGCGCGGGCTCCACCTCGGCTGATCCATGGGCTGGTTTAGATTCCGTGGAAGAAGGCAGCAGATCCATGAACTTCAAGCCCAAGAAATAGAGGACTCCCAGGAAGGCAAACATACCTACTGACAATATTACCTCCGCTGGCATTATGGGGAAGGAACCTGTTTGCCCCCACACGCCCTGAATATCTCCCGGGTAGTATTGCAAGGGATAGGCCAGCCCCGGAATGACCAGGGCCAGTCTTTCGAAGAATATCCCAATCACCACGGATGCCGCAGCGATCATTATCCACCTGATGTTCTTATTGGTCTTCGGATTGAGCAGGATGATAAGGGGTACAATGTAGCCCAACCCCACTTGCCCCACCCAGAAAAGCGGGCTGTAGCGTCCGGTGAGCAGGAAGACGGTGGCATCGCGGTTAGGCGAGTAGAGATGGGTCAGCTTGTCCACCAGAACGAGGATGACCAGGAATATGATCAGAATGGTCAGCAGCCTTCGCAGGCTGAATATTATCTCATTGCTTATGCTGCGCCCGGTTACCTTCAGGGTGAAAAACACAGCCAGTATCAGGAGCGCCAGCCCAGATACCATGGCGGCTGACAGGAATTCGAGGGGCTTTATCGGCGAGTAGAATATCTCTCTGGTGGCGATGAAACCGAAGATGGCTCCTGTGCCCATGTGCACCAGCGCTGCCCAGCAAACGGCCAGGATGCCGATCGGTTTGATCAGCTTGGCTTTGTTGGCCAGGATGGAGCCGAGGTAGACCAGGCTGATGACGAAATAACCTCCGTAGAGGATTCCATTGAGGGCGAACATGGAGGTCATGTTGTTCAGGTAGAAGAACATGAAGAGCCGCCAGGCTTTCTCCGGCCTCCCCAGGTCAACCGCTATGGCTATCATAGCACCAAAGATCAGCACTATGGCCAGAAAAACGGCCATCCGGGCGATAGGTTTGTACCGTTCCTGACCGAAAACGTATGTCAGGGAAGAGAGGATGAGGGAGCCGGCGCTGAGGCCGATGAGATAAATGGCCACGACGATAGGCAGACCCCAGGGTATGACATTGCTGCTGCCAAATACCCGGTGGCCCTCTACGTAGCTGATAGAGAAGCCGACCAGGCCAGCCAGCGCCACTGCCGCCAGAGCGGCTAGCGCGTAGTAATACCGCTTCGATCCGCCTTCAATTGCTGTGTAAGTCAACTCCATATCGTCACATCGTCACCTGGGGAGATAGATCACCTTCGGTTCTGTGCCAAACTCCTCTCGCAGTTTCAGCGAGTTCCTTGATGCCAGCAGTTGCGAGACATTGCTCCTGGGATCATCCAGGTCACCAAAAGCCCTGGCCACTGTGGGGCATGCCTCCACGCAAGCTGGCACCACATCTATGCCTATCCGTTTGCCCTGCTTTAGCCCCTGGTCTATGTGGTGAAAACAGAAGGTGCATTTCTCCACCACACCGTGCGTCCGGTGAGGATAGGGCCAGGGGCCGATATATGCCTTGGTATCGAGACCGAGGTCAGGGGGCAGGTCAGGCCGCTGGTACTCTTCCTCTTCCTGTTCTCTGTAATTGAAGCTCCTGGCTCCGTAGGGGCAGGCCACCATACAGTATTTGCACCCGATGCACCGGCGGAAGTTTTGCATCACTATGCCGTCCTCCCGCCGGTAGGTTGCCTTGGCCGGGCAGACAGGCACACAGGAGGGATGCTCACAATGCATGCAGGGCATGGGTATTATCTCGATGTTTACATTGGGGTATTCGCCCCTGCTGGCGGCAATCACCTTGTGCCAGAAGATATCAAGCCTTCGCCGCTGCTCATCCGGCGAGCCGAAGGGGACGTTGTTCTCAGACTTGCACGCTAATGAGCAAGCCTGGCAGCCGACGCACTTATCCAGGTCTATGACCATCGCCCACTTTGCCACTTATTGCCTCACGCCTTATAGACCTTCACTCTGGTGTTGAAAAAGGATGGCTGGCCGCTGAACACATCGTAATCCAGGCCAATGATTTCATTGGGATTTACGCCAATCTCATCCGCCCATTCGCCAGACGCATAGTGACCTTGGCCAAGGGCAATTGCCACCACGCCCGGAAGTATCCCCTCGAAAACCCTGGCTCTGGCTTTAATTCTCCGTGTTGTTCCGTGGACGTTCGATTGAATCCACACCTTGTCCCGATCCTTGATTCCCAGGTGACGGGCTGTCTCAGTGTTCATCTCGACGAAATTGTCCCAACCGTAGCCATGCATTACGAGATATATTTCCTGGGCCCAGGGATAGTTCTGGCTTCCATTCCCGATGTACAGTGCAGGATGATACGTAACCAGCTTGAGGGGGTATTCGGCAGCATTGCCCAAGAATTTCGGGTTAAGTACCCCTGCCACAAATTTGGGGTCGATTGCCTCTGATAGACGAGGCAACCCGAATTGAAATTTTTTGGAAGCAGTATGGAATACCTGATCATACTTGCCATACTGGTAATCCGGCCCCCTCCATACGCCGTCTGCCTCGAGCGTATCCCAGAAGGCGGCCGTTCGATATCTCACAAACCCCTCGGGGCTGTCGCCGATGTTTTCGAAGGCATCTTCGACAGCGCCACCCGCGTGCTTCGCCAGATCAAAGATTATCTGAGCTATGGGTCTCGAATCATGAAGCGGCTCCACTGTAGGGCGTTTGATCCTGACCTCGGCATAGCCCGAACCTGGCGGGGCAGTCTCATAACCCCATTCCTCTAGGTACGTACAGGCTGGCAGAACGATGTCAGCGTAGTCTGCCATCTCAGTCAGGGATGGTGCGATGTGAACATAGTAAGGCTTTTTCAGGGGGGCATCCCAGGTGTTTGCCCCTGCCTTCGTTTCTGGAACCGACATAATAAGGTTACTGTTGAAACCGATAATTACACCGCCGACCTCACCAACCCCACCACCTAGTATCACGTTAGCCGTTTTGTGGAAATCGATACCTGGTTCGTCTCCAGCTATTGATGGCATGTCCCGATAGGGTGGAGGCTCCTGGTATATTATCCCGCCGCGGGCATCTATGCTGCCCGCCAGCGCATTGAGGCAGTATATGACATGGCTGGCATCGGTGCCATGAGGCCAACTGGTGGCCCCCATGCCGCTCCAGGCAACCGCTGGTCTGGATCGGGCGAATTCCCTGGCTATGCGGCGGATAACGTCAGCAGATACTCCAGTTCTATCCGCCACACCCTCAGGTTTGAAGCCCTCCAGTACAGCCTTCTTATAGCCCTCAAATCCGTGTGTCCAGTTGTCAGTAAAGTCTTTGTCGTATAGCCCTTCGCTGATTATGACATGCGCTATTGCCAGGGCCAGGATGCCCTCGGTGCCCGGGTTGTTGGGTATCCACTCATCGGCCTTGGCTGCGGTGACGGAGTAGCGAGGGTCGATGACCACCACCTTTGCCCGGTTGGGCACTTCACGGCGTATCTTGCCCCAAAGGCGCAGGTTTCGGGCCAGCGATCCTTCAGACTCTACAATGTTGGCGCTGAAAGCCAGAATATAGCGGGTATAGGTCTGATCCGCGGATTCGAGTCCGTAACCGCTATTGTCCCGTCCATCCGCCAGCCATCTACCTATCTTTTCAGCCCCTATCTCCAGGTCGTGCTCTGAGAAGAGGTTGCTGGTTCCGCAGGCTTGGGCAAACCGCCTAATCAGGTGCTCGTCGCTTTTGGTATTCAGGCCCTGGAGGATCAATAGCCTGTCCGGTCGCCCGCTGATCGTTGCCAGCTTCCCGCTGATTTCCTCCAGCGCTGCTTGCCAAGATATGGGCTGCCACTTGGGGTCCTGGCCTCTTCCTTTGGCCCCTGTTCTCTTCAGGGGTGTCTTGGTTCTTTCTGGATCGTAGAGCACTTGCAGGCCAATGTGAGAACGGGGGCAGGTTTTGCCCTCAGTGTAGTTTGATTTGGGATTACCGAGTATCCTCACCGCCTTGCCATTGACCACCCGTACATTGATAGGGCACCGACCAGGACAGTTCAAACAGGATGTGGAAACCCATGTTTCAGTCTGGACTCCCTCAGTACCATCCTTGGGAGCTGATTTAGGGCTAAACTTGGGCCACTTTATGGCGTAACGTGCAGCAACTACTGCCGCCGTACCTGCCGACAAAGCAAGAAAGGCCCTTCGGCTAACCTTGAAGCCTTCGGACCCTCCCGCTTTAGGTGACTCGCCCTTGCTGCTTTCTGACACTTAACGTAAACTACCTTCTAGCGTCTATGCTTGCTCCCATGGACTTCCCCGTCACCACCAGTAGTTATTCGGCGCTACGTGCTGAGGCATTTGTCACCGCACTTGCACTGTTACTTATAGCGCCATAGACACGAGGTTGTCAACCTTATGCACCCCCTCTGTGAGGCCAGACTGTACTAAAGTCATATGCAAAGGTGGCGATATGTTGTATAAAGAATTTATAAAAAGAATGGGGTGGAGTAGGAGATTGTTTATTGATGTCATTCTGAGGAGTCCGCCCGAGGTGGACGACGAAGGATCTCTGGGATTCTTCTCCACCTGCGGCGGGTCAGAATGACACGAATACGTTGGTAAACAATCTCGGACCCGGGAGGTTGAAATGGGAGAGACGCAATCAGGTTCGCAGTCGGCGAGGAGGCCGGCGCCGGAGTTTCCGCTCGGGCTGGACTGGCTAAATACTGATAGGCCGTTGACCTGGGGTGAACTCAGGGGAAAGGTGGTTATTATCGATTTCTGGACCTACGGGTGCATCAACTGCATGCACGTTATTCCAGACCTGAAGCGGTTGGAGGCGGATTTCCCTGACGAACTGGTGGTCATCGGGGTCCACTCTGCCAAGTTCGAAAACGAGCGGGATACGGAGAATATCCGCCACATCGTCTTGAGATATGGCCTAAAGCACCCCATAGTAAATGATCGCGATTTCCTGGTGTGGCGTGCCTGGGACGTTCACGCCTGGCCAACCGTGTTCATCATTGATCCGGCGGGCAATGTAGTGGGCCGCCATAGCGGCGAAGGGGTATATATGCTTTTCAAGCCGATTATTGGACGCCTGGTGCGTGACTTTGAGGCCAGGGGTCTTTTGGATCGCACCCCGCTCCAGCTCCAGATGGAAAAGGCAGCCTCTAGGGGTGTACTGTCATTCCCCGGCAAGGTGCTGGCTGATGACAAGGGCAGGCGGCTCTTTGTGGCTGACACCAATCACCACCGGATTATCGTGGCTGATATCGCCAGCGGCAAAGTGCTGAAGGTGATTGGCAGCGGCCAGCCAGGATTCAAAAATGGCGATTTTCGAAGGTCTTCCCTTGACCACCCGCAAGGGATGGCGCTGGAAGAAGATGGCCGGATTCTTTATATCGCTGATACGGGCAACCACGCTGTGCGCCGCGCCGACGTTCTGGCCGGAGAGATGACCACACTGGTGGGTGTGGGGTTCCAGTCCAGCGACTATCCGCCACGGGGTGGAACAGCCCCAGAAGTGGCTCTCAACTCACCCTGGGATGTATGGCTAGATGGTGGGCAGCTTTACATTGCCATGGCGGGCGCGCATCAAATCTGGGTTATGGATACGAAGAGCATGGACGTCCACCCCTTTGCTGGCAGCGGCCGCGAGGGCACCAGGGATGGGGCGCTGAATGTTGCGGAGTTGGCCCAACCCAGCGACTTGACCGGTGATAGCCAAGGCCGTCTTTATTTCGCCGACTCTGAGGGAAGCTCTATTCGTCGGGTCGACACTCAGGGTGGCAAAGGCGAGGTGACCACGCTAGTCGGCAGCGGCGCCAGCCTTTTCGACTACGGCGACGTGGACGGGATCAGCAGCCAGGCTCGCCTGCAACACCCCTTGGGCGTGGTCCACTACAAGGGCGCTCTCTACGTGGCTGATACCTACAACCACAAGATCAAGCGCCTCGATCCCAGGACGAGGGAAATCAGGACAACTCTGGGTGGCCAAGGCGGCTGGCGCGACGGCACCGATCCCCTGTTCTACGAGCCCGGCGGCATCGATGCTGCCAGTGATAAGCTCTACATAGCCGATACCAACAACCACTGTATCCGGGTGGTCGATCTAGCAGCACGCCAGACCAGCACACTACTCCTCGAAGGCATTGGACAACTCATCGCCTGAGTCCATGCCAGCCAGTAAGGTGACGGCGATGGCACACATAATGTGTACTATCTGAGGCTGCCTTGCGGCTGCAGGTCAAAGATTTTCCAGCCACAGTCATAAACTACATCTACGGCGGGGACCTTTACGAAGAGGGGAAAGCTAAATACCGCAGGAGCTGAAGGCGAGTTAGCCAGAAGCGGCAAGACGATAGTGTGCCTTTTCCTTTTTTCCACCCTTAGGTTGCCAGCACAGCCTCGACGCGCCAAGGTTTTATTGGGTCGTTTCAATTTTCCCAAGCTTACTCCCGCAGGCTGAGCAGAAAAGGCCTCCCTCAGCAATTTTACTGCCACACTTTGGACAATAGGACATCTTCCTCTGCTCTCCTTCTGTGTACGCCAATCGTGGTGAGCTAGGCGCGCTCTCTCTTATCATTGCGATTTCCCCGAGAACTTCGGCTCGAATCTTTTGCTCATCGGCCCTTAGCATTCCCGGTATGAGAAACGCATCCACTATAGCCCATATAAGGAGTCCTCCCAGTGTAATAAGCATAGCATTTTTCATGCTGGCTTGCGGCCAGCACCACGAAGGATGAAAATACTTGTGCGCTGGCTGGTGAAAGGAGTTCGGAACGTCATTGGTGCCACGAGCCCGAGTAGCAATTTGAACCGGCGGCCTGCAGGCACCACAAATTGTGGCCTCGTTTTGGCGAGAGCACGTGGAGTAATGTCTTACAATGGTCTGGCCGCCCACTTGCCGGTAGCTCAAGTGAGGAGTGTCTAAATGGAAGTAGTGAACCCTAGGTGCTGTGGGCTGGACGTGCACAAGAAGACGGTGGTGGCATGTATCATTACGCCAGAAAAGAAGGAAACCCGCACCTTCTCCACCATGACTAACGACCTCTTGAAGCTCAAGGAATGGCTTACGGAGTACAGTGTGACCCATGTGGCCTTGGAGAGCACCGGTGTGCTGTGGAAGCCGGTGTACAACCTGCTGGAGGGAGATTTCACCGTGCTGGTGGTCAATGCCTTTCACATAAAGACTGTGCCGGGCAGAAAGACGGACGTCAAGGACGCAGAATGGATCGCCGATTTGCTTAAGCATGGGCTGTTGCGCGGCAGCTTCATCCCTGACCGAGGGCAGCGGGAACTGAGGGAACTGACACGCTATCGCCGTGGCCTTATCCAGCAGCGGGCCGATGTGGTGAACCGGATCCAGAAGGTGCTGGAGGGCGCTAATATAAAACTCAGTTCCGTGGCTACCGATGTGGTAGGAGCCTCGGGTCGGGCCATGCTGGAGGCGATGGTCCAGGGCACGGATGACCCCAGAGTGCTGGCGGCCTTGGCCAAGGGACGCATGCGGAACAAAATTACCCAGCTCGAGGAGGCTCTTCAGGGACTGGTGGGCCCGCACCAACGGATGCTTCTTGCCAGCCAGCTTCGTCATCTTACCTTCCTCGATGAAGAGATAGAGCGTCTGGATATGGAGGTGGCGGAGCGCATGCGCCCTTTTGAAGAGACGATGGAGAGGATGGACGACATACACGGCATGGGCCGAAGGTCATCCGAGGAGGTGCTGGCCGAAATCGGGGTAGACATGAGCCGGTTTCCCACGGTTGCCCATATAGCCTCATGGGCTGGTTTATGTCCAGGAAATAACGAGAGCGCCGGCAAGCGCAAGAGCGGGCGCACTTGCCACGGGGACACATGGTTGCAGTCAATCCTGGTGCAGGTTGCCTGGGCAGCCGCACGCACCAAAAACACATACCTCTCAGCACTGTACCATCGGCTTGCTGCGCGCAGGGGCGCTAAGCGGGCTATAATCGCAGTAGCGCATGCCATCCTAACCATCATATACTCCATGCTTCGTAACCACAGCCATTATCGCGATCTGGGAGCGACCTATTTTGACCAACTTAACCGACAGTCTGTCGTCCGCCGTTCTGTCCACCGTCTCGAAAGTCTCGGCTATAGCGTGACCCTGAACCCAGCCCCATCCCCAGCAGTGCCAGAACCGGTATTTTCGGAGTAATGCCAGTACCGATGCGCCCAAGGTAAAAGCGATGCGCCCCGAACACGCCTAAGAATACCCACAGAAGCCAAACAGCAATATGGCTCTTCTTCCGCATGGCAGTCTCGTCCCGAAGAACTAGAAGCTCTCTTTCTGTCAAATCGTGAACCGTGAGCCTTGGAATGCGTTCCATTTGTCCTCCCTTCCATGCCGCTTATCTCTGTGGCGACACCTTTCTAATTCCGTTTGATGACTCTGAACGATAGCCTGATGTTTGCTAAGCCACCTCTTCGCTGAGGATGACAAAACTCCATGCTACAGCAACAGTCTACGAGAGCGCCTCGGAGCTGACCGGCGACCCGCACTGGGGGCAGAAGGCTGTTGAAGTTGGCGGTGGCGCAGGAGCCTCCAGCGCGGCTCCGCAGTTGCTACAGAGCTTACTATCTGCTGGGTTGTCAAACTCACATTTGGAACAGCGCATACTACCTCCCTTCTACGCTGACCTCAATCGCGTCAGCAGAAGTTAGTTTCGGCGGAGGAGCAGGGACGTGGATAAGGTTACTTCTTGTGGGGACAGCACTGCTCCAGCAAACTGCCGCCAGCGGTAATAAGCACACCAGACATGGCAACCCAGACGCCAGCACCAATAGACAGATCATTATGGTTGAGGAAATAGATCGACTGAAAGATAAGGGCCAGCGCCAGGGCACTGAGAAGAAGCATCACCATGCTCCACCTTCCAGCCGCTCCGCTCCGAGCGAGGATCAACACCCCGAGGGAGAGCACTGCCACAGTACAAATGACAGCTCCCTGAGACAGTTCGACACCGATCGTGGAGAAACGTCCGGTTATCCAGGCTAGAAACGTACCGAGGATGGCGAGCAGGGAACCAGCAACGATAAGAGTCCCAGACGGGTCGGCCTGGATGCGCTTTGATAGCACGTCTAGGGTTCGAGCCTCCTGGCTCTTAACGGCCTGGCCAGAAACCGGGGCGCCACAGGAACTGCAAAAAGTGCTGTCGTCAGGAATTTGTGCCCCACACTTGCTGCAATACATGACACGTACCTCCTTTCTTGATGCTTACGAACAAAGGCCAATTGCAACGATATGACGCGATCTATGGGATGTCAACTGACCTTATTCGAGTGGGACGCACTTTAGCAGAAAACAGGCCTCCTGTCAAGCTACACCAGGCTTGGGTAGCGTAACATATTGTGTGTAAAAAGAGGGGGGCGTATCCTTCTAGAGATAAGAGAAAGATATCTTAGAAAGGAGGACGCCCCATGGTACAGGTCAAAGACCTGACCCAACTCAAGTTAGAGGATTTGTGGCGGGAGGTCAAGGATGAGGAGGATTGGTGGGGGGATTTTGAGCAGGAGACCTTGCGTATAGCCAAAAGGCTGCTGGAGAGCGTCATGGTAGAGGAGCTAATAGAGCAGTTACGTGCTGGGCGCTACCGGCGCACTGATTTTCGTCGGGGATATCG
>Ga0194112_10006033_pt1 | contig 16162 bp, 15 predicted proteins | sample TA2MahC400mmetaG_FD_146191 | JGI IMG/M metagenome (GOLD analysis project Ga0194112, IMG submission 146191) | Freshwater microbial communities from Lake Tanganyika, Tanzania - TA2015016 Mahale Deep Cast 400m | ecosystem: Environmental > Aquatic > Freshwater > Lake | place: Tanzania: Lake... | reverse complement strand
GCGCGTCCAGGGGGCGTGGGGGGCGCCGATGGGCGCGTGTGGCCCAATCGGGATCGCGGTCCTCGGTCAATCCCCAGCCGGCATAAAAGGGCGTGCCAAAGCAGGTGACGGGCAGGCCGCGCACCAGTGCCTGGAAGCCCACGGGTGAGGAGATGACGGCCACGCGGTCCACGGCCTGCAAGAGCGCCTCGGCGCTGGTGTTGAGGGCCACGAGATCGGCCAGGCGCGCCTCCTTGCGCCAGCGGGAGGGGGATCGCCCTGCCAGGGCTTTGGGATCGGGCAGATAGACCAGGAAGGCGTTGGGCCAGTGCTGGCGGGCCTCTGTCAGCAGCTGGGTGTTGGATCGCACCCGACCCGGTCGCACACTGGGCGGGGAGGAAGACTGGCCAACCACCAGCACCACGGTCTTGCTGCCTTTGGCAAAGGGCAGCCTCAGGGCGCTGGTGTGGGGGGCATTGAGGCGCGCGCGCAGGCTGGCCACGGCCGCCTGCTGCTCGGGCGTGCCAGTGTAGCCGGCCACCGCCCGTTCCACATCGCTGGGCGCCTCGGGCTGGGTGGGGAGGGCCCCGGTGTGATCCACCCACCAGCTCCACACGGGCTGCGTGGAGGGGGCGTGGGGCTGAGGCATCGGGGCCTCCTGGACGCGTACGACCGGCCGGTCCTTCCAGGCCTTGGGCACCGGCGTATCGGCCCAGGCGACCACGGCCACCTCAGGGTGCCTGCGCGCCTGCTTGGCGCCCACCCATTGGGTGGCAGGCATCATGGCCCGGAGTCGCGGCGTGGCGGTTTTGGGAAACCCCAGCGCGATCGCCTGCGCAGGGTCTTGTGCGACGGCGCGCCGGACCGCCCGCATATGCGCCATGATCTGCTCGGGGCTGCCAGGGCCCTGGGTGGCGGGGTTGGTGGAAAAGGGGGCAACAAGGAGGCTGGCGCCGACCAGCTGGACCAGATCGGCACTGGGGCGCACGTAGCCGGGCTGGCGGCCCAGATCACGCGTCAGGCCCCGGGCGGCGTAGAAAGGGGTGGCCCAGCAGGTGAGGGGGGTGGCGTGGATGAGGGCCTCCAGCCCCAGGGGGGAGGACAGGGTGACGACGTGCGCGGCCGCCCGCAGCCAGGGCGTGGGGGCGTCATCGCCCGGCAAGATCCACAACGCCGGCGTGGGCTTGGCCGCGCACAGGCCTTTGTATCGGGTGTCCCTCGGCGCGCCGTCGCCGCGCACGACCACGAGGTGGTCGGGCCAGGTGGTGCGCACCACGTCGAGCATGATGCGAAAGAGCCGTTGGGCGTTGCCTGGCAGCGCCGGATCGCCTGGGGCCTGGTCGAGGATGAGCACGAAGGGGCGGTCGGGCAGCGCGGTGGGCTGAGGGTGGTGGGCGTGGGACATCCCATGCGCGCGGATCTCCTCGATCAGGGCGGCCGCGCGGGTGCGCACCGCCGGGGTGTCGGCCTCGGCCAAGGCTGCGTCGATGCAGGAGGCTTGCGCGGGATCGTCCGGGCTGCCGCCGGTGGTGTCGAGCATGATCTGCGCGGGCACCTGCCCGGGCGCCGCACTCCCCAGCAGGCCCGCGCTGGCGCGCATCGTGGGCAGGGCGTGCTGCTTGGCCAGAAAGGCGGCCAGTGGGGCGGAGGGCCCACCCTCCCAGCCCAGCACCGCCTCCACGCCGCGGGCCACGCCCCAAGGCGCCCAGACAGGCTGGATGTGGGGCACGGCGCGCAGCGTGGGGTGGGAAAGGAGCGCCGGGCTGGGGCATGCGACGCGGGTGCGCCCGCCTGCATCCGGGCGCCTGGCCCAGGAGAGCCATGCCTGTCGCCGTTGCAACAGGGTGGGGCGGGAAAAGACGGGCATGGGATCTCCTGGCGCTGTGGGGTTTCCAACGCGCGCCCCGCCCGCCCGGTTCAATCCTGTGGGGGCTGTTTTTGCGTGGTTTTGGCAGCCGCTTGCCCTTCCATCAAGAGGAAGGCGATGCGGGCGGCGTCCTGTGGCTGGGGCAGGTGTATCCACAGCACGTCGGGCCTTGTGGTGTCGCCCATCACCGCCACCGATGCCAGCGTGGGCAGGGGGGTGTCGGCAGGCGGCTCGTCCATCTGGATGATGATTTGGGCGTTGCCGGCCGCCTGCAGGGCGGCGGCCGCCCCCTGTTGGTGGGGCCCGGGCGCCAGAACGATGAGGCGGCCGCTTTGCGCGGCGAGGTCGATGATCTCCGGCTGGTCCTGGATGGCGGAAGGCAGGGCCAGGATGTCGATGGCATCGGCGGCCCAGCGCAGCTGCTCGGCGCTGTGGACCCATGCCATCGTGGGCACCTCGTATGTGTCGCCGATCTGGGTCAGGAGGGTGAGCGCGGGGTGCAGGCCCAACTGGCCCGCCACCCCGGTGGCATCTTGCAAGGCCGGGATGGGGAGGGCGAAGATCCAGGGCGTGCGGGTGGGGGCACAGGCCTGTGCGATCTGGCGCGCGATGGCCTCCGCCTGGGCCAGATCTTGCGCCACCATCGGGCCGGCGGCCACGACGGTGGGGGAGCCGGCGCCGATGGGGGTGTTTTGGGCATAGAGGGGGCTATACATGCGGTGTTCCTGGGCAAAAGGCTTTGGGGCTATGTGGGGCTGTGTGGGGGGCCTGCAAGGGCCCACCCCGGCAAGATCCAGAAGATCCTCACGCCCCTGTGCCATTTTTAGGGGAAACTTTTTCCCGGGCCTGCGTTATAGGCCTGCTGCGCCCGACGGGCGCCACTTCCTGCCCGAATGGGCCAACCTTTGGAGACACCGATGCGTACGCACACCCTCATGGCCGCCCTGCTGGCCGCTGGCCTCACCACCCCCGCCTTTGCCCAGGTCGCGAGCGCCCCGATGGACAACACGATGGAGCATGGCGCCGCGACCGCGCCGGGCCTGAACGGCACCACGCACCCGGGCCTGGGCGGCGACACCCCTCCGGGCCACGCCGGCGCGGGGATGGGCCACAAGATGGGCCACCACAAGGCCTGGGACTTCACCACGCTTGACACCGATGCCGATGGGGTGATTTCCGAAGAGGAGTTCGACGCCAAGAAATCCGGCAAGGGCCATGGCAAGGACTCAGGCTGGGACTTCGGCGCCATTGACACCGATGGGGATGGATCGATCTCCCAGGAGGAGCACGACGCCCACACCTCCGGGACGGACACCGGCACGGATGATGGGATGGCCGACGACGGCCTGGATGCCCCCATTGGGGACGACGCGACCGACACCGAGACGGACACCAGCATCGACGCGGATGTTGACGCTGAGGCCGATGTGGACGCCGAGGCCGACGCTGGCACCACCACCAACTGATGGGCGCAGGCCCTGATGGAGAAAAGCCCGCGCCAAGGCGCGGGCTTTTTTGTGGGAAATCGCAGGATGAAGGGGCGGCCCGCTGCCCTGCAGGAGGGTGGGCAGGCCTGTTGGCCTCACTCTTCGGGCGTATAGCGCCCACACCAGTCGTCTTCGCCCACAATGGGCCAGCGCCCGCGAGCTTCGGCCTCTTTGGCCGGCGCCGGTGTGGGCGGGCCCCAGCGGCATTCGCCCTCTTCGGCCAGGAACGTGCTGGGCTGGAAATACAGGCAGGCGGAGCAGGCGGCGGTGTCGGTCATGGCGGTCTCCAAAACGGGGTGGCTGCCATACAGATGGGGACTGTTCTTTCGTATGTAAACATAAGCCAGCAAAAACAAATACTTGACACTTACTATCAGGAACTAGACTGACGCCATCCACCCCCGCACCTGTTCCTTTTGCGCCTGCGTGAGCCCGGTGGGCGTGGGCACGAAGGCGGTGATGAGGAGCGGCCCCCGCGGCCCGCCGCCAAAGGGCGGAAACCCCGCGCCTTCGATGCGAATCTGATCCCCGGTCTGTGTCCCTTCGGGGATCTCCACGACCAGCGGCGTGCCGTCCAGCCCCTCGAGGGTGAGGACGCCACCCAGCACGGCGGTCACGAAGGGCACGTGCAGCTGCGGGCAGAGCAGCGCCTCGCGCTCGCGCCCAAAGACGGGGTGCGGGGTGCATGTGACGCGCACCAGCAGGTCGCCGGGCCCAGCCGGCCCCGGCGCGCCGTGCCCTTTGAGGCGCAGCGTGTGGCCTGGATGGACGCCCGGGGGGATGTGTAGGGTGCGGGCCTGGCCGTCCTGCCCGGTGATGGTGACAGGGGTGGGGCGCAAGGGCGCCTCGAAGGGGATGGTGACGGAGACGCCCACATCCGCGCCCTTGGCCGGCGGGGTGGCCCGGGCGCCGAAGAGTTCGGCGAAGACATCGTCAAAAGCTTTCAGGAGCGATTCCGCGCCTTGCCCGAACACCTCGCCCAGCCCCTGCCCCAGCGCGCAGTCGTAGGCCGCGCGCCGCTTTTGGGTCTTGATGGCGTCGTAGGCCGCGTTCAGGCGCGCCATGTCTTCGGTGTCGCCGGTGGAGCAGTCGGGGTGGAGGGCGCGGGCCTTGGCCTTCCAGGCGGCCTTGATGCAGGCGTCCGAATCGCCGGGGCTTACGCCAAGGGTGGCATAGGCGTCCATCACCACCCCCTACTTGATGTCTTCAAAATCGGCATCCACCACCCCATCGTCCGCGGGGGCGCCTGTTGGGGCGCTATCCGGCTGGCCCGCCCGGGCCTGCGCCAAGGCGGTAGCCAGCGCGGTGGTGGCGCTGGTCCATTGCGCCGCACCGCTGGATTCGTCCAGGCGGCGTATCGCGTCGATGGCGGTGCGCACCCCCGCCCAGTCGCGGCTGGGCTCGTCGCGCATCTCCTGCTCGGCCTGGGCCACCAGCGTGTCGGCCGCGTTGCGCGCGCCTACGGCCTCGCGCCGCTGGGCGTCGCGGGTGGCGTTGGCCTCGGCGTCGCGCACCATGCGATCGATGTCCTCCTGGCTCAAGCCTCCGGAGGATTGGATGGTGACGTGTTGGGCACGCCCCGTGGCCTTGTCCTCGGCCGAGACATGGACGATGCCGTTGGCGTCGATGTCAAAGGTCACGGCGATCTGGGGCCGGCCACGGGGGGCTGGCTGGATGCCATCGAGCACGAAGGCCGCGAGCAGCGTGTTGTCGGCCGCCATCCCGCGCTCGCCCTGAAAGACGCGCACATCGACCGAGGGCTGGTTGTCCTGGGCCGTGGAGAAGGTTTCGGTCTTGCGGGTGGGGATGGTGGTGTTGCGATCGATGAGCTTGGTGAAGATCCCGCCCATCGTCTCGATGCCCAGGGAGAGGGGGGTGACGTCGAGCAGCACGACGTCCTTGACGGTGCCCTGCAAGATGCCGGCCTGCACGGCCGCGCCCATCGCCACCACCTCGTCGGGGTTGACGCCCTTGTGGGGGGCCTTGCCAAAGAGGTGGGTGACCATCTCCACGACCTTGGGCATGCGGGTCATCCCGCCCACCAGGACCACCTCGTCGATGTCGCTGGCCGAGAGGCCCGCGTCTTTGAGGGCCTGCAGGCAGGGCGCCTTGGTGCGCTCGATGAGATCGCCCACCAGCGATTCGAGCTTGGCGCGCGTGAGCGAGAGCGTGAGGTGGACCGGGGCCTTGGTGTTGGGATCCATCGACAGGAAGGGCAGGTTGATGCCGGTGGTCTGGGTGGAGGAGAGCTCGATCTTGGCCCGCTCTGCCGCTTCTTTCAGGCGCTGGAGGGCCATCTTGTCGGCGCTGAGATCCACGCCCGTATCCTTGCGGAATTCATCCAGAAGGTAGTGCATCAGGCGATCGTCGAAGTCCTCGCCGCCCAGCAGCGTGTCGCCGTTGGTGGCCTTCACCTCGAAGAGGCCGTCGTCGATTTCCAGGATGGTGATGTCAAAGGTCCCCCCGCCCAGGTCGTAGACGGCGATGGTCTTGGAGGCGGTCTTGTCCAGCCCGTAGGCCAGCGCGGCCGCGGTGGGCTCGTTGATGATGCGCAGCGCGTCCAGCCCGGCGATGGTGGCGGCGTCCTTGGTGGCCTGGCGCTGGGCGTCGTTGAAATAGGCGGGCACGGTGATGACCGCCTGCGTGGCCGGCTGGCCCAGGTGGGCCTCGGCGGCCTCTTTGAGCGCGCGCAGCACCTCGGCCGAGATCTGGGCGGGGGCCTTTTTGCCCGCGCGCGTCACCACCCATGCGTCGCCGTTGGGGCCCGCCTCCACCCCGTAGGGGAGCGTCTTGGCCAGCGTGGCGACCTCGGGGTCGTCCGCGCGCCGCCCGATGAGGCGCTTGGCGGCATGGATGGTGTTGGTGGGGTTGGTGATGGCCTGCCGGCGGGCGGGCTGGCCCACCAGGGTGTCCTCTTCCGTGTAGGCCACCACAGAAGGGGTGGTGCGTGCCCCGTCGCGGTTGACGACAACGGTGGGGGTGGTGGCGTCCATAACCGCCACGCAGGAGTTGGTGGTGCCGAGATCGATCCCTAAAACAGCCATGATGGCCTCCACAAAACCAGGATAAACGCGCCTATAGGCGGATGAGGCCGATGTAGGGGGCGCGCTGTGGGCTGTCAAGTCTACGGGCAGGGCACAGGGCCAGTGTGTGTTGGAAAAATGGCCAGCCCCGGGGGCTGGCCGTGAGTCAGGGTGTGCAGCTGCTGGCGGGCGGCTGTCCGTAGAGGGGCGGGATGATGTTGGGTGCATTGAGCGTCGAGCTTGTGGGCTCGGCTAGGAGGCGTGTGTCCCAGCAGCGCAGGTCTCCGCGCACGTGCCCCGGCAACCGGCGCAGGCTGGCGAGATCGGAGAAGGCGGCATCCATGATCCGGATCTGCGTGTCGCCCCAGGTCTCGATCTCCACCAGGCCTTGTCCAAAGGCCACGTCGATCAGGTTGCCCTCTACCGTGATGGTATGGGGACCGGCAGTGGGATAGGTGCATGAGATGGTGCCTGTTCCGCGCCAAGTGCCGGGGCGTTTGTCCACGTGCCGGTTTGGGTGCATCTGTGTGGGGTAGACATTTCTTCCATATGCACGCAAGGACATACACGTGGAACACCCAAGACGGCTGTCGGGGCTGGTGGATTCGATTCTCGCCGCCCATCCCGATGGCGACACCATCACCATCATCCGCATCGTGGATCACCTGGGCGCGCGGGCCTATGGCCCGCTGCTGTTGCTGTTTGCCGCCCCCAACCTCATCCCCAACATCCCGGGATCGGGCCTGCTGAGCGCGCCGCTGCTGCCGCTGTCCATCCAGATGGCTCAGGGCAACGTGCCATGGCTGCCCGCGCGCCTGGCACATAAGCCCATCACCCGGACCGCCTTGCAACGGCTGGCGGATCGCACCCGACCCTGGCTGGCGCGGGCGGATCGGCTGGTGCGGCCCCGCTGGCGCTGGTTGACCGCGCCTGTGGCCGAGCGGGTGTTGGGGGCGTATGTGGCGCTGCTGGCCGTGGTGCTTTTTTTGCCCATCCCGCTGGCCAATATGCTGCCCTCCTGGGCAGTGGCGTTGATAGGGGTCGGGGTGTTGGAACGCGACGGCCTATGGGTGGCCTTGGGGGTGTGCGTGGGATTGCTGTCGCTGCTCGTGGCGGCGATGGTGGTGCTGGCTGCAGGATCAGTGGTGGCGGGCGTGGTGGTGTAGAGTCCGCCATCTTTTTCTTTGCATGGCTATAGCCGTCCCCAGATAGCACAAAAGCCCCTTTTGGTCGGAATAATGCAGATGTATACCCTGGTGAAACCCGTGGCTTGGGCCGCGCTGATCGTGGTGGCCTGCTGGTGGGCATGGCAGGGGGCGATTCTTCCGATTTGGAACGACGAATTTGTCACGCTCATCCAGATCTCGGGGCGTATGACACCCACCCATGTGCTATGGCCGCCTGTCCCGTTTGATGTCGATGCCCTTCAGGCCATGACGGCGGGGCCGACGAATCCCGGGCTGTTGACCCAAACCCTTAAGCTTTGGGATGTCCATCCGCCCGTGTATTACCACCTCGCGTCGCGCTGGTCGGATGTGGTGGGTGATGGTGTTGGACAGGTGCGGGCCTTGTCCGTGCTGTGCGTGGCCTTGGCCGTTGGGGTGGTGCTCTGGGCGGCATGGCGGCGCGATGGCGCGTATGCGCTGCTGGGGCTTGCGGCCCTGCTCATTTCCCCCAGCGTGGCCATGGCGGCGGTGAATGCGCGCGGCTATGGGCTTGGCCTGCTGTGCGTGGCGGTGTGCATGGCCGCAAGTGTGTGTGCAGCCAAGGCCGCTCGGCCTGATCGCTGGGTAGGGCTGGCCAGTGGCGCAGCCGCACTGGGGCTGTGTGTCCATTACTTCACGGTGCTTTTCACCGCCCCTGCGCTGTTGGTTTTGGCGATGGGCCTGGGCTTTCGGGCCTGGCGGGGCATAGGTGTGGGTGTGGGCCTTGTGGGGATCGCGGTGGTGCTGGTGTGGCCGTTCTTGTCGGTGCAGATGGGGGCGCGCCCCCACCAGTTTGGCGGGTTTCTTGGGCCGCTTCCCGAGGCCTTGTTGCTGCTGCGGGTGGCGGTGGGCCAATGGAGCAGCCTGCCCACGGCATGGCCGTGGATGTGGCCTGTGGTGCTGTTGGTGGGATTGGCGTGGATGGGTGTGCTGATCGTGGTGGGGGCGTGCCGGCGCCCGCGCGATCTTGGGCTGCTGGTGCTGGTGGCATCGGTCTGCGGGGGATACACCGCGCTGTGGGCGCTGTTTTGGGCCACCGACAAGAGCTTGGCCTCGTTTGATGCGGCACGCTATGGGCTGTTTTCGCTGCCCGCTTTAGCACTTCTGGCCTCCGGGGTGGGGGCGCGGCTGTGTGGGGGATCGCGGGTGGCCTTGGCGGGCGGGGTGGTGGCCACGCTGGCCTTTGGGGGCCTGTCTTGGGTGGATGCCACCAAACTGGGGCTGCCATGGGCCATCCAGGATGACGTGGAGCAGGCCCGCGCGACCTTGATCGATCTGGCAGGCGAGAACCCGGCCGAGGGGCTGGTGATCTTTGCCACCCGTGATGTGGGCTTTATTGGCGCACGCATCCCGCTGTTGCCTCAAGGGGTGGGGGTGCGATTTGTTCAAGGGGAACCGGCACTGGGGGATGTGTCGGGCATTGAACGCTTGGTGGTGTGGAGCTACCGCAGCGAGGGGTTTGACGCGCGCCAGTTGGCGGCGCTAAAAGAGGCCGCTCAGGCGGCCGGCTTTGACACATCGGGCCCTGTGTGGCTCAAGCGGGAGACGAGGCAGTGAGCGTAGGGAAACAGGCGGTCCATGGACCGGTGGGGGTATGGGACTGGTGGGTGGCAGGGTGCATCCTGTTGCTGGCGGGGCTTGTGCTGGGGTATGATATTTTCACGCTGCCCTTGTGGAGCGACGAGGCCTATACGCTATTGGAGGTAACGGGCAACCTGCCGCTGGATGGCGTACTAGACTGGCCGCGCGGTGTGGTGGGCGTGGAGGAGATGATGCGCATCTTCTCGGGTGTGAGTGGGGCGGATCAGTTGGCAGAGGTCTTGCGGCGGATGGATGTGCATCCGCCCCTGTACTACCATGTTGCGCGGTTTTGGGTGCAGGCCTTTGGGTCCTCCTTGGAGGCGCTGCGCCTGTTGTCGCTTCTGTGTGCGCTGGGTGCGGCGGCGCTGTGGTATGGCACCATGCGCCGGGTGATGGGGATTTATGCGCTTCCAGGCCTTATGGTGGTGGTGTGTGCGCCGCCTTTTGCCTATGCAGCCGTGAATGCCCGCAACTATGGGTGGGTGCTGTTGCTGGTGGTGATCGTGCTGGTGTGCATCCACAAGGCCTGGGAGCGCGTGCGCGCGGGGGACCACGCGCATGTATGGCTGGCGCTGGCCGGGATTGTAGCTGCCCTTGCCTTGTGCAGCCATTACTTTACGGCCCTTTTGATGGGGCCCCTGCTGCTCACCGTCGCCCTGTGGGCGGGGCGGCGAGGCTGGAAGGGGGTGTGTGTCGGGGGCGCGGCCATGGCCGGGGCGGTGTGGGTGGTTGCGCCGTTCATCACGGTCCAGTTTGGCGCGCGCCCTGCGCAGTACAATGGCTTTACAGAGGTGCTTCCGGAGGTGCTGTCGCTCCTGCGTGCCGCCAGCAACCAGTTTTCGGTCCTTCCCTCGCCCTTGGGTACGCTGTGGGTGTTTTGTGCCACCCTCGTCTTGTTGGCAGCCCTGGCTTGGGCTGCGTTGCGTTCGCCCTGGCCGGTGTCTCGGGTGTATGGGCTGGGCGCGCTGGGCTTTTTTATGGCCTTTTTTGCGCTCTTTTGGTATACCGACAAGACCTTGCGTATTTTTGATGCGCCCCGCTACGCCATGTTTGTCTTGCCGATATTTGCCTGGTTGCTGGCGCACGCGCTCTGGCTCATCGGCCAGCACCTGTCGCACCGCGGGGTTTGTATTCTTGTGGGGGCATCTGCTGTTGGATTGGCAGGGATGGGGCTTTCCGCCCGCCTTGATCCGCCCAGTTTAAGCCAGCCCTGGAGCTGGGTGCAGATGGTGGAAGGGCGCACGGCCATCTTCGCCCAGATGACACAACCGGGAGATCTGGTGGTCTTTACAAATGGGGATTATGCCATGATGCCGCCGTTGGTGGTGCCCTTGCCATCAGGTGTTGCCGCCATCATGGCCGATCGGGCCGATGACATGGCGCTCTTGGAACGGGCGCTGGCAGATGCCACGCGCGTGGCGCTCATCAAGACGCTGTCGACCGCGCCGGTTGGGTATGATGCCAGCCACAAGCGCGTTGTGGCGGTGATGAAGGCGGCTGGTTTTGTGGAGCGGGGGGATGTATGGATCCGGCCATAAGTGCCCCACCCGCCGTAACGCGGCGGGTGGGGGATGGTGTTACCAGCGGCGCGGGGCAGTGTGCCCACGCCATGCCCGCCGCTTGGCCTCCATGTCGGCCACGACCTTGGGAGGGGTCCGCCAGCCGCCTGCCAGCCACGCCTCCAGTCCCCCGGTGGCGGCGATGAGCGCCTTGCGCCCTTCCGGGGAGAAGATGGCCTGGGCGAAGGCCAAGACCTCGCGATCCTCGAAGGCGTCGTTGGCGGGCCTTTTCAGCCCCAGCAGGGCATAGGTCGCCATGCCGAGGTAGGCGTGGGGGCCTGCGGCGCCGGCCGACGGGATGACGCAAAGGGTCTCGAGGTTGCCGGCAAAGGCCTTGCGGCCCTCGTCCGTGCGCAGGGCTGCCTTGAGGATGGGCGTGATGAGGGCCGCGCCAGCCTTGGGATCGGCCACCGATTGGCGGGTTTCGTTGCGCACCTCTTGCGGGTTGGTGGGGGTGCGGAAGAAGCGCACCATGGCCTCGACCAGGGTCCAGGTGTTGATGGGCATGCCCGCACATGCCTTGGCCAGGGCGGTGGTGTCGGGGGTGCTGGCCTGGGACAGGGCCTTGTGGAGCAGGTCTCCCGCCTCTTGGGGCGTGGGGGCAAACCCGCGCCGTTCCGCCTCCTTGCGGTAGGCAGGGCTGCGGCTCAACAGAAAGGCCACGTTGATGGGGTTGTGGTTCCAGCGCGGGCGCTTGAAGATGTCCTCCACGGGCAGGGTCTTGATGGCCTTGAGCGAGCCAGCGCCCAGGATGGCGAAGGCCACCTCTTTGCGCTGAGCAGGGCTGGCGTCGGCCAGCAGGTCGAGCAGCGTGGCCTCTATCTTGCGGGCGCTTGAATACAGGCTGTCGGCGCGGGGATGGCCGGCCTCCACGGCGCGGATGAGGTCGGCATGGCTTTGGGCCAGGGAGGTGATGATCTGCGTCATGGCGTGTCCTGTGTTAGCTCGATGCCCAGCCAAAGATCAGCAGGCCGTCGGTGGTGGTGTCGATGGGGAAGCGGATGACGCCGGCGGGCCCCCACTTGTCATCGACCCGATCGATCTCTTCCTGGCGCAACGGCGAAAATCCGTTGCTGTGGTCTTGGTAGGCCGCCATCAGCCGGCGGGCGTTGGCCTGGGATTTGGCGGTGTGGAGCAGGACGTAGGATCCTTTTTCCGCCAGGGTGCCCGAGTAGCCTTCATGGCCGTGGGCGTATTTTGCGTCTTCGACCGCCTGCCGAAAGGCGGCATCGGTGGTGGTCTTTTTGGAGATGGTGATGGCGTGCTCGAACTGTTGGGCGCCCATAAGGTCCTCGCGGCAGGGGTGGAGGGCCCCCGCAGGGGCCTTGAAGCATCAGGCGGTCGGGGTGGCCTGCGTGCGCGGCCGGAACGAGCGCACCAGTGCCGGGCGCAGCTGCTCGGGGAAGCTGGTGCCGCGGAAGGCCTGGCCGCGCAGGCGGCTAAGCGTGGTGGGCGTCAGGCCAAACATCGGCGCGATGTCTTGGACCTTCACGCCACGCGGTAGACTCGCGATGACGGCGCACAGGCGGGTTTCCGCGCCCACCGACATGGTCTGCTTGCGCCGGCGCGCCAGGATGGCGCGGGCCTGTTGGGCCACGATCGGATCGAGGGTGGTGGAAGGGGTGGCAATGGTGGCAACGGCGGTCATAGGGCGTATCCTGGTGCTAGGGGATGGGGCGAACGGTGGGTTCTATGAACACCCACCGTTCGCCCTTTCCCGACGCACTGTTGTGCCTTTTTGATCAGACCCGCGCCGGTTCTAGGCGCGGCCTGTGTGGCCGGTGCGCAGCATCCGCCCGGCAGCTCCCGCCCATATGCCCACCAGGACACTGGTAAACAGGGTGTTCCATGCGGCCATGGAGTGGCCCAGGAAGGACCAGGCCGGGACAGAGCAGTCCGCGGGGGTGGTGGTGGCGAGGGTCTGTGCGAGGTGGGGATCGGACCAGTCGGGGATGGCGCAGCCTACAGGCGAGGGCCATAGGCCCAGTTCCACCCCGGTGTGCAGCCCGCCGAGGGTGACGCCGACCGCGCAGGCGGCGGTGCCGACCACCACGGCCAGCATGCGGTCGGGATGGGCGCGCCGCGCCCAGACCCATAGGCCTGCCAGGGCGGCGACCACGTGGGGCCAGCGCTGCCACACACACAGCACGCAGGGGTGCAGGCCGCCCAGGTACTGGAAGCCCAGCGCGAGGAGCAAGAGGAGTGCCGATCCTGCGGCGGCGGCCATCGCCAGCCCTTCGGGGGTGCGCAGCCCTGCGGTGATGGCGGCCCTCACAACAGGTCCCCCTTCAAAAAGGCGGCGATGACCTCCACGAGATCCTCGCCCGCTGGGATGGTGGCCCCATCGAGCGCGGTCAGCATCGCAACCGGCCCGCCAGCGCTACACTGGGTGTGGGTTTCCAGCGCGGTGCGCCCTTGGGAATTGGACAGGGACAGCCAGGTCAGGGTCGGCTGGGTGTCCCGGCAGCGGGCCAACACCGCCCACAGCCCGCGTGTGCTCGCGGCAGAGAGGATGGTGTCGGATCGCGTCTGCGGCTGGCCCGGGATGGCCGGCTGCTCGCCGCCCCCATAGGGCACGCCACTATCAGAGGTGGAACGCGCGATGAGCAGCGCGGGCACGCGCGAAGGCTGGCAGGCGGCAGCGGCGCTGGTGTCGAGCGTCCCGCCCAACACGACGGCCGCGCTCGGGGCCGGGCTGCGCCCGGCGCGCCCGCACAGCAGCGCCAGCAGGCCATTGCCGGCCCCTTCGCTGGCGATGATGATGGGGGCCTGGGGCACCCCTTCCTGGGAGAGCAAGGCCGCGAGGACGCGATCGACGCGCTGCCCGTCGTTGGCGCTGGTGCGTTGGGCCTCGGCGATCTCGGCCAGGGTTCCTGATTGCACGCGCTGGGTTTGGGGGATGGGCAGGAAAAGCAGCCGCCAGCCTTCGGTGCGCGTCCATGCGCGCATATCGAGCGTGGTGAGGATCTGCTTGGCCTCGGCGCCCGGTGGCATCAGGACGACGATGGATCGGTTGGGCTTGGTCCCGGCCATGCCCGAATCATACACCGCGTAGGGCCAGGTTGGTGTGTTGAGATCCTGCGCATCCGCGCGGCTGAGCGCCAGGGTGCGGTTCCGCAGGAGCGATTCGATGGTGGGTGCGGTGAGGGGAAGGGCGGCAAATCCTCCCAAAGGCGGCGGCTCTTGCACGGGGGCTGGCGCGGGTGGGGGCGGGGCCACGGGCGCATCGGGCAAGACGAAGGGCTGGATGCCGGTGGCCGCATCGGGGCGGGTGTCAAACCCTTGCCCTATCCCGGCGGTGGGCAGGGCGGCGATCAGCAGGGCGGCCAAGAGGCGCATGCGGGTGTTCCTTCACAGCACGATTCCACAGGAATATGGGATTGTTGGGCGTAATCTCCCAATCCCTCACCGCCAGCGGGATGGGCGGCTGGGCCATATCTATGGCCGTATCTGTCCCCCTTTGGAAAGCTGTGCCGATGGAACGCGATGCCCTGACCCCGACCCCTGCCCCTGTGCTGCTCAAAGACAAGGACACCGTGCCTGAGTGGATGGCCGCGTTCAAGACGGCGCCGATGCCCGGGTTTTCGACCCTGGCCAAAGAGGCAAACCTGCCGGCGGTGGTGCCCACCTCCTTGTCGCGCAGCGCCATGGTCCAGGGCGACACGATCGAGGGCGTGATTCGCACCGCGCCCGTGGATATCGCCACGGCCCAGTCGCTCAAGGGGGATCCGCGCGTGGAGCAACTCCGGCGCATGCTGGCGCGCGACACGCAGGCCCTGCGCCTGTCGACCTCGGCCCAGGCATTGGTCTTGGAGCCGCTCGAGCGCCCCTCCGACCCCCGCGCCATTGCCGCCGCGGTCGCCACCCCGGCGGGTGCCGAGATCGCCCAGCGCAATGCCAGTATCCCGGGCAAGATTGCCCTCCCCGATCCCCGTGAGCCGGACGCGCCCTCCCTGCTGGCTTTTGCCCGGGGCGCGATTGAGCGCCGCGCCGAGCAGATGGCGCCGGCACTGCGCGCACGGATGCACCAGCTGCGCGATTCGCTGGATTCGGTGCGCGAGGCCCGGCAGATGGGCCTGGGGAGCAACCGTGCGGCCCTGGCGCACACGGCCGACGTGTCCGAGCGCGCGTTCCTGCTCTCTGAGGGCGCAAAGCCGGCCCACCAGCGCGAAAAAGAGGCCAAGGAGGGGCGGGTGGACGCACTCTTTGCGGTCGCCGCGACCGCCTCGCGGGCGGCCTCGCGCGAAGGCTACCGCGACAGCTTCCAGCGGGGGCTGGTGTCGGACGTGGTGGCCGTCGAACAGGGCCAGCGCCTCCATGAGGGCCGCCAGGGCCGCCCTGGTGATGACTGGGTGGGTGCGGCTCAGCGCTTGCAGCGGGTGGGCCTGATCGATTCGGAAGACGCCCGTGCCCAGGTCCGCCCTGAGGCAGTGAAGGTGCTGGAGGCCAAGCCTCAAGAGGCGAAGGTGCGCGACGAAAAGGATGCCATCAAGCAGGCCTTTGCCGATCCGGGCGCCAAGATGGCGGCCAAGGAGGCCATCACGCAGGAGGCCAAGGCTCAGGACAAGCCCCGGCTTGACATCAAGCACGAGAAGCCCCCGGAAGGTACGGCGGACAACTCGGTGTCCCAGATTGGCCTGTCGGGCGCCTACCTGGCGGCCGAGGTGGGACGCGACAACCGCAACGCATCGCGCGCGGCAAAGATGGAGGCCGATTTTCAGGCCCAGCACGACAAGCGCGCGGCGGCCGCGATGAAGGCGGTGGAGGACAAGCCCCGCCAGGAGTTTGCCAAGGCGGCCACGCTGGAAAGCGCGGGCGTGAAGGCTCAGGCCGCGGGCCAGCCCGCCGCCCAGGTGGCGCCCCTGATGGCGCATGCCGCCGCGTCGGCCAACACCGGCATCTCGGTGGTGGATGCGCGCAGCAAGGTGCGCGTGGCGCGCAAGACACGCCCTGAGGAGCAACGCTGATGTCTGGACAACTGACCTTTTTTCCCGGCTTTTCACCGGCCACCGACAAGGGGCTGTTTGACCATGGTGCCGACGCCATCTTCAACACGGTCAATACCCGCGCCACCAGCGCCAAGTCCCGCGGCATCGCGGGACAGGTCTTTACCCGCTTCCCCGAGGTGCATGCGGCCTACATGCAGTCGTGCCGTTCGGCGGATCCGCACAAGCGCCTCAAGCCTGGCCAGATTCTGCCGGTGGAGGTCAATCCCCGCACAGGCGAACGGGAAAAGGGCGGGGGGCTGTGGATCCTGAACGCGGCCACCAAGGACGACTGGCGCAACCCTTCCCAGCTGGAATGGGTGGCCGAGATCGCGGGCAAGCTGGACGCGGTGGCCAATTTGGGCGTCAAACGGATGGCCATCCCGCCGATGGGCTGCGGCGAGGGTGGGCTGGACTGGAAGCGGCAGGTCGGCCCGATGATGCGCCCGCACCTGGAATCGCTTGCTCAGCGGGGG
>Ga0194112_10006032_pt1 | contig 16162 bp, 11 predicted proteins | sample TA2MahC400mmetaG_FD_146191 | JGI IMG/M metagenome (GOLD analysis project Ga0194112, IMG submission 146191) | Freshwater microbial communities from Lake Tanganyika, Tanzania - TA2015016 Mahale Deep Cast 400m | ecosystem: Environmental > Aquatic > Freshwater > Lake | place: Tanzania: Lake... | reverse complement strand
AGCTTTATTTATATTTGATAATTATATGCTATTTTTCTTAAGATAAATTTTCGCTTTGGCATTAAAATATTTGGAATGTACCATTCATTCTTTAAAGGATTTAATTAGATTTAACAGTTTTGTTTTCTAATTTATTTAAAAGATAAGTACCATTTCATCTTCTATTACAATTATATTTACTTCTGTTTCCCTGAGTCCTTTTAAATAGGTGTTTTCATATCCTCTATTCTCTTCATAACCACTCTTGTACCAATTTCCCTGGTTTCTTTAGCAGTTTGGTCTGTCTTTAGATGCATTATCAACACGAGTCTTTCGGTCTCAAGTTCCATTTTACTTAATTTTTCCATAGGAACGGATTTAAATATTTTTTCAACAATTCCTTCTTTGTTGAGAGCGGGTACAACAATTGAAATTTTCCTTGAACCATTTTTTGAACTTCAATAAACTTTTATTCGATCTCTTTAATATTAAAAATATTCATATTATTAGTTTTTTTTAAAAATCAAAAACATCAAAAACAGTATTTATCTATAAATTTTTTATTGATAACTGCATTAGTAAATTAAGGAGTTGAAGATTTGAGATATTCTTGAACTATTATATATATTCTAAATGTAAAAATGAATTACTATACCCATACTAATGGAAAGGTGTAAAATTGACCACCGCACGAAGAATAGCAAAAAACACTACAGTTCTTTTTTTAGCCACTATTATTAGTTATATTCTAGGATTTTTCACCACTATATACACTGCAAGGTATCTTGGAGCTGAAGGATTTGGAGTTATATCTTTGGCACTATCATTAACTGGAATTTTAGCAGTATTTGTAGATCTAGGTATTAATATATTGATGGTGAGGGAGGTTGCGAGGAATAAATTATTGTTAAATAGATATTTTGGAAATATTATAGCTATTAAGAGCGTATTGTCTATTTTAACATTTTTTTTGGCGTTTTTAATTGTTTCAATAGTTGGTTATCCGTCTCAAGTCGCTAATGTTATTTATATAATTACTTTATCAGTTATTATTGGTGCTTTTTCAGCTACATTCATCTTTGCATTCCAAGCTTTTGAAAAAATGGAATATCAATCTTTATTTACAATTTTAAACAGTGTTTTAATGATTTTGGGTGTAATTATAGCTATTAATTTGGGCGCAGATGTATTAGCTTTTGCTTCGATTTATCTAATAGTTAGTCTGACTCTATTTGTTTTCAATTCCATTATTTATAAATCGAAATATTCCTCTTTTAAATTTGAGATTGATTATAATTTCATGAAAAAAATCGTTAAAGAAGGTTTACCCTTTGGAATTGCAGGAATTTTTATTACTATTTATTATTACATTGATTCAGTTATGTTATCGATAATGGTAAATAACGAGACCGTAGGGTTTTATAACGCGGCATATAGATTAATTTTTGTTTTTTTAGCTTTTTATACAGTTTATTCAATATCTGTATTTCCAGTGATGTCTAATTTTTATAAAAAATCTAAGGAATCCTTAAAATTAGCTTACGAAAGGTCTCTTAAGTATTTATTGATAATAAGTTTACCGATTTGTGTAGGTATCACAATATTGGCAAATGAAATAATATTACTCATTTTTGGGGTTGGTTATACTCTTTCAATACTTGCACTACAGATCTTAGTGTGGACATTGGTTTTCATGTTTTTAAATGGAATTTCCAGTACTATGCTGTCATCCATTGATAAACAATTAACTGTTACCAAAATCACTGGAATTGGGGCTATTGTAAATATAATACTTAATATCATCTTGATACCAAAATATAGTCTTTTTGGTGCTGGGTTTGCAACTGTTTTTACTGAGTTTATAATGTTGCCTGTTTTTTTATTAATTCTAAAAAGAATAGGGTATTTAGATTATATTTTTCTAATAAAGGATATAGTGAGAATTATCTCTGCTAACATAATATTAATCGTTTTTATAATCATTTTAATAAATTTAAATCTTAATATATTCATATTGGTTTTAACATCATCCATTATCTATGTCGGGTCCCTTTTTGTTACTAAAGCATTTGATGATCAGGACATAGCGATTTTTAAAAGTATTATATCTAATATTTAAAAAATTGAAAAATTAAAATAAAAATTGAAAAATCGAGGAATATCATGAATAAAATCAAAGTTTATATGATTACTACTTGGGGAATCAAGTGTGGTGTCGCTGACTATTCTAATAATTTATATCAAGAATTAAACAAATTAGATTATATCGAGCCTGAAATTATTCCTATAAAAAAAACAAATTCTTTGAGTCCATTTTATTTCTTTAAGCTATTAAAAGAAATTAAAGATCCTGATATTATTCACATACAATATCAATATGCCATGTTTGGGCGGATTCCGCTATTATATAATATAAATATTTTTAAAATTTTAAGTTCATATTTTTCTTTAATTATTTTTTATTTGAAATTTTGGAAAGGTTATAATGTAATTACTACAGTGCATGAATTTAGTGGAAATTCGATAAGTGAGAGAGTTATTCTAAAATTCTTGAATATGTCTGATTATTTAATTTTGCATGAAAAAAAAACTTTAGAAATTTTTAAAAATTCCGGAATTAAACAAGAAAAATTATTAAAGATTCCCATAGGTCTAGCCGAAGGCAAGTTATTGGATAAAGTTAAATCTAAACAAAAATTAGGGATATCTCAAAAGAGAGTAATAACTATTTTTGGATTTTTGCATGAAAACAAAGGTCATGAGTTAGTCATAGATGTTTTACCTAAACTAGATAACGACGTCATATTACTTATCGCAGGGGAGGCAAGAGTTAAAGAACATGAGCAATATTACCAATTTTTAAAGGATAAAGTAAATAAATTAGGATTGAAAGGAAGAGTAAAATTTTTGAATTTTGTAGATGATTCTGATATACCAATAGTTTTTAGTGCTACAGATCTCTTTATTTTTCCTTATCGGTTTATTTATGCTTCAGCAGCGCTTGCATCAGTTATTAGTTACAATATACCAATTATTACGTCAGATATTGAATATTTTAAAGAATTTAGAGAGGAAAATGATTGCATCGAAATATTTGATTTAAGTGATAAAGATGATCTATTAGAAAAAATTAGTGGGTTATTTAATAACGAAACAAGGCAACAATATTTAAAAGAGAGATGCAAACAGGTTTATACTAGGCTTAACTGGGGAAAAATTGCTGAAAAAACATGTAAAATATATTTAAAGATGATTAATAGCGGTGCTAAAAAATAATTTGAAAAAAATTTATTTTTATGGACTCATACAAATTTGTGGCCAAACTAATTTTCCAAAATTATTACTTAAAATTTAGATATCTGTTTCCATATTAAATAATTAAAAGCATCTAAAAAAAGCACGCAATGTTCTAAAGTTTTCAGCAGTATTAACTTAAATATTAGACAAAATTTATGATATAATCAATTTTAATTAAAAATACATTAAACAATTTAGGAAGTTTCAATATGAGCATGAGTTTATTTAAAATGATATTAAAAGCGCTTAAAAATCGTTTAAAACTGTTTTTATTGAAAATAATAGGGAAAAAAGGTGTTGAATATGGAATTTACCAAGATTTCAGATTATTCCTTGAATTTACAGATGATTCGATATATGTTTACTTAGGAATCTATGAAGGAGAAGAAACTGCTATTATAAAGGATATTGTTAAGCCAGAAATGATAGTTTTAGACATGGGTGCACATATTGGTTTTTTCACTTTATTGATGGCAAATTTGGTTGGTAAAGATGGATATGTATATTCTTTTGAGCCGAATCCAAATGTGTTCTCTAGATTGAAGAAAAACCTTGAAATCAATCCTGATTTATCAGGTTGGATAGAAATAAAAAAATTAGCTCTAGGATCAAAGGAAACTAAATCAAATTTTTTTTGCCCATCAACAGGTTTTGAGGGGTTTGGTGGTTTAAAAAATACAAAACGTGCTCCAATAAATGAAATAATCAAAGTTGATGTAGTAACACTAGATAAATTTATCAAAGAAAACAATATTAAAAAATTAGATTTTATCAAGATGGATGTGGAAGGTGGTGAATTTGATATTTTTAGAGGTGCTGAGTATACTCTTAATAAACTTCGCCCAACTATTCTTTTCGAAGCAGAAGAACTAAATAGCGCTTCATATGGTTATCGTGTTTTTGAACTCCTAAATTATTTAGAGATGAATGGTTATATAGTTAAACAGGCTGGTGGAGGTCATAATTATATTGCCGTGCCGAGACATATGTAAGATGTTAATTAATGTTGATATTACGATAAATATTATATGTGTTGCAAATTATACATTTTATAACCATTTAAAGATATATATATTTTAAAATCCTTCCTAGATAAACTAAATCTAGATTTTAGGAGGCTTCTAGAAACCATCCAATAAAAACTACATGTTTTCAACTTTCTGAAAATTTTATTTTTTTTTTCATATTGTGTTAATTAGACCCTACCCTCCTTGGATAGTTATTAAATATCAGGATAAAGGTTAAACTACGGGAAAGGGCACCTGAAATAAAAATAATACCAATATTAACAAGTTCATTGAAAAAAAATCCGAAGTCAATTATCAGATGAATAGAACTCTTAAAACAATTAATACTTAATTGGAGAAATACTATATGAATCTCTTTAATAGTTTAAATACCATTATATATCTATCAAACCGAAACAGACTGAAATAAACAGAGATCACATTAATAGAATCTTTTATAGATATATTCTTCAATATTATTGATACCAAAAATAATTTTTGTGGGTTCAGTATTGCAATTGTCGTTACAGAGCTATAATTGTCACAATCTAGTCTGTATTTTACTTAAAACAATTATACAATGAAAAATCATTATCAAAAGACTTTGATGAGATTATAGCTTTAAATATTATCATGGTGATTTTAATTATATATTTAAGGGATATTACTATACTATTATTGTCTTTTTGCTTCAATAATATTTTTTTATAGCGATAATTTATTTAGAATATTAGATGAAAATGACATATCTTCAATGAGAAATATTTAAGGTGAAAGATAATGAAGATTTTTATTGATGGGGCAGTGTTTCAAATTCCAGCCACTGGAATTGCAAAATCTACATTAGAATTATATAAACATGTCGTTAAGTTAGAACCCAATATTGAAGTAACAGTGTTGCATAAAAATAAATTAAAAACAATTTTACCTCCTGAAATTAAGTCTGTACAGTTAGGTTCTTATAAATCAATACATTTTAGTCGATATGTACCTAACTTATTATGGAGATCTCTTTTTTTACCAATTTATATTGCTATTCATAAACCTGATGTTGTTCACTTTCCTTGGAATGGTAATGTACCAAGATTTTTATACAATAGTAAAATTGTTACAACTATATATGATCTTATACCTTTGAGAGTAAGTGGATTTTTTAAAAATTCCCATGAAGAGAAAAACTTTCGAAAAAAAATTCAAAAAAGTATTGATCGCTCAGATTTAATTATAACAGTATCAAATTTTTCAAAAAAAGAGATAATGCATGATTTCCAATTAGATAGGGAACCATTAATCATCTACATTGGCCCTACTATAAACTGTAAAAAACACATTAAATCAAGCTATAAGAATAAGACATATTTTCTTTATGTGGGAGGTTATGACAAACGTAAAGGGATAGAAAAGTTAATTGAAACATTCATGAAACTAGTTAAAGAAAACAAAATCCAAAGTAAGTTAGTATTAACAGGTGAAAAAAACTATTATTCACCTTATCTTAAAGATTTGATTAATGAAGGGATTATGCAAGGTTTTTTGGAAGAGAAAGGATATGTATCAGAATCAGAGCTTTGCTTTTTATATACAAATGCAAAAGCCTTGGTATACCCTTCAACTTATGAAGGATATGGTTTACCACCACTGGAAGCCATGAAAATGGGATGTCCAGTTATTACTACTAACGTTACTTCTATTCCAGAAGTATGCGACGATGCTGTGTATTATGTAGACGTTAATAGCGAATTTGAACTATTTGAAGCATTAATTGCTTTAGAAAAAGATAAAAAACTTCGCAATAAGTTAAAATCACTTGGAAAAATACAAGTTTCTAAATTTTCTTGGGAATCGATAAGTAGATATTTCTTCGAAAAATTAAAAAAATTGTAAATTTAATTTCCACCCAAATTATTATTATTATTATTATACTATTAAAGGTGAAAAAATGAGAATTTTAATCATTGTAGATTCCTTAGCTTTAGGAGGAGGAGCAGAAAAATATGCTGTCAATTTAGGAAACAAGTTATACACTAAGGGATATTATGTTTTTTACTTAACATTTTTTGATGAAAATCCTAAATATGAATTTAAAGGTGAATATTTTTCTTTCAAAGATAAATATAAGAGGAATGCTATTTCAAGGATATGGGATCTGGTAATGAAACCATTTAAGATAAGAAATATCTGTAAAGATAATAATATTGATGTGATTATTTCTATTGGTGAAGTTGCAAATCTCCATGCTATTATGAGCAAATTTCTCTTTAAGATTAAAAGTAAGATAGTTATTTCTCAAGTTTTAAACCCAAAAATCCATTTTAAAAGCAGAATTACGTTCCATAGATATAAATTTTTTTATCCAAAAGCAGATAAGGTTGTTTGTATATCTGAAGGAATTAAAAGAATTTTGGAAAGGGAATGCGGAATCAAAAATACAGTTACGATTTATAATATGTTAGATTTGGATTCATGTTTGAAACTATCAAATGAGAATTTACCAGAAAAATTTGAGGACATTTTTGATTCGGATTTTATTTTTGTAACTATCGGAAGATTAAGTGTACAGAAAGGACAATGGTTTTTAATAAGAAGCTTTAAAAGCGTTGTAAATAAACATAAAAATGTAAAATTATGCATTATAGGCGAGGGAGAATTAAAGCAAAAATTAACCAAACTAGTTAAAAAACTTGATTTGGAAGACAAAGTGTTTTTTTTAGGTAATCAAAAGAATATATTTCCATTTTTGAAAAAAAGTGATTGCTTTGTTCTTAGCTCACTTGTTGAAGGATTTCCTACGATTTTAATAGAAACATTAGCAGTAGATATACCTATCATTTCTACCGATTGCAAAACTGGACCGAAAGAATGTTTATGTCCTGATATAGATCCAGAAAAAAAAATAAGTTATCCTTATTATGGAAAATACGGAATTTTAACCGTACCCTTTGATGTAGAATTTCTAATTAAAAAAATTGAAGAAGAAGCAAAAAAAGCGGAGAATATGCTTGAAGAAATCATGATAAAGATGATTGAAAATCCAAAGTTAAGAAAACGTTATTCAAATGGATTAAAAAGAGCTGAGGAATTCGATAAGGAAAGAATAATAGACAAATGGGAAAACTTACTTATAATTACAAAGGAAAGTACATAGAAATACATAACAAAACTAAAAAGAATACAATATACACGAATCTTAAGGAATTTTAAAAGTATTTAATGTTTGACTCAAAGTACATGTTACAAAGGTGATGCGATGAAAATACTCAGTGTTGATATCTCAGTTCCAAGAAATAATGCCGAATATTGGCGTATTTCAAATATAGCAAGGATTTTGGAGGATAATGGACATGAAGTTGATTTAGTTCATTATTGCAGAAGATCTTCCTATGAAAGGCTGAGAGATAAAAAAAAATATAATAATCATAAATTCGTTATCACATCTCCGATGGGTGTCCAAATTAAGCATTTAAAAATTTTATCTGATAAAAAATATGATTTAGTATATGCTAATAATGGTTTAGCTGCATTTTCTTCGTTTTTAGGAAAATTAACGAAAATTCCATTGGTTTTTGATATGCATGGGGATGCATTACAGGAACTTTTGTTAAGATATGGATTTAGTTTAAATCCTTCAGTTTTGGCGAAGTTTATCCAATACAAAATCATGGAATTTGCCAATTTACGGGCTTCAAATGAGATTATATGTGTTTCCAATAGAATGATTCAATATCTACACAATCAGAAAGGAGTTCCCTTAGAAAAAATGAGTTATGTGACGAATGGTGTAGATTTAGATTTTTTTAAATATAGAGGCAATGAAAGGGTCGAAAGTCTAAAAAACAAACTTGGAATGGAAAATAAAATAATTTTTGGGTATATAGGAGGTTTCCACAAAATGCAGGGATTGACAAATTTTATAGAGGTAGCAAAATCTATTGATGACAATGAGGTGGCATTTCTTATAGTTGGAGGAAATGAAACATCAAAATATGGCAATATTACTTTTATCTCCAAGATCGATAGGTTATTAGTTCCAGATTACTATTCAATTTGTGATATTTTAGTACTACTAAGACCATTTCACATAGCTACAGATATTGCGGCACCAACAAAATTCGCTGAATACACCTCTATGGGGAAACCAGTATTTACCACAAATGTTGCAGATGCTACACAACTTGTAAAAAAATATGAATGCGGAATAGTTATTGAAAATAATGAAATAAAGAATTTGAAAAATGGAATAAATGAATTCAAAGAGTTTCCTGAAACAAAATTAAAAAAAATGGGAAAAAATTCAAGAAAGTTAGCAGAAAAGGAGTTTGACTGGGAAAAAGTCAGTGTTAAACTATTAAAAGCGTTAGAAAAATTTCATTAAAAAAATATTGCATTTTAGAAATCAACACATAAAAACCAAACAAAAAAAAAATAATCTCACAAAACCCTAAACACCTCAAATTTTGGAGGGAGCTATATTATAATCGAAAACATTATTAGATGTTTTCCATATATTTTAAAAAAACTTAAAAAGCATAGAGGCGTTGGGAAAGAAAATTAAATATTTTAAACAAAAAAAATGGAGCAGTAAGCAAAGCCGGGAATAAGGGAGTAATTGAAACACGATGCAGTATTATGGCCATATTTAGATCCAGATGACTATTGTTTAGACATCACCTAAAAAAGATGGTTTCTGCTATCTGATAATAATAGAAACACTACATATGCAGCTATCGAAGTAAATGACGCATATAGCTATAAGAAATTTGTGATGACACATTTTTTTATAAGATAAACTAATAGATTAATTAATTTATCAGCAAAGTGGAATGCCTATGAATAACTACACATATTTACTAATTGGTGGTAATGGGTTTATAGGAACAAATATTATTTACAAACTTCTTGAAAAAGAAAGAGAAGTATATTGTATTGATATTTATGATTCTAATACGAAAAATATCAGTGATGAACATTTTAAAAGCTACATAGATGATTTGACGGACACTGACTTGTTGAAAGAATTAGTGGAAAAATCAGATATAATAATCTATTTAGCTTCTAATTCCAATGTAAGAAACTCATCAAAAGAGACGATAATAGAGATTGACAATATTGAGACCTTTATTAATACTTTGGAAATAATTAAAGATTATCCAAGTAAAAAAGTAATATTTGCTTCTTCTGGAGGCACTGTATACGGTGAACCAGAAAAAATCCCGGTTAATGAAGAACATTGTCTTATGCCAATTTCACCGTATGGAATCGGAAAAGTATGTATGGAAAACTTTTTAAAATATTATAGCTACAAATATAGGATTAAATATGTGATATGTAGATATTCTAATCCCTATGGGCCGTACCAAAACCCATTTAGCGGTGTGGGAGTGATAAATAAGGTTTTATATGATTATCATACAGGTGCAGAAACTAAGATTATAGGAAATCCCGATGTATCTATCAGAGATTATATTTATATATCTGACTTAGTGGATGCAACTATAGCTGTTGCAGAAGATAATCATGCAGATAATAATATTTTTAATGTAGGTAGTGGTATTGGGCACTCTTTAACGGAAATCCTCGATGAGATAAAAGTAGTTCTTAGTGATAAGATAAACATAAAGAATGAAAATTTTGGAATTGAGAATGTCTCGAAGATTGTACTTGATGTGTCAAAAATAAAGGAATTGGTAGGTTGGGTTCCTAAAGTTACGTTAAAAAAAGGAATTATATTACATAATAATTGGATTAAACTTACTTTAGAAATTGATAAATAATGGTTAAACAAATTCTTGGAGTTATATCGAGGATGAACAACCTTTTTAGTTAAAATAACATTAACATTTTTTCTATATCTTTCAAATGTTCTTCTGATTGAGGATTATCAAATAGAACGATTGTAACATCTTCTCCTTTTTTGGATAATGCATTTGCCAGTTGTATAGTGTAATCTAAAGGTAAACCATCAGGTAAACACATTATTTGCATGATTATCTCTCTATTTATATTTATTTTTTATCAATACTGATTTTGATCACATAAAATCATTTAGTTTTATAGATTTATCTTTGAATTTATTTAATAGTCAATTTGGAAGTATAATGGGTTTTTAAATGCATGGGTGACATTTTAGATTTTGGTTAAAAGTTTAGCTTATCCCAATTTGTTATATTACTCATTTAAAGCATTTTTTATTGCAGTGATAAATCCATGAACCATATCTTTGTATTTAAATTTTTTTGCAATGATCTTTTTAGATTCATTTCCCATCTTTTTTTCTAATTTTTGGCTGGATAATATTGTTTTCATAGCTTGGTACAAAGAATCAACGTCTTTTTGGGGCACAAGGTAACCGTTTACATTGTTTTGAATAAGATCGTGTGCAAATCCTACAACATCAGTCGATATCACTGGTTTTCCAAAATACATTGCATCACTTACGGGTAAACATCCTGTATCTGCGAAATTCTCTGCTATTGATGGGAAAACAAGTAAACTACAGGAGTAGTAGTAAACAGGAATCTGTGTACTATTTAGTTCACCAATAAAATAAACATTTTGTTCAATGTTATCTGTTTTACATAATTCAATCAATTTATCACCATAATATTTATCAAATCCATAGTAACATGCTCCACCAACAATAAAAAGAACTATGTTATCTAGGTCGTTACTAAGCTTTGAAAAGGCTTTTATTAGATAATCAATTCCTTTTCGTTTTATTAATCTGGCTACACACAACACTATTTTTTTGTTTTTAATTCCTACTTTGTTTAATAATTCTAATCTTTTTTTTTCCAGATCTTCAAAATCATAATCTTTAGAGGGTATATTGCTTAAATAGGGCACAATAAAAATTTTATTGCTTGAAACTCCATGTGACAAAAAAAATTCTTTCTGTTTGGTCCCTCCAGAAGTAACGCATGCATCACTATTTCTGGAAATATACCCAAATATTAAATTATCTATCCACTCATAAATTTTTTTATAGCCTTCCTTTCTTATTTCAGGGCAATTCCATCTTTCGGACCATATAATATACTTTTTTCTTCTTAATTTTGTTATAATAAAACATAAAATGTTATCGATCAATTCACCGGGCATATCAAGGGGGGGGAAAACAACAGCATCATACTTTTTCTGCAATAAAGTTGGGATTAAACCAAATGCTACGTTGAAAGGGTAGATTCCCCACCTTTTTAAGATTTTATAATCGGCAATCAGACCATCAACTTTATCTTCGTCTGTAAATACAAATTCAACATTAATTTTTTTAGATAATTCATTAAAAAGTGGTATTCTGTACCACATTGCTTTATTAGGTATAAAAAGAACTTTTTGGGATTTGAATTTTTTTTTCATTTCCATATCTCTGCTCCACCATTATCATAAACTTTGCTCATCCCTTTAAAAATGCGACTATAATCAGTTATACTTCTTTGAGCATCGTAGTCTAAATATATTATGTGCTTATTGACGTTCACATAGCCAAGATAAATATATCCATTAATTTTTTTACTCATATTGAAAAGGTTGCTATTATATTTTGGTAAGCTGGGATTATAGCCCAACATCAATCTGGAACCTGCAATTTTATCTGAATATATTTTTAAATCATCAAATCCATAATCTTTTAACCATTTTGCAGCAGTTATTTCTTGATCATAGATATAATACTCATTTCTAACAGTTCCATTGGTTTCATAGAATGGTGAGTGAGGGATTCCATAAAAATGGTATTGCAGATAACTGTTGCAGGAAAATAGCGATACTAACAATATTAACATTATTAAAACGTTTGATTTTGGTTTTTTTATGATTTTGGATATTGAATTTGCGCCAATAACAAACACAGGAGCTAAAAAGACAAGTGATTGAATTAATATTCTCTCAGCACCGTAATGAATTGATATAAAAGGAATTACAATTATTAGGAGTAATAGGGAGACAGAAATACCTATTCCCATTATATATTCGCTTCCTATTTTATCTTTAAAGTATTTGAATTTCCAAATAACTGTTAACAAACCAATTCCGATTGTGATAAAAGTTGCATCGTGTACAACCGTGCTTATAACATTTGGAATCGACTTTAATCCTATTCCAAATATATTTAATAACATACTGTCCCTTGGCCCAGAGACCAATCCTCCACTACCTATTACTTCAAGTGAACTTGTAATAGCTGCAACTGCAGCTTTAGCTTGAATCTCTGCAACTACAAAATACCAGAAACCGTAAAAAAGAGTGAGCGGAATGATAATATCGAAATTAGTAAATTTAACTCTTTTTTGAGATCCGAGTAATCCTTTTAAAAATGGCAGGAGTAGTACGGGTAATGTAAAAATAAACCCAATATAAGCAGTTGTATAGTGTGATAAAACAGCTGAAAACATAAAAACTAAGAACAATATTTTTTTATAATTCTTGTTAATATCATAATCAAAGAGAATTAAAATGGCTGATAAGAAGAAAACTAATGCAATTATTTGTTTTGTGGTTCCCAGGGAAGAAAACATAAAGAACGATTGAAATATAAAGAGTAAAGATGCAAAAAATGCATATTTACCTACATATTTTTTGGAAATAATATAGATGAACAATGGAATAATTGATCCAATCAGAGCAAAATATAACTTGAAAATATATTCAGCAGATATATTTGATAGAACTTTATAAACTGTAGGAAGTATTGTTACGCTTATAGACGCGTTATGTGGATGAAGAAATGCAAATACATTCCAATGAAAATCTTTTAACGTCAATTGGAACAAATGAAATTCTAGATGGACATCTCTTCCCATTAGATGATATGAGCTCAATCCCTGCATCAGAATCAGGCTCATTCCGATCATCCATGCAGCGAAGGGATATGTGGCTTCGTGTAGCCTGTCCCTTAAAATTACCAAAACAGATAGATAAACGGGAATCAATAAGAGAAATGCCACTAAAATAATATTATTCACTTCTGTGTTTATTACATAAGTTCCTAAAATAGCTAGGATTGGGAATAGCACTGGGAATATTAACGGAGAAATTAATTTTTCTCTAGTATCAAAATCAATTTTTATATTAAAGATGTGTCCCATTTTAAAGTCTTTTTTGTTTCTTTTATATGCAATAAATGCTAAAGTAATTAAAATTGTATTAAAACAAACTAAAATGGGTCCTAATGATAATGGCTTCATAATAACTGGATAAAGGGTATTTAAAAATAAGCCCATGAAAATCAGGAAAGCTAGACTTAAAGCCACCCATAGAACGAATTTTTTTATAAATTCTATTTTATTCAATTTGAGGATCTGGAGGATTATCATCCCGGGGATGAATGTAAAGCAAAGAAATGTTGAGATCTCTCTTAAGATGGGAATATTTAGAAGTATAGTTAAGTCTGTGAAAAGGATTATTGAAATTATTAGTATTAACCATTCTTTGGCTTTGAAATTATTTATTTTCTCAAGCATTAGTTAATCTCCATGTTTCCATCTTATATGTTAAATATCCGATTTTGATGGAAATTTCAATAAAGAATTTGATATTATTTTTACAGTTAACTTGGTTTCATTTTAAATATATTTGAAAATATATTTGAGAAGCACCGTTATCATAGATTTTGCTCATGTTTTTAATTGTTTTGTTGAGTTCAATGTAAATATCTCCATTAAATGCCTTCATATTGCGAACATTGTAGCCTCTAAGGTATAGGTAGGAATTTGACATTGTTTCGTCGGGCTTAAGGATTTCGACTGGCAGGCCCTTTAGCCAATCCAATAATAAAAGACCAAAAAGGTCGGCATGAATATTTATATCAGTTTTTCTCTTCTCTACTAACCAATCTGCACTAACATATTCCTGGTCATTAAACTTCGGCGCATCTGACTTACTATTCAAGAAGACTGGACCAGACTGTTGGCCAATTTTACTAACCAGACCACTGTTAAAAAGCAGAAATATCACCAAAAATATCGAGAATATTTGCAGCGATTTTTCTACCTTTTGATTTGAATCTCTGTTAATAGCATTTATTATCATTTCAAAAATTTTTATTCCACCCACAACACAAAATGGAGCTAAAAAGATGAAACAGATATGATATATTCTTAAAATATCCAGTGAACTTTCAAAAGAGGGGATAATAAGACCAAAAGATAATATTAAGAGGCTCATGAATGCCATGGCAATATATTCACCTTTAAATTTGTTTGGGTAGATCTTTAGTACTGAAATTATGATTCCAAGTAAAATAAAAAGTATAACAAGGCCCATTAAATAGTTCTCAACTTTCTGCACCCAATTCATTGAATCATTAGGCCAGAGAATTAAAAATATCACTATTAAAATGCTTATCATGATTATGGGGGTGTATTCATTTTTTAATTTAGATGTAAAACTTTTGAATTTAGTCTTGAAACGTTTTAGTATAGAAATCACAATTCCGGCGAAAATAAACAATAAAAAAACCCCAAATAAATATTTAAGCACGTTATATATCCAGTTACCAGGATTTGTTAGCATAAACTTCAATTGCAATATTTGGCTGCCTAAGATATTGTTATATGTATCTATAAGTGCTTTGAAAGTAATTGAACCCGAAATGCAGTTATAATATATTAAAGTAAATACAACTAGGGATATAACAAAAATTAAACTGATGGCGTTATCTTGCACTTTTAAGGAATTTGTATCCCACAACAAGTCTCTTTTTTTTCCTGTGACTTTTCCATAAAGATAATTTGCCCATTTCCTGATTTTAGAGTTTTCAGATAAAAACACCAGTATTAAGGCACCTATAAGGATGAATATAAATAGATAAGTTAGCGAATAGTGGGAAACTACTAGAAAGAACCCAAAAATAATAAATAGTAACTCCTTCTTTATTCTATCCATTTTACTTACAATCATTAACATTATGATAAGAATAAGAAATATCTCGGCAATTTGTTGTCTGGCCATCTGGGACATCCATCCAGATGAGAATCCGATATAGGATACAAAAAAGAAACACGATAGAAATGCAATTTTTGAATTGGTCTGTTTCTGGAATATTCTATAAAGCCCTAAGGGTACCAGTGAAAACAGGAGTGGATAAATTATTTTAAAACCCCACGTTAAACTCATCTTTGAAATTATGGAGAAGATAGGTGCGAGGATGGAAACACTGAGCATGGCATTATAGGCATGTGGCATGGTGAAGTTCCAGTATGAGTTTGTTATTACTAGATTGGCAAATCGATATTCTAGTTGAATATCATAGCCTAAAACATGCATTGAAATCAATGAAGAGCAATAAGACATTGAAAGAGCGATTATAAAAACAGCAAAAGGATATAATCTTTTTGGAATTTTATTAAAAGCAAACAAAATTGCTATTAGTCCTATTACACCTATTAATAAACCATTTAAATGTGCTCGGTTGTAAAAATTCATCACATACGTTCCAAATATAGCTAAAAATGGAACAACACATAAAACAAGAAATGTGGGAGATAAAAGGTCTATGTCGATAAAATCTGGATCTGCAAATGTTTTATCCCGAATATAACTAAAAACACATAATATCAATACAAATATGCTTATTGTAATGAGTAAATAAGATATGGAAATAGGATTAGAAATGCCTAAAACTGGATAGATCAGATTCATGAGGAATCCAATAATCATCACACTGGCAATGCTCAATCCAACAGCATATAATAATGTCTCGATATTTCCAAGTTCATGTAACCTTAAAATCCTGAGGATCAAAATCCCTGGAATGTAAGTCAGGTATATAAGAGCTACAAATTCCCTCACAAGTGGTATGTGCACACCCAGTGCATCCAAACCAATAAAAACCAACAAAATGATCTGTATGGCTAGTATAACCTTCAAAAATTTGCTGATTA
>Ga0194112_10006029_pt1 | contig 16166 bp, 13 predicted proteins | sample TA2MahC400mmetaG_FD_146191 | JGI IMG/M metagenome (GOLD analysis project Ga0194112, IMG submission 146191) | Freshwater microbial communities from Lake Tanganyika, Tanzania - TA2015016 Mahale Deep Cast 400m | ecosystem: Environmental > Aquatic > Freshwater > Lake | place: Tanzania: Lake... | reverse complement strand
GCGTTCGGCGACGTGCAGCTCGATGTTCTGCTGCACCATGTGGTTGAACTTGGCCTCGAAGGTCCAGTCCGTACCGACCGAGTAGCGGGCCTTGCCCTCCCACTCCATGACGCCGACCAGCGTATCACGACGGGCAATAGTGTCCTTGTGCGGGTAGAGCTGACCGTAGTTGGCCTCGAGGTACAGCGGGTCGATGGGCGTCGCGGTGCCGCTGACGCCGAAGCCCAGCTCGTCCACGCCGCGGTCAATCGCCACGCCGGACTTGATGGGCGTGGGCGGGTCGTTGTAGTGGTATCCGGCGGCGGGGTAGCTCAGGTTGTCGTAGTCCATGTACTCGCCCAGGAGCGAGTAGCCGGGTATGGCCGCGGTCGCGCTCAGGTAGTAGCCGAGGCCTTTGTCGCGGCCGCCGAGGCCCGGCATAGTGCCGAGGCGCTGGCACAACTCGGCGTACACGTCCACCGGGCCGAGCGTGGTCGAAGCGTTGCCGCCGATGAACTCGTTGAACGCCTTGGGCGTCAGGTCGCGCTCGCCGTTGATGCGCACGTAGCGACCGCCGAACCCGAGGAAACTCACCGGCCGCGTATTCAGGTCGGCGCCCAGCACCTGGTCCGAAGTGTCGACGCTGTTCAGCACCTTGTAGGTGTTCTCCTGGAAGAAGATGTCGCGCAGCCGGCCGCCGAGGAGCACGACTTCGGTCGAGAGAGGCAGGTGCGCGGTTCCCCTGAGCCCGTGCAGGCTCTTGTAATGGCGGAAGTCGTCGTCCGAGTACGAGCGCAGGGCCAGGCCCTTGCCGAAGGTCTGGTAGTACTTGCCGTAGAGCACCTCGAAGTGCTCGGGCGCATAGGCGAGCGTGTAGTCCAGAAGCCGCATCGGCTGGCGCAGGCCGATCCAGGGCTTGGACGGCTCGTACAGGAACATACCCAGTGTACCATTCAGGTCGCCGTAGGCGATATCCAGGTCCAGCTTGTCCTCGGTGTGAGTCGAATAGACCGAGTCGAAGAACGCCCAGAACTCGGCGCGGTTCACGCCCTGGATCGAGAGTTCGGCGGTGAACCCGGGCAGCGCCGCGAGCAGGCAGGCGAGGCCGACGCTGGTTGTCCTTGCCACTGAGCGCTACTTATCTTTGTCCTTGGCCGGCTTTTCTGGTGCGGGCGCGGGTTCGACCTCGGCCGGCTCTTCAGGCAGCCACTTGAGGAACTCGGCCTTGATCTTCTTCTCGTCGCCCTTCTTATACCCGATGTGGGTGTAGACAATCTCGCCCTTGGTGTTGATGAGGTAGGCGGTGGGCTTGATGATGATGTTGTAGGCCTTCTTCACCTTGTTCTGCTGGTCCAGCAGGCAGATGTAGGGCCACTTCTTGCTCTTCACGAACGCCTTCACGCGGGCCTCGTCCGACGGCTTGTCCACCGACAGGGCGACAATTTGCAGCCCGCGCGCCTTGAGCGTGTCGAAGGTCGGCATCAGGGCGTCGAGTTCGGCGATGCAGTTCACGCACGGCAGGTCCCAGCATTCCATGTACACCGGGCCGTTCTTGAGCAGCGAGTCCAGGGTGTAGGACTTGCCCGCGACATCTTTCAGGGTGAAGTTCGGAGCCTTTTGGTACTTCTCGGTCTCGGCCGCAGCCAGACAGGGGCCAGCGGCTAGAGCGAGGGCAATCGCGGCCATGGTCAGGCGTCTCACAGTGTTCCTCCTACTAGTTGTTGAACCGACGCACGGAAAGAGACTGAATGATGCTGTTGTCCGACCGGTCCTGGACATACACCGCGGCCCCGAGCTTGGCCGGGTTGCAGTTGGTCGTCGAGAAACGGATGGTGTCGTACAGCGTGTCACCGCGTGCGAGACTGATGCTCTTGCCTGAGTAGTCCGGGACGACGCGGCGGGCCATGTGGTCCCACCTGGTCCCGAGGAAACCGGATGTGACAACGCTGTCCTCGATGACAATCGCCACTAGACTCAGATCCGCGCCCGGCCTGACCGAGTCGGCGGTCGCCATCACCACCAGCACACCCTCAGATGTATCGGCATAGGTACTCTCCGCGGCCAGCGTAACGAAGCTCGGCCGCGACTTGGCCACGTCAATACTGCCGGCAAAAGTACTGCCGTACTGATTGCTGCCATAGTCGTCCATGTTCAGCACCCTGCTGCCGTCAAGGTAGAGATGCTTGGGCGGTGACCGGCGCACACTGTCCTCAGCGGTCACGAGGAACCGCCCGACCGGCATGAACATCACGACCGGCATGGCCGAGTCGTACCGGTTCTTGGAAAGGCTGTCAAGCGCCCGCACCGCGAGCGCGCAGTACCCTCAGGTCGTGTCAACGAAAGACACCTCGGCCAGGACATTGCGACTGGTCGGCTGGACCGGCACGACCGGTGCCTCCGAGCAGGCCAGAGCAGTCAGCAGTCCGAGGGCTGCGCCAGCGCGCACTCCGCAGTTTGTGAACATAGGCTCTATTCTAGAAGCCGGGCGTGCCAAAGTCAACGTTGCTGGTGGCATCCTGACAAGTTATCGTCGCTGTGCCCGGTCTATTCCACAACCAGGCGTGCGGCTGCACCGCCCTGAAGCCTGCGCGGCCCAGTCTCGGGTCTGCGCTGCAGTGTCATGCGTGCGTCTGATTGCCGCACGCGGCGCGGCGGGCCAGAGGCAGAGACCCGAGTTCAGACGTGAAACGAGCCAACCAGCCCGGGCCAGCAGGGCTGGGCCAGGCCGCGCCGAACCGCTGGCTTCATCCTCGGCCTTCAATCGTCGGCGGGTCATGCCGGAACCGGGCGTACCGCCGCGCCAGCTCGGCCAGCCGCCTGGTTACCCGGCCGTTCACCGAATCGCGCGGGTAAATGCCTCGGGCATCGGGCTCGCCCGCCGACTTGCCGGTCAGCAGAGCAATCCCTTCGTCCACGGTACTGACCGCGTAGACGTGAAACCTGCCCTGGGTGCATGCCTCAACCACATCGGGCCGCAACATCAACTCGGGCAGATTCGTCTGCGGAATCACAACACCCTGAGTTCCGGTCAGCCCGCGTGCCTTGCAGGTGTCGAAGAACCCCTCGATCTTCCAGTTGACTCCGCCGATCGGCTGAATCTCACCCTGCTGGTTGACCGAGCCGGTAACTGCCAGGTCCTGACGGATGGGCAGTCCCGACAGGTCGGAAAGCAGCGCGTAGACCTCGGTTGACGAAGCCGAGTCGCCGTCAATCCCGCCGTAGGACTGCTCAAAGCAGATTGACGCAGACAAGACCAGCGGTTGATTCCGGGCGTACTTGTGACGCAGGTAGCCGGAAAGGATGTACACGCCTTTGTCGTGCGTCGGCCCGGACAACTGGGCCTCTCGTTCAATATTGATGATTCCGGCCGAGCCGACGCCGGTTCGGGCGGTAATCCGGACCGGCTTGCCAAACGCATACTCGCCGGTCTGGTAAACCGCCAGCCCATTCACCTGCCCGGCCGCTGCGCCGGTTACGTCAATGAAGACCGTGCCTTCGTTGATGGCCTCCTGCAGCTTCTCTTCGTACAACCGGACCCGGTCCCGCCGCCGGTTGATCGCCTCCTGAACATGGGCCTGGCCGACGGTCGCGCAGCCCGCTACGTGGGCCCAGTGATTCGCCTCGGTCAGAAGCTCGGTGATGATGTTGAACCGGGTTGAGACCTTGGTGTGGCGGCCGGCGAGCCGCACCCCGTACTCGACAACACCTTTGACCCCGGACCGGTCGAAAGGCCGGAGTTTCTCTTTGCTGCACAGCGCTTTGATGACCTGGACGTACTCGGTGATCGCGTCCCGGTCGAGGTTCATCACCCAGTCGAAGTCGGCCCGGACCTTGAACACCTTCTTGAAGTCCTCGTCGTAGGCCGCCAGAATTGAATAGACCTCCGGAGCTCCAACCATGATGACCTTCACGTCAATCGCAATCGGCTCGGGCTTCAGCCCGGTCGTGCCGAACAGCACCGAATAGGGGTCCCCGGACGAAATCTCAAGCTGGCGGTTGCGCAGTGTCCGCTTGAGGGCCGGCCAGACTCCAGGCTCGGTCAGGGCATCAATCGCGTTTACTACGAGAAAGCCGTGGTCGGCACGGAGTACCGAACCTGCCTTGATGCGCGAGAAGTCGGCCCGCCACTGGCCGCCCCGTTCCCAGACCCGGTCAATCGAGCCGAACAGGTTCTTGAAACTGGGGTTCGTCTCAAAGACAACCGGCACGGTTGACGGGCCGTCTTCCGGCGGGGTGTTGTCCACGAGGACATTGACCCGAAAGTCGAGATACGGATCGGTCGGCGTCTCGGTCGGCCCTTTGTCCTGGGGTTTCTGGCGGAAAAGGTCAAGCGACTTGATCACCGCCTCCTGCACCTCGGCGAGATACTCCGGGAGGCCGTCAACCCGCTGGCCCGGCGGCGCGCCCGAGGCCTGTGTCTCGGCGATGTCGGCCAGACGTTCCTCAAGCACGGGCCTGACGACATTCTGGTCCAACTCCTGCAGTGCCTCACGGGCAAGCCGCTCAAACTCGCGAATCTCCTTGAAGATGGCGGAAAGCTCCTCGGCCAGCTCACGGTACCTGGCCCTGATTTCCTCGGCCCGTTCGGCGGTCAGCTTGCCTTCTTCAACCAGTCGCGCAAGGTCGTCGAGCTTCACCGGCTGCTTCTCGACAATCGGTGCGAGTTCGGGTCGCAGAAACGGCGCGGTCTGAACCAACGCGAACCCCTCGGCCGCGGTCTTGCGTTCGAACTCCCGGACCCGCGCGCTGCCCTGCTCCTTGAAGCTGTCAACGATGTCCTGGCGCCGGCGCTGATAGGTGTCGCTTTCAAACAGCGTCGGGACGTTCTTGACCAGGAAATCGACCAGGGCATCCATCTCCCGCTGAAGCTCCCGACCCTTCCCGGCCGCAAGTCGGAGCAGACGCGGGGAATCCGGGTCTTTGAAGTTGTTGACGTAGCACTTGTCGTCGAGCTGGGCTGGACGGTCGGCAACAACCTCCAGCAACCGCCTGACGGTGGTAGTCCGGCCCGTTCCTACCGGCCCGGTGACGAAGATGTTGTAGCCGGAAGACCCGACCTCCAAACCGAGGCGCAGCGCGTCAACTGCCCGCCGCTGGCCGACTATCTGGCCGGACAGCTCGATGTCGTCGGTAGTCTTGAAATCAAGGTGCTCGAGCGAGCAACTCCAGGACAGCTTGCCGGGTGGGACACGAAACTCGGCGCGGCCTGCGGCTGACAACGCGCGGCGTGCGGCCGGCCCCTGGCGTCTGGTGCGATTTCGATGCTGCTTCATGGAACAAGAGCCTAGACGAGAACCTGCGCTTGTCAACACTCCGCTTCCGGTCCGGCCGCCTCGGTGCCATAGCGTCTGTCCTGTCATAAGCGCATTCCCTCCAAAACGCCAGACGCGGTGCGTCGTGGGTACTGACGCACCGCGCATGTTCGCCCCGTCGAGAGCGCGACTGGCAACCAGACGAGCTCTCATCAAGATGGAGCTGCTAGCTGGCTCGGTCTCAATCTCCTTAACCCCGCTGTTTCCGCACGGGTATCCATCTGCGGCATATGCACAATTCATGCCAACGCCGCTCGAATCAGCTATGTTGCCTAAGACACGTTGCTGCGTCCGTTACCGTCATGGGAGTCTGTCTCGGACAGAGGTTCCAGCGAAGAGGTTGCCGCATAAAGCGGCAGCATGCCGCAAGACACGGCTATTGACTGATGTTGAACTCGGACATCTTGCGGCGGAGCGTGTCGCGATGGACGCCGAGGAGTTCGGCGGCTCGGGTCTGGTTCTGCCCGGTCCTGGCCAGCGCCTCGACGATGGCACAGCGCTCGACCGCGCGCAGGTTAAGACAGCCGGCAACCCGTTCGATGGTCGCCGCGGATTCGGACTGAACTTCGGCCTTCAGGTTCATGATGCGGATGACACCAAGCGTCGGCATAACGTGACCGAGGCTGATTTGCGAACTGCCATCGTACTGGGCGCGTTCATACGCCCGCTCGACAACGTTGCGCAGGCTGCGCACGTTGCCGTCGAAGATCGAATTGCCGCCGCCAACGTACTGCTGAACGAGCTGACGGATGAAGCGTGCGGTCGCGCGTTCCAGTGTGAGCCGGCGCTTGTGACGCGGGTCGCCGTTCATCTGCTCGATGACGAAGTCAAAGAGCGCGCTGACATCGCTCTCAACCACCGCGGCAGGCTCGCCTTCCCAGCGGTCACGGAGTGATGGGACCGGGACGCAGTGCTGGACAAGCCGGGCATAGAAGTCCGGCCGAAAGCGCGTCTGGAGTTCAGGCATCGTCCGGTTGGTGCTGGCGATTATCCGGATGTCAACTTCGGTCTCGCGGGAGCTGCCGATGCGTTTGACGCGGTGGTACTCAATCGCCCGGAGGAGCTTGGACTGGGTTTCCCGGTCGAGCTCGCCGACCTCGTCAAGCAGGACGCTCGAGCCGTGCGCTGATTCGAGGATGCCGGCGCGTTCGTCGCGCGCGCCGGTGAACGCGCCCTGCTCGTGGCCGAACAGCTCGTCCTCGATGAGATTCCGGTCGAGCGCCGCCATGTTCACCGTGAGCGGGTAGCGATTCAGTCCGTCGTCGCAGCGCGCGCTGAGCCGGTGAAGCGCGTTGGCGACCAGTTCTTTGCCGACACCGGTGCGGCCGAGCAGCAGCACGGTCGCATCGGTCGGGCCGATGCGCTGGATTTCGTAGACCAGGTGCGCCATCTTGCGGCTGCGACCGACCACCATATGGTGATGGTCCTGCCAGTGTCGCTGGCTGGCCTCGTCCAGCGGGCGGAGAGCCTGGGCATCGATGCTCAGGCAGACCTGGCGATAGTAGTCGGTCCCGAGCGCATCCTCGGACACGAATGCGCAGTTGCCGTAGCCCGGGTTGATGAGCAGTGAGGAGAACTCGGTCATCTGGTCGGCACCAAGCCGGCACGACACGAAGAGCACCGGGCTGGTGCGGTCCACGTTCTCCTGGCGGAGATAGGCGTAGATCAGGAAGCCCTGAACCGCGACCGGGTCGCCGGTCTGGCCCGGCCGGCGGAGAACATCCGGGTAGTCAACCAGACCGCGACGGTTCCGCGCGTGGCTGAAGTCGACGTCCTCAACAATCAGCGAGACAAAGCGGCCCGGGGTGGTCTGATACCAGCGCTTCAGTTCCGGGTACGAATCCACATAGGCGAACTCAAACTCCCGGGCCAACCGGCCGTGCTCGAACTGCTGCACCGCCTCGACCAGGCTATCGTAGTTCTCTTTGACGTCGTCAACAACCAGGACAACCGGTCGCTGTTCGCTCTCGTCGTTGCTCATCGGTTCAGGCCAGCGATTGGCCGGGGAAATCCTGGGACAGTCCCATGCTCCGCACGGACCGAGGGACAGTCCCGGATCTTCCTTAGTGACGGATCGGAGAAGGTGTCGCGACGACGCATCTGGAAGCCGGGAAGAGTATAGCCCCTTACACCGAGGGCGCAAGTTCGCGCAGGGACCGGCCCCTGCCGAGCCCGCTGGTTGCATCGGGCGGGATAGTTGGTACTATCCTGGCATGACTGCCGCCACAGAACCGAACGCTGTCGCGGGCGAACTCTGCCGGTTCGTAACCGAGGACGGCCTTGAGCTGCACGGATTTCTGACCGAACCGGCAGAGTCACTTCGCCGGACAGCCTTGGTTCACGTTCACGGCTGGGACGGTAACTTCTACGAGAATCGGTTCATCTACCATGCGGCCCGCACCGCGGTCAGCCAGGGGCTGGGGTTCTTCACGTTCAACAATCGCGGTCACGACTATATCGCCGACCTGCTTCGACCTGCGACCGGTGACTACGTCCAGACCGGCGGCATCTACGAACGGCTGAGCGACTGCCGGGCCGACATCCGGGCGGCACTCGGCTTTCTGCGGCGCCGCAGCTACCGCCGGGTCATCCTTCAAGGTCACAGCCACGGTGCAATCAAGGTCGCTCACTTCCTTACCCGTACGCTCGAACAGCGCGTGGTCGGACTGGTCCTGCTTTCGCCTTCCGATGACCTGGCATGGGGCCCGGCTCTGATTGGCGTCGGCTTCAACCGCGCACTTGGTCGTGCACGCCGGCTGGCAGGAGCCGGCCGCGACCGCCAGCTCATGCCCGCCGGCCTGCTGCCGTATCCGGTGTCGGCCGGGGCTTTCCTTGACAGTTTTGCACCGGACTCGGTCGCCGGAATGTTCAACCTGAGCCGAACCGTTCACCGGTCGCTGCCGGAGCTGGGTTTGATTCGGGTGCCGGTGCTGTTTGTCGTCGGGACGACGGAGGAGGCGTTCACCATCGCGCCCGAGCAGTTCGTGGCCGCAGCCCGGGAAGCCATGACCGGCACGAGTTCGTTCACCGGTCGCGTACTCGAGGGCGCACCACACAACTACCTGGGACACGAAAGAGCTGTTGCCGCGGTGTTGCGGCGCTGGCTGGCTGCTCACCGGCAAGCGTGGTCAAGGCCGTGACCGACATCTTTTCCCTGCTGCGCGACCGGGCGCTTGAGCGGCTGGGCCCTGGGGCCGACTACCTGATTCGTGGGCTTTGGAAGGTCGAGCTGGCATTCAGGCCGAACCCGGCCGAGCGGGTTTTCCAGTACACCTTCTGGCTGGCGATGAATCAGGGGCAGGGATGCTGCTACTGCACGGGCGACGACGAGCGCGGCCGGGAGCTGGTCGGCCGGGACGCCCGGGAGATAATCAGAGACAAGACCTGCATCTCGATTGCCGTGCTCGACGCACTGTACGGCTCGATACCAAGGCACCCGGCCGTGGTGCACCAGTTGTCCGGCAACCCGATTGAGAAGACCGCCGGCCGAACCGCGGTTATCGTGGCCGAGGCAAAGCGGCTCGTCGCGCTCACCGGGAAGCCCTGCCCGCGCGTCGTGAACGTCGGCGTGGTCGGCAACGTCATCCGTGAGTTGAAGGGCTGCGGTTACCATGTGCTGGCGACCGACCTGGAGCGAGACCTGGTCGGCAGTACGGTCCACGGCATACCGGTCGAGAACGGCACTCGAACGTTCGACTACGTGCGCGATTCTGACCTGGCGATTGTGACCGGCATGACGATTGCGACCGACTCGCTCGAACTGATTGTCGAGGAGGCGCGCCGGTCCGGGACCAGGCTGCTCGTCTTTGCCGAGACCGGGGCAAACTTCGGCGAGGAGTACTGCCGTACCGTCGGCATTGACACGGTCGTATCGGAACCGTTTCCGTTCTACATTTTCCAGGGAGTGAGCACGATTGAGGTCTACCGGAGGACGGCATGAGGTTTGACCGGGACTTTGTTCGAGACGGCCGTTTTGAGTTGGAAGGTATCGGTCTCGATTCGCTGCTTGAGCAGCATGCGACGCCGCTCTATCTGTACTCAGGCGCGGTCATCCGCGACAAGTACCGGCTGCTTTCAACCGCGTTTCCCGCCTTCTCGGTCCACTATTCGCTCAAGGCCAACCCCAACCCCGAGGTATGCCGGCTGCTCTTCGCGCTTGGTGCCGGGGCTGAGGTGAGTTCGGTGGCTGAGCTTGAGACTGCGCTTCGGGCCGGTGCCGGGCCGGAACGAGTTGTGTTCGTCGGACCGGCGAAGACCCGCGCCGACATCCACGCCGCAGTTGAGGCCGGCATCGCCTGGCTCGTTGTTGACTCGGCCGATGAACTGGCAGTTGTCGATGAAGTCGGCCGGGAGCTCGGGAAGACGGTTCCGGTGCTGTTGCGCATCAACACCATTGAGCAGCCCGAGGCATGGGAGACGATGGTCGGCGGCCCATCCAAGTTCGGGTTCGACGAAGAGACTGTGGTGCGTGACGTCGCCCGGGTGAAGACCGGTTCGGCCCGGATTGCCGGTATTCAGGTCTACTCGGCAAGCCAGGTACTTGACCCGGCATTCCTCGTCAGCCATATCGAATACGTGCTGCACCTGGCCGGCCGACTCGTGCGGCGCATCGGGTTTGAGCTCTCCTGTATTGACTTCGGCGGTGGTTTCGGCGTGCCCTATCGCGAGGAGGAGACTGAACTCGACCTGGCGTCGGTCTCCCAGGCGGCCGCACAGATGATCGAAGAACACCGCAGCCTGCTTTCCGGCGCCCGGCTCATCCTGGAATCGGGCCGGTTTCTGGTTGCCGAGTCGGGCGTCTTCGTCACCCGGGTGGTACGGGTCAAGCGGTCGCGCGGCCGGGTGTTCGCAATCACCGACGGCGGGATGAACGCGTTTTCTCGGCCGGTGGTGATGCGGGTCCAGCACCCGGTCCGTCTGCTCAATCGTCTGTCCGCGCCCGCCACAACCGATGTGGATGTCTGCGGCCCGATTTGCACGCCGGTTGACTGCCTGGCCCGGGGGGTGAGGCTGCCCGACCCTGTCTCAGGCGACGTGGTCGGCTTTGTCAATGCCGGTGCCTACGGGTACACGATGAGCCTGCTTCAGTTCATGAGCCTGCGCGGTCCGGTGCAGTTGCTCGCTGACTCCGGTACGTTGCGGGTCGTCTGACCGGAAGCGCTACTTGATGAACCGGGCGCCGGCGCGGTCGAGTGCGGGCACGACCAGTGACGAATCGTAAGGCACGCCGAGCCACTGGTCCCGCTCCATGAAGTCGTCAAGGCTGTCGGGCAGCACTCTTCCGAGCTTCAGGGCGAAGTACCAGTTCCACAGTCCGTCGCGGAACGCCAGGTTCGGCATGGACGAGAAGGCGGTCCCGGCGAGCGCGGCGCTCTCCGCCCGAGGCGAAGTCCCGAGCCACCGGGCGGTCGCGGCCAGGGTGTTCTGCGTCCGGTTATTGGCATAGTGGGTCGCCAGGCCCATCAGTTCAAGAAACCGGGCAATCTCCGGGCCGCGCGCGGCAGTGGCGCGGTCGGTCGAAGCGATGACCGTGCCGGGCCGGTTCTCAAACCGGTTGGGCGGCAGGTCGTGAATCTGGTCGACTATCCGGCTGCCGCCAGAGCGGCTGACAAACGTTGCCTCGGGCTGGCGCACGGCCGCCGCGTCGAGCCGGCCCTGCCTCAGTTCCTGCGCGAGAACCGGCCAGTTGTCAACCCGGACAAAAGCGACCCGCGCGGTGGTATCCAGCGGGTCGCGGGTGCGACTGACCCCCTCAAACTCCAATGCCTGGTCGAGGCAGTGCAGCGCGGCGGGCTCATCGCCGACGAATCCGACCCGCACCGGTCGCTCTCGCGCCTCGAGCCAGGAGGCGAACCCGGCCCAGTCGCTGGCGGGAAGCCGGCTGTTGACCAGCAGCATGTCGCCGCGATACTGGAGCGGAGCGATGATGCGCGTCCCTCTGGCGGCGATGGTCGCAAGCATCACGTCTTCAGCGGCTGCGAAGCCGACCTCGACTGAGTCGCTGACCAGCGCAGCCAGCACTTCCCGGTCAGACCGGAGACCGACCAGTTGCAGTCGCAGCACGCGCTCGTTCCGATCGTACAGGTCGTACAACTGCCGGGGCCTGACCTCTTTCAGGTGCATGCCGTAGCGGCGGCCGAAGTCCCCGGGATGCAGGCCGGCAGCAAACAACGGTGCCGCATGGTTGTCAATCCGATAGCCGATGCGCAGCATCGGCTCGGCCGGTGCTGCCAGCGCAAGCTGCAGCAGGAGCATCATCGTCACGACCCGAGCATAGCGGAAAGCGGCTGACCGTCAAATGAGCCCCTGCACCGGTTGACACGACCCGGCACCGGGCTAACATGGCCGGGTAGCCAGAGAAAGGAACGTCATGAAGAGAGTTGCCCTGTTTGTGTTCAACGGCGACCCGTTCTGCTTCATCCATGTGGCCCTGAATGCCATGGACATGAAGGACCGGGGTTACGACGTCAAAGTGGTCATTGAAGGCGACGCGACCAAGCTCGTCTCACTGCTGCGCAACGAAACCAAGCCGGGCGCGGCCGAGTTCAAGAAGCTGCGCATCCTTGGTCTCGTTGACTGTGTCTGCAAAGCCTGCGCCGGAAAGAACACGGCTCTGCCCGCAGTCATCGAGCAGGGGTTCAAGCTCTGCGACGAGCTGTCCGGCCACCCGAGCATTGCCCGATACAAAGAAGCCGGCTACGACGTGCTGGTCTTCTAGCTCGACGTGATGCCCGAGAGTCCTTTTGACCAGCTTGCGGACAGGTATGATGTCTGGTATGACACCGAAGGTAGACTGGCGTTTGAGATAGAACTGGCGGCGCTGCGGCCACTGCTGGCCGACTGCCCCAGACCCTGGCTTGAAATCGGCGTCGGGACCGGCCGGTTTGCCCAGGCCCTCGGCATTCCGCTTGGTATTGACCCGTCCGCGGCGTTGCTCGAAAAGGCGCGGCAGCGGGGCATTGAGGTGCTCTGGGGCGAAGGCGAGGAACTGGTCTTCCATGCCGGCAGCTTTGGCACGGTCTTTCTCCTCACAACCTGGGAGTTCCTGTCCGACCCGGCCCGGGTCCTCGGTGAGTGCCGGCGCGTGCTCCGGCCGGGCGGCAGACTGGTCAACGCCTACCTCGATCGCCGCGGCCGGTGGGCTGCCCGCTACATCGAGAAAGCAGAAGCCGGTCACCCGCTCTTCAGCCACGCTCGCTTCGACGACTTCGAACAAGTCTTCAGTCTCACTGAGCAGGCCGGATTCAGAGTCGTCCAGACCGTGTCTACCCTGTTCCAGGGCCCGGAAGACACGGCTGCACCCGAAGAACCCCGGCCCGGCTATGTCAAGGGAGCGAGCTTCGTCGTTGTTGTCGCTGCCTGGCCGGGCTGACCGGCTCGATTGTCGGGTGGAAGATGGGCCCGGTCCGGGTCGAACGGACGACCGGCTGATTATGAGTCAGCTGCTCTGACCAACTGAGCTACGGGCCCGCGTCCATAGAGTAGCAGGATGCGGCCGCCAAGTCAAAGGCCGGAAGACGGCATAGAGCTAGGCGGGCTTGACCAGGTCGAGGATGACGAACGAGGGAAAGTCGCGGCAGTCGTCCAGCGCCGGCCAGCGCTCCAGGTCCTCCACGCTCGGGCGCGGCTCGTAGATGCGCCGGATCAGGAAGCCCGCCTCGGCCGCGAGTCGGCTCCAACCGTCAATCGTGAGGCGGACAATCGGCGTGGTCCAGTATCGGTCGAGCCGGGCCATGTACCAGTGGCACACCGCCGGGCCCTCGTCGAAGTAGCGGCCGATCTTGTACATGGTCTTCCGGCCTGAGCTGTCGCGCTCCCAGGCACGCACCGGCGCATCCATGACCGGGTGCACTGCCGAGAAGACGCACCGGCCATTGCCCTTGAGCAGGCGGTGGGCTGCTTTCAGCGCCCGGCCCGGTTCCGGCATGTCGTGCAGCGACATACAGGCCGTCACCATGTCAAAGCTGCCCTCGCCCCATCGGTCTGCGACCTGCGTCGCGTCCATGACGATGTACTCTATGCCGAGCGGCTTCTCCCGCTCGTGCCTCGCGGCATTCGCGACCTGGCGCTCCGACAGGTCCACGCCGACGACCTCGGCTCCGGCCTGCGCAAGTTGCCGGGAGAAAAACCCCTGGCCGCAGCCCATGTCAAGCACTCGCGACCCGCGCACGTTGCCGCACGCTCGCAGCAGGGCCCGTCCGTGCAGCCCGTGCCGATACCAGTCCTTGCCGCTCTCGACGAAATCCTCCCAGGCATCTGATGCCTCGTCCCATGCCTGCCGCACCCGCTCGGTGCTGTCCGGTGAGGCGGCGCGCCGCACCCGCCAGAAATGCACAAGCTCCATGTCCTCGGGGATGTCCTCGCCGTGGTCGCCCTTGCCTTTGGCCGGGTCGAAGTGCGCGCCATGGTCCGGCGCGAACAGGACAGCGCGGCTGTACCGGGCCCAGTGTTCCTCGACTGCCTGGCAGAGCAGGACGAACGCCTCGACGTGCCTGCATGCCGCGTCCAATGCCATGGGGCTGTCCGGCGCCGTCTCGTGCAGCGCATCGTCGTACTCCTGGTTGTAGGCGACGATACACTCGTGCTCCCCGCGCTCCAGCAGTTCCCGGGTCCGCGCCACGACTCCAGCGTCGTAGTCCTCGGAGAAGTAGTCGATGCTGCGATTGCGGAACAGGATGTCGATGCTGCACCCGCGGACCGCCACAATCGCGGTCTTCTTTCCTGCCCGCACCATGGCGTCGAACAAGGTGTCGCACTGGAGCAGCCGCCGCTCGGTTCTCGTGATGCCGTGTGCCTCAGGCTGCGCGCCGGTGAGCATCGAGGCGAAGCAGACCGGGGTCTTCGGCGGGAGCATCGACCGCAGCGGCACGACGACATCCGACGTCGCGGTCAGACGCGCAAGCAGCTCGGGCCGCTGCTCCAGGAAGGACCGACCGATAGCGTCCGGTGCGTAGACCAGCACCCGTTCGACCTTCCGGCCTCCGGCCGCGACCGGCTCCAGCACCGGGGCACGCGCCAGGACCGGCGCCTCGATATCCATAAGCCGGCAGATTGTGGGGGTTACGGACGAGATGTCGGCTCGGGTCACTGGCCGCGCCGGTCCAGGGCACGGTCGAACGACCCGTTGACCAGCTTGATGTACAACTCGCGCGGCACCAGTTCCTTGCCGGCCCGGTCCAGCACCGACTGGGGAATCGAGCCGCGCTCGGCCAGCAGCCGGCCCGCTTCCTCGGCCGCCTCCAGCACTCCGCCGACCGGGACGCCGTGCCGTGCCAGGTCCTGGAGCGACGAAGCGTAGGGCCGCAGCAACCCCCCGATGAACTTGCAGCCCATGTTCTTCGAGATTGCCCGCATGTGCGCAACCAGCGGGTCGAAGTTGTCGAGTTCGGTGAAGCCGGAGACCGATACCAGCACGACCCTTCTGGTCTTGAACCACTCGCGCCGCGGGTGCCGGCAGTGGCCGTCACGATCCTCGAACCACGGTTCGAGCAGGGGCAGCGAGCGATCGATGAATGTCTTCATCGGACCGTTCATGCCGTCGACGTAGAGCGGCGTGGCATAGACCGCGACCTCGGCTGCGGCGAGTCGAGGGAGAAGGCCGGACATTTCGTCCTGCTGCACGCACCTGCCCGGGGTTGCGAGCCAGCACCGGAAACAGCCCAGGCACGGCTTGATGTCGAGCCCGTGCAAGTGCACGAGGTCCACGTCGGCGCCGGCCTTGCGCACGCCGGTCAGCAGGCTCCCGAGCACCAGCCCGGTGCCGCCTTTGTCGCGGCGCGGGCTGCTGTTGACGGCGAAGATCTTCACCGGGTCTCCGCGTCAGCCGTACGAGCACGGGATGCAACCATACATCGAGATTCTGACCGAATGCCGCCGGTTGTCAACCTCCGCACGGCAGCTTGTGCGCCGGCTTGACAGCCGCCTGCCTGAGCCTATCTTCACGGGTACAGATGACTGGTCTCCGCCTGCCTCCCGGCACATGGCTGTTGGCCTTCGCCCTCGCGGCCCTCGCCGGCTGTCGCAAGCCTGAGCCAGCCGGGCCGATTCACTTCGCCCGCGAGGAGATATCGATGGACGTGCGCCCCGGCACGCTTGAGGTCAGGGGCATGTATTACTTCACCTGCACCGCCTCTGACCCGCTGATTGCCGGCATCTTCTACCCCTTCCCGGTTGACTCGGCCAACCTCTATCCCGACTCGGTCGAGATTCCCGGGTATCGCTTCACCGCGTCCGACTCCGGCGTCTCGTTCCGCATGAAGTTCACACCCGGAGCCGAGGACTCGTTCTTCGCCTATTACCGTCAGCCCCTGTGTGCCGGCTCGGCCCGCTACATCGTCACCTCAACCCGGAGATGGCGCCGGCCGATTGACCTTGCCCGTTTCCGCGTCATGGTACCGGCTTCGTTTCAGGATGTGAAGCTCAGCTTCAGGCCCGACAGCACCGTGAAGTCCGACTCGACGACCACGTACTTCTTCACCCGCCGCCGCTTCTACCCCGACCGCGACGTCATCGTCACCTGGCGCCAGACGCCTGGTAGCTGAGACGATGAGACAAAGTACGGCGGAGCTCAGAATGGCGGCCGGGTCCAGCCGCGCGGGTCGCCGGGCAGAGACTGGCGCAGAGTGCTGTAGGCCTCGACGAGTCGGGCGGCGATGGCTCGGGCCGCAGAACGCTCATCGGCCGGGGCTTTGAACAAGGGCCCGGCAAGGTAGTCGTCAATCAGTCTGCGGCATTGGTCCGAGTCGGGCGCGTGGTGGTCTACCGCATGGCAGATGTGGAGCAGCAGCCCGCGGAAGTGCTTGTGCCGCGCCGGGGCGACTTGCTCGGAAGCAAGCAGTTCCTGCGCCTCCTGCCAGAGTTGCTCAATCGCCGCAT
>Ga0194112_10006021_pt1 | contig 16180 bp, 13 predicted proteins | sample TA2MahC400mmetaG_FD_146191 | JGI IMG/M metagenome (GOLD analysis project Ga0194112, IMG submission 146191) | Freshwater microbial communities from Lake Tanganyika, Tanzania - TA2015016 Mahale Deep Cast 400m | ecosystem: Environmental > Aquatic > Freshwater > Lake | place: Tanzania: Lake... | reverse complement strand
GGCGAATCGTTGCTGGGCCTGACGCTGGACCAGGCGGTTGACATGATGCGCGGCCCCGTAGGGTCCGAGATCACCATCACCATCCTGCGCGAGGGCGAGACCGAGCCTTTCGACCTGACCATGGCGCGCGACACGATCAAGCTGACCGTGGTGCGGTCGCGGGTCGAGGGACATGCCGTCATCCTGCGCGTGTCCACCTTCAACGACGAAACCTTTGACACGTTGCGGGCCGAGCTGGACAAGGCAGTCGCGGAAGCCGGAGGGATCGAGCGTGTGACGGGCTTTGTTCTCGACCTGCGCAACAACCCGGGCGGGCTGCTGAACCAGGCCATCAGCGTTTCGGACGCGTTCCTCGATGCAGGCGAGATCGTCAGCACCCGCGGCCGCAACCCCGAGGAAAGCGAACGCTGGAACGCCGAGATGGGCGATCTGGCGCAGGGCAAGCCGATGGTCGTGCTGATCAACGGCGGCTCGGCCAGCGCATCCGAAATCGTCACGGGCGCCCTGCAGGATCATCGCCGCGCCATCGTCGTGGGCGAGAAATCCTTTGGCAAGGGCAGCGTCCAGACCGTGATGCCGGTGACGTCCGACAGCGCGATCCGGCTGACCACGGCGCGTTACTACACGCCCTCGGGGCGGTCGATCCAGGCGCTTGGCATTCAGCCGGACATTCTGGTGGCGCAGCCCCGGCCCGCCCCCACCTCCGAGGACGACGAGGCCCGCAGCAACAGCAGCTTCAGCCGGTCCGAGGCGGACCTGCGCGGCGCGCTTGGCAATGATGTCAGCGATGAAGAGCGCGAGCAGATGGAAACCGAGGCTGCCGAAGTCGAAGCGACCGCCGCCCTGCGGGACGAGGATTACCAGCTGGCCTATGCCGTCGACATCCTCAAGGGACTGGCGGCGGTGAACTTCCGGGCCGAACAGGTGCCGGCCGCTGAGACGCCTGCCGTGACGGGTGAAGGCTCGGGCGGTTCCGCCGCGGATCAGGGCTGACGGGCATGGGCGAACGCATCGGGCCGGGCGGCCTGCCGTACCGACCCTGCGCGGGCGTGGTCCTGATCAACGACCGGGGTCTGGTCTTTGCCGGGCAGCGCCTGGACATGCCGGGGGCCTGGCAGATGCCCCAGGGCGGCATCGACGGGGACGAGACCCCGCGCGAGGCCGCCCTGCGCGAACTGGTCGAGGAAACGGGCGTGCGCCCGGATCTGGTCGAGGTCCTGGGCGAGACGCCGGACTGGGTTTACTACGACCTGCCGCCGGAGCTGCTGGGCCATGTCTGGAAGGGACGCTTTGGCGGACAGCGCCAGAAATGGCTGCTGCTGCGTTTCCGGGGACAGGACAGCGACATCCGGATCGAGACCGAGCATCCCGAGTTTTCCCGCTGGCAGTGGATGCCGGCGGACGCGCTGCTGGAAAACATCGTGCCCTTCAAGCGCGGCGTGTATGCCGAGGTTCTTGAGGCATTCCGCGGTCACCTGGTCTGAGGGGAGGGGGCAGGGGGCTGCCCTCCCGTCCTTGCCAAGGCCCAGGATATTCCGGCCTGGATGAAGAGCCCGCCGAGGTCACGAGGACGCGGCGCGGCCCCATGTGTCTTCAAAGATCAGCGTGTCGAGGGGCAGGCGGTTCGCCCAGCCCCGAGCCTGAAGTTCGGGCTCCTGATAGAGTTCGGTCACATGGCCCAGGCAGAGATAGGCCACCGGCACCACGTGATCTGGAAGGTCCAGTTCCCGGCGCAGGTCGTCCTGGCGGAAGATGCTGACCCAACCGACACCGATTCCTTCGGCACGGGCCGCGAGCCACAGGTTCTGGACCGCGCAGGCGGTCGAATAAAGGTCGGTCGCCGAATCATGGGTGCGGCCCAGCACATAGGCGCCGCCGCGCGTGCGGTCGCAGGTGATGCAAAGGTTGACGGGGGCGTCGAGGATGCCTTCGAGCTTGAGGGCGGAATAAAGCGGTTTGCGGTCCGGAAAACGCTCGGCCGCCTCGGCATTGGCGCGGGTAAAGGCATCGTGCAGGCGGCGGCGGGCGGCCGGATCGCGGATCAGGACAAAGTTCCATGGTTGCGACAGGCCGACCGAAGGGGCATCATGCGCCGCCTGCAGAAGGCGGCGCATGATTGCGGGATCGATCGGGTCCGGCCGGAACTGGCCGCGCACGTCACGGCGCAGGCGGATGGCCCGATAGACAGCCTTGCGGTCCGGCTCGGGGAATGGCCCTGCCGGCGCAAGGCCGTGGTCCCGGCTCAACGACGCAACTGGTCCAGCAGGACCGAGGTCGGATAGCCGTCCGGCGTCACGCCGATGGAGCGCTGGAAGGCCGAAACCGATTCCATCGTGGCCGATCCGAACAGGCCGTCGATCTCTCCCTGATAGAAGCCGCGCTGGGCCAGCCGCTGCTGGATCTCCTCACGCTCGCTGGTGGACAGCGGGCGGTCGCTTCGCGGCCAGTTGCCCTGGATGCCCGGACGGCCGGCGATGCGTTCGCCCAGAAAGGCCACGCCAAGCGCGTAGTTGTCCGAGTTGTTGTAGCGCAGGATCGACCGGAAGTTGTCGCTGATGAAGAAGGCCGGGCCACGCGCGCCTGCCGGCATGATGATCGAACCGTTGCCGGAAGGCAGGGCGCCCCCGCCGATGCGACGCACCCCCTGCGCAGACCAGTCGCCGGAGGAGCGGCGGGTTCCCTTGCCCACCAGCCCCATGTTGAAGTTGGCAGGCAGCTGCACCTCGGCACCCCAGGTCTGGCCGCGCTGCCAGCCGTTGCGGGCCAGGTAGGCAGCCGTCGAGGCCAGCGCATCCGTGGGGTCTTCCGACCAGATGTCGCGGCGGCCGTCGCCGGTGAAATCCACCGCATATTCCAGATACGAGGTCGGCATGAACTGCGTGTGGCCCATCGCGCCAGCCCAGCTGCCCAGCATGTGCTCCGCGTCCGTATCCCCCGCCTGCAGGATGCGCAGCGCGGCGATCAGCTGGTTCTGGAACATCTCGCCCCGGCGGCCGTCATAGGCCAGGGTCGCCAGCGACGGGATGATCTGCATCTTGCCGCGGTTAGCGCCGAAATTGGATTCCATCCCCCAGACGGCCAGCACGATCTCGCGCGGCACGCCGTACTGCGCCTCGATCCGCGCCAAAGTCGGGTTCAGCTGCGCCAGCTTTTGCTGACCGGTGGTGATGCGCACGTCCGACACAGCACTGTCGAGATACAGCCAGACCGGGCGCGAGAACTCGGCCTGCCGACGGTCCAGGCGGATCACTTCGGGGTTGTAGCGGGCCAGACGCATCGCGCGATCATAGGTGGCCGCCGACACGCCCGACGACAGGGCGCGGCTGCGGAAGTTCTGGACGAACCGCTGAAGGCCTGCCTCGTCCGCCGGTGCGGCAGCCGGAATGGGCGCCGGCGCGACCGGGGACTGCGCCGGACCGGGGCCCGAGACCGGCATCCGCGACATCGGCGTGGCGCAGGAGGCAAGGGCACCGATCAGCGCGGTGGACAGGAAAATGCGGGAAAAGCTCATGTTGGATCGCCTGTTCGTGTCTGCTTCTGGTTTCTTGTTTTCCAGTACTCTAGCCCAAGGTTGCAACCTTGGGTAGGCCAAGGTCGTCGCAGCCCGCAGGCGACCCGCAGGAGGTGCGGAGCAGTGGGCACGACCTTAGTTCAGGGGAGAGTCCCGGTCCGGTTCATCCCCGAACCACGGCGTCATCTGGGCGATGATGACCGAGTTCTCGGTCAGGGCACGGTCCATCAGGGCGCGTTCGTCGTCGTCGATCTCGTGACCTTCGGCCAGCCGCTCGTCGAGGGTGCCATAGCCCGTGACGTCCAGCGGCGCCATGTCGGCCTGCTTGAGGATCGCCACCGTCTCGCGCACGGCTTCGGCCTCGTCCGTTCCGGCGGCATAGCAGACCAGCCCGGCGCCTGTGGCCCCCTTGGGCAGTCCGTCGCCGGCCTTGCGTCCGAGTTCAACAACAAGCGTGTAAACGTTCATGGCCTACTCCTTCGGCTTGATCCCTTGTTCAGGCTGGTCCCCGGCGCACAGGGGCCATTCGGGGGCGTGCCATTTCCGCCCGCCGCAGTTCGGACAGGGATCGTGGGTGTCAATGATCTGGGCACCCGTCAATGTGCCGCACAGGGCACAGCATGTCCGGCCGTCCTCTGCAAGCACCTTGTCGATCGGGTGGTCGGCATTCAGCAGGCTGTCGGGCGGCAAAAGCGACAGGCCGGGCCGGGGCTGCGGGCGGCGAAAGACCGACAGGCCGCCGCCCGCTTCGAGGTAGGCGGCGTGCAGCTTTCCCAGGTTCGAGACGCCGGCCAAGCGCAGCATCGACTTGATCTCGGCCACGCCCAGATCGCGATGGGCAACCGCGTCCGACAGGATCCGCCCGTCGTTCACCAGCGCGATGGGCCGGCCGTCGATCAGGTCCTTGGCACGGTCCGAGCGCACGATGACCCGGTCAAGGATCTTGTTGGTGACCACGACGACCGTGATGACCGCCATGGCAGCCAGCAACGGCACCTCGGGATAGAACATCGCATCCCCCACGGCCGAGCCCAGGGCGATGACCAGCGCGAATTCGACCATGGACAGCTGCGCGACGCCACGTCCGCCGATCCAGCGGATCATCAGCAGCGTATAGCCATAGATGATCAGCGTCCGCACCAGGATCTCGGCATAGAACAGCAGGGGTTGTTCCCCGACAAACATGCGGTAGAGGTCGAAGGGAACTACGGTCTGGTCCATTATCTGTCCTTGCAGGCGCGGCGGTGGCACGTGGGCGCACACCAACCGGAGGCACGGCGCGGTTGTTCCAGAGGCAGGAGGCGACCGATGAGCAGGAGCCTGGCCCGCGTCAGGGCGGCCCTTGATGCGGCAGATGTGGCGGCGGAGGTTCGGGAAATGCCCGGCGGTACCCGCTCCGCTGCCGAGGCGGCGCCGCGGCCGGATGCAAGGTGGACCAGATCGCCAAGTGGGTCATCTTGCACGGCCGGGGCAGCGGCCACCTGCTGCTGTTCCTGACGGCCGGCGGCAACCAGGTCGATGCCGCCAAGGCCTCCGGGCCGGCGGGCGAAGCCCTGGGCAAGGCCGATGCTGCGCTGATCCGGGCCTGGACGGGCTTTGCCATCGGCAGGATGGCCCCGGTGGGCCATCTGCGGCCGCTGCTGGCCTTTCTTGATCCGCGCCTGCCGGATTTCCCGCAGGTCTGGGCCGCCGCCGGCACGCCGCGCCACATCTTTGCCATCCCGCCCGCCCGGCTGATGGCGATCACCCGGGCAGTGCCAACGGATTTCGCGGCCTGAACCCGCACAGTGTCCCGCGCGTTGTGGCCCGCCAAGGACAAGGAGTCCCCGATGACCCAACCGATGATGACGCTGAACGACGGACACCGGATGCCCCAGCTGGGGACCGGCATCTGGCAGATCGACGATGCGAAAACACCCGAAGTCGTGGCCGAGGCGTTGCGCATCGGCTATCGCCTGATCGACGGGGCGGCCGCCTACAAGAACGAACGCGGCATGGGCGAAGGCATCCGCGCGGCAGGGATTCCGCGCGACGAGATCTTTGTGACAACCAAGCTGTGGAACGACGCGCAGGGCCATGATGCGGCATTGCGGGCCTTTGACGCCAGTCTGGAGCGGTGCGGGCTGGAGTACCTGGACCTTTACCTGATCCACTGGCCCCTGCCCCGGCTGGACGCCTATGTCGACACATGGAAGGCCCTGATCCGACTGCGGGACGAGGGGCGGGTCCGATCGATCGGCGTGGCCAATTTCCACGAGCCGCATCTGAAGCGGCTGATCGACGAGACGGGTGTCACTCCGGCACTGAACCAGATCGAGCTGCACCCCTCGCTGCCGCAGGTCCGGATGCGCGAGGTGAACCGGCAAATGGGGATCGTCACGCAAAGCTGGACCCCCCTCGGCCGGGGCGACAGCTTCAACGCCCCCGAGGTCGTGGCCGTTGCGGAACGGCTGGCGCGGACTCCGGCGCAGGTCATCCTGCGGTGGCACATCCAGCACGGCCTGTCGGTGATTCCCAAGTCCGAGAACCCTGATCGCCTGGCGCAGAACTTCGACGTCCTCGACTTCGAGCTGAGCGAGCAGGACATGGCGGCGCTGGACGGGCTGGATCGCGGCCACCGCACCGGCCCCGATCCGGACGAGTTCGATTACCGCGAGCCGCTGTGATTCAGCAGGCGCCGCATCAGGGGGCTGTCGGGCTGTGACAGTCCCTCGATGACGTCGAAATGGTGGCGGCCGGGTTCGATCACGCATTCGGTCGCCGCACCGAGCCCTGCCCAGACATCCGCCAGCAGCCGCGCCTGGCGGATGAACTCCGGCCGCTCCATCCCGCCCACCCATGTCGTGACGGCGATTCCGGGGCGGGGCGAACGCAGCGCCGGGCTTTCCGCCGCCGCCTCGGCCTCGTCCAGGCGCAGGGTGTCGTTCATCGCGGTGCGCAGCAGCGGGCGCAGGTCGCTGAGAGGCGAGATCGGGACGCAGGCAGCGACCCGTGCGGCAATCTTGTCGGGCAGGACCGACTGGCAGACCATCCGCGCCGCCAGATGTCCTCCGGCGGAATGACCCGTCAGAATGATAGGCCCCGCCACATTGGCGGCCGCCTTGACCACGGCGCGGGCGACCTCGACGGTCATCTGCGTGATGCGCGCCTTGGGCGCCAGCCGATAGGCCGGCACGGCGCAGGCCCAGCCCGCCGCCAGCGCGCCGGCCGCCAGATGCGACCAGACCGAAGGTTCAAAGCGCATCCAATAGCCGCCATGGATGAACACCATCAGCCCGCGCGGCTTGTCCTCGGGCAGGAACAGGTGACCGCGGCCGAGGGGCAGGGGCCGGTGCACCGCACGGAAATCCGACGCGGCTTCGGTCCAGCGAGCGGCAAAGCCGTCGGCGCCGGGAATATACGCACCATTGGCGTAGGCGTCGTCCCAATCAGTGACATGATACAGCATCGCGGTCCCTCTTTCGGGCAGGTGACCCGGCCAAGGGCATTTCGTCAAGCCAGCGCCTAAAATGACTGGCGTTTCCAGTGCCGCCCAGTGCGCGGCCTTTGCGGCACCCGCCTGTCCGCCTGGAAGGCCCGTCATTGCGGAAGCATGGCTGCAGACCCGTTCCTGGCGCGACGGCACGGCCAGCCCAAGGCGGCGCGCCTGTGCGTTCTTCGGGCTGCGCCGGGAGGCCAAGGCCGCCCGGCACCTGGGTGGGCGCGGATATTCACCGGACAGACCTCCGCGAGGCTTCTTGTCGGAGGATCATGCCGCGGCACGGTCACACTTGGCGGTACATGGCCAACGGCCGGCGCGGGCCTGCCGATCCGGGCAGCAGGGAACGAGATCGCGGCGCATGCATGGCTGCCTTGCGTCGGGGATCCGGTGCCACGGGTTGCGGCACGACGCTGTTCGTGCCACGGAAGATGTTAACCTTTCGCACAAAGGCCGCCTTCATGCTCAAGCGCTCGCGCTCAAAGGCAAGGATCCGCATCAGGAAGACCGGCAGCACCGCAGCGGCCGACATGATATCGGCCGCCTTCACGTCAGCGGCGCGGATGACGCTCGGCGCCATGACGCTCGCCACCCCGACAGCCACACCGGTCAAGGGAAAGGCCCCGGCCGGAAAGGGCAGCCCAAAGCCCGCCAAGCGCCCGCCAGCCGCCAAGCCGCACCCGCGAACTGCCATGCCGCCGCGCAAGGCGTCGTTCCGGACGGACACGCACAGCTGCGCCTTCGGGACGCGCCGCTACAAGATCTATACGCCCGCCTCGGCCGCGACATCGGCTGACCCCATGCCGTTGCTGATCATGCTGCATGGCTGCGGCCAGACACCGGATGATTTCGCCAAAGGCACCCGCATGAACATGCTGGCCGAAGAATTCCGCCTGCTGGTTGTCTATCCCGCGCAGACGCGCGAGGCTCATCCAAGGCGCTGCTGGAACTGGTTCAGGCGCGGCGACCAGCTGCGCGATGCGGGAGAACCGGGGCTCATCGCCAGCCTGACGCGGCATGTCATCCGGACTCACCTGGTCGATCCGTCGCGCGTTTACGTTGCGGGCCTGTCGGCCGGGGCCTCGCTGGCCCTGATTCTGGCCGATGCCTATCCCGACATGTTTGCCGCCGTGGGAGCTCATTCCGGGCTGCCGGTCGGGGCGGCACGGGACCAGACGTCGGCGCTGATGGCCATGGGGCAGGGCAATCCGGGCAACCGGCGCATCGCAACCGTGCCAACGATCGTTTTCCAGGGCGGCGAAGACAGGGTGGTGAATCCCCGCAATGGGCGCTTTATCGCCCTGCGCGCGTCAGAGCCTTATCCGCGGCTTCGCACCACGGAACTGCGGCGCGAGGTTCCGCGCGGGCACAGTTATGTCAAGACCATCCACCGCTTGGGCCAAGGGCGCCCTCTCATCGAGCATTGGCTGATCAATGGCTCGGGTCATGCCTGGTCGGGCGGATCGTCTGCGGGCCGGTTCGTCGATCCGGCCGGTCCCGATGCGTCCCGCGAGATGGTGCGTTTCTTCCTCCGCCACACGCTGTCTGCCCGAAAGCGGTCTGCCGTTCCGGCGTTCTAGATCATGTGGGCCAAAGGTGTCACCGAGAGGCCAAAGCAGGATCCAAGCTGGCACCTTTGATGGAGATCGGCTTGGCACAAGACCTGATGTAGATCTCTGACGCTCATGACCTGCAGGCGTCAACCAACTGCTGGGTCTGCACATATATTTATGGCGGTTGAGCGTGGAGGACAATTTCGCTCAAGCCCTGTTCGGCCGCTCTCGAGGCGCTCTCCTCCAGGGCTGCGGCCAGCCGTTCATGCGCGACCGAACGTGCCGCCATCCGCAGCGTCCCGGCAAAAAGCAACAGGTCGCCCGGACTGACGGACAGCCGATGGTCGGGGTGAACCGGGAAGGCGGCCAAGGGCCCTCGTTCGGCAGCTTGATGATGCGGGGTAGGGGCAGAGGTCGTCGACAACTTGCTGCACATTGGACGCCGCCTTATCCTCTCCGCTTGCATCGGCGCTAGGCTCTGCCCGCGTCACAAGCGCGCTGGCAAGTTGCGCCGGCAAAGGCGGCAGCGGCTGAGGATTAAGCGCGACAAGCTGCCAAAAATACGGAACAGGGCCCAACCTCAGCTTTGCAGCCGCTTGCGAAAACAGGTTCGCGTTGAGCGCCTCACGGATCAACGGAACGAGGCGGCTTGGTGCGGGCGGATCGGCGGAATCATCCGGCAGCACGCTTAGCCTCCCGCCAGGGTCCAGGCCCTCGACCAGCGCCAAGGCCGCGGAAATCGCCGGGGAAGTCTCCGACATCGCAACCTCCTGCCATTCATATGACAATGTTGCCGATGACGGATCTTTGCCCGCCGTCGCAAAGCGGATCCACCGAAATGAGCGTTAACCGTTCAACTGTCGGTGGCCGCGAGTAGGCCCTGCTTGGGCCAGTTGACGCGATTTGCGACGTGGCCGCCGGACCGGAACTCTGGTCCGGCTCCGGAAGCAAACTTTCCCGCTCTTGTCGCGCCTTCCGGGCCCGGATCATGCTTGATCCGCCTGAGGCAGGGGAAACCAGCCCCGTTCGCCGCGCCGGGCTGCCTTGCAAGCCAGCTGCGCCTGCCAATCTCGCCATCACTGGTCTTGATGCCCTTGCGACGGGCGTTGTCGTGATGGACGCAGGTCTTCGCGTTCCTTTCGCCCTTGGGGCGGCAGAGACTTTGGCTGGGTCCAACGGTGCCGGGGCCTGCCGCTTCCTGCGGACGTCGGGGTCCGGGGCTGCTCCAAAGACGATGGGCGCCAGAAACAGGCCTGAAGTCGTCTCGCTGGCCGGTCTCGTGGAGGCGGTTGCACTCGAGGGTGCGGCGGGAGGCGCAGTCGGTTTGCGCGACAGCACCAAAGCAACGGCCGTGGCTGCGCTTGTTGTGCCGCTTTTCCAATGGACGGCTTGCCGAGGAGGGATTGGCGCGTCGCATCTTGGGCCAGGCGATGATCCTGCTGCACGTTACCGCCCACAGTCCCGGCATATATGTCCCCGTCATCTTGCAGCCTTTTCGGCGTGATCCAGGCAGAGGCCGAGTTGGCACTGGCGCTGAGGGGAGGAGCCACCAATGATGCGGTTGCCGCGCGGCGGCGCGTATGCGTCACCACCATCCGGATGCAGGTGCGTGCGATACTGGCAAAGACGAATGTCTCGAACATCCGCGACCTTGAACGGCTTCTGGCTTTATTGGTGTGAGCGTGTGCCGGTAATGGCCGGCGCGCGAACACGTCCTTCGGCTGCCGCTTTCGTCGAATTGTCCTGCCTCTGATTACAAGCCGCGGGTCCGAGGCAGCGCAAGGTTGAAAACCCGCTGCTGCACTGTCTCCAGCGCAGCGGAACGCGGGCAAACGGCGCTTGCGGGATGTCCTTGCCAAGATGTGCATAGCGTCGCGGGACGAACAAAGCCTCAGCCTCCTGGAGGAGCTCGGGATCAAGCCTTGGCGCCATGACCCCGGGCGGCCAGACCGGCAGCGCCTTGGTCATCCCGTTGATGGAAAGAGGAACCGTCATGCTCTCTCTTGATGACAGAAAACTCTTGGGGCTGGATCAAGAAAACTGTCCACAAGGACATGATGGATTGTGCGCGCAATTGCCTACACTTGGGGAAGGCCGGGTGACGCTTTGGGAGGGGCTGTCGCTCGGCCACGCTCCATCCTCTTTCTTCACGGGAAGTTCATGGCAGGCGCTTTGGTCAGCCAGCCGCAGCCCCTGGCTGTCCGGACCAATGTTGGAACATGATGTTTGCATGCCATGCAGGATCAGCGTGAGCGGCTGGCCTAGCTTGCTGTGAAGCGAAGGCAGGACGCGGATTTCCGGCAATGGAACAGTCGCGGACGCGGCCTGCAGGACAGGCTTTGCCGCAGAAACCTGTTTTCCGCCAGCCGGATGCATGTGGAACAAGGCCCCGCGTAGTCAGAGAGGTGTGTTAGGCCGCTTTAGCCCTGAAGGCCTAGCCAAAAGGACAAGCTGACTGTTCGGTCGAGGAAAGACATAAAAGGCATAACAACCGGGGATGTAGTGTTGTGTGTTTACGAGTTCCTCCCCGGATGTTCCAACGTCTATCTCCAGACGCCTCCACCCCACATGGCGATTTGCTGGCGCGACGTGTCGTTTCCACTGCCGGGGCGCAGGACATGTCCTGTGGCATTGCACCGGCGCTGCCTGTCATTTCAGGATATGATCAGGAAGCGCTGCCGGGGCAGGGCTTCGTCATCTCCCTGCGATTGGATCTTTTGCAGGTATTCGCTGTGAAGGATGTTGTCTCATCTTTGGCCAATCCTGTCGGGCTGCCTGCACACCTGCCTTTGCGCGCAATTGGGCAAAGGGTGGTGGCTATTTGCGTTGGTTAGTCGGGGCCAGCTTTCGTTTGGCAGGATGGCCAACTGCAGCCGAATTGGCCTTCTGCCCTTGATGTCTCAGCAGCCCTCTGGCACAGCCTTCTGCCGATTGGCAGCAATGCTGCTGAACCCGGTCAAGAACCGCATCCGCTGTACCTGCGCCCGTGTCCTTCTGTCATCGGCCGCCTTGTCGCCGCATCAGGTCACCGCATTTTCCGCCAAGTCGGCAAGGAGACGCCGCCAAAGGCGGGAATCTGCAGGGTTCGCAGACCGTTGGCGGTGATATGCAGGAACTCCGGCAGACGGGGGACGTTCACGCCCAGGAACGGCTTGCCGTGCCGCCGGAGGCCCTACCAGATGGACCACTTGGTCCGACATCTTCCTGCACAAGCATGAACGGCAAGAATGACGACCTGCAGCGCCTCGCCGTATGCCACGGATCAGGGCGGCGGCAGTTGCAGCAACGACAAGCTCTCCCCCGTGACGCCATCAACTGGCAGGACATTTCGGCTGGGGCCGTGGGCAGACGTGAAAGGCCTGATGATGCTCGACAATCTGCTGCAACCCCCCGATCCCTACATTGTCGTCCTGGTGATCTTCGGCTTTCTCATTGCGCTGGTGGCCTGGTTGCCCCTCGCGTTGCGGCGCCTGCCGCTGAGCCTGCCCATCATCTGCATCGGGATCGGCATGGGCATCTTTTCCCTGCCCTGGGTCACGTTCGCGCCACTGCCCCTGGACCACCCCGACTTCACCGAGCGCTTTGCCGAGTTCGTTGTGATCATTGCCCTGATGGGCGCCGGGCTGAAGATCGACCGGATCCTGGGCCTGCGGGCCTGGAGGGTCACCTGGCGTCTGATCTTTATCACCCTGCCCCTGGGGATCGCGATGATCGCTCTGCTGGGAGGAACGCTGCTGGGGCTGCCCTGGATCATCGCGCTTCTGTTGGGGGCCGTTCTGGCACCCACGGACCCGGTTCTGGCCTCGGACGTGCAGGTCGGCCCCCCGATCAGCGGCGAGGAGGATGAGGTCAGGTTCGCCCTGACTTCCGAGGCCGGAGTGAACGACGGCGCGGCCTTTCCCTTTGTTCATCTGACCATCGCCCTTGCGGCATCTGCCGCCACGGGCGAGGCGTGGGCCTGGGAGTGGCTGACGTACAACGTGTTCTGGGAAATCGGGGCCGGGGTGGCCGGGGGCTATCTGGTCGGCCGGCTGTTCGGCTGGCTCACCTTCCATGTTCCGGCCAAGACGCGGCTGGAAAAGACCGGCGACGGCCTGATTGCCCTGTCGGCCACCTTTGTTTCCTATGGACTGACCGAGGCCATCCATTCCTATGGCTTTCTTTCGGTCTTTGTCACGGCGCTGACATTCCGGCAGGCGCACCGGTCGCATGGCTTCCACAAGCAGATGCACGACCTGACCGAGCAGGTCGAGCGTCTGGCCATGATGGTGTTTCTGCTGCTGTTCGGAGGCGCGCTGGTGAATGGCCTGTTCGGGCCTTTGCGCCCGCAGGACATCATCGGGGCGATCGTGATTCTGCTGGTGATCCGTCCGGTGACGGGGCTGATCGGTCTGGCGGGATTTCCTGCGCCCTGGCACGAAAAGGCCACGATCGCCTTTTTTGGCATCCGCGGCATCGGCTCGTTCTATTACCTCGCCTATGGCCTCAACCACATGCAGGCCGAAAGCGCCGGGCCACGCCTGTGGGCCATCGTGGGCCTCGTGGTTCTTTTGTCCATCTTGATGCACGGGCTGTCCGTGACCCCGATCATGCGCTGGCTGGACCGCATGCAGGGCCGCGACCCCGATGCCGATGATGCCGTGCCCCCTCCCGGTCTGCAAGGACCCGGGGTGCGCGAAGGTGCCGAGCGGGCAGCAAGCAACGGTTCTCGGTCGTCGGGAAGACAAGAGGGGCAGAATGCCCTGACGTCGTGACCTGGCGCGGCCGTCACACGCCAAGGAAGGCCCGAAGCGCCTGTCTGTGCGCGGCAGAAAGTTCCGGAAAGGACAGGGCCGAGGGCCGCAACGGCTGAGGATGCAGGACGGACCGCGCATGAGGTCTCATCCGGTGATGGGGAACTTGTCTCACCTGCCGAACGATCGTCGGACGGAAACCACGCTTCCCTCGAGAGGGTCGGCCGGGCTGGTACCGTCAGTCCTGATGGGACTCCACGTAACGGGCACAAGGGCAGGGGCGGCCATGGGCAGATTTGTCCTTGGCGGAAGGCCTGGCTGCCACCAGAGGGCTCCCGCCGCTTCCCCGTGTGGGGTCCGGCATTCCCAAGAAGGGCTTCGACGGCGAGGCCTGACGCGTCGGCAGGTGACGGGCTTCGGCGTCCGGACTGCAGGAAGCAAGGGTCAGCCCGGTGCAAGTGCAGCCTCCCATCGCAACTTTTCACCGCTTTGTCCGGACCTTCAAGCCGAGCAGAATCGGACAAGCGGGAGGGAGCATGCCCCGTCTCGGGTGCAATCCTTCCCTCCTGCCCAAGGTCAAGACGTTCGGGAGCTTGCAAAAATCATCTTCAGGAAATTCCGCAGTTCAAGAGTGCGCCGCGCGGCATCCGTGACCTCCTGGTCAAGGCCCAGTTGCCAGGCCAGGTCGCTTCGACAAGGATCTTGGGCCAGCGCCTCGATCTTTCGGGCATGGTCTTCCAGGGCGGCCTTGTCGACCGCCAAGCCCTCTTGAACCAGTTCCGACGCCTGGCGGCGCAAGGACGCCGCGATTTCGGCCAAGGTAATCTCGGGGTGATACTGGACCCCCCAGAAGACGCCATTGCCGTGACGGATCTCGACGGCCTCGATCGGAGTGGCTGCGTTGCGGGCCAGAACGACCGCCCCCTCCGGCAGCCTTGTCACCACGGAGGAATGCATGGCCGGGGCAGTCCAGACAGGCGGGCGGCCTTGCAGCAGCGGGTGGTCTTGTCCTGCCTCGGTCATGGTGATGTTGCGGGCGAATGCGGCCTCGGTGCCTGCGGTTCGGGGGCCGGTCGCTCCTCCGGCCGCCACCGCCGCGATCTGCAACCCCGCGCAGGAGCCAAAGGACGGGATTCCCGCCTCGAAGACGCGGGCCATGAAGCCGGCGGCTGCCTGCGTTTCCGGCGTGTTCTCGTGCATCTGGATGGGCGAGCCGGCAAAGAAGATCCCGTCGTAGCGCCCAAGTTCCGAGAGGGTGACGCCCCCTCCCTCCACGCAGGATATCGTATCGACCGCAAGGTCGCGGCACAGACCTTTCAGCGTGTCGGCATAGCTTTCGTGGGACGCGTTGCCTGCATGGCTGCGCCGGACATCGCACTGAGCTTCTGTCTCGCTGGCAACCACTAGAATGCGAAGAGGCACGTGCACATGTCCGTTCATGGGGATCAGCCCGGACAACGACGGGGATGCCCTTTTGTTCGCACACGATCCCGCGACCTTGCAATGTGACCTATCGGATCGGCGGTGGGTTCTTCTGCGCAGACAAAGAACAGCCTGCGCATCTGGATGGCATGTTCAGGGTTCCGAAGTCATTTCCCTGCGCGCCTGTCGCAGGCTAGGGCGCCCGCCCGGCATTCCTGTCGGCGCCTTGATGCGCCACGATGGCGCGCCACCGCGGATTGTCGTCAAGCACGTGACGCCGCGCGCCCCAGAAACCGGAATAGCGCGGGACGGCGATCTCGACGAAGACGTTGAAAAACTCGCCTCCGACCGCCTCGAATTTTTCCATGGCACGGGTGTAGAGGTCCCCCATCTCGCTTGAATAGTTGAAGCGGACAAAGAAATCGAACAGCGCCGGGTCGGCCTCCATCGCGGCAGCATCGGGGACGATGTGACTGCCCCCCTCGTACATGACCAGCGCCAGCCCGGCAACGTCGGCGATCTCTTTCTGGGCCTTCCAGACCTTTTCCAGCCCCGCCAGGGTTCCCCCCGATTCCTCGCCTGAAACGTGGCGCCCGTCCAGGATCTGCTCTGCCATGCGTATGAAAGCCGGCGCGTCCCCCAAGGCTCGCCATGACTGGATCAGCGGCAGGTTGGCCACCTGCCCAAGCCCGCCGTCGAAATATCCGGTCACCGCATAAGCATCGAAATAGGCCTTGGGCGGCAGGCGGTCGCGCCCTTCCGCAACCCACAGGGGCGCGTCCAGCGCCGAATGGTTCAGGTCGATCCAGCCGGTATGCGCCGTGATGATCTTTCTGCAGCGCGCAGGCTCTGCCTGATAGACGGCGTCAAGAAGCATCGCCATCTCGGCCGCCCGGCCGCCATAGACCTGCATCCAGCCATCGCCTTGGTCGGGCCAGCGTTGCCGCGCCTGCTCCAGTGCCCATTGCGATTGTTCGAACTGAAAGTTCCAGACCTCGTTCGAGTATTCGTAATGCGCGACCAGATCGGGGTGCAGGTTCTCCTGCACATAAGTTGCAAAGGACGTGATGTAATCGTCGGTGGCCAAGTGGGGAAAGCAGAACCAGGGATCGACATGCAGCGTGTTGGCCAGCGTCACCATCACCTCGAGCGGAACGCCCGGCGTCCAGGAACATGAAGAAAGCCGCGGCCGGTCAGACCAGTCGGACAGGGTGCTGTTGTTCGTGGCCATCCAGTCCATGAACCGGACAAGCCGAAAGTGCCGCACGACCTCCAGCCATGCCGGGCGGAAGATCTCGCCCCGGTCATAGGCCGGCTGAAGCGCCTGGTTGATGCAGCGAAAGTTCCGCGCCGGATCGGCGGCATCCTGGGCCGTGATGTCGACCAGCACGATGCCCCCATCCGATGCGACATAATCGAACTCGGCCCAGCCAGCGCCCTGTGTCACGTCGCTGCAGGTGCCGCTGAGGTTAACCTCTCCGTT
>Ga0194112_10006019_pt1 | contig 16185 bp, 16 predicted proteins | sample TA2MahC400mmetaG_FD_146191 | JGI IMG/M metagenome (GOLD analysis project Ga0194112, IMG submission 146191) | Freshwater microbial communities from Lake Tanganyika, Tanzania - TA2015016 Mahale Deep Cast 400m | ecosystem: Environmental > Aquatic > Freshwater > Lake | place: Tanzania: Lake... | reverse complement strand
GGGCTGATTGATCAAAGAGGAATCATCTCAGAATACCTTCTCAACATCCCAATCACCCACTCCGAAAGGCTCCTTGAAATCATCAACGATCTCCTCAGGGAATCCCGATGTCCGATGCAAGATCTCAATGGATGGGCGATCTCCCTTGGCCCGGGTTCGTTTACAGGATTGAGAATCGGTATAAGCACAATCAAAGGATTGGCCTATGCCACCCAAAAACCCGTAGCAGGGGTATCCTCGATTGATGTCCTTGCATCGCAGATCTCCCCCACTCCCTTTCTCATCTGTCCTATTCTTGACGCTCGAAAGGGAGAGGTCTACACCGCATTCTATCGTTATGATGAAGCCAACCTTCTTCAAAGACGATCGGACTACCTGGCGATGAAGCCAGAAGACCTCGTTAAAAATATAAAAGAAAAGACGATCTTTGTTGGCGACGGAACAAAAACTTACGAGGACTATCTTCGAGAATCCCTCTCCTCATTAGCCCTCTTTCCTAATCCTTCCCTCCATCTTCCTCATGGCTCGACCGTTGCGGGATTAGGAAGCGAGCTTCTTCGTAAAGGAGAAGTTCTGGAGCTGAAGACATTCACCCCCATCTATGTCCGGCCTTCAGAAGCGGAGATCAAGTGGCAGGAGAAACACCCCATTTGACAAACCGCCTCTTCATGTATTAATTTTTCAAGATAAACCAGTTGACGTTTCAATTCTTTGCAGGGGGGACACCGTGACCAGAGAGGAAGAATTGATTGAGAGGCTGATGCGGGAAGATGAAGAGTTTATAAAGATTAAAAAGGCTCATACAGAACTTGCCGGGCAACTGGATGAGCTGGAGAAGAAGACCTATCTCACCCCTCAGGATGAGATGGACATAAAGGTCATCAAAAAGAAAAAACTGGCCTATAAAGACGAAATGGAAAAAATCTTAAGAAAACACCGATAATAAAAACAAATGGAATGATGGAACAATGGAATAATGGGGAAAAGAATAAAGGTTCAAAATCGTTACATGATTTAAACCCAATATTCCAACATTCCAATTGGTTATGTAGATGAAAAAGACTGGTTCTCAGATGATCGTCGAGTGTTTGAAGAAGGAAGGGGTGGAGACCCTCTTCAACTATCCTGGAGGGGCGGTTCTCCCTCTCTTTGATGAACTGGTCAGCGCCCCATTCCACCAGATTCTTGTCCGCCATGAACAGGCGGCTGTTCATGCTGCAGACGGTTATGCCCGTGCCTCTGGTAAGGTGGGAGTCGTTGTGGTCACCTCTGGACCGGGCGCCACCAACACGGTGACTGGAATTGCCACGGCCTACATGGATTCGATTCCCATTGTCATCCTGACAGGTCAGATTCCCACTTCGCTGATCGGAAACGATGCCTTTCAGGAGGCTGACATTGTTGGGATTACCCGGCCTTGCACTAAACACAACTACCTCGTAAAAGAGATCAAAGACTTAAACCAAATCATTAAGGAAGCGTTTTATATTGCCCGAAGCGGAAGACCTGGACCGGTCCTCGTCGACCTTCCCAAAGATATTCTTATCGATTCAGCAGAGTTTAAATATCCTGAAAAGGTCTTCATCCGTGGATACCGGCCGACGCTCGAGGGCCATCCCGGTCAGATTCAGAGGGCGATCCACCTGATCCTCAAATCGAAAAGACCGCTCCTCTATGTCGGTGGCGGGATCATCTCCTCCAATGCCTCAAAAGAGCTTTTTCACTTGGCAGAAAAACTCTCCCTCCCTGTGACCATGACACTTATGGGGCTGGGAGGCTTTCCAGGAAATCATTCTCTTTCTCTTGGAATGCTCGGAATGCATGGGACTTACCAGGCCAATATGGCAGTGATGGAGTCCGATCTTCTCATAGCGGTCGGAGCCCGGTTCGACGACCGGGTTACTGGAAAACTCGAATCCTTTGCCCCTCAGGCCAGGGTCATCCATATCGATATCGACCCCACTTCCATTAGCAAAAATGTGAGAGTGGATCTCCCCATCGTGGGTGACTGTAAACATATCCTTTCAAAAATTATCTCCTTGATCGAAAAGGAAGATGCCCATTCTTTCAAAGAGGGGCTTCAAAAATGGCATCGCCAGATCGAAAACTGGAAAGCCATCTACGACATGAATTATCAGCAGGAGCATCTCATCAAACCACAGTATGTCATCGAGAAGGTGGATGAGTTGACTGGAGGAGAAGCCATCGTCACCACCGAAGTGGGGCAGAATCAGATGTGGGCTGCTCAGTATTATAAATATCGCAAGCCGAGGACCCTTCTCACCTCTGGCGGACTGGGAACGATGGGTTATGGCCTGCCGGCTGCCATCGGAGCCCAAGTCGCTTTTCCGAACAGAATGGTTATCGGCATCTCCGGCGATGGGAGTTTTCAGATGAACTCGCAGGAACTGGCCACCGTTGTCCAGTATCGGTTGCCAATCAAAGTGGTCATTTTAAACAATGGCTATCTTGGAATGGTTAGGCAGTGGCAGGAGTTCTTCTACGGGAAACGCTATGCCTCTTCCTCACTCGAAGGGGTCTCCCCTGACTTTGTGAAACTCGCAGAGGCTTATGGGGCAGTGGGTTTGAGGGCAAACAAACCTGAAGAAGTTGTCCCTGTTTTGAAGAAGGCCTTCTCCATTCCCGAACCAGTGGTAATCGATTTCGTCATCGATCCCGAGGAGAATGTCTATCCCATGGTTCCGGCAGGAGAACCGCTGAACCAGATGAGGTTGGTATAAAAAAGATGGAATGATGGAACATTGGAATAATGGGAAAGGATTTAAAACATGACGAAATTGAAAGAAAACTTTCTTTTAAGATTTAACACCCAATATTCCATGATTCCACTATTCCATTTTTTGAGGCCGTAATGCGTCACGTGATCACTCTTTTAGTTGAGAATGAGTTCGGCGTCCTGGCCAGGGTTGCAAGCCTCTTCAGCGGCAGGGGTTTTAACATCGAGTGCCTCTCCGTTGCCGAAACTCTCGATCCCACCGTCTCGACCATGACCATTGTCACACGCGGGGACGACCAGATTATCGAACAGGTTCTCAAGCAACTGAACAAATTGATCCCCGTCATCAAAGTCGTTGATCTCATTGACAAGGATTTTGTCGAAAGAGAGATGGTTCTGGTGAAGGTCTCAGCCACTGAAAAGACCCGCGAGGAGATCCTCAGGATTACGGACATTTTCAGAGGAAAGGTCATTGATGTGGGAACCAAAACGTATACGATTGAAGTGACAGGGGATGAAAAGAAAGTGAATGCCCTTCTGGCCCTTCTGAAGCCTCTTGGGATAAAGGAAATAGTGAGAACCGGCCGTGTGGCCATTTCAAGGGGAAGCAAAGCCATGACCGAGCTGACCTAATAGCAAAGGTCACGGTTAGGGTTAGGAAGCCCGTATCGTTTAGCGTCAAAGGGTAAGGGCAAGAATTTCAGACGATAAACGTAACCCCTTGACGAAACGGGCATCTTAACCTTTACCTTTTGACCCTTGAAAATTATTTTCTATCTAAGCAAGCCACAAATGGGTGAGTTAAAAAGGAGCGTCTAAATGAAAATCTATTATGACAAGGACGCAGATCTTAAAGATCTGAAGGGAAAGAAGATCGCCATTATCGGCTATGGGAGCCAGGGGCATGCCCAGGCACAGAACCTGCGCGGCAGTGGCTTGGATGTGATCGTCTCCCAGCGAAAGGGAGGCGAAAATTATGAACTCGCCCTCCAGCATGGCTTTAAACCAGTGTCTGCGAGTGAAGCTGCCAAAGAGGCCGATCTCATTCAGATCCTCACTCAGGATCACATCCAGGCAAAACTCTATGAAGAGGATGTGAAGCCAAATCTCCGAAAGGGAAAAACTCTCTTATTCTCTCACGGGTTCAACATCCATTATGGCCAGATCGTCCCTCCGAAGGAGATTGATGTGGTGATGATCGCTCCGAAAGGCCCGGGTCATCTGGTCCGGAGAGAATATGAGAAGGGAGCGGGAGTTCCATCCCTTCTGGCCATCTATCAGGATTACACAAAAAAGGCAAGAAAGACCGCCCTCGCCTATGCCAAAGGTCTGGGTGCCACTCGTGCCGGTGTCATTGAAACCACGTTTAGAGAAGAGACCGAGACCGACCTTTTTGGGGAACAATGCGTCCTCTGTGGCGGAGTGACTGAACTGATCAAGGCTGGATTCGATACTCTGGTGGAAGCAGGCTATCATCCTGAGATCGCCTATTTCGAATGTCTTCACGAACTGAAACTGATCGTGGACTTAATGTATGAAGGTGGTCTCTCCTATATGCGTTATTCGGTCTCCGACACGGCTGAATACGGAGACTTAACCCGTGGCAAACGGATCATCACGCAGGAAACGCGGCGGGAAATGAGACGTATCCTTCAAGAGGTCCAGAATGGAAATTTTGCCAGGGAATGGATTATAGAGAACCGGATCGGTCGACCGGTCTTTACCGCCCTGAGAAAAAAAGAGGCAGAACATCCCATCGAAATTGTGGGAAAGAAACTGCGCTCCATGATGGGCTGGCTCAAAGAGAAGAAACGCTGATGCCGCAGAACCGGTGGCCTATAGCCAAGGAAGGGTTTCCTTTTCTCATCCCTTCAATGATTTTAACCCTCCTTTTTGTGGTGGTCGGATGGACAATACTGACGATTCCAGCAATCCTTCTCACCCTCTTCATCGCATATTTCTTCAGAAATCCGAAGAGGATCATTCCCTCTCTTAAGAATATCATCCTCTCTCCTGCTGATGGTACGGTTATATCTGTTGGAGAATGCGAAGAGGAGCGTTTTTTAAAAGAGAGGTCGTTAAAAGTATCCATCTTCATGTCTCCCTTTGATGTCCACATCAATCGAGCCCCAGCCTCTGGAAAGGTCCTTCAGGCCAGTTACCACCCGGGCAAGTTTTTGGTAGCAAGTCGTGACAAGGCATCCCTTCTCAATGAACAGAATGCCTTGGTCATGGAGACAGAGGAGCGTTTCAAAATCCTGCTCGTTCAGATAGCAGGTTTTGTAGCCAGGCGGATCGTCTGTTATGCAAAAGCAGGCGACCACTTGAATCGGGGAGAAATATTTGGTATGATTCGGTTTGGGTCAAGGGTTGACCTCTACCTTCCCCTCAATATCCGGCCCATTGTGAGGGTGGGACAGCATATCAAGGGAGGGGAGTCCATCATCGGGTATTGTCATGAAGAAGAGAAGAAATCGAATTAAGATGCGAAAGGGGGTCTATATCCTCCCCAACCTCTTCACCACGGGAAACCTCTTCTGTGGCTTCTGGGCGATCATCTCTGTCTTTCAGGAAAAATTCTTCTTTGCGGCTGTCGCCATCCTTCTGGCTGCGGTCTTCGATATCCTCGACGGAAAAGTGGCTCGGCTCTCCGGAGCCACCTCCAAATTCGGCGTTCAGTATGATTCTCTTGCTGACCTTATCTCCTTTGGAGTGGCACCGGCTGTTCTAGCCTTTAGCTGGGCATTAAGGCCTTATGGCCGATTTGGCTGGCTCGCTGCCTTCCTCTTTGTCGTCTGCGGAGCCTTAAGATTGGCCCGGTTCAATGTGATGTCTGCTTCCGGCGATACGAAATACTTCAAAGGCCTTCCTATTCCCGCGGCTGCCACCATGATCGCCTTGACCATCCTTCTCTATCTCCGTCTGATCGAGACAGGGTGGATTAAAGACATCGTCATCCTGTTCATGATCTATGTCCTCGCCTTTCTCATGGTCTCTAGCATTCGGTACTTCAGTTTTAAGGAATTCGATCTTGCCCGCAGAAAACCCTTCAGCCTCTTCATCTTTATTGTCCTTTCCATGGTCGTCATCATCATGGAACCAGTGATCGTCCTCTTTGTCTTTATCCTCTCTTATACCTTCTCAGGTCCCATCAACATGATCAGGGTCTGGCAGAAGAAGCGGGCCGTGAGGAAACTGGAACCAACCCTTGAAGACGATATCACCGTCCGAGGGTAATAAATTACCCCTTGCCATCTCTGAAATTTTCTATTAAACTTAACGCAAATCATGAGCGGATCAGAGCAAGCGGCTTAATGATTTGTTCAATAGGTAATTGAAGTTTGGTTAATTGGATATTGGGTCATTGGGATTTATTTGGTATTTGGAATTTGGTTATTGGAGATTGAATCATCCTAATTCCCCGATAGCTCAACCGGCAGAGCGGGTGGCTGTTAACCACTAGGTTGGAGGTTCGAGTCCTCCTCGGGGAGCCATTCGATGCGAAAAGGGTGCCCATCTTGCGATGGCACCCTTTTCTTACTCATGGCCGATGGCCAGAAAAAATAACCATTACGCATCGAATGGCCCTGAGCTTGTCGAAGGGCCAGAAAGCTTTCTTATGTCAGCATGGTTTTATATCCTTCGTTTGAAATCCGGCAAGCTCTACATTGGGGCAACAACTGACCTTCCAGCACGTTATCAGGATCATCAATCAGGGAAGGCATGCCAAACCACCAAGGTGGATCCTCCCTTTGCCCTCGTATATTCCGAAACATTTGATTCCTTTACTGAAGCACGAAAACGCGAGGCTCAGGTGAAGCGTTGGTCGCGAGCTAAAAAAGAGGCTCTCGTTTCAGGAGACTTATCCTCTTTACGAAACCTATCCAAATCAAAATAGTTCAGTTGTGCTGCGTCAGGAATCTGAAGGGGAGCTTAGGCAGGGAGAAACAGTATGTTTCGACCGTAGTGACCCATTTATCCTGAGCTTGCCGAAGGAGTCCTCCTCGGGGAGTCATTTCGACGCTAAGAGAGCACGTTCTCATTGAACATGCCCTCTTCTTGCTTTTCGATCTCAGACTTCATCGATCTTCAGGTTCTTTGCTCCAACCGCCACCTTGCGTCCAGACTAGCTTCAGTAACTGGCCTTGCCGCACAGCCTCTACTACTGGCATTATAAATGTCTCTATATCATAGATGACAGCATCGAATTTACTTGCCACTGTATCTGGCTTGGCCTTGCGAACGAAGGCTCGCCACTGAGCCTGTTTTTGTGCATCTTTCCGAAAATCATCAGTAAACGCAAATGGCAGGCCACGAGGTATTGATGTAGATCGGTGTTTAAAAGTGTTATTCACGGCTCTGCAAAGTGTTCCTCCATCAAATGTAAACAACTTGCTCAAAAGCCAAACATCGTAGAAATCTTTCATCCGACTGTTTGCAATATCCAGACGTACCATCGCTTCCAGTTTCTCAGCGACCATTGTATACCGGGGATAAGCCAGGAGCTTCGGAGCGGGTGTATTAAGAAGTGTCGGGAAGGTTATCCTCTCTGGGGACGGAGTGATAGTGTCCCCAAAACCGACGTCTATTTGCAAAGGGATGCGAGCTTTATGGAGCATACCTACCAATGTCACCCGAATACCTCCATACTCCTGTTCCTCACGGATCGGAACAGCTCTAACGGAATCAGCCATAAAAACGATACCATCTACATCATCAATATCAATCTCACAAAGTTCCCTGAATACTACTGTGATATGCTCAACATCTGCTGGGCTGGAATACAACAGGTCCGCGTCCTTGGTCACCCGATAATTCTGTCCAAACCACACGAGAAAAAGGCTTGCGCTTTTCAGAACGAACTTGTCAGCATAGGGAGATATACTGAGACGATACAAAAGGCGTTCAATGCCATAACGGAAGAGTAGAAGATTGAAGTCTTCCCTGTGTTCCTTTGCGTAGTTCAAGAGTCGTTCAAAAATGGAATGTCCGGCATTTGGGCTTTTGCCTGGACTCATATGATTGCCTCCAGATAGGGACGCATCACATTCGCCACGCGACATACCTTTGCTGCCTCCCAGAGTTCATTCATAGTAGCTTTCTTGCTCCTCCATGTGTCGCGAAGCGCTTCCATGGCTACATCCAGGCCGATCTTGTTTCGGAACTTGAAACAGTCAGCCACGGTCTTGGCCGGGCTGTATACCTTGACCAGGACGTTGTCTACTTCATGTTCTTCGATACCGAAGTTAAATGGGTAATTGGAAAAACGGACTACTTCCAACGGAGGATAATCATATTCCGGTTTCCATTTTCTTTTTTCAATAGCGATCCAGACTTGGTGGGGAATCTGAGTTGTCAGGTTGTGAAATTGGAGTGCTGAGAGGAGGCAGATCACCGCATTCGGGACAAGTTTGGCTACCTCTGCCAAGGTTACAGACTCACTCCCGAGTGAATCCGGCAGTGCATAGAGTCCACGCCGAGTACGCGTGATGTCTCCTTTCTTATATAGACGGAGCAAATACTCGCGGGGTATCCCACTTGCCTCAACGTCTCGGGGCCTAATAATACCTCTCTGTTTCGCTAGTTCAAGAATCTTCTTTTTCCGATCCATTAGGGTTATGTTTCCTTTCCTTTACAATTATAAACAAATATAAAGAAAAAGCAACATCAAATTTTTACAAATCGCCTTGGCGTCTTACCTGGATAACTATTTGTTTTATTTATGAATAATTTTAAATGCCCCCAAATTGTCACGTTGAAGAGCCTTTCTTGGCTATAAATATCCTCTACTTTATATGATAAACTCATACTACTTGATGATTTTCTCACAACTATTTATCATTCTTCTTGTAGCATACCGAGTTCGTTACATTTCATGTATACTTCTGTGAATAATTAATTTTACCAAGACAACCATGTATGACCCGATTAAAAGATCCGAAGAACTTGCCCGAGTGGTTTCAAGGGGCGACCTCAGGAAATACTATCGTTTCCGGCCTGCACGGTTCTATGGCGGAATTGCCACGGCCGATTGTGTTGGATGCTTTCTTCGCTGCCTCTTCTGTTGGTCATGGCATGAAGTGACCAGACCCGATGCCTGTGGGCAATTTTATTCACCTGAACAGGCGGTGAAGAATCTTCTGAGTATTACTCGCAAGAAGAAGTATGAAAAGATAAGGATCAGTGGCAACGAACCCACTCTTGCAAGAGGCCATCTCCTCAAAGTTCTCGATCTCATCCCTTCCAATTTCCTATTTATTCTTGAAACGAATGGGATACTCATCGGCCATGATCAGTCTTATGCCCGGGAACTGTCCAGGTTTAAAAACCTCTATGTCCGGGTCAGTCTGAAGGGAACAACAGAAGAAGAGTTTTCGAGGCTCACGGGATGTATACCGGAGGGCTTCAGTCTTCAACTGAAGGCCATCGAAAATTTATACCGAGCAGGTGTGGAGGTCCGGCCTGCAGTGATGGTCAGTTTTTCACCTCCCGAAAATATCCATGCACTCCGGAAGCGGCTGGGACAAATTGCTCATAAACTCAGCGATATTGAGGTGGAAGAACTGGTTCTATACGGAGACGTCGAAGAACGATTGAAGAAAGTCAACCCTGAGCGGCGCTTGGTGCCGCCGAATGGACCAACCTAATCTATGGCAATGCCTACAAACCGGAAAACATCCCACCCGAACAGATTTAACAACTAGATCATTGAACAGATCATTACCTTTCCAAATTCCAATATCGCAACCCTGACCCAAATTGTGACTTTACACTATATTCAGTGCTGCCCGGTCAGATATTAGATGCAAGTCCAAAAAGTCTTGGATTCAAAAGGGTGAAATCGATGATTGATAAATGTCCTGGTAAGAGCGACCAATTTCCCGCAACAACTCGTTAACAATCAAACTTTAACCATCTCGAATTGGTCAAGTCTGGCGTATGCGAAGAATGGGGCGTTATCCTTGCAGATGCCACTCAGATAGTTAAGGGAATCGTGAAGGAATCTTGCTGTATCAACGTACCAAGAATCGTCGGGTGACCCAAGGAGCAGCCCTTCTTTCGGATGCAATAAGTCACCCAGACGACCCTGAATCGCTGCTACTCGCTTCCTATCGAGTGGCTTGTACTCGGCCCATTTTATGCGCTCTCCCGTTGCCTTATTAACAAGATAGATCTCATGGAGGAATGCAGAATCTGGCGCCAGCCGATGCAGGTTCGCCACTTTCTTGATCGGATCATGCTCATCCAGCATTCGATTTGATGCCATTTCAGTGAATATAAGATCTCGTTGCGCCATCCGTTCGAGCGCAAAGCGGAGTTCCAATGCAGCGTAAAGCAGCTCGGAAGGCTTGCCCCGGCGAAGAATCCTCGCAGCGCGCTTTAGGTGTTCAGCAGGGTCTGCTGTGAGAGTCGGTCGATTAGCGAATACCGCAGTGTAGGAGACGAGTAGTAAAAGGTAAAGGAGACGCGGTATGTGAACAATAAAGACCAGAACCAAACCAATGAGAGCCTTTACGAAATTCTTCATCACATGACCCCTGAGCCTATTACGCAATAGGATGCCGAAGAGGTGCGCCAACAACCAACTCATTTTCCGTCGGATTTCATGTCGTTAGATGAATGGGCCGTTGCTTGACAAACTCTTCTCTAAAGTTTTTCACCCGCTCAAGTGCTGGTGAAGAAAATAGCCCGTGGATGATAACTCCGGAATCAAGTAGCAATGCATTGGTCGTATCAATGTAGGGCAGGAAACTCTCGATAGGTTCATCTTTATAATAAACAACCTCGAAGGCTCCAGCATCGATCTCTAGATGGCGGTTTATCAATGCACTTATGTTGCTGTGAGCCTCGGCACTCAGAAGGTTATACATTGAGCGGTATTCATCCTCCATGCCGGCCCGTTTGAATCGTTCAAGGACGCCCAAAAGTTGGTATCCTTTCTTCCCAAGGTCCTTTAGCTCAGTTTCCAATCTCGCTATGCTCTTTAGTAGTTCTGGGTGCTTTCCGAGGTCAGCCAGATAAGGATTTTTACCCTTTTGGGCCTCCCTAAGTAATTTCAGCGTCTGGCCCGTATAACTTGCCTCCATGTAGTATCCATATTTCCGATCAGCAGCAAGATTCTTGAAATCGACATATGTCTCCAACATTGAGCGAAAGATCGATGGAACACTTATTTTTCCGCCCTTGTCAAGGCAAATGAGCATGGAGCCGGAGAATTCAATCAGTGATCCGTGAAGTGCCACAAGGTTGCGATGCCACGGGTGGTCCTTGTCGAATCGCAATTCCTTAGCGGTATCGATGAGAAGGTCATGAACTGTCTTTAGGAATTCAAAAGCTTTCATCGTTGGACACCTAACTTAATCTTATTGTGGGTACGCGTGTGAGCAGTCGGTTTCATCCACATTTCCAAAATCGAGAAAATGAATACCTCAAGTATATGAATTACACGAAGAGTCGTCAAGGTGGTTGTGGACTACAACGGGTCGGAAGTTCCCAATCGCACCTGGGGCAGATTTGCTTCGAAGGTCTAAGTAGGAGATAGAGGAACAATAATCCGGTGATGATAAACAGGGGCCAATACAAAAATGAGATCAGGAACACGGCCAGGAGAACGATCCAGGCGAGGCAGTCCGTGCCTTTTAGCTTGGCTCGACCCTATACTGGCAGTTTGAGCAATGGATCCTCTTGGGCCACCAGCTGGTAGACATTTTTTGATCCCGTTCTCGTTACTGTTCCGAGGGTACTTTTCTGGCCTTCGGCCTTGATCTCTTCAGCACGGAAGCCAACAGGATCAGGAGAAAAAACGCTTCCTTGGTCCCGTCTTCGTGTCCCTCTTCAATTTCTTCCTCAATATTTCTCAGGAACGTTCGATAGATCGTCAGTAAAAGAAACCTTGCCGTGTTCATCTGTCCATTTAAGGTTTGGGCTGGTTTGCTTGAGACAAGGAAGAATAATCCCCCCAAAAAGGCCATCGAGGTGATGATAAGTTTGTAACTCTTCATGTCATACATCCTTGCGAAAGAGTATTTTTACTGATGCCCGTGACAGAATAATCCACACCATTGAGGGGATTTATAGCGTTGGGGCTTAAGGGTTGGAGAGTTGTGTTTGAATTTTGTAGAAAAGCAAAAAGTTGACTTGCTATTTCAGTCGGCAACCTTTAGATTGTGAACACGCCCGGAGCAAAATCCTTAATGGCTCGGCGTAATCCTGGATTCCGTTCAAGTACAAGCTGGTATAGCCATGTCCAATATGGTGTCAGCTCTTTATTAGATCCCATGAAAAACCCTGGCTTCACCATGGGAGAATTGCCAAGTTCTCTGTGGTTTCTAATGTCCTTCATTGTCACGGGGTTTTTCAGATGACAAATGATTTTAGAATTGCCATACCCTGAGTATCCGTGCTTCGGTGCTGCATCCTCAAGGGCCCTAAAAATGTCACAAAACTTCGATTGCTTCGGGCCAGATCGCCAAACAACAATTAAATCTCCCTTCCTTGTCCCTGCCGGCATGGACCATGTAGTTGTCTTTTTGCGTGTTTTATCAAGAAATCGAAGGTCCTCTTCCTGCTTAGCGTGGGCCAATCGCACTCGATTTGACAATCCAAGTTCTCTGCTTAATGAAATTACTGAAATGTTTGTCGGAGGATTTTGCCAATTATCTTCCCAGCACACGATTATACACCTTCTCCGACCCAGTTCTTCTAAATGACCGTGTGTTATGAAGCTCTTAGACTTATGTTCAAATTCAATCATGACTCTTTTTCCCCTTCGACGGGCAATGCAATCGGGGAATTTCCCTTGTGCTTCGACCACTCCTGAAAACCCTAATCGTTTCATTACCAGGGTGAAGAGGATTATAACACCGGCCTCGTTTCGTGGTTCGTAATCCATTCCTATAACGTTTCTGAGCGGGACTGGGTTTTCCTTATGCATCTTTCTCTCCAAAGGCTGATCTTTTCATGACCTACAAATTGGTGTTTATATTGAAATAGTGTTCTTGATAAGTCCAATTTGATTTCTTCTCGAAGCGGCTTTGGTGAAAGCACTTCGGCTAATTCGCTTATGGTGATTCCGTGTCTGGCTCCGAGGGTTCTTAGAACCCCTTGGACTCTGGCGGCTTGGCTGTATGGTTTCTTGTTTGCCATGTCAACTCTTAATCGTTCCAGAGCCTGCGTTGAAGTGGACAAAACCAATTAGTTGGTTCCTGACCCTTTAATCAACTGGCTTTCTTCTCATCTTTCTCAAGTTCCACGTGCGTGGGAATTCCAAATGCTGTGAAAAGTAAAGTCTCAGGCATTACCTCTCCGGATTTAACTGTAGCTAATTGTTGGTCCAGAAGGCCATGCGTCTGCAAACATTCGCTCAGGATTTCCGCTGCTTTGTATCTAATATCTCTCAGGCTTATCTCCCCGGATGAAACGCCTTTGATGTAGTCAATAATCACCCGGGACAATCCCTCGCTCATTTTTGTATGGGGTTGAGCTTTTCGCAACAGGGGGAATAGAGGATCGTAAAGCAAGGCTGTCGTGAGTTGTGATATGAAAAAAACATCCGAGAGGGTTCTGAAATTCATGTGCGGATGAGGGCTGTAAATATCCGTTAATAGACGCCCAACAAACACCGCAGCCGCATAGGCATCAATTTTTCCGAGAGTTGCGACAACACACATTGCTCCGCGTTCCAACAGTTGATTAACCATTGAGCCCTTAATCGCTCCCACCACCGCCATGTCACACGCAGAAAGTATCCAAACGGGCGGGATTATTTCATCCGGTATGAAATCTCCGAGGTTTGTTGGGCGATCCCCTAAGTAAAGTAACAAACGGTCGAACATTCGTTGGTAATCACCATGAGTATCCAGAACAACAATCTCAGGAGTGACATCATGGATTATTCTTGGCAACTCTTCCGGATTGGAAGGCTTTCTGTACACATAACCCTGCCCGATGTCGTCTGATACCTTCCTGAAGAGTTCTGAAAAATTACGGACTGCATCGTGTTCTGAAATGAGGTCCAAAACTAATACCCGATTTGGATGGTTGACGCTGATGGAGGTCCTTTGTTTTGTCATATGGGTTAAACCTAACCAGGAACTCGTCGCAGCCACAGGAATCCGGGATACTGGCCTGGTCAAACAAATGGGGAAGTTGTCCAGCAGAGTCCATTTATAGGGCAGATCGCTGTAAAAAAACACTGGAGAATCTCCCAAAACGAGGTGAGCAAGCAGGCCTTCTGGCAATGAGTCTGCCAGCTTAATCTCAAATTCCCGGAAAAGCTTACTGACTTTTCGAGTCCGCATTCTGAAAGCTCTCTCGAGATCATTTGCGGCAATGAAAAGTTTCCCACCAACATCAGGAGTTTGCAATGGTATCGCGGTTGCTGAAATAGATATGTAAGACGCGTGTGTTGCGAGGAGGCGATGCCCGAGGACAAGTGTCTCTTTTGCATCCCGATAAGCTTCCTTTTTCGCCTTATCTTCATACTCCCGTTCGGAGCGGTTGGCGATACAATCTGACACGACCTGCATTTTTATACTCATAAATTCTCTATGTCCTGACTCTTCGGTCAATGTTGGAGGGAATGTCTTTTTCAAAAGATCAACCCTTGCCGTAGGCACTGAGATGAGAAGTCGAGAGCGTAAAGCTTTATCACCGGTGAGCCGTGCTCCTATTTTCATCCAAAGCTCCATTTTCTTATCTTGGGAGGCACTACCTAATAGAATGTTATAATGCTCCTCAATTTCCGATGATGAGAATGGCAGTTCACTTGGGAAGGGTAGCCTGTTCTCCATCCCAGCGAATAATGAGCAAGACGCAGTGCAGTAATCCAGTAAACGTGGAAGTGCAAGAAGTGTTTTCTCTACGTCATCCGTGGCTCTTCCAGGGCTGAGGCTTGGAGAATCTACGTTGTTCGAGAGCCGATTAATCAGATAGGCTGAGGGCCGCCCTTTTTCGGGATCAGGTAAAGGAATTGGCGGTATGAATTCCAGCCGAGGACGGTTGATGAAAAGGTCAACGGAGCTAAGGCGACTGAACAGTGATCTGGTCTCGGGGAGTAAGCGATCATCTTGTGCATGAATTTGAATAAGTTCACCCAGAACTCTATATGACTCCTTCAGATCAGCAAAACCTTTAAGCAATCCAATGTGGAAAGAGGGCTCCTTGCGTGCAATGTCGACGATTTCATCATATGGAGTCAGCAATCCGAGGTGCTTAACTTTAGCAAGTTCATATCCCCAGTCAGGTATTTGCTTTACAACAAGGAGTACAATCAATGGAGCATCCAATAAATATGACCATTGCAGCTTTTCGGGCTGTTTGGCTCCAGGAATTCTCAGAATCATAGGGCCAGTTGTCAAACGGTGAAGCGCAGCTGAAAACACGGGGCGTTGATCATCCAGGGCTGAAGCTTCTGCGGGTAACATTAATATAGTCATTAAAGACCGCAGGTGAGCAGCTTCAGACCTGTCTAACAAGTGATAGAACAAACCCCTATGGACATATTCTGGGTCATCGATGAGTATGTATACGAAGGGATCAACTCTTTTCACTGATGGTTCCCATTCTCCTGGGCTATGTCCAGTAGTTGCGCGAGAGATTTTTATAACTTCGGACGTCGGAACAAATTTACTACCCTTGTGAAGGATTGTCAAATAACTAACCTAACGCCACATGATGTGCACACCTCCAACGTCAAAAAGGGATCTGTTTGAAAACCTGTATTGGAAAGGGGAGAAGTATTCTATTTAAATGAACTTCGTCCGCCAGCTGTAATCAAAAGGTCACAGTCCCCTAATACCTTCAGTAGTTGGATCTGCCGCACCAGAAGCTGAGCTGTTTTCTCTCAACTCTGATCCGCTCCGCCTCCTTGATTTTGTAATCCAGATAGACGATAAGGTCCTCTACGAACTTTCTTTCGGCCTCGCTTCTGAAATGCCCTTTCCTAATCTCCAAGATCTTTCTGAGTTGTATCCACGTTAGCCAGCCTATCCCTCTTGATAACACCCTGCCTGCATCCACAGAGGACTTGAATAGGCCCGGGTTGGTTAGGCCCTTGATAAGGTTCTGATCATGCTGATAACGGGTCAGGATCCATGGTGGTTTATCGGTATCGATAATAAGGACAAAATAAAACTCCTTCACGCTATCCGGGTGGTTGAGAAAGTGGTATGCGGCCAGACCTAGATAGCGGATCACCTGGTCACGTTGCGGATCATTGCTCGTCCGTAGACTTGCAGGAGCCAGATACTTGGCCTCAATGAAAATAATCCCATCTTTATAGGAGATGGTTAGTTCCGCCTCTAAAATCCACTCTCTCGGTCACGGTAAATTTGTTCTCCTTTCTCAGGCGTGGGCATGGCATGAATTTGCTGTCATCCGTAAGTAGTCGAAAACCAAACGAACATTACGTGTCAGCTCTCGCATTTTTTGGGCGACACTGCGGACCT
>Ga0194112_10006018_pt1 | contig 16187 bp, 10 predicted proteins | sample TA2MahC400mmetaG_FD_146191 | JGI IMG/M metagenome (GOLD analysis project Ga0194112, IMG submission 146191) | Freshwater microbial communities from Lake Tanganyika, Tanzania - TA2015016 Mahale Deep Cast 400m | ecosystem: Environmental > Aquatic > Freshwater > Lake | place: Tanzania: Lake... | reverse complement strand
TCGACCGATGGCCTGGCCTGTGGCCTCGCACTCGGGTCTACCGTCAGCCGCGCGTTCAGCCAATTCGCGCAGTCGCAGGTGATGCCGTCGCCCGCGTCGGTTGCCCTGAGCGTGAGAACCTGCCCCCCTTCCACCGACACGCTCACCAGCTCGGGGTCATCCGCCTCGCGGACGATGCCGCTGTCGAACCGCTTCTCGCCATCGACGAGGACCTGGAAGACCACGCTGCCCGTGTCGCCGTGTTCCCACTGCACGCCGACCTCGGCCTCGAAGGTCGCGTATCCCCCCTCCAGCAGCAGGACGATCTCCCCGTTCGCGTGATGCCCGAGGCCCTTCGCGTACCCGCGGTCCCTCACGCGTAGGGGCAGCTTCGTGCGGCCCTCCACCCACGCGCATGTGTCCACCCCCAGGTTGCCGAATCCCTGCGAATGGAACAGCAGTCGCTCGCCGAGGACGTCGCTCACATACTCCACGGATGCCTCCCCTTGCGCGGGGACGCGCTGAACCGGCAACAGTACTAACGCCGAGAGCGCCAACATGCCCCGAGGTTCCCACGAAGGCCGACCGGCTCCTCCCTCGGAGGAACCGGGATGCGCCCTGACGAATGGGGGTCCGCACGAGGCTCCGACGAAGCCTCGTCAAGGGGGCGGTCCGCATGAACATCAAGTCGGTGGCGATCTTCGGCGGCTCAGGCAAGGTCGGCCGCCGGCTCATCCCATTCCTCCTGGAGGAGGGCAAGCGCGTCCGCGCCTTGGTCCACCACACTCCCATCGAGGGCGACGGCGTTGAGTGCGTGTCGGGCAGCATCACCGATCCCAAGGTCGTCTCGGAGGTCGTCGCGGGCACGGACGCCGTCGTGCAACTCGCCACGACGAAGGAAGACCCAAACACCTTCTTCGACGTGAGCGTCCGTGGCACGCTGAACATCCTGGAGGCCTGCCGCCACCAGCGCACGCAGCAGTTCATCCTCCTCGGCGGCGATGCGGTTTTCGGCATCTGGTTCTACCCGCAGCCGATCCCCATCGACGAGAACCACCCGCTGATGGCCTACCCGGGCTACTACGCCTTCACTAAGGTCATCGAGGAGGTCATGACGCAGCAGTACGGCTACCAGTACGGCGTGCCGTTCTCGATCCTGCGCTCGTCGTGGATCTTCGAGAAGGATGATCTCCTGAACCACTTCTCGCTGCTCAAGAACGTGGACCCCGCCGAGCCTGGCCACGGCTTCGGCGAGCAACCCGAGGAGGTCATGGCCCTGGTCCGCGCCAGCCAGGAGCGCATCCCGATCCTGACCAACGAGGCCGGCGTCCCCTACAACCGGCACATCGTGCACATCGAGGATGTGATGCAGGCCTTCGGCAAGATCCTCGGCAATCCGGCCGCTCTGGGCGAGTCGTTCAACATCGCGGCGCCCTCGGCGTTCAACTACCGGCCCGCCGCCGAGTACCTCTCCCAGAGGATGAGCATCCCGACCATCGAGCTCATCTGCGCGGGCTACCATTCCTTCGAGATCAACATCACGAAGGCTCGCTCCATGCTCGGCTACTACCCGTTGTACGACTTCCAGCGTATCGCCGCCACCGCACTGGTCTGCGCGCGGTGAATTCCAGGAGGGCAGCCATGCTCAAGTTCTCGCACGTCGGCGTCGTGACCGATGACCCGCAGCCCAACGAGACCTACGTGCCCGCGACCAAGGTGTATGTTACCGACTTCGCCAACCACCCGTACAAGATCGAGTACCTGCGCTATGAGCCCGATACGCCCGTCACCGGGCCCCTGCGCGACCAGTGCCACATCGCCTTCGAGACCGACGACCTCGCCCGCGAACTCGCCGGTCAGGAGGTCATCCTCGAGCCCTTCGACCCCATGCCCGGCCTCACCGTCGCCTTCATCGTGAGGGACGGCGCGGTCTTCGAGTACATGAAGTACCAGTGACGGCAGGGGATAGGTTACAGGTCACAGGTGATGGGAACGGCAACGACCAGGCCGCGGGAGGGAGCATCATGTCCATCGCAGACAAGGTCATCATCGTTACAGGCGGCACGTCCGGCATCGGCGACGGCTGCAGCCGCTACTTCGCGGAGCAGGGCGCGAGGGTCGTGATCGCCTCGAACCAGGCCGAGGCCGGTACGGCGCTCGCGGCCGACCTGAAGGGTCAGGGCCACGACGCGGACTTCGTCGAGGTCGATGTGTCGAGCGAGGAGAGCGTCGAGGCCCTCGTGGAGCGGGCGCTAGAGCTTCACGGTCGCATCGACGCGCTGGTCAGCAATGCGGGGGTCTGGCGGCAGGGCAAGGTGACCGACTTCACGGTCGCCGACTGGAACGCCGTGATGGGCGTGAACGTGATGGGCAACCTGTGGCTCGCCAAGCACATTGTGCCCGTCATGGAGGGCCAGGGCCAGGGCGTCATCTGCATCACGACGTCGGTTGCGGCGTTCGTGGGGTTCCCCGCACACGCGGTCTACTGCGCCTCGAAGGCCGCGCTCGAGGCGCTGATCCGCTGCCTGGCGACCGACCACGCGGGCAAGGTCCGCGTCGTGGGGGTCTGCCCGGGCACCATCGACACGCCGATGCTCGCCGCGAGCGCCGCGGGCTGGACGCAGCCGCTGGAGGAGCTCTACGCGGACGTGGCGCGGCGCATCCCGGTGCGCCGGCTGGGGCAGCCCGTCGATGTCGCGAAGGCCATCGCCTTCCTCATCAGCGATGACGCGAGCTACATCGACGCGGTCTCGCTCATCCTCGATGGCGGCACGCTGGCCCTGCCGCCGTGGTAGTCGTCAGGGCGCGCTCGAGGCCCGCAGGCTGAGGTTGCGCACCTGCACCTCGACCGCGAACGTGCCTGGGACCTCCCAGCCCATCGAGATGATGCCAAGGCGGTAGTCCGCGGGATCGCGCGAATCGTTCAGGAAGCCGCGCTCCCACGCAGCCTGCAGCGCGTCGCGGATGATCGGCACGAGGTCCGCCTCGAACGTCACCCACTCCCCGTCGTGCAGGCTCGGTCGCGATAGCAGCTCACCGGGCGGCGCATAGATCAGCTTCTGGTGCGCCTGGTCGGGGGCGATGAACGGCTCAGGGATTCGCTGCCGGTCATCGTACTGCACGAGGTTCAGCCAGATGAAGTCGCCGTAGCCCGCCGACTCGCGGTTGAGGTTCTGCACCGTGATCGTGGTGATGAACTGCGCGGCGTGGATGCCGGGCGAGTAGCCCTCGCCGGTCAGGTTCTCGCTGCGCTTCAGTCGCGCCTGCAGGTGGAAGCGGAGTGCCTGCATCTCCGCGAGGTTCGGGGAGCCCTCCAGCGGCTGACTGACCAGAAGATGCGGCCAGTCCTGCCCCTGCTTGCGCGGCCCGTCCGGGTACTCAGGCCGGCTGTCCACGGCGAGCGAGAGGTCGGCCTCCTCGGTCCCCGGTGACCCCACGGTGACCGACTTCGCCTCATTGGCGAACCGAATCGCGCCCGAAGGCAGCCGCTCGCCGACTGCGCCCTGGATCGAGTACCGGCTGCTCCACTGCGCGAGGTTCCAGACTGGCAACCCCTCGCAGCCCTCCCAGCGCAGCCTCCCCACCAAGACCCGCTCGCCCGGCGTCGGGTCCTGCACCTCGAAGCCACGCCCGAAGTGCGGATCGCGGATGAGTTCGCGGTCGGCGGCGTTCGCCCCGCGGCTCGGTAGCATCAGTGCGAGCACCAGACTGACCAAAGACCGCTCCCCTACGCCGGCCTGATCCAGTCCACCTCCAGCGTCGATCCCGCTGGCGTGTCAGCCGGCTCGATGTCGAAGCGGATCTGGGTGATCTTGCCTCGCCACAGGGCGTGGCCGGAGAGGTCGAACGTGATCTCGTGCCACTCGCCATCGCCAGGGCAGTCGGCGTGGACCTCCTTGTCCGGCCCCCAGCCGGGCGAGCCTGAGGCGCGCCAGAACAGCCCGACCTGGCTGCCCGCGCTCAGGCGGACGCGCGCCTTGACCAGGCCACTCCTCGCCGCGCTGATCTCGGCCGGCCCGCTGATTGCGTACGGGTCGTCACCGGTGACGGTGATCTTCAGGTTGCCATCCGCAGCGGTGACATTGCACGAGTGTCCCGGTTGCCAGCCTTCCACGTCGCGGTCGAAGTCCCAGGTGGACGTCACGGGCGGCTTCTCCGGGAGCTTCCGCGCCAAGCCCGTGAGGCTCGCGTGAGCCTTGCCCTCGGCGTCCGTCTGCACCCCCAGTACGAGCACGTTCGTCGCGCTGTTCAGGGCCCAGCCCGTCTCGCTCGGAGCCAGATCGTCCTGCTTGCCCAGGGCGGCTCCGCCAGCGACCAGCTTCGCATCTTCGCCGATGGCGACAGGAGCCACGGTCACGTAGATCACCTGCTGCGGCACGTACTTCAGGTCGAGTTCCAGCGTCTTGTCAGTGCCCTTTGCCGCGACGTCGCAGGGCGCGGTGACGTGGATCAGACCCTCCTTCGTCTCCACCGGCACCGACCGCAAGCCCGGATCGAGGCCATGCAGCGCGAGCAAGTTCACCTCGATGTCCTCGGGGTTGATGTACACGCCATTCCGATGCGTGAACCACTGACCATAGCTGTCGGGGTAGGTCCCGACGAGTTCCGGCGGGCCCTCCCACGGCCATTGCTGGTGCATTGCGCTGACGGTCATGCCCTCAACTTGCCGGCGCCATAGGTCGTCGTTGTCGAACCGCATCAGCTCCTGCAGGCCGTAGGCGTACACCAGCCCGCACCACTGCACGGGCAGCCCAAGCCACGAATGCGTGAAGAACGTGCTGCCGAGGACGGGGATGCTCGCATAGCGCATCCCGGGATGCGCGCCGTCATCCCACGTGTACTGGAAGGGCAGGCCCGTCCGCGCCCAGAGCCGGGCCTTCTCGAGCCACTTCGGGTCGCCCGTCGCCATGTACGTCCACACGTAGGCGCGCACCGCATAGGCAGAGGCCAGCACGTCGGGCTCCATGATCGGGCACTCCCAGCCCTGCGCGCCGCGCGGGACGCGGAACCGCTCCATGTGCTTGAGGGCCGCTTGCAGCGCTTCCTCCGCGTCGGGGTCGCCGCTGATCGCGACCCACTTCGCCAGGACATAGGCGTTCCGCCCCGCGATCCCCATCACCCGCGTGCCGGGTTCCCCAAGGGTCTTCCGGCTCTCGTCCGGGTAGTAGCCCCACCCACCGTCCGCCTCCTGGCCATCGACACTGCCGTGCGCCGAGTCCCGCATCCCGGCAAGCGCGCCCGGCAAGTGTCCCCAGTGATACGGGAACTCCCACCCCATGATGTGACACGCCGCGGTGCTGGTCAGGCCCGGCGCGCCCTGCTCGCGCAAGGTCTTCTCGCCGATGAGCTTCACACGGTCCAGCACGGCCGCCCTGTCCTCTCCCTGCGCAACCGCGCGGCCGTCCATCAGCATCAGCGTCGCGAAGCCCGGCGCGTTCGACTTGCCCGAGCCCACGTAGTGCAGGCTCGTCTGCGTCTGCTCATCCCACACGGACTTCAGGAAGCCATGCCGGCAGAGCGCCATCTCGTCCTCGAAGGAACGTGGCGCGGCCTCGGCTTCGGGGTAATCGACGACGCCCGCCGAGGCCTCCAGGATGCCCGTCGCATCAGGGCGAGGGACGGTGACGATGATCCGCTGGCTCAGCGTCCAGGACTTACCCGCTTCGAGCGTCAGCGGCTCAGCCGTGCGATCGGCACTCTCCGGGATGAACTCCGGCACGGATGGCAGGCCGAGCTGCATCAGGTGGTTGTCCTGCTGGTTGAGGAAGTCGGGCGAGGCGAACCGAGTGGCTGGCTGCGTGTGCTCGCCATCCCACTTCTGGTTCGGGTCCCAGGCGACCGCGACCACTGGCCCGCCATCTCGCGTCTCGACCATCATCAGCGGAGCGGTGATCTTGAACCGGTGCGGCGTCCAGCGCTGGTTCAGCGGCGGCGCAAGGTCGCGTGTGCTGGAGCTTCGCTCGTCACCTTCCAGGTACTCCAGCCCCGGGAAGATCGCGATCCCCTTTGCCGCGCCCGTCCCGCGGTCTCCCGCGTGCACCGCCGGCCCCCACATTGCAGCAAGGGTCTCTTCCTGCGTGGTAGTGACCTGCAGGTCCGCTTGTAGCGCCGGGCCATCGTCTGCGAGCGCGAGCCGCAGCGAACAGGCGAAGCGCTCACCCGGGCTCTCTGCGCGCACCTCCACACCGCCTCTGGCTGCTTCGACCTCCCAACCGCTCAACCCGGGCGTGCCCCCTCCGGGGGTGTTCGTCTGCGTGTAGTACAGCCAGGGGTTCACCGAGCCGCTCAGTTCCCAGCGGTCCCCCGCCCACGCATACACCAGCGCGCCCTGCGCGTCGCCGCCCGTGTAGAGCAGCCAGCGCACCTCAGGGTTCTGCAGCAGCATGAAGTCATCGTTGAGCTTGCGGGCCTCCGCCTTCTTCGGGCGAATCAGGGGCAGTTTGGGCAACTCGGGCCACACCGGCACGCCGCTGATGATCGATGTGCCGGTGCCCGCGCAGAATGCCGTCGCCTCAAGGTGGAGGGTCCCGACGTCCGGGATGCCGAGGTCGAACTCCACCGCCGCGCTCTCCCCCGGCGCAAGGCGCTCGATGGGCTTCTCGACACCGTTGCACGTGACGGTCGCATGGTGCTCGGGCAGCAGCGCGCCCTTGCCGGTGTTCGTGACGCCTGCGCGCATAATCAGGCGGTCGCCAGCGATCGTGACCGCGTTCGCCGGCCCGCAGCTGGTCAGCCTCAGCAGCGGCTCCCAGCTTCCTCCCCAGGCATCCGCCACGCGCAGGCCCTCTGCTCGCCATTGCCACTGCTCACAGCCCTTGGTCGCGCCGAAGTCGAAGGACACAAAGGTCAGGCCCGGCGGGTCTACGGCCTGCGTCGCCGAGGCCTCGGCGATGGGTTGGCCCGCGGCGTCGAGGCCCTCCACGACGATCTCGCCCGTCCCGCCCTCCACATCGGCGATCACCACGCCACCGGCACCTGACACGGGGGTTGCCTGCCGTAGTGTCCGGCCATCGGTGTTGACGATGAGCGGCTCGCCGAACATCGCCCAGTCGTAGTTGCTGTTCGCCTTGCCGCCGCAGTCAGTCTGCAGGGAGACATCGGCCTCAAAGGGGCCACCGCCTGCGGGCGCTTCGAACAACTGCGCGGCCACCGGCACCCACTTGCTCTCCTTCACCTCGGCCGCGAGCACGTCCGTCCCGTTTATATCGATGTAGAACCGCGCGCCATCGGCCGGATGCGCCTCCTCGCCCCACGCGAAGCCGTCCGAGATCCCCACATAGGTCAGCAGGAACACACGTATCCCCTCTCCTAGTCCCATGCTGACCTTGGGGTACTTCGCGATGGAGCGGTCATCGTTTTGCGGATGCAGGAAGACCGCGGGCATCGCCACCTTCCCCGCCGTGCCCGGTCGCCTCACCGCCGCCGACATCGAGTTCGTGATTTGCGCCTTGGCGAACTCCTCCACCCCATTCCACCACACGTTGGCGGAGCGCTGCTCCGCGGCCTGGGATGGGGAAGCCGCACTGCCCAGCAGAACGCACACGAGCAAGTGCATCAGGGGAATCTCCCTTGCATCGGAATACGGAGCAAGGGAGTCTTCACGGCACGACGGAGAGGGTCCTTCTCACCCGGAGGTGACCTTCACGTACAGCTTCCTCGACCGAGGTCCATCGAACTCGCAGAAGTACACGCCCTGCCAGGTGCCGAGCGCCAGCTTGCCGCCCTCGATGATGACCTGCAGGCTCGGGCCGACGAGCGTGGATTTGACGTGCGCATCCGAGTTCCCCTCGCGATGCCGGTAGTGCGGCGCGCGGAGGGGCGCGATCTGCGCCAGCCCCTTCAGCACGTCGCTGACCACGCTTGGGTCGGCATTCTCGTTGATGGTGACCGCCGCTGTCGTGTGTGGTACAAAGAGCGTCACCACGCCGGCCTGTATGCCCGACTTCGCCACGACCTCTGCGACCTGGCGCGTCACATCGAGGAACTGCTCGCGCGACTGAGTCGTGATCGAGAGCTGCGTCAGCACGGTCCTCATCCCTTTCTGCGATGCGCGGCAGCGTCTTCGGGTGCGTTACCTCTATTATGCCCCGTTTCGCGGATTGGTCAACTGCCGGCTGCCGTTCGCCGGGGAGGTCGGCTCACCCGCGCAGGGCGAACTGCCGTGGCAGAACGAACCTGGAGGTGCCGCAATGGCCGCTCCACTGACCCCCGATCAGCTCGACGAACTCAAGCGGTTCATCACGCCCACGGTCAGCAACGCCATCGAGCTGTTCGGCGTGCGGAAGCGCACCGAGGGCTTCATGCTACCGGGCATCGAGTGCCGCTTCCCCGACCTCGGGGTGATGGTCGGCTACGCAGTCACCGCGACCTGCCGCGCCTGGGGGCCGGGGGAGGCCTCCGTGGACACGGCCGCCTACTACGACCACGTCCTCGCGCAGCCCGGCCCGCGCGTGCTCGTCGCGCAGGACTTGGATGACGTGCCCATCGGCGCCCTGGTCGGCGAGGTGAACTCCTCGGTCCACCGAGCGCTTGGGTGCGTGGGCCATGTGACCAACGGCGGAGTGCGCGATCTTGACGAATGCCGCTCGATCGGTTTCCACCTCTTCTCCGGCTGCGTGCAGGTGGCGCACGCGTACGTGCACCTGGAGGGCTTCGGGCACCCGGTCCACGTCGCCGGCGCCACGGTCCATCCCGGCGACCTCATCCACGCCGACAAGCATGGGGTGTGCCTCGTGCCACACGAGGTCGCCCCGCGCCTCGCGGAAGCCTGCCGAGCGATGGAGGACGCTGAGCGGCCGCTCGTCACCCTCGCCCGATCCCCTGACTTCACTCCGCAGCGGTTCGTGGATGCGCAGGTCGAGTTCCGCAAGCGCATGGCCGAGTTGCAGGAGCGCTACGGCAAGTGAACAGGATGCACAGGATGGTGCAGGATGACGCGTAAGGAACGCTTCGAGCGCGCGTTGCGCCGGGAGGAGGTCGACCGCCTGCCGTTCTGGGTCAAGATCTTCAGCCCGGACTACATCCATCGCCAGGACCCGAAGTACCGGGCGATGACCGATCTGGAGCTGGCCGACTTCCTCGACCTCGACCACATGGCAGGCGGGGGCGCGCCCGTGGTCAGCGCCAACGACCGTGTCGAGCACGCGATCGAGCAGGCCAACGGTCGCCGAGTCCTCACCTGGAGGACGCCTGGCCGCACGCTCACCGGCGTCGATGCCTTCGACGCAGGCTCTCAGTCCTGGCACCCGATCGGGTTCCCGATCAAGGATCGGGACGACCTCCGCGCGGCGAAGGACATCTATGCCCACAGCCACTTCGAGGCGAAGGACGAACTGGTCGCCAACAACCACGAGCGCCTGCGCCAGGTGGGTGACCGCGGCATCGTGATGACTGGCATGGGCATCTCGCCGCTGATGAACCTGATCCAACACCTCATCGGCCCGGAGAGCACATACTACTTCCTCGCCGACTACCCAGACGAGATGGACGAGCTGATCTCGCTCATGCACGACGAGCGAATGCGCTTCCTGCGCGCCCTCGTGACGAGCACGCCCTTCGAGTACATCTGCTCCGTGGAGAACACCTCAACCACGCTGCTCTCGCCCGCGATCTTCGAGCGCTACTGCCGGCGCCACCTACAGGACTACGCGGACCTCGTCGTTGCTCACGGCAAGGTCCACGTCCTGCACCAGTGCGGGAAGCTGAAGGCCCTCCTCCCGAGCATTGACGCCCTCCCCTCGGCCGCCATCGAGGCCTTCACCAGCCCCCCGGTCGGCGATACCACCCTCGCGGACCGCGTGAACCTCAGCCCGCACACCGCCGTCATCGGTGGCACCGATGTCACGCTGTGGCTCCGGCCTGCCAACGAGATCTGCGAGCGTATCGAGGCCTCCCTTCGCGAGGCCGGCACGATGGAGGGCGTCGTTCTCACCTCCGCCGGCGTGATGACGCCGCTATGCCCCATCGAGAAGATCATCGAGGTCCGGGAGTTCTGCCGTGGGCTGACGCGGGAGACGCTGCTGTAGGGGCGGCTCGTGAGCCGCCCAGTACATTGGGCACAGCACGCTGTGCCCCTACTCTAGCTCCACGTTCCTCTCCACCACATTGTCCGCCTCACCCACCGCGATGCCGCCCTGCACGAAGTTGCCGTAGACCTGGTTGCGAAAGCAGCGCCGTCCCACCGAGATGCCACGCTCCTTGGGCGAGTAGACGAAGTTGTGGCGGATGACGTTCTCGACGTCGATGTCCTCCTGCGGGCACATGTGCCACCACCAGATCGTGACCCCGACGCCGCAATCGGTGAGGCGGTTGTACTCCACGGTGCAGTATGAGCCGTCGTTGATCGTTACGCCGGTCACCGCGTCGCGCACCTCGTTGCCGACCGCGCGGGAGTGATAGACGAAGTGGTCGAAGTCGATGGCCTCATCGGCGATGTGCTCGATCAGGCAGCCACGCACCTCGCTGTTGATGACCGAGTACATCGCGACCGCGCGGCCGTAGCAGTTGCGGATGCGGCAGCTCGACACGACCAAGCCCTCGACCGGCGGCCCGCTTGGCCCCTTCTCGTAAGAGTACGGGCCGGTCGCCCAGATGGCGCAGCGTTCGGCGTGGCCCGGCATGGGGATTGCGTCCACTCGGCCGCCGTCGATGCTGAGCCCCTCGACGGTCACATTCCTCTGGGGCGAATACACGCCGATCACATGGTTCGCGTAGCCGACCCGCGAGTCAGCGGGCACATCCACCGTCAGTGGCCCGGCGAGCACGAGCTTCCCGTCCCCGACCGAGGCGATCTTCGCCGTCGTCGGCTTCTCCTCCGTGCCCGGGGCCGCCGCCGTCGCCTCGGGCGGGCAGATCTGGACGGTCGTCTCCCGGGCGTACTGAGCGGTGTCGCTCACCGAGAGCGAGGTGTCGCCCTTCGCCGCCGCGGCGGTCACCAGGACCGGGGAGGGGAGCTTCAGTACCACCTCTCCCTCGCCGCGCAGCGTGACTCCCGTGGTCGGTCTGATCTCGGAGCGGACGAGGTAGGTGCCGGACTTGATGAGCACCACCCCGCCCGCCTCACCTAACGCCCGGATGGCCTCCAGGATCGGCTTCTGGTCTGAGCCGGTGAAGTCGGCAGGTCCAGCCTGAGCCACGGTGACGGTCCGCGGCGCCGCTTGCTGGGCAAGCCCGCGACCGCCCGCGGCCACCACGGCCGCGAGGGCAGGGCAGAGCCATTGTGCTGTGCGCATGGCCGTCGCTCCCTGTATCAGCGTTCACGAGCGTACTTCGCAGGCACCCTCAGGTTCTCCTGTCTGGGAATGGGGGGAGGGAACCGCGTAAGGCCCCACTCCTTCTCAGAACAGAAAGAACCGCAGACCGACCGCCCCGGTGAAGTGGGAGACGACCAGCCAGATCGCTGCGGCGACGAACTCGCCGACCACAAGGCCCATGAAGAAGGGCTTCGCGCGGTCGTAGGTCTTCGCGGTGCCGTAGCGCAACAGGACGGACTTGGCGCACCAGCCGATGAGGATGGAGAACCAGAGCTGGATCATCGGCCAACTCGGGCCCATCGCGAAGCCCATCGGGTGGAGGGGCCACCAGACGAAACGGGAGCGCATCGTGAATAGGAAGACGGTCACCGCGGCGCCGATGGCGACGAAGCCCATGCCGAGCGGATTCGGGCGCAGCGGGTTCGCGAGCCGGGCGGCCAGCGTTTTCCAGGGCTGCTGCGGGCTCCAGATCAGGAACCAGGGGCCGAGAGTCACGCCGCCGTAGCTGTAGCAGATCCAGAGCATCGCGACGTAGGACGAGAGGACCGCGACACCGATTGCCAGCGCGATCGGCAGCATCAGCCGGCGCAGGTCGAGCTTCGACCACCCGGCGAGCTTGTAGGAGTCCAGCAGGCTGGGCAGCAGGAAGGTCCTCAAGTCGAGCATGATGACGCGTTCGATGAAGGCCATGCCCGTCAGCGCCCGCGCGCCCAGGAAGCCCGTGCCCGCGAAGACGCCGATGATGTCCAGCGGACGGAAGGGCGCCTGGATGAACAGCAGCCCGCCTTCGGACACGCAGCGCGTCAGCACCAAGGCCACCATGCCGAACAGGATCAGGCTGACGATCGCCAGCGCCGGCCCGATGCCCGCCGCCGTGCACCAGACCACGATGATCCCCACGCCGAGCGCCCCGGCGATGAGCGCGCCACGGTCACTGAGGGGCTCACCGGCGTCTCGCTCACTGGCCCCCACCCGGAACTGCTCCCAGATGACCGGCGCCCGCCGCTTCATCAGATACGCAATGAACCCGGCGAAGACGAGGAAGCCGCCCAGCATCTGCAGCGCCGCGTGCGGGCGCGTCGGGTAGTCGGGGATCGCGGGAATCTCGACCCCATACGCCGCGAGCGCGACCGCCTGCAGGTTGAAGAACACGAAGAAGAACCACAGGCTGAACGATAGCTCGCTGGACAGCAGGAAGCTGAAGCCGACGATGCTGAAGTGCAGGATCGCGATGACCATCCCCATCTGGTTCCACGGGCGCGCCTTGAAGTACGGATTGAGGGGATGGCTGAGCGGTATCTGCGGCACGGTCGGGAAGAAGAAGTGCAGCCCGTTGACCGAGTGCACAACCAAGGGGATCAGCAGCCCGATCCACATCAGCCGGTTGCTGAAGAAGGGCGGCCAGCGGGAGGGTCTCTCCCCCTCGCGGCGCACCTCGAGAACCTGGATCGGCAGCTGCACGAGCGGGAAGATGAGCCGCTCCTCCTCGATCCACTGCCGCCGCAGGAGCACGCTGATGCACACAAAGACGAGGAAGAAGCCCGCCGCGAGGACGGTCCACGCCGCGCCGGGGGTCACCCACGGGCCCCACGGGATGCGCGCTCCAGGACGCAGACCCTCGAAGAACGAGGTCACGGCGGTCTCGTCGGCGGGAGCGACCCACTTCGGGATGAGCTTGGTGAACGTGTCACCCCAGCGGTTCTCGGGGGAGGCGTAGTAACGCACACCCACGAGCGTCGGGAAGAGGTACTCCGTCAACCCGAACGAGGGAATCCCCGCGCCGCACAGCGTCATGCAGTAGACGACGATGATCTCCGCGCGGGAAAAAGAGGGACACCATACTTTCTCGCCGACGTCGCGAAGAAAGTATGGTGTCCCTCTTTTTCCCGCCTGCAGCACGGGGTTGACGAGGGCGACCAAGAGCAGGAACGGCACGACCACTGCGATGGGCAAGTGGCAACAGGCGATCCACGTGCCCTGCAGCTTCAGATCGGCGTACGGGACCAGCACGCCGATGAGCGCCGTGAGCACCAGGCCCAGCAGCACAGCCCGGAGGGTCGGGCGGGCGAGGGCGGAGGGCCCGCCGCTAGCGGACGGCGGCGAGGACGGTAGTGAGTGAGCCAATGGCACGCCTACTCCGGCACGTTGAACCAGACGTCCACGGCGATGTCCGTCCCGTGCGGGACCCCGATCCCCTCCGCGTAGGGCCAACTCGGCGGCTGGGTGAAGGTTGCGGTCGAGATGTCGGACGAGCACTTCCGGCCGTCCGCGAGCTGCAGCTCGAGCCAGAAGCGGCGCACCTTGAACCAGTCCTGTCGCGGGTCGCCGATGCTGAAGACGTTGCGGCGGCCGAGGCTCTTGATCGCCTCGGGCGTGAGCGGCACGGAGGCCTCGGTGTAGATGCTCTTGGTCTCATCGCCGCCGGCCGGCGTCATGTCCCCCATCTCGATCCGGTTCAGGATCGCGATGGTCCCGTACTCACCCGTGCCTGACAGCCCGCAGCCCTCGTAGTGAACCCACCCGGCCTTCGCGGCGCGCAGGTCGGCGACCGTCAGGCCCGCGACGGGGTACGGCCCGGCCTCCCGGCGATAGCGCTCCGGGTCGCTCGCCAGCGTGCGAACCAGCAGCTCGTCAAGGCTCTCGATCTTCGGCTCGGCCCAGCACGCCCAGTCACCGGACGAGTTGTCGTTGATGCCCACATCCGCGATGACCTTGATCTGCACCGTCTGTCCGGCCCAGGGCGTCAGGTCGGCCTCCAACGGCAGCCATTCGTGCTCCGTGACGAGCTGCTGGCCGACGTCCGTCGCCTTGCCGTCCGCATCGACGACCTCGACCTTGTAGAGGATGCCATCGCCGGGATCGCTCCCGTCGCCCTTGCCGACCTGGCAGCGGAACGCGGCGGCGGGGGCGTTCGGGATGGTCACCGGGTCATACAGCGCGAACGTGTAGCCAACGCCACCGACCCAGGGCGGGTGCGCCTGAAGACCCGCCTTCGCAACACCCCCGGAGGTCGGCGTGCCGGCTACCACATGCGCCCGCGTCTCACCAGGATCGTTCGTCTCCTCCGCCCCGCGCGCCCGAATCCCCCACGTGTACTTCGTCGGCATCTCGGCCAGGCGCTGGTAGCCTCTCGTCGTGCGCAGGCAGCACTCCGTGGCCCTTCGGAGATCCCCGACCCGAAGCTCAATGGGTATGAACTCCACGGCCTCGTGGTGGGGCGGCGGCAGCAATGCGCACAGGGTGCCGGCCTCGCCAAGCCTCAGGCCCGCGACGGGGAACTTGTCCTGGCCAAGCCCAAGCTCCCCATCCACACGTCCCGGGAGGTTGCTTCTGATCGTGACGCAAAGGTCATTGCCTTCGAGCGAAACCCGAAGGTCAGCCAGCGGTACCACGGTGAAGTCGATCCACGCGTTCTCGAACTGCTGCCAGAGGCGCTGACCGGGCTTCGCGTCGGAGGGGCAGGTGTACTCGTGCTTCTCGTGCCCGCGGATCGTGACCGTCTCGCCGGGGACGATGGCCGTGCGGTCGCAGGCCAGTTCCACTTGCGTCTTGGGCGCCTCCGTCAGCACGTAGCTGAAGGCGCCCTCCACCGGCATGACATACGTCAGGCCCCGAGCGGAGCGTACCTCGGCCGGGCCGATCTCCTTGCGGTCAACGTCCAGCGCGACGGCAGTGCCGTACACCACTCCGAAGCCGCACTCGGCGCCACGGAAGGGGATGATCTCCCACTTGCCGGCCTCGAGCTTACGGCACACGCCGATCCCGTTGCCCGCGGCGCGCGGGTGGCGGACGAACGTGCCGCGTCCATCGATGAAGAGGTAGGCGGGCGTCACGGCGTAGTCGGTCCGCGTGCCCTTGTCGTCGCTGCTGAGCACGTCGATGGAGCCATCCGGCATCCAGCCTGCGTAGCCGTTCGGCGGGAGGTCGAGTTTCCGCCCGTGGGCCTCGACCTTCAGGCGCTCCGTCATCGAGCCGTTGCACACGGTCACGCAGCCGTTCTTGTAGCGCGTGACGATCTGGCTGCGGCGGAAGTCGCCGCTGGCGACGGCCGCCGAGGTGTCCAGCAGCTTCCCCTTGGCGTCGGCGTAGCGAATCTCGTCGGCGCTGGAGAGGCAGTACTGGCTGTGCAGCTGCTGGAGCATGTAGTAGCCGCGCAGGGCGGTGCGCAGGCCGCCGCCGGCGTAGGTCAGGAAGCCCGGATGCCCGAAGGCGACCGTGGCGCAGAAGAAGCGGTCGATCGAGGCGTCGATCTCCTGCTCGTTGCTGCCGAGGGACTTGCCCCCGCTGTAGAACATGTCGGGGCTGCCGATACCGAAGTTGCAGCACAGGTCGTGCATCTTGCGGAGGTCGAAGTCCACCAGCCACGGGTTCACGTCAACGCCGTAGCGCTGGTCTTGACCGTAGTTGCCGTCGGTGAGGCCGCAGAAGAAGGCGTGGTTGTTGCCCTCCGAGTACACCGGCCCGTTCCAGGCCTTCTTCTGCAGGAGCATGATCTCGCCATAGGGATAGAAGACGCCCGTGAACGTCCCGGCGCCGGGCACGCGGTAGTCGTAGTCCGTGCGGTCCCACGGCGCGACCGCAGTGTGCACATCGCAGTACGCAGTGCTGAAGTGGAACTTCTCCTGGTTGATCGGCGACAGCTTCTCACAGAACTCGACCGCCACCGTGGCCTTCGGCGCGTAGCACCTCGCCCACGCGCCCATCAGCTGGTTGTCCGGTGTTCGCGTGACGCGGTCCACACTCCAGTACTCGTTCACCGGCGAGTAGTCGGTGAAGTTGTTGTAAGGCCCGTAAACGAAGCCCAACTCCTCCTGCAAGGCCTTGCCGTAGGCCACCTGTGAGGGGTCGCCGCCTTTCCCGGGCGCGGTGCGCGTGCGGAAGGTGAAGCTCTCTCCGCCATCGCGCCACATCGTCTCGTGGTCGGTGATGACGACCTCGGTCATGCCGTAGCGATGG
>Ga0194112_10006013_pt1 | contig 16197 bp, 13 predicted proteins | sample TA2MahC400mmetaG_FD_146191 | JGI IMG/M metagenome (GOLD analysis project Ga0194112, IMG submission 146191) | Freshwater microbial communities from Lake Tanganyika, Tanzania - TA2015016 Mahale Deep Cast 400m | ecosystem: Environmental > Aquatic > Freshwater > Lake | place: Tanzania: Lake... | reverse complement strand
CTTGAGTTCATCATGCTTGATTGACGAATCAAGGGAATCCAACCACTCGCCACTGGGGACGTTGACCAGGAGCGGTCAGACCAAAGTGGGATTCTTTGATTTCCGAGCGACGCTTATTGCGACTCCCACCGCTGACTACGATGGGGATGGGAAGACGGACATTGCCGTTTGGCGGCCGAGCGATGGTTTCTGGTACATCAGGAACTCTGGGGATGGGACAATCACATCCCAGCAGTGGGGCATGTCTACCGACATCCTGGTGCCGCGAAACTACGATGGGGATAGAAAGACGGACATTGCCGTTTGGCGGCCGAGCAATGGATTCTGGTACATCAGGAACTCTGGGGATGGGACGATTACCTCCCAGCAGTGGGGCATGTCTACCGACATCCTGGTGCCGCGGGACTACGATGGGGATGGCAAGACGGACATAGCGGTCTGGCGGCCGAGCAATGGATTCTGGTACATCAGGAACTCTGGGGATGGGACGATCACATCCCAGCAATGGGGCATGTCTACCGACATCCTGGTGCCCGCTGACTACGATGGGGATGGCAAGACGGACATTGCCGTTTGGCGGCCGAGCGATGGTTTCTGGTACATCAGGAACTCCAAAGATGGGACGATCACAGCCCAGCAGTGGGGCATGTCTACCGACACTCTGGTGCCCGCTGACTACGATGGGGATGGGAAGACGGACATTGCCGTTTGGCGGCCGAGCAATGGGTTCTGGTACATCCGGAACTCCAAAGATGGGACGATCACAGCCCAGCAATGGGGCATGTCTACCGACATCCTGGTGCCCGCTGACTACGATGGGGATGGGAAGACGGACATTGCCGTTTGGCGGCCGAGCAATGGATTCTGGTACATCCGGAACTCTGGGGATGGAACGATCACAGCCCAGCAGTGGGGCAACTCTACTGACATCCTGGTGCCCGCTGACTACGATGGGGATGGGAAGACGGACATTGCCGTTTGGCGGCCAAGCAATGGTTTCTGGTACATCCGGAACTCTGGGGATGGGACGATCACATCCCAGCAATGGGGGTTACCAACCGATATTCCGCTTCGAGAGAACTGAGGTCGGATGTCAAGGAATAGCTTTGCGATCTGGGCATAGTGTTCTTTCTGGGAAGGAACATTCAGCCATCTTGAGCGTTCTTGAGAGTAAGGAAAGAGGGCGACGATAGGTAGTCATGTGCGCTGCTGTCAGAGCCTCAAGTACGGAAGGAGGGATGCTCATGAACTGATTGCTATCTGAAACTGTGCTCTGGTGGTGTGACTGCAGAAGGTGGGTGCTTTGCGCCATTTAGATGTCCCCGATATGGGGCAGGAGGATTGACTAATGAAATGCTATACCTTAGGCTTTGGAGTGTCTCTGATTGTGGCTTTACTAACCAGATGCACTGGGCAAACTCAACCAACACTGACCAGTATTACTAACACAGCGGCGGTTAGCCAACCTGTTCCGGTATCAACAAATCCTGCGCCTACACTTATTAAGGAGAGGAGAAGTATGTTCAAGAAATCTCTTCATCTCGCTGTCACAGTGGGTTGGGTTGTATTTGCCCTACTTATTGCAGGACCGGACCAAGTGATAGCGGATTCACCAACGGCGTCAGGAACTCCAACAAATGTGGCGCCGATGAACGCGCCAACGCCGACAATCATACCGACGCCGGCGGTCACGCCAACGCTGCCAATCACACCGACGCTGACGGTCACGCCAACGCCGGCGGTCACACCGACGCTGACGGTCACGCCAACGCCGGCGGTCACACCGACGCTGACGGTCACGCCAACGCCGGCGGTCACACCGACGCTGACGGTCACGCCAACGCCGGCGGTCACACCGACGCTGACGGTCACGCCAACGCCGGCGGTCATACCGACGCTGACAGTCACGCCGCCGCCGACGGTCATACCGACGCCGACGGTCACGCCGCCGCCGACGGTCACGCCGACACTGACAGCCACGCCGACGCCGATGGTCACGCCGACGCTCATAGCCACGCCCATCAGGACATCAACTCCAATGGGAGTTCATGCTGAAACAGATCAAGGACTCTTTGTCCCCTCAGCAGCTCGGGGGAGGGCAGATCCTTCCATTGATCGCGCAAGTGTCCGTAGTAGATTCGTCACCGTTAATTTTGGATTGTTCACCAGAACAAGGCCAACACTCGACTCGGGGGATCTGGGTCTAGCCAATACCCTCAAATTAAACCTCTTTGAAGATGCAATCTTCACCGCCGTCCTAGACCGTGCGGAGGGTGGTACGCCGAATGACTTTCACTGGATTGGTCACATTGATGGAGTGAAATATAGCGAGGTCATTCTGGTGGTTGAAGATGAAGTGATGGCAGGGAGTGTCGAAATACCTGGGTATTCTTACCAGGTACAGTATGCGGGTAATGGGGTACATGTTATCTACCAAATCAATCCTAAGGCTCTTCTCAAAGAGGCAGACCCTGTCAAAGTAGAGCAAGGGGGAACTACATTAGCCGTAGCGGTCGGCAATGAGACCGGGAGCATGATTGATATAATGATAGTCTACAGCCCTGCTGCGCGTGAGGGCGCAAATGGTACTGCCGGTATCAACACCTTGATTGATCAGGCAGTGGAGCTTACTAACGAGAGCTATAGTAACAGTTGGGTCAACCAACGCCTCCGTCTGGTGTATAGAGGCGAGGTGGACTATGCCGAGACAGGCAATGCTGACACAGATCTAGCCCGCCTTCAAAATCCATCGGATGGCTACATGGACGAGGTCCATACGTTGCGCGATATTTATGGCGCCGATGATGTCGCGCTGATAGTTAATACCCTTGATTACGCTGGAATGGGATACTTAATGACTTCGCTAAGCAACTCTTTCCAGTCCAGCGCCTTTTTTGTAGTCAGGCGGGATCAAGCCGTAGGCAACAAGTCGTATCCACATGAGTTGGGGCACAACATGGGGGCCGGGCATGACTGGTACCCTGCGGAACACCAGGGTTTATATGACTACAGCCATGGCTACGTAGAGCCCGGTAAGACTTGGCGGACAATTATGGCATACCCAGATGCGTGCAACTGGTGCCAGCGGATTACTTATTGGTCTAACCCCGACAAAAGTTATTACGGCATTCCTATGGGTGTACCTGAAGGGTCATACCATGCCGCTGATAACCACAAGACGCTCAACAACACTGCCTACACTGTTGCCAACTTTCGAGCCCAAAAGTTCCGGGCTCCTGACTTTGACCGGGATGGGCGAGCGGATATTGCTGTGTTTCGGCCGTCCGACGGAACCTGGTACAACCTGAACAGTGGTGTACCAATGGTGCAGTGGGGCACGAACGGTGATATTCCCGTGCCGGCAGACTATTATCGGCGTGGACAACCCGACTATGCAGTGTGGCGACCGGGCAATGGAACATGGTACATACGAGGTAGGTTTCCTATCCGATTCGGACAGGCTGGAGATACTCCTGTGCCGGGAGATTACAGAGGAGATGGTTACATACAACCAGCCGTCTTTCGGCCCAGTACTGGTACCTGGTATATCCATGATTATGCGTACCCTTATTCTACGCGTGCCGTCCAATGGGGCCAGAGTGGCGATGTCCCCGTGCCGGCAGACTACAACAAAGATGGAGTGACAGATTTTGCCGTATGGCGGCCGTCCGATGGAACGTGGTATATCAAAGACATTGGAAATTTCCAGTATGGTACTACAGGAGACATCCCAGTTCCTGGTGATTATAATGGAGATGGGATGACAGATATCGCGGTGTTTCGCCCTGGCAATGGGACCTGGTATGTTCGAGGACAAGGGTCTGTGCAGTGGGGCATGGTAGGTGATATCCCCGTTCCTGCTGATTACAACGGCGATGGTCGAACGGAGTACGCCGTCTTTCGGGGATACAGCGGATTTTGGTACATCAAGAATCAATATTCTCCGCAATGGGGGACGTTGGGAGATATCCCGGTACCCAAACGACCAGGGAGTCTGACGGGGCGCACTCAGCCTACTGTGGGGGATTTCAATGGGGATGGACGTACGGATTATGCCGTCTTCCGACCTTCTAATGGCTACTGGTATGTCGCCAACCAGTATTCCCCGCAATGGGGAACGAGCGGGGATATTCCGGTAGCGGCCGATTACATCGGAGACAGATGCGCTGATTATGCTGTCTTCCGCCCCTCAAATGGCTATTGGCACATATTAGGTCAGGCATCAGTGCTGTGGGGGACGAGTGGGGATTTACCCGTACCTTACGACTATAACCAGGATGGAAGGAGTGAGATCGCCGTCTTCCGATCGGCGAATGGCTACTGGTACATAAAAGACTGGGCCAATATCCCATGGGGGACATTGGATGACATCCCCGTGCCCGGAGATTACGATGGAAATGGCGTTCCAGATCTGGCAGTATTCCGACCCTCGACCGGGTTTTGGCATGTTCGCAATCTGTTTTCCATGGGCTGGGGGACGAACGGAGATATTCCTGTCCCCGGCGATTACGATGGTGATGGACGGACGGACATCGCCGTGTATCGTCCCGCGGATGGGATGTGGTATATCAAAGACATTGGAAATGTCAAGTGGGGGACGGCAGGGGACATTCCTGTTCCTGGGGATTACGATGGGGACGGGAGAACGGACATTGCGGTATTTCGTCCATCGAGCGGGATGTGGTACATCTATGGACAGGGATCATATCACTGGGGGACGAGCGGAGATTTTCCCATCCCGGCACGCTGGACAGGTCAGGCCTCGACTTCTCCCATGTACATTCGGCTTGAGTGGGGTGCTACCCCTCCAGATCTTGACTCACATCTTTGGCTACCTTCGGCAAATCCCTATCATGTTTACTACCGCAATAAGGGATCTCTCACGAGTTTCCCATACGCTAGCCTGGATCGGGACGCTAGGAACGGCTACGGGCCGGAGACAATAACAATCCAACAATTTTACCCCGGGACGTATACCTATGCAGTCTACAACTATTCAAGGTGCTACTTAGGCTCTTCTTATAGCGTCCGTTCGTCCAACGCGGTCGTTAGCGTCTACCGGTCAGGTTCGCTAATTGCGTCCTACTCAGTTTCGAGCGCAAGTGGCAGCGGAGAGTGCTGGTGGTACGTGTTCGACATGGATGGTAGCACGCAAGGAATCACAACGCGCAACGTATTAATCGATAGTTCTCCCAGGGATTCCTTGCTTACAACGCCGGGTGATCTTATGCCACCCAAGGGTGCTGTACCTTAATACTGCGGATAAATCGAGACGGGTTTCGAGCGAGCATTTCTGGGGGTGATTGAATCGAATTCGGCCCGCAAGAGCCCCTCGGCGGCTCCTGTGAAGTGCATTTGGGCCGACCTGTTGCGTCATTGCCCAGCGGTTGTGATCGTGTTCTCAACCGCTGGGCAAGCGCTGGCCACGGCCCCAAAGGGTCTCAGTTGAGTAGATTCGGGCGGGCGACCAAACACTTTTTCAAGCTTGGTGTCTTATGGGTAACAACGGCCGGCCCTGATGCCACGCGACCCTCGGTGCGTCCCCGCCGACTCAACGTCGATAAGGATAGCATATAACGCACCTCATCGCAACTACATACTAACACTTTTGTCCAGAACGACCCGCTCGGCTGCCTGTTGACAACGCTTGCTCTGGCCAAGTTCGTCATGGATTTCGCTGAGTAGTCTTTGACGTGTGATAAACAAGAAGGTAATCTTCATTAGGTTAGATGGAGTGCCATGTTGAGAGTTCTGACCGTCTTCGGCACCCGTCCTGAAGCCATCAAACTTGCCCCTGTCATCCGCGAACTCCAATGGCGATCGGTTACTAGTGATTTGCGGCCAATCGTGTGTATCACTGCCCAGCACCGCCAGATGCTGGATCAGGTACTACGTCTCTTCGGTATCGTGCCCGACTACGATCTAAAAGTGATGGAGGATAATCAGTCCCCCACTCAGGTGGCGGCAGCAGTGTTGGCTAGGCTGGAGCCAATTCTGGCGAAGGAGCGACCGGATTGGGTGCTAGTGCAAGGGGACACGACTACCGTTGCGGCAGCATCCCTGGCGGCTTTCTATGCCCGGATTAAGATTGGGCATGTGGAGGCGGGGCTGCGCACCTACGACAAGTGGCAGCCCTTCCCTGAGGAGATCAACCGGCGGGTGGCCAGCGTCATCGCCGACTTGCACTTTGCTCCCACTGAGCTAGCCCGCCAGAACCTGCTGCGAGAGGATGTCCCGCCAGAGCGTATCGTGGTGACAGGCAATCCTGTGATTGACGCCTTGCATTGGGTGGCCAAGTTGCCTTATGATCCAAGCGCAGGACTACTGGCGGATATGCCGTGGGATCAGCGGATCATTTTAGTGACGGCACACCGGCGAGAGAACTTTGGAAAGCCTTTGGAGAACATCTGCCGCGCATTACTAGAGATTGCAACGCTGTATCGGGATGATGTCCATATAGTGTATCCAGTACATTTGAACCCTAACGTCCAAGAGCCGGTCTACCGGTTGATGGGTGGAGTGCCGAACGTCACGCTACTACCTCCGCTGGACTATCTCCCTCTGGTTTACCTGATGAAGCGCTGTTGTCTGGTGCTGACCGACTCCGGTGGCGTTCAAGAGGAAGCGCCAGGATTGGGCAAACCCGTGTTGGTTTTGCGTGAGGTGACCGAGCGACCGGAGGCGGTGGAGGCTGGGACAGTGCGTGTAGTAGGGACTGACCGCGTACGGATTGTAGAATGGACGCGGCGGTTGCTGGAATATGAAGAGGTATACAGGTGCATGGCCCAAGCGATCAATCCCTATGGAGATGGTCACGCTGCGGAGCGCATCGTCGGAGCATTGCTGAAATGATCAGGCCCTTGCGTCTGCGGGTATTACACGCGCGAGCGACTGTTTTGCTCCAGGTCATCGTGGGCTACTTGGCGGCCAGTGGCACCCTCTGTCACCACGACCTGGACAAACTAGCGGCGGCAGTGCTGGACTGATGGAGGAGCACGGGAACTGAGGAGCAGAGGTGAGATGATTTCCCATTCGTAATCTTGCACAAAGATCACACCGGCTTCCAAGCTACTCTGCATATTCTTATGACCGCAGTTGGAATATAAGGGTTCTTTGCTGGTCAAAGGCTAGAAGGTGGTGGGTATGGGCAATCTGAGCGATGCGTAAAATATGCTGTTAAAGCAGTGGTGATTGACACAGATTGTGGAAAAGCAATGATTGCCTGGCATCCGAAAGGTGACAAGCTTGGAGATTAGCGGAAGGCTTTTAGCCCGCAACAGCCTGTTGAATTTCATCGGCCAAGTGGTGCCCTTGTTTGTTGGGGTAGTCACTATCCCCTTCATCGTGCGGGGCTTAGGGACGGACCGCTTTGGGCTGCTGTCTCTGGCCTGGGTGATTCTGGGCTACTTCACCATCTTCGACCTAGGATTAGGGCGGGCTACGGCAAAGTTTGTAGCTGAGGCCTTAGGCAAGGGTGCTGAAGGCCAGATACCGCGCCTATTTTGGACCGCAGCTACGATTCAGGCAGTCTGGGGCTTATTGGGAGCCATCGTTTTGGTCAGCGTCACACCTCTGCTCGTGGAACGCATCTTGAACATTTCTCCTGAGCTTAGGGGAGAAGCCCAAAACACGTTCTATGTGCTTGCTTTTGCCATCCCGGTAGTTCTAGTTTCCAGTTCCTTCTCGGGGGTACTGGAGGCAGCCCAGCGGTTTGATCTTGTGAACGCTGTCAGATCCCCTTTTAATGCCGCCAACTTTCTGTTGCCGCTAGTAGGGGTGTTTTTGGGCTGGGGCCTTCCGAGGATTGCTGCACTTCTGGTTGTGTCTAGAGGTTTGGCATGGCTAACATACTACTGGCGATGCATACGTGTGTTTCCGTCTTTAAAGGGGCTACCGCACCTCCCTAGTGGGGAGCTACGCGCTCTTGTTGGTTTTGGGGGATGGATCACCATTTCACAACTCGCCGGCATGATTTTCGGCTATTTAGATCGAATCTTGATCGGCTCGTTCCTTTCGATAGGAGCGGTAACCTACTATGCAGTGCCGTATGATGTAATCTCCAGATTCACTATTCTACCAGCCAGTTTAACTGCTACGCTCTTTCCTGCTTTCAGTAATCAAGGTGCACTCCAGAGAGAGGATGCCTTACACAGGTTGTATCTTCAGCCAACCAAATTTCTTCTTGTGGCAATAATACCATTAGTTAGTGTCCTAGTTATTTTCAGTGGGGAGATTCTGGAGTTGTGGTTGGGGGCGGATTTTGCTCAGAGAAGCATAACTGTCTTCCGGTTTACGGCTCTTGCATTCTTCTTCAATTACTTAGGTCAAATCTGCTATACAGCTATTCAGGCCTTAGGAAGACCAGATCTTACAGCGAAGCTTAACCTCGCTGAGATTCCGCTTTTCATTGGATTATGTTGGAATCTCATCCCAGTCTGGGGGATCAATGGGGGGGCTTTTGCCCGGTGCATCGTCACTAGTGTTGATGCTCTCCTTCTATTCTGCATTATGAAGAGGCTGATTAGTCTTTCGCTTGGTGATCTTTTCAGTAGCGGCTTGTTCCGAGGAATTGTTCCAGGAACAATTTTTTGCCTTCTTCTACTTTGTGCAAAGCATTTGGCTAAAGGGCTCTTAGCCCAAGCAGTGTTTATCACGCCATCCCTAGGTGCTTATGCTCTTGTGGTTTGGTTTTACTGGCTAGATGGAGTAGATAAGGCTATTTTTACCAAGGTAAAGCTATAGTTTCTTGACAAAGAGGTTATGTCATGAAGGAAGACATCTGGCAGGAAGAGACTCCGTATTGCCCTCTTTGCGGAGGGGGTGGTTCTCCTCTTTACCAGGGCTTGCATGATCGTCGTCTTGGAACTCCTGGTGTCTGGAGCTTTTTCCATTGCGAACAATGCCATGTTCTTTGGCTGAATCCGCGCCTTCGCCGAGAAGATCTTTATAAGGCCTATGCCAACTGCGAAACTCATACGTTGCCAGATAGACAACTTGGATTGATTAGGTTGCAAAGGGCCATTGCGGCGGCCATCCTAAGCCGCAGTTTTGGGTATCATAGCAGATCCTGCGATGATGTCCCTCCGGGCATGATAATACTTGGATCTCTTCCGCCCCTTAAGGAGCAAGTTAATTATGGCTTAATGTTTTTGCCTTCATCTGATAGAGGATTACTTTTGGATGTAGGATGTGGCAACGGCTCTTTCTTAGCCTTTATGCGGGGATTAGGGTGGAACGTGATGGGAGTTGAGCCTGATCCTGAGGCCGCCCGCGTCGCTCGTGAACACTTAGGGCTGCAAGTAATTGTAGGAACCTTAGGAGAAACTTTGCTTAAAGAAAACACCTTCGATGCTATCACCATGCACCATGTCATCGAGCATATGCTGGATCCTCTTTACGATCTAAAACGCTGCTTTGATCTTCTGAAGCCTGGAGGCAAACTTGCCATTGTGACACCTAATATCAAAAGCTTGGGGCATGTATTGTTCAAAGAATCATGGTTTGCCTTAGATCCCCCGAGGCACCTTATCCTCTTCTCGCCAGAGGGACTTTGCCGGGTGGTTGAAAGCATTGGCTTTCAGGTTACCTACTTAAGTACCACAGCACGCGGGGCTGGTGGGATATATACACTTAGTAAACAAATTCGTCTTCACGGCCACATAAAACACACTAGGACTCCCCTGATAGATAAGCTGGGTTTGCGTATTTTTGCAACCTTGGAACATCTTGTAAAGTCATTCTACGATATCTATGCGGGAGAGGAGATCGGGATCCTAGCAATGAGGCGAGGTACAAAGTGATTGCCGATACCCCTTTGGTGAGTATCATTACACCAACTTATAACCATAGGTCTTTTATTGGTCAGTGTATAGATAGTGTACTCAGCCAGTCTTATGAAAACTTGGAGATGATCATTATTGACGATGGCTCCACCGATGGGACAGCAGAAATTGTTGGTGAATATAAGGACTCTCGCCTTCGATATTACCGACAAGAGCATCAAGGCATCTTTGGATTAGCAGATACCTATAATCGTGCCCTGCAGATTGCAGGAGGAGAACTTATTGCTATCTTAGAAGGAGATGACTTCTGGCCTTCCGATAAGCTTGCTATGCTTGTCCCTAGCTTTAATAATCCAGAAGGTGTGTTGGCTTATGGTATGACCCAAAGTGTGGATGTGATGGGTAAAATAATTGGTTCAACTGCTAAGCTCTTTGCTTACTATCAAAATTTTCCCTATTCGATATTACATAATGACCCAATTGGTTCAGCCACGCGAGTAATGCTTAGGGGTGAAGGGGGCGTATTGCCTTTTCCCTGCAGTACCATTATCTGCCGACAAGCGCTCGAAGACATTGGTGGATTCCAAGCGATGTCTGATGGCCATACAGTGGACTATGCCACGTTTCTGGCTTTGAGTTTGAAGGGAAAATTCCTTTACGTTCCAAATGTTACGGGTTACTATAGACGCCATGCTAAAGCTATCAGTTCCTCCGCGCTTTTAAGCGAGCTAGTAAGAGGAAGATTTATTTATACGATGCAATTTATAAGGCAGCACAAAGAGGAGTTATCACTATCTATAGCTGAGCAGAGGTTTATTTATCGGACCTGGGAAAGAGCCTTATGTAATACCACTTTGATCGAAGGCCGCTGGCTTTTACTTCGAAATCAATGGGTGACTGCTAGATTGCGTTTCCAGCATGGACTAAAATCTTCTCAAACAGCAAAGCAGTTGGGAATCGCTATTGTAGGCTGTCTAGCTTCGTGGCTACATTGTGACATTGAAGGCTTTTACAGGGTACTCGGTGGAGTAGATTTCCGGAGATTTGAAGCAAGAGGATAATAGGATGACGAATTGGCCCGAGGTAGCCATTATTGTCCTCAACTGGAACGGCTGGCGAGATACGATCGAATGCTTGGAATCAATCCAACATCTGACCTATCCCAACTACCAAACCATCGTAGTGGATAATGGCTCCACAAACGATTCTGTAGAAAGAATCAAAGCATGGGCTCGAGGTGAGTTGCTTATAGAATCCAAGTTCCTCGAATATGCACCCGCCTTGAAACCAGTTTCATGGGTGGAATACGACCGCATAGAAGTGGAAGCCGGGGGGGCAGCGAGTGAGAAGGCTAAACTTCTTCATCTACCCGCAAATCGCAGGTTGGTTCTTGTACAGGCTGAGGAGAATTTAGGGTTTGCCGAGGGGTGTAATGTCGGTATCCGCTATGCTCTCAGCACTGGCGCACAATATGTTCTGCTTTGGAACAATGACGCGATTACGATAGATCCAAGTGCAATTGAGAAAGTAATCAATACCGCCGAGCTGGCTGCGAGCATCGGGATCATTGGTGTAAAAATCTGCTATTATGATGAATCAAAGATAATATGGTACGGTGGAGGTCGTCTCAGTCGCATCGGGATGGGAGTCGGTTATGTTTTCTTTGGCAAGGACCGATTAGATGATGGTAGCTTTGATTCACCCGGACCCGTTGGTTTCGTCACTGGCTGTTTTATGTTCATCAAGCGCGAGGTCCTGGAGAGTGTGGGTTTATTCGATAGTCGCCTGTTCTTTGGGGCTGAGGACGCAGATTTCTGTTTGAGAGCAGTAAAACGAGGGTATCAGTTGTATTATTCGCCGCAGGTGGTAATTTACCACAAGAGTGGGCGAACCTATGACAAGTACGACCCCAATATGCTATACCATATGTATAGTGGCAAGATCCTGTTCATGAAGAAGCACCTTCCACCACAACAATGGTGGCTCTGGCGCGCTATGTTTCTATGCTACATGCTTCTGATCGGTATCCCAAAACTGGCAATTTTCTCGCGGCGGTCCACGGGGTGTGCAAGATTCCGCCCGATCGCGCGCAGCGTTCTGAAGGCATTTCAGGAACACGCTATGGGGATAGAATGACTGCATGGCTGATCCTTCAACCAAAATGATAGAATGAAAGGTGTAGTGATTATTCGGTCCACCCCCATTGCTCCCGAGCCGCGGGCGCGCAAGACAGCTCTCTGGCTGAGCGAAGGTGGCTGGTCTGTACGGGTACTGGGATGGGATCGTTTCGCTGATTCACCCCTGGAAGAGAGGCAAGCGAAGTATATCATTTTACGGGTGCCGATCCGGGCTGGGTTTGGTTGGGAATTTCGCTTGGTCTGGCCCCTGATAAAATGGCAATTCACTCTCCTTGCCTGGCTCTACCAGCACCGGGATACCTTTACAGTAATTCACGCAGCCGATTTTGATACGATTATTCCCGCTTTTTTGATCGCCCGAGTGTTCCGCAAGCGGCTGGTGTATGACATCTATGACTTTTATGCGGACAGTCACGCACTTCCTTGGCGGCTGGGGTGTATAGTGAGGTCTATTGAGCGTTGGTTCATACAACGGGCCGATGCGGTAATCCTGGTGGACGAGTTGCGAGTTGCGCAAATCCAGGGGACATCCCCAAAACGACTGGAGGTGATCTATAACACGCCTGAAGCGCTCCCCTTGCCAGAAGTTCACAAACAGCTTGGCCATCTGTGCATCGCCTATGTAGGCATTTTGATTCTGGGACGTAGCTTGTTGGAATTACTTCAGGTGTTGCAATGTCATCCAGAATGGATATTCGATATAGCTGGGTTCGGCAGGGATGAAAAGCTGATCATCAGCAAAAGCCGTAGGCTGTCGAATGTTCACTTCCATGGGCGGGTATCTTATGAGCGCATGCTGGAGTTGAATGCCAAGGCCGATGTAATGGTTGCGATCTATGATCCATCTATTCCCAACCACCGCTTTTCAAGCGCAAACAAGCTGTTCGATGCCATGATGTTGGGAAAACCTCTGATTGTAGCATCTGGCACAGGAATGGACCGGATCGTAGGTAAGCATAATCTGGGATTTGTGGTTTCCTATGGTGATCTTTATGGCATCGAGAAAGCTTTGGCGACGGTCGCTGCCTGGGACTACGAGGCCAGTGCGCGTTTTGCGCGGCAGGCGCGACAAGTGTATGATACTTATTATCATGCGTCACTAATGCGTGAAAGGCTATTGCGGTTATACCAGGAATTACAGGTCCTTTCGTCACCTGACCGGGCAAGTGGAAGATTATAGGAGGAGACTCGGGTGCTTGCAATTCTGTTGCTGATGTTGCCTCATATCGCCTTATGGCTTCTACACAAACCACTGCGACGCCCGCTCCTCCTCATTTCAGCGATTGTCATTGCCTGGTCTATCTTTTGGGCCGCGATCATGCTCTTTGAACTCGACCTGCTCAATCAAGAAACCTACGGCTCTGACGCGCAGGCCTACTTTGAACAAGCACGAAAGATTGCACAAGGTGTTTCATCTAGTGAGGCGTTGCCAGGGGAAGGATACATTCTATTCAATGCCTGGGTTCTAAAGTTCTCGCCCACACAGAATTTTATTTGGATTGTGCTTACCAGCATTGAACTCTACTCTTTAACCGCCAATCTACTGTTCATTTTGATAGCCCAACGGCTCAAGACTTTCATAAAACTGCGGAAGAAGCACTTGGCTATGTTTCTGATCCTCTATTGTAATGGTATTATTCTTTGGACTACGCTCCGTGGCTTAAAGGAAACAATGCTAATTCTGTTGCTTGTGCTAGCGATGTATGCTTTTTACATGATAAGGCGTACTCGAAGTCTATTTCTGAAAGCAGGATTACTGATGTCAGCAGTCTTCCTAGCACTAGAGATGTCCGAGATTCGGGTGGGTATGCAATACACAACTTTCCTGGTGTTCGCTGGCTCAATAATTGTGTATTGGTTTGTCCGTAGGCTAGCGACGCCAGAGTGCTTCTACCGCTATCGCTTTTTCTACCGTGATATGCTGCTCATGGCCTTTGTCTTGGGTGTTGTGTCGGCCATAGTCGTCTATCTATTGAGGTCGCCTATACGTTCAGCAGTCAATTATGTTCTTGTTTATGAACAATTGTCAAGGGCTACCTTCGGCCAGAGTTTTGAAAGCAACCTGGGCCCAGGAGGACTCTTAGGGTATCTGTTAGCAACGTTTCGCTTCATTCTTGGGCCAGGTCCCATTCGGGCATTTCAGCAGATTGTATATAGCAACGTGTTTGTGGCATCCATCAAGACCGGAGACATTCTGATTTTATTGGGAGCAACTCAGTGGTGGCTCACATTGTTTCTAAGCTTTGTCCATTGGTTACGTTGCTGGAAGGACACACGGCCGTTCTGGTTATCACTGGACTTTATCCTTGTTCTACTGTTGCATGTGGGAACGTACACATTTGTGTATGCTGGCAGCGGTGACACGCGTCACCGGGCCGTGATGTACATCTTGGCTATCCCTCTGCAAGTCTACCTCTATGCATGCGCTAGTTCAAAGTCAGTCTTATATCCCAATCGTACTCAGATGGTGCGACTGACTGGCATCAGGCTTAGCCAGTCTATCCCTAGCGCAGATAAGTCTAATCGGCCTCAGTGGGAGACTGGGTTGGCATAAGACAGCGTGTAAGTTATTGCCAAAGGCCACAGCATACTCCGGGATGATTTCATGGCATTGTACAACCGTTTCGAGCGCCTTGAGCCGCCCGGTTCGGGAGCCCGCCTCGCGCTCAGGTACAGTCGCGCTATGGGGGCAAGATGAAATTACAGTAAGCCAGCCCCAAGGTCAGTTGGTCATTCAAGCCAGCGTTCGTTTTGGCCAAACCCCGCACCTTTCGCCCCAAGGCCGCTAGGTGCTGACGCACATTCAGTCTCCAGCGTTCGATAAAGGCTGTGTTGATCTGTTGACCAAACCCTGTCTTGGCCAGGGCGGCAGCCACAGCCTGCCTTGGGCCAAAGATCACCCGCTCGGAATAACAAGCCGCACAGATCATCCAATGCGATAACGCCGCATGTTCAATTGGTCCTTATCGAGTCAGCACCATTAGGTCTCAGGCAATGATTAAGGTATTGCTTGCAATTACCCAATCTGAATTTGGCGGTGCCCAGAAGTATGTATACTACCTGGCTACCAGTTTGCCCAAAGATCGCTATGATGTCACCGTAGCCTGCGGTGCAGGTGGGTTACTAGTTCCCAAACTGCAGGAAGCTGGTATAGGTGTCATCCCGGTTCCCAGTCTTCTTCGAGAAATTAACCCAATACAAGATTTCCTAGCCTTTCTGCACCTCCTCCGCGTTATTCGAAAGAGACGACCACACATTGTCCACACTAACAGTACCAAGGCAGGCTTCCTGGGCCGCTTGGTGGCTAAGTGTGCAGGTGTCCCTGTCATTGTTTTCACCGCTCATGGCTTCGTCTTGAATGAGCCGATGGGCATCCTCGGCCGATCTTTGTTTACCGTCATTGAGCGCATAGGGGGAATGCTGTCTGATGCCATCATTGCCGTCTCCGAAACCGATCGCTTGACAGCGATCCAGCACAGGGTGATCAGTCCAGACAGAATCGTCACCATTCGCAACGGGCTGGATATAGAGTCCCTCGATTCACCGCATTCCTCAGCCATTGCTCAAAAGCGAGTGGAGTTGGGGCTACTTGATTCTCACCGGGTCATCGGAGTTGTGGCCAATTTCTACGTGACAAAGGGCTTGCCGTATTTCCTCCGGGCCACGGCACACGTCAAAGAAGCCTTTCCTGAAGCGAAATTTGCCCTGGTGGGAGACGGAGAGCGGCGACGCGAGCTGGAGGCCCTGACAAACGAGCTGAATCTTAATTCCAGCGTCCTCTTCCTTGGACAACGCAACGACGTGCCTGAGTTATTGCCACTCTTCGACGTTTTTGTCCTCCCCTCAGTGAAAGAAGGCTTGCCCTTTGCCCTTCTGGAGGCCATGGCGGCGGCTAGACCTATAGTGGCTACGGCTGTGGGTGGCGTTCCAGAGTTGATATTAGACGGACAAACGGGTCTGCTTGTGCCCCCTAAAGATCCGCAAGCCTTGGCCGAGGCTATCATTTCACTCCTGAGGAATCCACGTATGGCCACAGCCATGGGCGTGGCCGCCAGACAAAGGGTGCTGGACCACTTTACTGTAGACCGCATGATCACTGAGACAGAGCAGATCTACCATCGGCTTCTCGCCAAAAAACTCAATCAGCCGGCTCCATTTGGCAAAGAGCCGATATCGGAGGAATAAAGGTGTCAGTGTCTTTACCTAACCTCCCCCTCCAAATCTCAGAACGCAAAAGCCTTCTAGTCTTGGTGGACCTTCTGTTGGTCAATAGCGCT
>Ga0194112_10006012_pt1 | contig 16197 bp, 13 predicted proteins | sample TA2MahC400mmetaG_FD_146191 | JGI IMG/M metagenome (GOLD analysis project Ga0194112, IMG submission 146191) | Freshwater microbial communities from Lake Tanganyika, Tanzania - TA2015016 Mahale Deep Cast 400m | ecosystem: Environmental > Aquatic > Freshwater > Lake | place: Tanzania: Lake... | reverse complement strand
TGCAGGCGCGGGTGGCTTCGCAGGTGTGCTGGACGTAGGCGCGAAGGCGGGCGGCGTCGAACTCGCCCACGAGGTGTGAGGGGTGCGGCTTCCAGGAGAAAATCGCCTTGGCCCCCAGCCTCTCGGCTGAGCGGGCAACGTCGGCGAAGGGTGAGATGCTCACGCGGCGGATGTTGGGAATGGTGAGCACGCGGCCGAGCTTGCGCGAGAGGTCCTCGCAGCAGCCGTAGCCGTTGAGGCCAAAGGGGGTGAGGAGCCGCCGCTCGTACTGGAGGGCGAACTCCTCGTGCATCTCGGGGCTGACGAGCGCCAGCTCCTGGGCCTCCGCGGAGGCCCACATGTCGCACGGGCGGACGCGGGCGGGGTCGAAGCCCGGCTTCGGAAGCTCATCCGTGTAGCCGTTGCCGCCCGACGAGTGGTACGTGGCGTCGTTGTTCAGGCTCAGCAGGTTGAGCCACTCGTATTGCTGGATGGTCCGGCGGTAGCCCTCCTCGAAGAAGGCCATGGCGTCGTGGACGAGCTTCGGCTCGGCGGCCATGTCCATCATCGCCTCGTCGAGGCCGCGGAGGCGGGTGTAGAGGGCCATCGGGTGGAAGGAGATGTGCGAGATGCCCTTGAGCTTCACGTCCAGGATGTCCCCGAAGAGCTCCTGTGCCTCTTCGAGCGCCCGCGCGGTCGCCCGCTCGTCGTGGCCGACCTGGGGGAACGTGAGCTTCTTGAGGTCGTCGTGCGACTTGAGGACGGGGTCGAACTTCCACGCCCCGCGCGGGGCGGTGGAGGGGATGTTCTTCGGCTCGAGGCCCCAGCCCGTGTGCTTGATCGCCTTGCCGACCACCCACTCCTTCTCGATCACCATATCGTCGTGGAGGCGTTCGTGGTAGTAGAGTCGGCTGCGGAGCTGCCACTCGATCTTCCGCGCCTTCTCGTCCTTGCACTTGAGTGCCGGGTCGGGCACCAGCTCGCCCCACGAGCCCTCTGGGAAGACGAGGATCATGGGCTTCACGCGCTGGAGCGAGTTGTGGCGCTTCCACATCGCCCGCCGCTCGGCCATGATGGGCAGACTGGCCACCTCAGCCACCCGCCGCGCCAGGTCGCGCAGGACCCGTTTCTCTGTGACGCGGATCGGCATGCGAGCAGGCTCCTCAGAACCGGCCTCCCACATCCCCGAAGATGCCGGGCCGCGGGATTGTAGCGCCTGGGGCCACTCACGGCAAGTGTCGCGCTTCGTCAATCATGGCGTGGAGGTTGGCCTCGGGGGTCTCGCGTCCCACCTGGTCGCCGGTGCCGACGACGAGGCGGGGGCTGCCGCGGAAGGCTTCGAGGATTTCGCGGACCTCGCGGCGAGCGTCTGCCGGCGTGCCGCGGATGAGGGTTTCGACGGTGTGGACGTTGCCGTTCATGGTTGTGCGGCCTTTGAGGAGTCGGGCGACCTGGCGGAGGCCGGGGAGGCCCGCCACGTCGCCGCCGGGGGGCGCTCGAAGGGGCAGACGCAGTCGAGGCCCAGCTCGGCGAAGTCGGCGACGGTCTCCATGCAGCGGCCGTGGAAGTGAAGGTGGACGAGGCGGCCGTGGCGGTGGGCCTCGTCGGCGATGGCCTTGATGAGCGGCTTGTCCCACTGTCGCCAGAGCTTGGGGCCGAGGAGGGAGTTGTTGCTCCAGGTGCAGCCGATGCAGAGGCTCTCGACGGGGGTTTGCGTGCAGATGGCGCGGGCCTTGCGAACCACATGGTCGGTGTAGCGCTCGCGCAGCCCTTCGAGATGAGTCCGAAGATCGGGGTCCAGAAAGTCGTAGATTGCGGCATTGAAGCCGCCGTTTCGGCCTGAGCCGTAGAAGTCGAAGAATGGGACGCAGAGCCAGGCCTCCAGGAGATAGGCGTCGCCGACCTCGTTCCAGGCATTGACGAGGCCGCGTGTGTCGGGGCGGTCGGGGTCGCCGCCGAGGGCGGCGAGCTCCCAGGCGGGGAGGTCGCGGGCGAGGTCTTTCACGGGGCTTTCGAGGTTCCAGCTCGGCTCGGAGCGTGAGAGACGGCGGGCGGCGGCCAGCTCGCCGACGGGCGTCTTGATCGTCGTCCGCACCTCAAGCGTGCCCGCATCGAGCCACTTCTCCTGGCTCTTCCACTCGACGCTCGGGTTTGGGATTCCGACGCCCGCAACGCCCCAGCCCTCGCAGCCGAACCGCTCGAAGGTCGTCTTGAGCGCCAGGTGAAACGGCACCTCTTTCTCGAACTGGATCATATCCACCCCGAGGAGCTTGGCGGGGTAGTAGTACCAGAACTCCGGCGCCACGGGCACCCAGTCGCTCGGGAGGCCGCGATAGGCGTTGACCATGCGTTGCTTGGGTGTGATGTCCACCGCGTGTTCTTGCAGCCTAGTGCGACATCTGGTAGATGAGGGGACGGTAGCGCGGACGTGGGATGGGCTTGCCTGCCTCGCGTGCGGCTGTGAGCCAGGCATCCTTGGCCCGCTCGACCTCGGCCAGGGCCTCGTCTGGTGTGCTGCCAAAGGCCGAGCATGCGTTGAGGTCGGGGATATCGGCGATGTAGCCGCCGTCTTCCTCGCTGTAGAAGATGTTGATGTGGTAGTCGCTCACGCTTGGTCCTCCAGGCGGAGGTCGTAGAGTTCGGCAAGGCGGAGAAGCTGGCGGATCTGGTAAGGCTTTGCCTCACCACGAACGTTCTGAAGGTTCACCAGCTCCGGCACCTCTGGGTGAACGTAGATGCGGTGGCTTCCGCTCCGTAGCGAGAAGCGGAAGCCCAAGCCTTCCGGCAGACTGATTATGTCCGAGAACGCGGCGTTTTTCAAGTGGCCCTGGCTTAGTCGGAGGAGCAGCTTGCGGCGGTTCATCCGGGGAACCCCTTACGACGCTGTCTTCTCTTGCCGGGGCTGGGTGACGAGGGCTTCGAAGACGCGGCCGCGGCGCATGCGTCGGACCATGAATTGCCGGCCGGCGATGGAGACGGCGTCGCCGGCCTTTGGGCAATGGCCTAGCTGGCGCTCGAGCCAGGCGCACAGGGTGCCCTGGGGGTCGGGGAGGTCCACGCCGAGTGCCTTGGCGACCTCGGCCACGGGGCACGCGCCGCCAACCATCAGGGTGCCAGCGGTGAGGGTGTGGCAGGAGTGGGGCAGGCGGTCGTACTCGTCCTCGATGTCGCCCACCAGCTCTTCCACGATGTCCTCCATCGTCAGGAGGCCGAGGGTGCGGCCGTCGGCGTCGCGGACGATGGCGATGTGGATGTGCTCGTCCACGAAGAGCTTGAGGAGGACGGCGGAGGAGACGTCGGGGCTGACGAACCGCACTGGGCGCGCGACGCCGCGCAGGCTGGGGTCGGCGGGGTTCGTCCGCGCCCAGGCGATCAGGTCCTTGAAGTTGATGTAGCCCAGGATGCGGTTGGGGTCGTCCCCCTCGCGCAGGGGGAAGCGGGTGTGGGGGTCCATGTGCATGGTCACGATGGCCTCGCCGATGTCCTGGCGGGTTGAGAGGAAGGTGATTTCGCTGGCGGGGACCATGAGCTGCCGCGCGGTGGTCTTTGAGAGGCGGGTGGCGCCATGGATGATGCGCTCCTGGTGCGAGTCGATCAGCTTGGAGAGTCGGGCGAGGCCTGCCAGGGCGGTGATCTCGTGGAGTGGCGAGGTGGGGCGGCCGGCCTGGCGCCGCGGCTCGAACGGGCGGTTCACGAGGTGGATGAACCAGTTGATGGGCCGCATGAGGAAGACCAGGGTGGACAGGGGCGGCCCGGCGAGCAGCGCCACGTGGCCGTTGAAGCGCACGCCAAGGGTCTTAGGGAGGATCTCGGTGAACTGGAGCATCAGGTAGGTGAAGAGGATGGAGAACCCTATGAGCCACGCCTTGCCGAACAGGGATTCGACCTGCGCGCCGGCAATGAACGCGCCAATGGTGTGTGCGGCGGTGTTGAGGATCAGGATCACACTGATGGGGGACTCGATGTGGTCCTTGAACCGCTGCCAGACGCCGGCGGCCCGCGGGTGGCGTTGTCCGAGCGTGGCGAGCTGGCCGGGCGTGAGGCTCAACAAGGCAGCCTCCATCAGCGAGCAGAGGAAGGACACCGACAGGGCTACCGATACGGCTATGAGCAGAAGGGCCACGGAGGACTCCTCGGGGACAGAGCGGTGGTGAGGGCTACCTCTTGATTCTAGCCGCATTCATGGCGCGCTTCAAGGGCCCGAGCCTGCCGGCCAGGAGAGGCAGCGGTTCCGCAATGAGGGGAGGGGGCCGGGGCATCAGTTCTTTCCTGAACAGGGTTCAAGCTCACGGCCCCACGAGGGGGCACCCAGGCCCCTTCGGACCGCCCCCAAAACGCCGCGCGAATCTGGCCCCACCTCCAGATCGCTCTACCTCACGGAATCCCCACACCTTACGTCCCCGATTGCGTCGGCACCTTGATCGCGGCGGGCGAATTGGCTATACTGCGGGGCACTGGGGCTGATGGAATCCCCGACCCTGCGGCTTTCTCCTTCAAGGGCAACGTGGCTGCGATGCGGAAGTTGCCTGGTCCTCGGAAGCTATGGGTTCTCGGGGCCTGTGTGGGCAGCGCGCTGCTGGTGCGGGCGAGCTGCCCCGTGCCGGGCCTGTTCCCGCTGGCGTGGGTGGCGCTGGCGCCGTGGTTCGTCGCGCTGCGGGAGGGCGGGCGCTGGGAGGCGTTTCTGGGCAGCGGGCTGATGGGCCTCCTGGCCGCGGGCCTGGGCCTGTCGTGGCAATTCTACGTCACCGTGCCGGGCGGGGTGGCGCTGTCGGCCTATGTGGGCGCCTACTTCGTGCTCTTCGGGCTGCTGGTGCGGGCGGCGACGCGGCGCCTCGGCGTGCCATTCGCAGTGGCGGCGCCCGTGGTGTGGGTGGGCTGCGAGTACCTGCGAGGCTTCTTCCTCACCGGCTTCCCCTGGCTCTTCATCGGCCACACACAGTTCCAGTTCAAGGCGCTCATCCAGGTTTCCGACCTCTTCGGCGCCTACGCAGTGAGCTTCATCGTGGTGGCGGCGAACGCCTTCGTGGCGGATGCGGCGCTGGCCTGGTGGCGGCGTGAGGGGCTGTGTCGCCGGCTGGCCCTCGGCGGCGCCCTCGTGGCGGCCCTGGCCGGCGGCGCGCTCGGCTACGGGGCCTGGCGCCTGGCCACGCTCGAGGTCCGGGAAGGGCCGCTCATCGGCATCGTCCAGGGCAACGTTCCGCAAGAGGTGAAGAACGAGCTTACGCGCGAGACGATCGAGCGCATCTTCCAGGAGCACCAGGCCCTGACGCTCCAGCTCGCTGGCCTGGCGGGGGGCCGGGCGCTCGACCTCGTGGTCTGGCCCGAGACGATGGTGCAGCTTCCCCTCAACCAGCACGACCACCCGCACCCGGACATCAGGGCCATGGTCCGCCGCAGCCGCGAGGCCATCGGCGAGCTCACGCGGCTCCTCGGCTGCCCCATGCTCATCGGCGCGCACGCCGAGTTCGGCTTCGACCACACCATCGAGGCCGTGGCGGACGGCACGGTGCGGGCGATCACCGACGGCGAGATCACGACGGACGATGGCGCCTACATGATGCCCCGCTACGCCACCGGCGCGCCCGGCGAGGAGCCGCTGCGCAGGGTCCTCGTCAGGGAGGGCCAGGCGGTCCGCCGTGGCGAGCCGCTGGTGGAATACGAGAGCGTGGTACACAACAGCGCCTACCTCTTCCGGCCAGGCGGCTCGCCAGGCCGCGCCGAGCGCTACGACAAGACGCATCTCGTGCCCTTCGGCGAATACATCCCGCTGCGCGAGCTCCTCTGGTTCGTCCGCAAGATGGTGCCCTACGGCAAGGGCTTCACGCCGGGCGACCGCCTGAACCTCATCGAGGCCGCCGGCGCCCGCTTCGGCGTCCTCATCTGCTTCGAGAGCGTGTTCCCCGACATCTCGCGCCGCTACGTCGTGCGGCCGGATGGGCCGGGCGCCGACTTCCTGATCAACATCTCGAACGACGGCTGGTTCCGCGGCAGCCACGAGCTCGACCAGCACCTGGCCATCTGCGGCTTCCGAGCCGTCGAGTGCAGAATCGGCATCGTCCGCAGCGTCAACTCCGGCATCTCGGCCATCATTGACCCCGCGGGCCGCTTCCGCGAGGTGGTGCGCGACGCCCGCGGCCGCAGGAGGCTCGTCGCCGGCGTGGCCGTGGGGCGCGTGCCGCTGCGCCAGGAGGTCACCTTCTACACCCGCCACGGCGACCTTTTCGCAGGGGCCTGCTTCCTCCTGAGCGCGCTGGCGCTCATCGCCGCCCTCGCCGCGCGAGTCCTTGCAAAGCCGGGGAGGGCGTGGTAGAATGTCGTAGGTTGCGTGTGACAGAATGGGTCAGGGCGATGGCCATGGCAAAACCCCGGCTATGCTTCGCCGTCGTGAGCGAGCCCCTGCGAGGGCAGCAGTTCTCGTTCGACAGCGGCCAGGCGATCACGATCGGGCGCACGTCGGACAACATGCTCCCCCTCGACCACAAGAGCGTGTCGCGGCGCCACGCCCGCGTGGAAGGCGACGGCGGGAGCTACGTGCTGGTTGACCTCGGCAGCCACAACGGCACCCGGGTGGGCGACAAGCTGATCTCCAAGCACCCCCTCCAGTCGGGCGACGTCTTCGGCCTGGGCGAGATCCTGGTGAAGTTCACCGTGGCGGACGACTCGGCGGCGCCGCCGGGCGCGGGGGCGAACCTCCCGGCGGTGGTCGCCGCCACGACCGCGCAGGCCGGCGCGCTGGCGCGGCCGTTGACCTTCGATGACGTTTTCGGCGCGGCGGGGGCCACGGTGCCCATCGAGGCGCCGAAGGTTCGCCGCAACCTCTGGCCCGCCATCTACGCGGGCACGATGGCCATGGTGGTCGCCTTGGGCCTTGGCGCCTTCCTGGCCGTGGGCCGGCGGGAGGTCGGGCCGCCGCGGGTGGACGTGTTGGTGGCCGCGGGCGGGGTGGCGCCGGTGGACCTCTCGCGCGTGCCCGACCCCGACCGCAGGCGCTTCTCGTGGGGGATCACCGGCCGCATTGACCGGAGGCAGATCGGCACGCCCACCGACCAGAAGGTGGCGATAGCGAACCCCAGCCCCTTCAAGGGCTTCGTGTCCATCCGCGGGCTCTCACAAGGGATGACCGACATCGCGGTCTCCGGGCCCCCCGTGGGGCGCGTGATCATCCGCGTGGTGGTGCGCGGCATCAAGCCGCAGCGGTATGCCCAGACGCTCCTCGACCGCGGCCTGGCCGAGCGGAACGCCTTCGCCCAGAGGGTCCTCGAGCGCGCGCGCAACGTCATCCGCCAGCGCGGACTCGTCACCGAGCACAGTTGGAGCCTCGCCCAGGAACTCGACGACGCGGCTCGGCTCCTCGAGCCCCTCAACAAGCTCGACGACGCCACCTGGGCCGCCCAGACCGCCCAGGCCATCCGCCGGGCGCTCAACGACCGCTACGAGCGCCTCGCACGCGAGATTGACATCCTGGTGGAGCAGGGCAAGCTCCGCGACGCCGTCGCCAAGGCGGGCGAGCTCAAGCTCCTCTTCCCCGACGACGAGTCGGAGGAGCACCACGTCTGCACCCGCTTCTACGAACGCCTGCTCGAGGACGCGGACAGGAAGGAACGCGAAGAACAGGAGAAACGCTAGATGCGCCTTGTGGCCATGACCGGCGGCCAGACCCTCTCGTTCCCACTGCGCCAGGGCTCCACCCTCATCGGGCGCCACGCCACTTGCCACATCTGCATCCCGTCCAAGTCCATCTCCCGACGCCACTGCCAGTGCTACGTGGACGGCCCGAACGTGAGCGTGCGCGACCTCGGCAGCTCGCACGGCACGCTCGTGAACGGCCGCCGAATCGAGCGCGCCGACCTCCACCACGGCGACGTGTTGACCCTCGGCTCATTTGATCTGCGGTTCGACTCCGAGGGCGCGGCCCCCTCCTACGGCCACGGCGCCGGCGCCGCCGAGGACATCGTGGTCACCGCCGGCCCCGCGGGCATGGCCGTGCCCGGCGGCCCGCAGCCCGGAGCGCAGATGGACCTCAGGGGCACCCCCGAGCCCCTCGGCACCGAGCCCGCCCCCCCCGCGCCCACAGACTTCCCATCGCGGCAAGCCGCAACCAAACGCGGAGGAAAAATCTTTCCGGAAAACAAGATTCTGCATGTTTGTAGCCCAGAGTCGCCCACCGGCGAGGAGACGCCGGCCGACCAGACCTTCATGCCCGCCCCCTACGTGCCGCGCCAGGAGACCGTGCTCGGCCCCGCCGACCAGCCGCAACTCGTCGTCCGCGAGGGGCGCTGGTTCCTCCGCGACCCGCGCACGGGCCGCGAGGTCGAGATCGCCCCCACCGGCGGCGCCGGCGCCATCGCCGCACGGCCCGCCGAGCTCCGCCGACCAAACGTCCGCCTCCTCATCACCGTCGTCGCCATCGCCGCCATCGTCGTCATCACCTTCGCCGCCGTCATCCTCCGCCCGGCCTCCAAACAGCCGCCAGTCCAAGGCATCACCAACGCCGCTTGGGCGCAGCTCGTGGATGCAGGCATCGAGGAGTTCAAGAAGGGCGACTACGCGCAAGCCAACGCCAAGTTCACCCTCGCCGCGGGCAAGCGCTCCGACCTGGAGCCGGCCCGCCTCCTTACGCAGTACACGCTGCTCCGCCAGGCGGCGGGGGAGAACTTCCGCGAGCTCAACAAGACCGAGGCCCGCCACTACCTCGATAGCATCGAGCAAAACATCTGCCCGTCCGAGAAGGCCATCGCCTTCGCACGCGAGCAGCGCCAATGGATTGACAGAGAGAGCGTGGCCCTCGCCATCCGCGACGGCGAGGCCCAGCGGATCAAGCAGGTGGGCGAGAACGAGGACTCCCTCAACGAGATCAGGGCGCGGCTCCTCCAAATCCCGCCCGAGCGCTTCGCCGCGAAGCTGGCCAAGGAGGACATCGCGGAGATCGACCGCACAATCTTCGCCCTTCGCATGCGCCTCGCCAGGCGCGAGATGGAGCTGGGCCAGCCCAAGTGGGCCGAAGCCATCCCACACCTCGACGCCGCTCTCCAGTACGCGCCCACCAACGCTGAAAAGGCGGCCATCACCAAGCAGATCGAGGACTGCCGCCGCTACGCCGGCGAAGCCCAACTCGTGCAACAGGCCAAGGATGCCCTCAACAACAAGCAATACGGCGCCGCCCGCAGCCCCCTTACGGGCATCAAGCCCGGCTACTACCACAAGGAGGCCCAGCGCATCCTGGCCGACATCGCGCGCCTCGAAAAGGACGAGGCACTGGAGACCGTCCGCCAACAGGTCGGCAAGCTTTACAAGACCGGCGCCGGCCCCCAGGCCGCAGAGCTGGCCGACCAGCACAAGCTCCAGGAGTTCGCCTACATCCGCGAGCGCGTCAAGCGCATCGAAGACCTCCTGGCCCTGGGCAAGAAGGCCGATGAGGAGGAGAAGGACTACCGCAAGGCCGAGGATGCCTACCAGGAAGCCGTGGGCGTTGAGCCCGACGCCGAGAATGCCTACCACGTCCGCGCCCAGCGCGCCCTCGATGCCATCAAGGCCCGATACCCCGAGTTCGCCGCCGAGGCCGCCGACAAGGGTTACCCCCTTATTCACAAGGATCCAGCACAGGCACGCAAGTGGTTCGAACAGGCCAAGAAGTACGACGCCAACAACGAGCGGGCGAAAAAGGGCCTGGCCTCCCTCGAGCGGCAGGCGAGCAACCTCCTCAACGCCGCTGCCGAACCCATGCGCAAGAAGATGTGGATGACTGCGAAGGAGATCCTGGAGAGGGCTCGGGACTCCGCCACGCCCGGAACCGATCTCTACCAGCGCATCATGCAAAGGCTCGAAGAGGTCCTCAAGCATATTCTCGAGTGAGGCCATGCGCGTCGGCACGCGGCTCTTCCTCCTCAAGCTGGCGCTCGCCGCCGCTGTCCTCGCCATCCTCCTCATCGCCATGCACATCCTGCTGCCCGGGCTGCTGGGGAGCCGGCCCAGCCCGCCGCCCGGCGAGGGCTACGTCGTCGCCGAGGCCGGCGCCGCCCGTGTCGCCGTGCCGCGCGAGGGGGCGAACGTGCCCGCCGGGTCTGGCCTCGCGCTCCAGCTCGCCCGGCACCTCGACGCCTTCGTGCGGGCCTTCTGCGCCGAGCTAGGCCCCGCCGTCGGGCTTCAGGGCCCGCCGGGGAGGGTAGCCGTGAACGTCTTCGACAACCACGCCGACGCCCTGGCGTTCGCCCGCGAGCACAAGCTGTCGGCGGACCCTGAGCACGCGGGCGCATTCCACGGCTCCACCCCCCTGGCCGTCGCTGTCACGCTACGGCCGTACCCTGACCTCCTCGGCCTCATCCTGCACCAGACCACGCACGCGCTCATGTCCCGTGCGGCTGGCGACGCCCAGTGGAGCCCGTGGCTCGCCCTGGGACTTGCCGTGTGCGCCGAGCAGGGCGGCTTCGGGCCGGCCGTGCGCGGCACCGTCGGCCCGGTCATCCGCCGGGACGCCGCAGTCGTCCTCTCCCTCGCCGGCCGCGCCGCCCACGTGCCGCTCCACATGCTCGTCAGGGGCGACGCCGAGCTCTTTCGCGGCCCGCTAGGCCCCGTGGCCTACCGCGAATCGGGCCTCCTCGTCCTCTTCCTCCTCCACGGCGGCCCGAAGCGCCGCGAGGCATTCCTGCGCTACCTTCAGACCGAGCGGCAGCCAGGCCCCGTGCCGCCGGGCTCCCTTGAGGCCACGCTCGGCACCGACCTCACCGAACTGGAGAAAGAATGGTTCGCCTTCCTTCAAGCCGTCGCCCGCTGACGCCCGTGGCCGATTTCGGATTTCGGATTTCGGATTTCGGATTTCAATCCGCAATCCGCAATCTGCAAACCGCGATTCTCGCACTTGGCCTCCTGGCGCTGGCCGGGTGCTCAAGGGACTCGCAAAACGCGGGGGATAGGTCCGGCTCGGGCAAGTCGGTGCTCCAGATGTGGCACGCGCAGAAGGAGCAGAACAAGGTGGCCCTCGAGGCCATCGTCGAGCGCTTCAACGCCACAAGCCCCAACTACGAGGTCAGGCTCCAGAACATGGGCACCTACAAGGCCATGTTCGAGGCCACACGCGCGCGCATCCAGGGCGGCAACCTGCCCGACCTCTGCATCGTCTACGAGAGCATGGTCGCCGAGTTCATGCAGGCCAGCGTCGTCCTCCCCCTCGACGACTACCTCAACCACCCCGACTACGGCCTGGGCAAGGCCGACCAGGCCGACATCTTCCCCTCCTTCCTCCAGTCCAACCGCTACGCCGAGTTCAACGACCAGCTCCTCTCCTTCCCCTTCACGAAGAGTGTGCTGATGCTCTACTGCAACACCGACCTGCTCCGCTCCGCGGGGATCGAGAAGCCGCCCGAGACCTGGGGCGAGTTCATCGAGCAGTGCCGCAAGGTGAAGGCGAAGACCGGGCGGCCGGCCTTCGCCTACTCGCGCGACGCGTCGTCCTTCGACGGCATGGTGCTCGCCCACGGCGGCAAGCTGGCCACCATCGCCGACCGCCGCAGCCACCTCGACGGCCCCGAGGCCGTCCGCGCGCTCGAAGTCCTCGCCGCCCTCGCACGCGAGGAACTCCTCACCGTCATCGCACTCGGCACCGACGACGACCGCAGGCTCTTCGCAAAGGGCGACGTCGCCTTCATCCTACGCTCCAGCACCACCCGCTCCTACATGGAGGACGACCTCCGCGACGCGGATGGCCGCGACAAGTTCCAGTGGCTCATGGCCCCTCCCCCCGTGGGCGAGGGGCGCCCGAAGCTCACCGTCCTCTACGGCGGCAACATCCTCATCTTCAGGAGCACCCCCGAGCGCCAGCGCGGCGCCTGGGAGTTCATCAAGTTCTTCATCTCCCCAGAGGTCACGGCCGAATGGTCGGTGAAGACCGGCTACCTGCCGGTCCGCCGTTCTGCCGCCGAGGTGCCGCTCCTGAAGGACTTCTTCGCCAAAGGCCCGCGCCACCGCGCCGCATTCGAGGCCATCCCGCTCGGCGTCCCCGAGCCCAACGTGGCCGGCTGGCAGGCGGTCCGCGACCACATCACCGAGGCGCTCACAAACGTCACCAGGGGCGCGGCCACGCCCGCCCAGGCCGCCGCGGGGCTCGGCAAGAAGGCAGACGCCGAGCTAGCACGCTTTGCCCCGAGCGGCAGGAAGTAGCCCACCCCTCTCGTTCCCACGCTCCGCGTGGGAACGCAGGGGCCGGACGCTCCGCGTCCCCTCGCGCGACGCAGAGCGTCGCGGTCGCGCGTTCCCACGCGGAGCGTGGGAACGAGAGGGGGGCGATCCGTCGGATCGGTCGGATCCGTCGGATCCGGCCGATCAAGGATGGTGCCGGATATGGCCGACGCGCTGATTGACGTCCACGACCTGACCTATGTCTACCACGACGGCACGCGCGCCCTCGACCGCCTCTCCCTTCACATAGCGGTCGGCGAGGCGGTGGGCCTCGTGGGGCCGAACGGCGCGGGCAAGTCCACCCTCATCCTCCACCTCAACGGCACCCTGCGCGGCCAGGGCACCGTCCGCATCCACGGCGTGGAGCTCGACAAGCACCACCTCCGCGACGTCCGCCGCATGGTCGGGGTCGTCTTCCAGGACCCCGACGACCAGCTCTTCATGCCCACGGTGGCCGACGACGTGGCCTTCGGCCCGCTCCACCTGGGCCTCTCGGAGGCCGCGGTGCGCGCGCGGGTGGCCTCCGCCCTCGCCGCCGTCGGGTGCAGCGGCCTGGAGCGCAAGGCCCCCCACCACCTCTCCGCCGGGCAGAAGCGCGCCGTCGCCATCGCAACAGTCCTCGCCATGCAGCCCGACATCCTGGTGATGGACGAGCCGACGAGCAACCTGGACCCCCGCTCGCGCCGCCGCCTCATCGAGCGCCTCGCCTCGCTCGACATCACGAAGGTCGTCGCCACGCACGACCTCGACCTAATCCTCGAGCTCTGCCCCCGCACGGTGATGCTCGACGGCGGGCGGGTGGTGGCCGACGGCCCAACCGCGGCCATCTTCGGCGACGACGCCCTCCTCCTCGCCCACGGCCTCGAGCGCCCGCTCTCGCGCCAGCGGAGGTGAATTTGCGCGACCGGGCCTTGCTCTGCGCGGCCTGTCCGCCTATAATCACTGTCGTTCCGTGGCGTGGCTGCGGCGTCCGATCGCAGGCTCTCTTGAGGGAAGGACACGGCGATGCACAGGAAAGTGGCACTGCGGCTCGTGGTTGTGGCGCTCCTGGGCCTGGCCGGGGGCGCCGGGTGCAGCTTCTGGGGCTTCAGCGGAAGCGGCCCGGTGGACAAGGATACCGCGTACCGCCTCTACGGGCGCGCCCCGTGGAAGGTGAGCGAGACCGGCTACAAGGAGGCCTTCGACGCGTCGTTCCAGATGGTGCCTTGGAGCGTCGTGCAGAAGGAGAGCGCCGAGGTGGCGACCAATCGCGCCACCTTCCGCCAGTCGTCCCGCCGCTACTGGGGCACGATGCCGATCATCGGCTACACGGAGGCCGAGAGCCGCCTCATGCTGGACAAGGGGGCCGACAAGACGGAGCGCCTGTTCGGCCGCTCCTGGGCCTGGCTGCCGGTCTTCCCCGCACCCGTCTTCTGGCTGAGCACGTACGACATGTGGCACTCGCTCGACCGCGGGGAGGAGCTCTCGCTCCGCTTCAGCCACGGCCTCGGGCCGGCCGGCATCGTCGCCGGCTACACCCAGTGCGTCCAGCCGGCCGACATCCTACAGGCCAACGGCAACACCCTTGTGGCGTCGTCCGACACCTTCGGCCAGCACCTGGCCGCGGTCGTGGCCACCAAGGGCGAGGACGCCCGCTACAACTCCCAGTGGGGCTGGCACATCCTCGGCGGCGTCATCGCCTGGGGACGCGTCAACTACGAGTACTTCATCCAGGTCGTCTGGATTCCCATCCCGCTCTGGCGAGTGAGGGAGTAGCCGCACCCCCCTCTTCAATCGTCCTCGTCCCTCGTCCTCGTCCCCCGTCCTCGACTCTTCTCTGCTTTCGGGCACAGAGGGATCGAGGACGAAGGACGAGGACGAGGGACGAGGACGATAGACACAACCAATGTCCGCACCCGACCTGTCCATCGAGTTGCTGAGGAGCCTGTCGGACACCCTGGGCGAGCAGGTGCTGGCGGGGGGCGCCGACCCTTCCTACGACGCCTGCGCGGCGCTCCTGCCCGAGCTCCTCGGCTACACCTTCCTCGCAAACGAGGCGGCCAGCGAGGTCATCTACGTCGCGCCCGACGGCACGCTGGGCGTCGCAGCCACGGAGTCGGGGCCGGCGCGCCTCGACCAGGTGCTCTTCGACCCGCGCCGCCACCTGCCGGCCGACGCCCGCCCCACCAACGCCGCGCGCCGCCTCATCGGCGGCTACATGCCCGGGATAGACTACTCGTTCAAGGACACCCGCCTCGGCTACGGCTGGCAGGAGCTGGCCTTCATCGCGCCGGCCGCCGCCGAGCTCTACGTCTCCTTCAGAGTGGCACGGGGGGCTGGCGGGGAGGCCACCGTGAGCTTCCGCGCCGGCGCCGAGGGACTCACCCCCATCTCACCCGAATGGTTCAGGGACCGCCGCCGCGAGTTCGAGGCCCACTGGCAACAGGTGTTCGCCGACGCCATGCGCCTCGAGGCCCCGGCCGAGGCCAAGGTCCTCAACGCCTCCCTTGCCTCCCTCGCAAGGGCCTTCGTCACCCACGACGGCCCCAAGCCCCGCTACGGCGTCGGCCTCTACCGCGACCCCAAGCACAACCACTTCCCGCCCGCCACCATCGGCACCGCCAACGCCTGCGTGGAGTGGAACCTGCTGGACCGCGCCCGCGCCCACCTGGACTACTACCTGGACAACGCGGTGCGCGCGGACGGCACTTTCGACTACTACGGCCCCGCCGTCTCCGAGTACGGCCAGCTCCTCGACGCCGTGGCCCGCTACGCGCGCCGCAGCCGCGACGCCGCCTGGCTCCGCGCGCGCGTCCCCGTCATCGAGCGCATCATCGGCCTCCTCCTCGCACTCCGCCGCCACTCCCAGGAGACGCACCCGCGCGACGACCCGCGCCACGGCCTCCTCCTCGGCTCCCCCGAGGCCGACACCCGCGACCAGGTGGGCTACTACTACGCGGGGAGCATCTGGGCCTGGCGCGGCTGGCTCGAGGTCGCGCGCGCCTACGCACTCCTCGGCGGCGACGCCCTCCGCCGCCGAGCCGCCGACCTCGGCGCCGAATGCCAGAGCCTCCGCACCGACATCGACTCCAGCCTCGAGAAGTCCATCATCCGCACCACCTCGCCCATCTTCGTCCCACCTGCCCCAGGCATCGCCCACCCCTTCGAGTCCATGACCGCCGACCCCGTCGCCTCCTACACCAACTACCGCTACTGGCCCGAGATGCTCTCCGCCGACTACCTCCTGCCCGAGTGGCACGACGCCATCATCGCCTACCGCGCCAGCCACGGCGGCGAGCTCCTCGGCACCACCCGGTTCCTCGACCGCCTCGACGACTGGCCCTACGCCCACCACGCCTGCGGCCTCCTCCTCCGCGGCCGCGTCCGCCACTTCCTCCTCGGCTTCTACGGCCACCTCGCCATCCACCACACCCGCGGCACCTTCATGGCCTACGAACAGGTCGCCATACGCGGCAAGGCCGCTCGAAGCTACGTCACCGACTACTGCGTCCCCGCCCAACTCGTCACCCCCCTCCTCGCCAAGTGGATGCTCGTCTTCGAGGAGCCCGACGCCGACGTCCTCTGGCTCTGCCGTGCCACGCCGCGCCGCTGGCTCGCCCCCGGCCCGCGCGTCCACGTTGACCGCGCCACCACCCGCTGGGGACCCGTCAGCGTCTCCCTCGAGCCCAAGAGCCAGAGCGTCGTCCACGCCCGCATCCAGCTCCCCCGTGCTGACTTCCCGGCGCAGGTCCGCCTCTGCCTCCGCAGGCCCGGCGCCGCCCCTCTCCGCTCCGTCACCGTCAACGGCCACCACCACGCCGACTTCGACCCCCAGGCCGAGGCCATCCGCCTCCACCACCCGCAGGCCACCACCCTCGAGATCGTGGCACAATAGACCCCTCGGCCATGACTCGGGGGCCGGGGTGTCAGGCCTTTTCTAGCTAGCCTAACTTCCGCAGTAGGTGCGTCAAAAGTGCCCTTTTGGGGGCAAATTCGATGATTCGACCTCGAAAGTTGTCACTACATTTGGCCAAGAAGCCGGGGCGGGCGAACCCGTTCCGGCAAGCT
>Ga0194112_10006011_pt1 | contig 16200 bp, 12 predicted proteins | sample TA2MahC400mmetaG_FD_146191 | JGI IMG/M metagenome (GOLD analysis project Ga0194112, IMG submission 146191) | Freshwater microbial communities from Lake Tanganyika, Tanzania - TA2015016 Mahale Deep Cast 400m | ecosystem: Environmental > Aquatic > Freshwater > Lake | place: Tanzania: Lake... | reverse complement strand
CCAGGGTCTCCATGCTCTCGATGATCGCCTTCGCGAAGAAGACGAAGCGCCGCGCGTTGTCGGGCCAGTCGGCGCCCGTCGCGGGATCGACATAGGGATTGGCCCTGTCGAAGAAGCGATCGTGGCGGATCAACACGATTTCGAGCCCGCCCTGCCCCACGCGCGCGATCTCGATCTCCGCCCTCTCCTCCCCCGCGGCGAGGGAGACCAGGATGGTCCCGCGCCTCTCGATCTCGAGGCCCGGGAACCTCTGGGGCGTCATCCCGGGCGGCTTGGGAAGAAAGACGCGGACCTCGTGCCCGAGCCGCGCAAGCTCCTTCGACAGGGCGCCGGTCACATCGGCGAGCCCGCCGACCTTGACGAAGGGGACCATCTCGGCCGCGGCGATCGCGATCTTCACGCTTGGCTCCCCTCCGGCCCGGCCGGGACGGCCGCCTCGCGCAGGAACTGAGCGGCCTCCTCCGGCGGCGTCGGGTTGATGTAGAAACCCGTCCCCCACTCGAATCCCGCGACCTTCGTCAGCTTGGGGATCAGCTCGAGGTGCCAGTGGTAGTGCCGCGGGGCCTCCCAGTCGTTGCAGGGGCTCGTGTGCAGGACGACGTTGAAGGGCGGATTGCCGAGGGCAACGTTCATCCTCCCGAGCGTCTCCCTGTAGATCCGCGCGAGGGAGAGGAAGTCGCCGCGGTAGGCGTCCTCGAAGTAGTGCTCGTGCCTTCTCGGGATCAGCATCGTCTCGAAGGGAAAGCGGGGCGCGAAGGGGACGATCACCACGTAGTCATCGTTGACGCATACGATCCGCGAGCCGACGGTCAGCTCCTGGTCGACGATGTCGCAGAAGATGCACCGCTCCTTCCAGTCGAAGTGCTGGTTGCAGCCCTTCAGCTCCTCGACGACGCGCCGGGGGACGATCGGCGTCGCGATCAGCTGCGTGTGGCTGTGCTCGAGACTCGCGCCCGCGGGCGCCCCGTGGTTCTTGAAGACCTGGATGTAGCGGAAGCGCTTGTCCTTCGCCAGATCGATCATCCTCTCCCGGCAGGCGACGAAGAGGTCATTGATCTGCTCGACGGGAAGATGCGCCGTGTCGTGGTCATGATCGGTGGTCTCGATGATGACCTCGTGGGCGCCGACCCCGCTCATCTTGTCGTAGATCCCCTCGGGCTTGCGATGCAGCTCCCCCTCGATCTGAAGGGCCGGGAACTTGTTCGAGACGACCCGCACCCGCCAGCCGGGGCCGTCTCGCTGCGTGCCAGGATCGCGAATCGCGTAGACCTCGGGGGGGGTCTTCGCCTCGTTCCCGGGGCAAAACGGACAGAATCCGCCGCCTCGCTTCGTCTCGATCCTCTCGAAGTCGGTGGGGCGCTTGCCCCGTTCGGTCGCGATGATGACCCAGCGCCCTATCACCGGGTCCTTGCGCAGCTCCGGCATTCTAGCGAGTCCTCCCTCGTTGCGGCTTCATGCTGTCTGGGCCCGGCCGGCGCCCTAAGCCCGCGCCCCGTCCCGATCGGCGCCCGTCGCGAGGAAGGCGATCTCGAAGGCGCGGCGCAGGTCGTCGGAAAGAACGTGGCCGCGCCGTTCGAGGACCGTCGCGGCCGTGCGCAGGCAACGCTCGAGATCGTACTCCTCCGCGTCCGCTCCGACTCCCCAGAGGAAGTCCGGCACCCACTTGGGGAAGAGAGTCGTCTCTCCGAAGAGGTTTGACGCCAGACCGATCACCGATCCCGTGCAGAGGAGCGATCCGATGCGGGTCTTGACGTGATCGCCGATGAACGATCCGATCTTCCGCTGACCGGTCCCGACCTGCTCCCCGTAGGCCTGCAGGCGCACCGGGGCGTAGTTGTTCTTCAGATCGCTCGTCGTCGTCATGGCTCCGAGATTGACCCACTCCCCGAGATAGGAGTGCCCCACGAATCCGTCGTGCGCCTTGTTGTCGAAACCGTGGAAGATCGAGGCCTCGACTTCCCCGCGGACGCGGCAGCCCGGGCCGAAGTAGCTTCCTCCGCCGATCCGCCCGCCGAGCAGCAGACAGTTCTCGCGGCAACCGAAGGGCCCGCGGATCCATGTGTGGGGGAAGACCCTGGTCCCCGGCCCCAGCACGATCGCTCCCTCGCGCGCGTCGAGGAGGGCGAAGTGATCGACCTGGCATCCCTTGCCGAGGCGGATCCGGCCCGGCGCGTAGGCGGCTCCATCGCCGAAGTCCTGGGGAGGGGCCATCCGGGCGAGATCGCGCTCGAGGTCCCCCTCGATCCTGGCAGCGCTCTCGGCCACGAGATCGGCAAGCCCTCCGATCCACGCGCCGCCCGCTGGCTCGACGCGGGGGCATCCCTCCGCGAGAGCCGCCCAGAAGGGGTCGTTCCCCGGGGTCTCGCCCGCCGGGGGCGAGACCTCGCAACGCGCGGCCACGATCACGCCATCCTTGAGCCACGCCTTGGGCGCCCCCTCCGAGACCGCGTCGTCGATCATCGCCCGATCGGGAATCCAGCGGTCCCGCACCCAGAGGCGCGTCCGGGGCTCCGCCGGGATCCCGGCGCGTCGTCGCTTCGGGTCGAGCGACGCGATCTCCGGACGGCAGAGGACGCTCACCGGCCGCGAGTCCGGCTCCTCCCATCGCTCGGCGTTCGTCCGCCCGCCCATCAGAAGATCTCCCGCGGGGCGAAGCCATGTGAGAGGACGAAGGCCTCTCCACCCTCCGTCCTCAACGAGGACGATCCGCATCGGCACGTCCATCACGGGCCTCGGAACTCGACGACGAAGGCGTCCGCGTAACCCAGGCCGACCAATCTCCTGCGCGCGTCGTCCGCCTCTTCCCGCGCGCGGAAGTCCCCCACGCGGAGCTTGTGGAGCCCCTGCTCGAACTCCACGTAGACCGGCAGGTCAAGGATCTCCTTCAGCTCCGCGTGAAGCTCGTACGCCGCCCCCGCCCGCAGCGTGGCCATGAGCTGCACGCGGTAGCGGACTTCGCCGCGCGGCACCTGGGGCGGGGCGAGCGATCCGGCGGAGCTTTCCGCGGAAGCGGCCGTCGCGGGCGGCTGAGGCGTCAGCGTGACTTCGGTCCCCGCGGCGGAACCCGCGCCGGCGTCCGGGGCCGCCGCTTCCCTTGGCTGATTGCGCGGATCCTGGGAAGGCAGCAGGCGATCCTGTCCAGGAACGCGGAGCGTCTCCTCGCGCTCCTGGCCGCCGCCCAGCTTCCGCTCCTCTCGATCCGGCGCTCGCTCCGTCACGACGGGGACGGGCGGCGCCTTGCCCCCCTTGCCGCACCCGGACACCGCCGCAAGACCGGCCGCCGCCGCGAGGCCGGCCATGACGAGAACCACCGCGACCGGTCTACAGGTACTTCTCGAGATCACCGCGACTCTCCGCGTCTCTCAGGAGACTCTTGAGATCCTGCGCCCGCTCGCGCGGGCAGACGAGCGTGACATCGTTCAGGCGCACGACGACCAAGTCGCGCGCGCCGAGGAGCGCGAGGAGCCCGCCATCGGCCGAGTAGAGAACGCAATCGGCCGCATCGCGCGCGAGAACCGCTCCCTGGACGCGGTTTCCCGCGGAGTCGGCGCTTCGCTGCTCGCCCCACGATAGCCAGCTCCCGAGATCGCTCCAGCGGAAGCGGGCGCGCGTCACATACCGTTCCCCGTGCCTCTCGAGGACGGCGTGGTCGATCGACGTGGAGGGCGCGTCCTCGAAGAAACCCGCGAGCGCCCGCCTCGAGTCCGGACCTATCGACGGCCCCTCCCGCGCGAGCGACCGCCGAAGGCGCTCGACAGGATCCGCCGTCGAAGGGAGCGCGTCCTTGATCGCCTCGAGGATGGCGCCCGGCGCCCAGAGGAAGATCCCCGAGTTCCACAGCATGTCGGGCCGCGCCGCGTACGCGAGCGCCTGCCCGCGATCGGGCTTCTCGTGGAAGCGGACCACTTCGTGGACGCCGTCGTGGCCCGCGAGCGCCGGCCCCTCTTCGATGTAGCCGAATCCCGTCTCCGGGCGGCTCGGCGGGATCCCGAAGAGATGCAAGCCCCCGCGCTCGCGGGCGACTCTCGCGGCTCTCTCGACATCCTCGCGGAACGCCCGGGCATCGGGCATCCAGTGGTCGGAGGGAAGCACGAGCATCAGTCCCGCGGGATCGACCGCCTCGATCAGGAGCGCGGCCGCGCCGATCGCGGCGGCCGTGTTTCGGGTGACCGATTCCTCGACGCACCGTTCGGCCGCGAGGGTTGTCTGCTCCCGGATCTCTCGCATCAGGTAGGCGGGGGCGACGACCCAGCGCCTCTCCGGGGGAATCCATCCCTCCAGGCGATCGACGGTCAGCCGGAGCAGGCTCCTGTCGCCGAAGAGCGCGAGGAGCTGCTTGGGCCGCTCGCGCCGCGAGAGGGGCCAGAACCTCTCCCCCCTCCCTCCGGCCAGAATGACCGCGTGCAGATTCATGAGATCCGATTCTTCACTCCGACGATCCTTCCTGCAAGAACTAGATCAGGGCGACCCTCGCGCCGGCTCCCCGCGCCCCGGTCTTGTTCGCGTCCGCTGCGCCGGAATGTTGGGCCGGGACAGGACATCGCGGTAGACCGCTTCGGTCGCCTCCACGACGCGCGACCAGCTGAACCTGTCGCGCGCGTAGGTCTTGCATCCCCTGGCGACCCGCTCCACCTCGATCGGATCGTCCAGAAGGTACTGCAGCTTCGCCCGCAAGTCCTCCATGTCCTGCGTCCGGAAGGTGACCGCGCAATCCTCCACGACCTCGAGGTTCTCGGGAATGTCGCTCGCCAGGATGCACTTGCCGTGGCTCATCGCCTCCATCAGAGAGATCGACAGCCCCTCGAGGAAGGAGGGCTGGACCACGAGATAGGCGTTGCTCCAGAGCTCGTCGAGGACGTCGCCGTAGACGTACCCCAGCATCCGGATCCGCTCGTCACCGTCTCGAATCCGATCGAGCGTGTCGACGTACCCGTCGGAGAAGGAGCTTCCGCCGGCCATCACGAGCAAGGCGTCGCTGTTCACTTTCCGGAACGCCTCGAGGAGCATGTGACAGCCCTTCTCGGGAACCAGGCGTCCCACGAAGAGGACGTAGCGCCGCTGGTCGAGGCCGAAGCGCCGGATCTTGTTGGGAGGCCGCTGGACTCCCGGATTGACTCCGTTCGGGATCACTGCCGTGTCGATCCCGTAGTTCTCGAGGAAGTAGTCCTTGAGTTGCCTGGAGACCACGATCGTTCGATTCGGGAAGAGGATCGCGGGGCGCTCGCATTGCCTCAGGAACCAGGCGGCGAGCTTCCCCCACTTCCCGCGCTGCCAGTCGAGGCCATGGACCGTCACGACGGTGCGTGAGTGGCGCAGATGGGGCAGTCCCGCGAAGACGCTCGGACCCAGTGCATGGTAGTGGACGATGTCGTACTTCTGGAGCAGCGCATCGACCGTCGAGGCGAGGCAGTGGGTGATCGTGTCGAGGTGCTTCGTGTTCAGGCTCGGGAGCTTCCGGATCCGCATCCCCCGGTGGGTTCCACCCACCTTCGTGTAGTGGAAGCGCGAGTAGATCGTCACCTCGTGGCCGCGCTCGACCAGGCGCGCGCCGATCTCCTCGACGTGCCGCTCGATCCCCCCGTAGGTGGCGGGAATCCCCTTCTGGCCCACCATCGCGATCCTCATCGGCCGACCCTCTCATAGATCGCGCGGAGCCGCTCCAGGTGGGCCTCGGGGGCCAGATTCGCGCCGACCCAGGCGCGCGCGGCGCGCCCCATCTCGTGCGCGCGGGATGGAAGGGCCATCATCGCGGCGAGCCCCTCCGCGAGAGCCGCCGGGTCGCCGGCGGGCGCCGTCAGACCGGTCTCGCCGTCGCGCACGAGCTCCGGGATCCCGCCGATCCTCGTTCCCAGAACGGGGCGCCCGAGGGCGAAGGTCTCGAGGATCGCGTAGGGGTAGTTCTCGTACCACTCGCTCGGGACCGTGACGAAGAGGGACGCGGCGACGATCCGCTTCAGCTGCTCCGCCTGCTGGAACCCCTCGAAGGTCACATCATCGAGACCCAGCTCGACACGCCGGATCTCGAGCGATTCGCGCATCGGCCCCTCCCCGAGGATCCGGAGGGGGAGCCTGCCCCGCGGCAATCGGGCGTGCGCCTCGAGGAGGGTCCCGATCCCCTTCTCGCGCGAAAGCCTGCCGGCATAGACGTAGTAGCCCTCCGTGGCCGCGGCGGGAGCGTATCGATCGATGGGCAGGAAGTAGGGAAGGTGCTCGAGCCGCTCCCTCCGGATCCCGAAGGCCGCGAGCTTCTCCTCTATGAAGCGGCTCGGACAGAGGAAGAGGCGCACCTTCTCGTAGGTGCGCATCCACCGGTGGAGGTAGGCCTCGACCATCCCGACCGCGCTCGCCGCGCGGGACTCGAGAAGACAGCGATGCCTGTAGGCCTCGTGGAACCGCCCCCCCTTGCACCTCTCGCAGACCTGGCCGTCCACCAGGAGGAGATAGGCGGGGCAGACCAGCTTGTAGTCATGGATCGTCTGCACGATCGGCACGCCGTCCGAGTCGAGGGCCCGGATCACCGAAGGGGAAAGCTGGTGATAGACATTGTGGAGATGGGCCACATCGGGCCTCGATCGACGGACGACCTCGTGCGCGAGCCGGGACGCCTCCCGGTTGTAGATGCTCCTCAGCCCGTGACCGATCCGCTCCGCGAGCCCGAGCCTCGCCCGGTAGTCGACTTCCGAGACGAAGACATCCTCAGGCCCGGCCGGCCTGTTGGACGGATGGCGCATCGAGAGGTGGACGACACTGTCTCCCCCTGCGGACAGGAAGTCGCCGAGATCGAGGTAGTAGCGCTCCGCTCCCCCCTTCAGGTAGTGGAACTTGTTGACGAGAAGGACGGTCATGGCTCGTCCCTTTCGCCGCCCCGGTAAGCGATCTCCGTCTCCCGGGCCATCCGATCGGCGGTGAAGAGGGCCGCGTAGCGATCGCGGCCGGCGAGGCCCATCTCCCTGCGCAGTTCCGGATCGCGGAGCAGCGGCCGCAAGGCCCGCGCGAGATCCGGTGGATCCGACGGCGCGACGAGGGACCCCGTGAGGCCGTCGACGACCATCTCGGGGATGCCGAAGATCCTTGTCGCCACGACGGGGCGCGAGGCGGCCATCGCCTCGAGGACCACGAACGGCGTCGTCTCGACCAGGGATGGAACGACGAGGAGATCGAGGAGCCTCATGAGGCCGGCGGCGCCCGGGCGCGGTCCGAGGAAGCGGACGGCCGCTCCCAGCCCCAGCTCGCGCGCCCTCTCCTCGAGAGCCGGGCGCTCCTCCCCTTCCCCGATCACCCAGAGGCGGATCTCCCCATTGGCCATCCCATCCTCGCGCGCGAGGATGGCGAGGGCCTCCAGCAGGTCCCGCTGCCCCTTGCGCGGGATGAGCGACCCGACCACCCCGAGCGTGAGCGTGCCGCGCGGCGTGTCGGTCTCGCGGCGGATCTCCTGCTCGACCTCGGCCGGCACATCCGGCGGCTCCTCGACGCCGAGGGGGACCACACGCGTCTTCTCGAAGGGCATCATGTGCAGGCGGACCAGCGACTCCCGCGACGCCTGCGCGGGGACGAGGAAGAGATCGACCGCCTCGCTGAAGAGGAACTTGGCCGGGAAGCGCCGGTAGCGCCGCTTGATCATCGGAAGATGCTCGGTCGCGACGACGCGCCTGTAGCCGCTCATCCTGGCCGCGAAGGCGACGGAGCTCAAGCCCGCGTCATAGGTGCTGGGCAGGTTGATGTGGAGGACCTCTCCGCCGATCGCCTGCAGGTCGTCCCTCAGGCGGCCGAAGGCATCCCACCATCGGAAGCCGAGCCGCCTGTGCCTCCGGATCGCGACGCCGGCGCGGGCGAGCTCGCTCTCGAGGCGCCCGACGGCCGGGCGATCCGGAAGGATCGCCGAGAGGCGCACGCGATCCCGGTCGAGGTGGCGCGAGAGGAGCGACAGGTAGGCCTCGGCGCCTCCGTAGTAGGCCGCGTCGCTGTAGAGCGTCACCTCGATCTTCTTGGCGCTCATGGCCGCTTCTCCCCGGCGATCTCCCAGACGCGGGAGCCGGGAAAGTCCCATCGGCGACCGACATCGAATCTCTCGTGGAGGAAGGCCTCCCAGAGACCGCGCGGATCCATGAAGTCGTCCCGGTAGAAGACGACGAAGGTCCGGCGGGCGCCGCCGATCGCGGAGAGGGCGCGATCGGCCTCGTCCGGAGTCGCGTTCGGATCGACTCGGAAGGGAGGCGAGTAGCGCCGGATCGATGGATGATCGCGCAGCTCGGTCCAGTAATAGCGGGTGATCGGATCCCAGACCCCGACCATGAAGATCAGATCTCCCTCGCGGACGTTCTCCCGCAGGAGCGCCGCGGTCGCGCGCGCGTCCTCCTTCCAGTAGCGCTTGTCGGTCCGAAGCTGGGCGATGCTGATGCCGCTCACCAGGAGTATCGAGGCCAGGAAGGCCCCTCCCGCCCTCCGGATGCCGAGGGCGAAGAGGCCTTCGGCGATGAGGATGACGAAGGCGGGCAGGGCCGCGGACGCGTAGCGGGGATTGAACACCTTCACGTTCCGGGTCGCGGCCAGGAAGGCGAGGAGCAGCGGCATGAGAAGGGCCAGGAGCCAGAGCTTGCGCGCCGCGTCTCCCCGCGCCCACCGAATCAACCCCATCGCGAGCGGCGCCCCGAAGAGCAAGATCGTCGCCGCGACGGCGGGCGCGTGCCGGCGAACGGTCACGAAGGAAGCCTCCTCGCGCAGCTCGCGGATCGAGGGACCAAAACTGAAGCCGACCGCGTAGGAGTAGATCGCGTAGGGGATCCCTGCGAGCGGCGCGCTCGCGTCGCCGCGCACCCTCTCGGAGCTGGGCACGGCCTCCAGGCGGAGCAGGTGCGAGGGCGAGACCTTCTTCTGATAGAACTGCGCGGTCCACGGAAGTGTCGCGATCAGCGTGAACCCCCCCGCCAGGAAGAGGGTGGCGAGCGCGGGGCCCCGCCGGCGGAACCGGATCAGTCCCCAGAGGCCGGATGCGACCATCTGAAAGAAGAAGCCGAGGTTGCTCAAGAGCCCCCCCGTCCACACCGCTGCCAGGGGAAGGATCGAACTCCGCGGCCGCCCCGCCGCCTCCAACCGAAGGACGGCGCCCAGCGAGAGGACCACGAAGAAGATCATCAGGGCGTAGTTGCGGATCTCCTGCGCGTACCAGATGTGGAACGGATTGACCGCGAGGAGGAACGCGCCGAGCAGGGCCGTCCTCTCTCCGAAGGGCCGTCGCGCGACCGCGTAGAGAAGCGGGACCGTGGCCGCCGAGACGATCGCTTGCGGCAGGCGCGCGGCGAACTCCCCCCATCCGAACAGGCCGCAGAAGAGGTTCAGAAGCAGCGCGTGGAAGGGACCCTGCAGATTCACGATGAGCGCATCGGCCGTCAGCGGCCGCTCGAACCCGGCGAACTTGAGCGTGATGTGCTCATCGACCCAGATCGATTGCCTCCCGAGGCCCCACAGGCGCAGGAGCAGACCCAAGAGGGTGGCCGCGAGCACGGCGCCCCTCGTCGAGAACCCGATCGTGCGACCTTCCATCATCTCTTTCGTTCGCGTCTCCACGCCCGGCCCGGCTCGGGGGCGGGCTTGTCCAAGTCCGGACCTCCCGCGATCAGTAGGCGCCTTCGCCCTTCAATACCGCGGGGAGGGTTTGGAACAGGATCTTCAGGTCGAGGGAGAATCCGCGCCGATCGATATACTCCATGTCCAGACGCATCCACTCATCGAACCCAAGCCGGCTCCGTCCGCTGATCTGCCAGAGGCAGGTGATCCCGGGGCGCACCGAAAGGCGGCGCAGCTGCCAAGGCTCGTACTGCCTCACCTCATCGGGGATGGGCGGGCGCGGGCCGACGAGGCTCATGTCCCCTTTGATGACGTTGAGGATCTGGGGAAGCTCGTCCAGGCTGGTCCGCCGGAGGAACCGCCCGATCTTCGTGATGCGGGGATCCTTTGCGATCTTGAAGACAGGTCCCGTCACCTCGTTCAGGTGGCTCAGGCGATGCCTGTACTGCTCGGCCCCATGGATCATCGAGCGGAGCTTGTAGAAGGTGAATGGCCTGCCCGCGCGTCCCACCCGAACCGAGCGGTAGAGCACGGGACCGGGAGTATCCAGCTTGATCGCGGCGGCAAGGACGAGGAAGAGAGGAAGCAGGAGGAGTCCGGCGAAGCAGCCGATCGCGAGATCGAGCGCCCTCTTCCCCACGCGAAGATAGAGGGTGCGATCGGCCTCGATCGGGATCTCGGTCAGCGCAGGATCCGGACCGGGCGCGACATCGCCTGCGCGCTCTTGCGCCGGCTTCTGCGGCTCTGTGGTCTCGGCGGGTGGGGGGGCAGCAGCCTTCTCGTCAGCCCCGTTGGCCTCCGGACCCCGGACCGGATTGCTGGGCCGTCCAAACGACGACGTGCGAAGCACAGATGAACACTCCTTGCCGTGCGACGGGACCTCCACCGACGGACCGCACGCGACCACCTGGAGCAGGTCGCCATGATGTTGAATAGCAACAGGATGATGCAGTCTCGCAGGCCTCGGGCCTGGTCGATCCCGCTAGCAAGGTGTCTTGGCCGTACCTCCTCTCGTCAGGGGCCGATGTCTGTTTGGACAGCGCAATTATAGCGCTGTCCGGACGCGCCGGTCAAGCCGGCCATCCCGGGGCCCTCCTGTCCCCGGTACGCATCCAGACGCCTGCCCTGCCGCGAGGGGATGCGACCTTCGGAACCCGGACCCGTGATCGGTGTCGCCCGCCCTCAGTCTTCCGTGGGACGCCGCGCCCTCCATCGATAGAGGACGGCATCCTCGTTCCCATAGATCGGCTCGAAGAGATCGGGCCTTTCGGGAAGGCGATCCCAGAGCGAGAGGTCAAGTCCGCTCGAACGTCGCCTTGCAAGGAGCACGACATCCCTGTCCAACCCAGAGAGGAAGGCGGCGGCCTCGGGCGAGGGCCCGTTTCGCCGCGCGACCCCCCGGACCGCGCCTTCCCTCGCCTGCAGGGCCGGCTCGGGATACCCCCACTTTTTCGCCCATGCGCGCCCGCCCCAGAGGGTGCTTCTCCCCGCTCGCACAGGCAGATCCCGCGCCTCCCCCTCATCGATGAAGATCGCGTCGGCCGAGGTCTCCCTCCCCGCCCACGCGACAGCCTCGGACTCGAGCGCGGTCGGCCAGCGCCACCATTCCGCCCGGTCCCCGCGCTCCGACGCATAGGCCCAAAGGGAAAGCCCCGCTGTGGGAAGGGTCGCGCAGCAGAGAAGAGCCGCCAGCGCGGCTCTCCTCGCCCCGCGCAGGCGGAGCGCGAGGCCGCTCCAGGCGATCCCCGCCGGCGCGGCGAGCATGAAGAAGAGGAGATTGAAGAACTTGCTCTGGTTGTTGTCCGAGGGATCGATCGCGAGCGCCGGGATCGCGAGGAGCAGGGAGAGGACGAGGATCTCCCTCGCCGCCGCGATCCTCTCCCGCCCGCGCCAGAGCCAGACGACGGCGATGGGGACCAGCAGGGCGCCTCCCCAGACGAGCGTCATGATCGCTTGAGGCGAGAGTCCCGCCGCCGGCCCGCCTCGCTTCCCGGAGAGGATCGCGGCGAGATAGGGCGCGAGGGGAACGAGGGCCGATCCCGCGGCGATCGGGAGCCACAGCCGGGCCCTGCGGAAGACCGGAGACCGCCGGAGCAGGAATCGCATGAGTCCCGCGAGCCACCATCCGCCCGCGAGACCCAGGCAGCAGAACCCGACCACCGTGTGGGTGAAGAGGGCCGATGCGGTCGCCGCGGACAGGACGACGCCCCCCCGGAGCGTCGGCTTCTCGAGGAAGTCGAGCATCGAGACCAGGAAGAGGCCGAAGATCCCGAGCCCCAGGCCGAATGGGGTGAGGACCAGGAACTTCCCGCCGAAGAAGACCACCGAGAGATGCAGCAGCCCCGTCCCCATGACGCCGAGTGCCGAGGCGATCCCTCCGTGGACCAGCCGCTCGACCTCCGCAAGGCCCGTGACCTCTCCGGAGGCGGCGCGCGCCGCGATCCACGCCCAGGCGAAGGGCGCGTAGCCCAGGGCGCCCGCCAGAGCGCTCGCGCGGACCCCGGCGCTCCGCGCTCCGAGTCGCTGCGCGAGGAGACCCAGACCGAGCATGCAGGCGATCGCGCCCGCGAGGTTCATCACGACGAGCGGGAACCATACGGGGATTCGGGGGTCGAGCGCGATCCAGAGCCCGGCCCACGCGTGCGATCCCCAGAAGTAGAGAAGGCGGAGCCCGGCGAAGAAGGGATCCTCCGGGGGAACCCCCCTGTTCGCGATCTGGAGCGTGACCGCCGCGTGGAACGCTCCGTCCGAGCGCGAGAGAAGCGCCGGATTCGACAGGAGGAAGATCCCCATCGCCGCGGCCCAGATCAGGGCGCAGGCCCAGACGCTCCCCTCCGCCGCCTCGCGGGCCGGCGAGGCGGCCCTGCGAATGCCGGCGCTGATCGAAAGCAGCGCAAGGAGGACCAGGAGGACTCTCGCCGCCCGATCGCCGTCGAGGCCCGCGATCAGCAGAAGCGAGCCCGCGCCCCCCGCGAGGAAGACGGAGAGCCCGAGAGCGAGTAGGAACCGTCCCGCGCGACTCCATCCCGGCGCGAGCCGCCCCGCCGCCAGCGCTCCCGGAAGATAGGCGAGGGCGACCGCGAGACCCGCGCCGGCAAGCGCCGCCGGCATCGCGATAGGCAGCGCCAGCAGCAGGCAGAGCGCGGCCGCGAGAATGTAGGCCGCATCCGGACTTCGTCTGCCGCGCGGAGGAGGGACGACGGATCCGCTCTCGATCTCGGGGATCACGGCCCGCGGGAAGGAAGCGCCATCCCTTCGCCCTCGCGGTCTCGGGCCCGGGCCGGACCTTCCCCGTCCCTCTCGCCCGGCAAGGCCGCGGCGCTCCTCTCCTGCTCCTCCTTGATCCTCCTCGCCGCGACCGCGAGGGCGAAGAGCGCCCACATCAGGTAAGGATAGACATTGCCCCGCTGGTGCTCGTCTCGGATCTGCGCCATGGCGAACTGGATGACCTGCACGTGCGCCACCACCATGGCGCCGTGGGCGAAGGAGATCTTCTTCAGGTCGAGCTTCCCGCCCGGGTAGCTCTTCGCGATCGTCTTCCCGAGGATCCAGAGGAAGACCGCGAGCCCCAGCACGCCCGTCGTCCAGAGGTACATCAGGTAGGCGCTGTGGGGCCACTGCCTCCCGAAGTGTCCGAAGCCCCCGGCCAGGTCGTAGAACGGCCCGTGCCCGATCCAGACGTGCTGCGGGATCTCCTCCAGGACACGCCGCCAGACATGCACGCGCGTCTCCGGAACTCCGCGCTCGAGCTGCGTCGTGGCCAGCCGCCAGAAGAGGGTGATGATCCTCCCGTAGCGGGCCGTCACGATCTCGACGAGCACGCCGCCCGCGAGGAGGAGGGGAAGCGCGATGACCACCTTGCGGAGCGTGATCGCCCCCCGTCCGAGCCAGAGGAGATAGAGGATCGCGAAGATCCAGATCAGGAATCCCCCGCGGTTCGCGGTCAGGAAGATCTGGAAGACGCTCGCCGCCATCAACAGGAGGAAGAAGAGTTTCGCGATCCTGTTGCGCGAGCGGAGGTAGAGATAGACCTGGAGCGTGAAGAGGATCGCGCAGAAGTCGGCGAGCAGCGAGTGGGCGCGGAAGATCCCGCCGACCCGCCCTCCCTCCTCGAACCGCTTCCCCGCGGGGCCCGCGGCGATGAACCAGTCGGGGATCAGTTTGACCGCCGGCAGAAAGTACTCCATCACGCCCGTGATCGAGACCAGGAGGGACGTGAAGGCGAGGGCGAGGAAGGCGATCTTCAGCTGGCGTTCGGTCCTCAGGAGCTTGGAGACGAGGAAGTAGAGGCCGACCGCCCCCGCGAGGAACTCGACCTGCAGGATCCCGTTCGTCAGGCTCGACGAAGTGTCGACATTCAGGAACGAGATCAAGTGGACCCCGATGTAGGCCCAGGCCGCGTAGTCGAGGTAGGTCTTGGGGGGGGCGGGCTCCTTTCCCAGCCGCACCTTGATCGCCCAGGCGATCAGCATGAAGAGGACGAAGATGATGTTGGTGTTTCCGAGGAAGATGTAGGTCGGAAAGGGGAAGGCGACGAGGAAGAGGGCCACGACCCCATAGAGGGGGAGCTTGAAGAGGGCGAAGACGAAGATCAGCCCGATCAGCGCCTTCACCCAGCGAGCCGCGATCTGACCCGCGACGATCTGCGCGGCCAGAAGCCCCAGGACGGCCGCCAGGACGATGTAGATCCAGGGGCTCACGATCCAGTCGCGAATCGTCCGAGTCGGATAGGGGGGGGCCGAGGATCTATGGGCCATCGCCCTCGCCCCTCCGTCCGGCGGCTCCCGCCCCGTCCTGCTGCACGGCAAGCCTGCTCAGCTGCCCGAGGCTCAGCCCCTCGCGCAGGAGATAGAAGGCCCCGACGATGTTCGTGGGGAACCACTGCGTCGCGTGGTAGATGATCGAGAATGTGAGGCCCAGCTCCTTGGGCACGCCGAAGACGAGAAGCGCGGCCGTCCCCCCTCCCTGCAGGGTGCCGACGAAACCGGGAGCGCTCGGCACCATCGTGACGAGCGAGATGACGACGAGCGCCACGAGGGATCCCTGGGGCTGCGGGACCTCGATCGAGAGGGAGATGAAACAGAGCCAGATCACGACGACGATCGAGGCCCACATCGCGATCGAGAGAAGCCCCACGGCGAAGATGTAGGAGGTCTTGTTGAAGACTCCGAGCCCCTCGCGGAAGCCCACGCCGAGGCGCTCGACCCTTGCCCGGAGGCGGGCCGGAGTCAGGCGCAGCAGACGCTCGAGGAAGAACTTCGGATGCCGGTTCCAGATCATCAGGAGGATCAGCGTGATGAGGCCGATCATGAGGCCGATCAGCGCGACCGTCCCCAGTCCCCCGGGGAAGCGCGCGACCAGAACTCCCACCGCAAAGAGGGCGAGGAGGGTGAACAGGTCGAAGATCCTCTCGACGACGATGCTGGCCAGCGCCGCGCTGCGGCTGATCCCCGCCCGCGTCCCCACGACGTGCGCGCGGACGAGCTCGCCCAGCCGCGCAGGGAGGATGTTGTTCGCCAGAAAGCCGATCATCGTCGCGGAGTAGAGAGTCCCCTGCGGGATCGGCCCGACGGCGTGGAGGAGGAACCTCCACCGCAACGCGCGGATCCAGAAGGCCAGGAGCGTCAGCAGAGCGCATGGGATCATGTAGATGTACTGGGCATGCTTGAGGCTCTCGATCATTCGATCGAGCTTCGCCCCGCGCGCCGCCAGGTGGAGGAAGAGGGCGCTCAGGACGATCCCCAGGATCACGACCCAGCGGCGTTTCACGAGACCTCCATCCTCACGCCCAGCTCCGAGAGGAGAAGAGGCGCGATCTCGAGGATCGAGGTGGGGAACCGGTCCGGCGGCGGGTCGGCGAGAAGCGTCGTGTGGGAGTGGGGATCATCGGGATCGTATCCGTGCATCCCGAGCAGCGGGGAGGATCCCATGTGGCTCGGCAGGATCACGGCGCCCGGATCGCAGAGCCAGACCATTTCACCGTAAGAGCGATCCGGAAAATCGATCCCGTGCTCTCTCATCTCCTCATCGGAGAGGAAGCGCCCTCCTTCGCATGCGGAGAGGCGCTCCGCAAGAACCCTCCGCGCGGCGTCCGACTCGAACCAGAAGCGCGCCATCGTGCTGTCGAGGAAAGCCATCGTCCCGCGCCGCTCGCGAACGGGCGCCAGTTCCAGCAGGGACATCAGATCGACATGCCTTCGCACGGGGGCCATCCCATGGTCCCCGAAGACGCGCAGCCGGGTCCTGCGTCCCGCGACGCGCGCCGCGTCCACGATGGCCGTGATCTTCCCCTCGCAGGCCTCGAGCCATCTCCTCGCGGCGGCGGAAGCAGGACCGTGCGTGTGCATCGTCCCGTCCAGGCTGCCCGTGTAGAGAAAGAGGAAGTCCTCCTTCCCGGCCGCCGCGGCTTCCCGCATCTCATCGAAGGCCCGCTCTTCCGGGACCGTCCAGTCCCAGACTCTGTGCCGGATTTCCGCCTGGGCCAGATGATCGAAGAGGCTTCGGGCCCCATCGAACCCGCCCGGCAGGTAGTAGTTCCTCCGCGCGCAGAGATCGAACTCCGGGAGCATCCGCAGGGGAATCTCATAGAGAGAGAAGTAGCCGGTGACGCCGTCGCGACGGAGTCTGCGGGCGAGC
>Ga0194112_10006009_pt1 | contig 16201 bp, 18 predicted proteins | sample TA2MahC400mmetaG_FD_146191 | JGI IMG/M metagenome (GOLD analysis project Ga0194112, IMG submission 146191) | Freshwater microbial communities from Lake Tanganyika, Tanzania - TA2015016 Mahale Deep Cast 400m | ecosystem: Environmental > Aquatic > Freshwater > Lake | place: Tanzania: Lake... | reverse complement strand
CTATGGGCGGCGGTTCCACCACCACGACCTCCTGGGTCTACAGCGCTGCGAGCTACAAAAACTCACTGCGTCAATCCAACTTTGCCACCAACCTGGTTTTTGGCGGTGGCAAGAACAGCTTCGCTGGTGTCATCAACGAGCAGAGCAACCTCGCCTTCCAGACCATCGCTGCCTGATTGGCGCTTGTTGCTTTGCATTTTTTGGGGAAGGCCAGGCCTTCCCTTTCCTCTTCATTCCTTCCATCATGTTTGAACTCACTGAGCTTGATTGCCAGCAGATCTGTGGCGGCCGCCGCGGTGGTCTGATGGCCGCTCCAGGCCGCGGTCGTGGTCTTGGACACGGCGTTTTGGCTCCGATCACTACGGATACCAGTACTGCCATTTCGACCTCGCTGACCAGCGTCTTCAATGTCAATCCGCAGATCAACGTGGCGGTGAATCTGGCCCTCTTCAACAGCAGTGTCAGTAACACCCAGGGCAACGGTTCAGCCCTGGTTCTCGCCTAAGCGAGCGCACGGCGTCATGACCGCGACGATCTGGCCATCGGGGCTCTCTGATCTGCAGCGATGGCTGCGGCGCTGGCTGGCCTCTCGGGCGAACCCACTGCCTTGTGTGCATCAGCACGATGAGGAAGATTGTGGTGCGGCCTGCGTGGCCACCATTTGCCATGCCCATGGCAAACCGGTGTCACTGGCGCGGGTGCGTCTGGCGGTTGGCACGACCCAGCAGGGCACGACCCTATTGGGTCTCAGTCGTGCTGGAGAGTTACCGCGGCCAACCTGGTGGCGGTAGTTTCGATGTGCGCGTGGGCCGCAGTCTGGCCGATGGCTCCCGTTTCAAGGCCGCGGTCAGTGCGGGCTGGTACAGGGTTGCCAGCTATGGCGCCCTGGCCGAAGAACCGAGCAGCCCCTATGGCGTGCTCACGCTTGCCTGGCCGCTGCGCCCCGGCGACCCGGCCTTTCGCCAGACCCTGCAGCTCAATGTTGGCGGCGGTGGGGGCCGTTTTCAGCGCATCGATCAGGGTTGGTTGCCCAGCCAGGGGGCCTTTGCCTCGCTGGGCGTTGAGCTGGCGCCCAATCTGGGTCTCAGTGCTGGCTGGGTGGGGCGCGGGGTCAACGCCAGCCTGTCGCTGGTGCCGGCGCGGGGGGTGCCGTTGTTCGTCACCCTCAGCGGGGTCAACCTCGACAACAGCAGCAACGCCGGCCGGGCCGTGGTGCTGTCACTGACCTGGGGCGGCAGCTTCCGAACGGCGACCTTCTGAGGCGTTCGAGGCACTGCGCTCAAGCTCGCGGCTGTGCTGCAGTTCGGCTGGTGAATTGGGCAGCCGCTGCTGGGCTGCCGCCACCAGTCCCCTGAACAGGGGATGGGGTTTGCCGGGCCGCGAGAGAAATTCGGGGTGGTACTGGCAGGCGGTGAAGAAGGGGTGACTCTTGAGCTCGATCAGCTCGACCAGGCGGCCATCGGGTGAGGTGCCGCTGATCTCGTAGCCCGATTCAAGGAACAGGTTGCGGTAGGCGTTGTTGAACTCATAGCGATGGCGGTGGCGTTCATAGACCACCTCATCGCCATAGAGCCGCTGGCCCATGCTGCCCGGCGTCAGCCGGCAGGGGTAGACCCCCAGGCGCATGGTGCCGCCCAGGTCGATCACATCCTGCTGCTCCGGCAGCAGGTGAATCACCGGATGCGGCGTTTCAGGATCGAGTTCGGCGCTGGTGGCACCGCTCAGACCGGCGGTGTTGCGGGCCCATTCGATCACGGCGCATTGCATGCCGAGGCACAGGCCCAAAAACGGCACCCGCTGCTCACGCGCCCAGCGGATCGCGGCCACCTTGCCGTCGACGCCGCGGTTGCCAAAGCCGCCGGGTACGACCACCGCATCAACCCCTGAGAGCAGGGCGTCGGCCCCCTGGGTTTCGATCTGTTCTGCACAGATCCAGCGCAGATCGAGGCTGGCATCACAGTCGATGCAGGCATGGCGCAGGGCCTCGACAACCGACAGGTAGGCGTCGTTGAGCTGCACATATTTGCCCACCAGCGCCACCTTCACGGCCGGGCCCGGGTTGCGCAGCTTGGTGACCAGCTGAGCCCAGCTGGCCATGTCGCTGTCGTGGTCATCGAGCCGCAGCACATCGAGCACTTCGCGGCAGAGGCCCTCCTGCTCCATCGCCAGAGGCACCGCATAGATGCTGTCGGCATCGAGGGCCTGGATCACCCCGCGGGCCTGAACACCGCAGAAACCGCCGATTTTGGCCTTCATCTCGTCGGCGATCGGCCGGTCGCTGCGGCACACCAGCACGTCGGGCTGAATGCCGATCGAGCGCAGTTCCTTGACCGAGTGCTGGGTGGGTTTGGTCTTGAGTTCGCCTGACGTGCCGATGAACGGCAGCAGGGTGACATGCACGTAGGCCGTGTCATGCCGGCCGACATCGCCTCTGAACTCGCGGATCGCTTCGAGAAACGGCAGCGATTCGATGTCGCCGACGGTGCCGCCGATCTCGGTGATCACCACATCGGCCCCTGAGTTGGCCGCCACGCGGTGGATCCGTTCACGGATCTCGCCGGTGATGTGGGGAATCACCTGCACCGTGCCGCCGTTGTAGTCGCCGCGGCGTTCCTTGTTGATCACCGACTGGTAGATCGAACCGGTGGTCACGCTGTTGAGGCGTGACATGGCGGTGTCGGTGAAGCGCTCGTAGTGGCCCAGGTCCAGGTCGGTTTCGGCGCCGTCTTCGGTGACGAACACCTCACCATGCTGGTAGGGGCTCATCGTGCCGGGATCCACGTTGAGGTAGGGATCCAGCTTGAGAATCGAGACCTGGTAGCCGCGGCTCTTGAGCAGCCGCCCGAGGCTTGCGGCCACGATGCCCTTGCCGATGCTCGAGACCACCCCGCCCGTCACGAAGACGAATTTTGTGCGGCTCCCCGTCGCCAGGGCAGCAGGGCTGGCTGGGGAGGTCTGGCCCATGGAACTCCAGTCGATTCTTCAATCTACCGGCTGCCACCAGGGGCTTCATCACTCCAACAGGCTGCGCAGCATCCAGGCGGTTTTTTCGTGGATCTGCAGGCGCTGGGTGAGCAGATCGGCTGTGGGCTGATCGCCCGCCGCATCGGCCACCGCAAAGACGCTGCGAATCGTGCGGGCCACAGCTTCATGGCCTTCGACCAGCTCGCGCACCATGGCCATGGCGGCCGGCACACCCTGGCTTTCAGGAATCGACGAGAGGCCGTTGTAGGTGGCGGCGCCGAATGGGGCTATGTGGCCCAGGGCGCGGATGCGCTCGGCGATCTCGTCGAGGGCGGTCCACAGCTCGGTGTACTGCTCCATGAACATCAGATGGAGTGTGTTGAACATCGCTCCGGTGACGTTCCAGTGGAAGCCGTGGGTCTTGGCGTAGAGCACGGTGCTGTCAGCCAGCACGCGGCCCAGCCCGTCGGCGATCTGCTGGCGCTGTTCGGCTGCGATGCCGATGTCGATCGGAGGAGCCTGGGTCATCGCTCTAACTCATAGTGACTTCGTTTTAGCAGGGGTCAGTCGAGGCTGGCCAGGTAATCGCGCAATCTGCAGCGGTTCTGGGGTTGCCTGAGCTTGAGCAGGGCCCGCGATTCGATCTGGCGCACCCTCTCGCGCGAGAGGTGCAGCCGTTCGCCGATCTCGCTGAGGCTGCGGGGGGTGTCATTGTCCAGCCCGAAACGCTCGCGGATCACCTCGCCTTCGCGGGGGTTGAGCTGCGTGAGCAGGGTTTCGATCGCTTCCTGCAGCTGCAGGCGGCTGAGCTGCGCTTCGGGGGTCGGATGGCTGTCCACCAGCAGATCCCCCAGGGCTGTGTCCTGCTCGTTGCCCACCCGCGTCTCGAGCGAGAGGGGCGCCCGCAGTTGCTGCAGGGTGTTGCGCACGCTGGCTTCGCTCAGGCCCGCTGCGGCGGCGATCTCGCCCACGCTGGCCGAGCGCCCCAGGGCAAGGGCCAGCTGCTGCTGGGTGTGGCGAATGCGGTTGAGCTTTTCGCTGATGTGCACCGGCACACGAATCGTGCGGCCCTGGCACGCCAGGGCGCGGGTGATGCTCTGGCGAATCCACCAGTAGGCATAGGTGCTGAAGCGAAAGCCCCTGGTCGGGTCAAAGCGCTCCACCGCCTTTTCGAGCCCCACGCTGCCTTCTTGCACCAGGTCGAGCAGCTCAAGGCCGCGGCGCTGGTATTTCTTGGCCACGGCCACCACCAGGCGCAGATTCGCCTGGATCATGCGCTGCCGTGCCCGTTCGCCCTGATGCAGCTGCAGCTGGCGTTCGCGCTGAAGCTGCTGGTCGCCGTCAGCTGGCTGGCGGAGCAGCTGTTGGCGCTGTTGCACCTGGCGCGCCAGCAGCAACTCTTCCTCCTGGCTCAGCAGGGGGTGGCGGCCAATCTCCTTGAGATAGGCACGAACCAGATCAGAAGCGGCAGCTGGGCTGGCCATGCGTCAGCAGGCCCACGATCGGAGCAACCTTTCACTGTTGCGACGCAAATGAGATTTGTGCGTCTTTCAACCACTTGTCTTCAGGTTCAGTCCTGCTCGGGGTCCCAGGTGCTGGCCACATGCAGCTCCTCGAGCTGCTTGGCCGCTACGGCACCGGGAGCGCCGGTCATCAGGCAGCGGGCCTGCTGGGTCTTGGGGAAGGCGATCGTGTCTCTGATCGACTCTTCGCCGGCCAGCAGCATCACCATGCGATCGAGACCGAAGGCGATGCCGCCGTGGGGCGGGGCGCCCAGGTCGAGGGCATCCATGAGGAAGCCGAACTGCTGGTTGGCTTCCTCCAGCGGCAATCCCACGGTCTGCAGCACCTGGCGCTGCAGGTCGCTGTTGTGGATGCGCAGCGAGCCGCCGCCCAGCTCCAGGCCATTGAGCACCAGGTCGTAGGCCTGGGCCCGCGCGGTGGGCAACGTCTCGGCCCAGGCGGCTGGATCTGCCCCAAGGTCTTCGGTGTTGGGGGCGCAGAAGGGGTGGTGCAGCGCCTCGTAGCGGCTCTCGTCGCTGTTGAACTCGAACATCGGGAAATCGACCACCCACAGGAAGTTCCACTGGTCGTTGTCGCGGTCGGGCTTGACCAGGCCCAGTTCGCGGGCCAGGAACTGGCGCACCCGGTCCAGCGCCTTGTTGACCGTGGCGGTCTCGCCAGCGCCAAACAGCAGCAGGGTGCCGGGCTGCGCGCCGGTGCGCGCCAGCAGCTCGGCCTTGGTCTCTTCGCTCAGGTTGTCCTTGATGGCGCCGATGGTGTCGATCTCGCCGCCCTCGCGCACGCGGATGAAGGCCAGACCACCGGCGCCAGCGGCCTGGGCCTCGCTGAACACATCACCGCCGGGCTTGATGCGCACGTTGCTGAGCGCCTCGTTGCCGCCTGGCACCGGCAGCACCTTGACGCTGCCGCCGGCCGCCACGGCGCCGCTGAACACCTTGAAGCCCATGCCAGCCACCAGGTCGCTCACGTTGACCAGCTCCATGCCGTAGCGGGTGTCGGGCCGGTCGGTGCCGTAGCGCTCCATGGCCTCGTGCCAGCTCATGCGCGGGAACGGCCGCGGCAGCTCGACGCCCTTGACCTGCTTCCAGATCTGGGCAATCAGGCCCTCGTTGAGGGCCAGGATCTGCTCCTGATCCAAAAAGCTCATCTCCATGTCGAGCTGGGTGAACTCGGGCTGGCGGTCGGCGCGCAGGTCTTCATCCCTGAAGCAGCGCGCGATCTGGTAGTACCGCTCCAGGCCGCCCACCATCAGCAGCTGCTTGAACAGCTGGGGTGACTGGGGCAGGGCAAACCATTCGCCCCCGCACACCCGGCTGGGCACCAGGTAGTCGCGGGCGCCTTCGGGGGTCGAGCGGGTCAGCACCGGCGTCTCGACTTCGATGAAGCCCTCGGCCTCCAGATAACTGCGGATCGCGCGCACGGTCTGGTGCCGCAGGCGCAGGTTGGCCCCCATGCGCTCGCGGCGCAGGTCGAGGTAGCGGTAGCGCAGGCGCAGCTCCTCGCGGGTGTTTTCCTCGTCGTGCACCGACACCGCAAACGGCAGGTTGCCGCGCACGGCGTTGAGCACGGTGATGCCGCTGGCCAGCACCTCGATGGCGCCGGTGGCCAGCTTCTCGTTGAGCGAGGCGGCTGGCCGCGGCCGCACCACACCGCTCACCTGCAGCACGGTCTCATTGCGCAGGTGCTCGGCGGTGGCCACCACAGCAGCCATGGCGTTGGCCGTGATTCCTGCTGCGCCGGCCAGCTCGGGATCGACGGTGATCTGCACGACGCCGCTGCGGTCGCGCAGGTCGATGAAGATCACGCCGCCGTGGTCGCGGCGCCGGTCGACCCAGCCGCACAGCTGCACGCTCTGGCCGGCGGCGTTCTGGTTCAGTTCGCCGCACCCGTGGCTGCGCATGCTCAGATCCTGCGTCCAATCGGCGATTTTCCCACGCCGGCAGCAGTGGTCTCAGCGCCGGTAAAAGGGCCGCTTGACCACCACCGCTGGCTCAGCCTTGCTGCGAATCTCGACGGCCAGCTCGGTGCCTGGTTTGGCCAGCTCGGCAGGCACATAGGCCAGGGCGATGCCCTTGGCCAGCGTGGGCGACCAACCTCCGCTGCTCACCTCGCCCACCACAGCGCCGTTGTGCAGCACCGGGTAGCCATGGCGCGGGATCGCCCGGCCGGTCAGTTCCAGCCCCACCAGGCGCCGGCTGACGCCGCCTGCGCTCTGGCGCTCGAGGGCTTCACGGCCCACGAAGGGCTTGGGCATCTCCAGGTGCACCAACCAGCCCAGTCCCGCCTCGAGCGGGGTGGTGCGGCTGTCCATGTCGTTGCCATAGAGGTGCATGGCCGCCTCAAGCCGCAGGGTGTCGCGGGCGCCCAGGCCGCAGGGGGTCACGCCAGCGGCCAGCAGCTGCTGCCACAGGGCCAGGCCGGCCTGCCGATCGAGCAGCAGCTCAAAGCCGTCTTCGCCGGTGTAGCCGGTGCGGCCCACAAAGGCCCTGCCGATGCCCGGCAGCTCCAGATCGCGGTGCCCAAAGCGGGGCAGCCCCGCCAGCGACACGCCGCCGGCCAGGGCCTCGAGCTGCGCCTGCGCCTGCGGCCCCTGCAGGGCCAGCAGCACGCCATCGCCCTTGCGGTCGCTGATGCTGATGCCCTGGGGCTCGAGCTGCTGGCGCAGCCAGGCGGTGTCGGCATCGGCGCAGGCAGCGTTGATCACCAGCACCAGCTCATGGGCGCCGGCGGCGGCGTTCCAGCCGCGGTCGTAGACGATCAGGTCATCGCGAATGCCGCCTGCGTCATTAAGCAGCACCGTGTAGCAGGCCTCGCCCGGGCCGATGCGAAACAGATCGCTGGGCACCAGGGCCTGCAGGGCATCTTTGGCGCCGGGGCCCTGCAGGGTCACAACGCCCATATGGGAAATGTCGAACACGCCGCAGCCGTTGCGCACTGCCTGGTGCTCGGCCACCAGGCCGGCAAACTGCACGGCCATGTCCCAGCCGGCAAACGGCACCATGCGCCCCCCGGCGGCGAGGGCCGCAGCATGCAGGGGGGTCTTGTGCAGCGCTTCGACCACGGCGAGGCCTTGAACGGAGTGGCCGGATCCTATGGATCCATAGCTGCCAACGGTGTCACTTGTGCATACGATTGGAGGCCGCCCAGCCGCAACCATGGGCCAGCGACCCTGCTGCCGTAGCTGCCGCCATTGCGCCCCGCCCAGCGGGGCCGAATTTGGCTGGTGCCAGCTGCGCCAGTTGCCGATTCACCCGGAGCTGGCTTCAGACCTGTGGTGTCACCACTGGACCGCCAGACCGCCCCGGCTGCCTGTGATGTCGCCTGCCAGCACCAGCGCGGCGGCTGCCCCAGTAGCCACCAATCGTCAGCTGAAGCTGGACGCCGTTCTGCACAACGATTGAACGTCACCTGCGCCGCAGCAGATCAGACACAAAGGAACCGCAAATCTGAAGCAAAGCTGAAGTTTTTGGTGTCATGGCGCCCTCGTGTTCTTCGTAACCTGTTTTCGGGAAGCCTGTGGGAGTAAAACGAGGTCCTTCGTTCGTGGAGATGTCTGAGGTGGTTGCTGCACCCACATTCACCACCCCGATCGAATTGCTGGCAGCCCAGGTGGACTGTGAAGTGATCACCCTGCCCACTGGCGCCCATGTCTACGAGGTGGGCCAGCCGGCCAATGCCATCTACGGCCTGCGCCGCGGCATTGTTGAAGTGGTCAGCCCCAAAGGCGAACGGCTCTGTTACCGGGCCGGCGAGCTGTTCAGCTACGAAGACATCGTCTGGCGCGATGGGGTCTACAGCAACAAGGCTGTGGCTCGCACCCCGGTCGAGATCCTGCGGCTTGAGCGGTTGCGCTTTCTCAACCTGCTGCACAACCACCCGACCCTGGCGATCCTGCTGATCGGCCAGCAGCACGAACGCCTGCGCGAGCAGCGCACCAGCGGTACCTGCTGCTACTGACCGAGGAGCAGCAGCAACGATCGCGTCACCTTGGCGGCCAGCACGCTGCTGACGCCGGTTGGATCGAGCTGTGGCGCCAGCTCCACCACATCGGCGCCCACCAGCTGGTGGTGGCGCAGCTCGTCGACCAGGGCGCTGAAGTGGCTCCACAGGAACCCGCCGGGTTCGGGTGTGCCGGTGCCAGGCATCACGGCTGGGTCGAACCAGTCCAGATCCACCGTCAGATAGAGGGGTTTGCCCCTCAGCGGTGCCAGGACGGCCGCCATCTGCTCAATCGCCACCAGCCGGCCCGTGTACCGTAGTTCTGAAAATTCGTCGCGCGTGCCGCTGCGGATCGCGATCTGCAGCAGCTGCCCGCTGGGCAGCACCTCGAGGCAGCGGCGCATGGCGCAGGCATGGCTGTGCTGCGCCCCCAGCCATGTGTGGCGCAGGTCGGCGTGGGCATCGAGCTGCACCAGCACCAGCTCCGGGTGCCGGGCGGCCACCGCTGCCACCGCGCCGCTTGAGATCGAGTGCTCACCACCCAGCATCAGCGGCCTGAGGCCCAGCGCCAGCACCTGCTCGGTGGCGGCCTTGACGGCAGCCACGACTGGCTCGGGGGCACCAAAGGGGATGTCGACCGCGCCCAGGTCGGCAAAGGCCAGATCTTCAAGATCGAGATCCAGCTGGGGGCAATAGCTCTCCAGGCCGCTGCTCACCTCGCGGATCGCCGCCGGGCCAAAGCGGGTGCCAGGGCGAAACGAGGTGGTGCCGTCATATGGCACGCCAAACAGGCCGACGCGGCAGCCGGCGGGGTCGCGGCGGCTGGCCATGTAGATGGCGCCATCGGTGTCAAACAGATCGCTCATGGTCACGGCCGAGGTCAGGAAGCTTGGCTTGGCTCAGCTTCTCAGTGCGCTTCGTCGTAGGCCCCAGGGACGAGATGACTCCAGCGCTGGTGCCAGTGGGCCACAAACGTGTCGGCCTTGACCAGGCACTGATGCTGCAGCCCACCCCGGCTGGGTTGGTTGGCCAGCAGTACCGCCAGGTCTTCGGGTTGGACGAAGCGGGCCTCAAACCAGTTCGACAGGGCCGAGAGCAGCTTTGGAAAGGGAGCTCTGAGCAGGTAGCGCACCCAGCCGATCGAACGGTTGCGATCGATCGGAGTCAAGGTGGCGTAGAGGTAGACGCCATGGCCGAACGCCAACAGCGCCTGGTTGGGAAACAGCAGCTGGTGGGGCAGGCGAAAGGGTTTGCCGCCGCCCCCATCGGGTTCAAACCGAGGCGTACCGCGCCAGTGGTCACCCTCCAGGTGCAGGTCCTCATAGACCACTCGCGTGTTGCGTTTTGACGTCGCCGAGAGCCACACCAAAGGATGGGTGAAGGGGGTGTGGTGCAGGTCGAGTAGTTGTTCGGCGGCGCGCTCGATCGGCATGGCCCACTCCAGTTCTTTGTCGGCTCCTGGGATCGGCGGCAGTCCTGCCAGCGCAGGCAGATAGGGCACCTCGGCTGGCATCGAGGCTGCGCTGCCGCTCCAGAACCAGACAAAACCCTGGGCTTCGCGGCACGGATAGCGCCCAATCGTCATCCCAGGGGGGATGCGGGCTTCGCTGCCTTCGCAAGGCATCAGGCGGCACTGGCCTGTGCCATCGAAGGCAAAGCCATGGAACCGGCAGATCAGATGCTCCCCTTTGACCTCGCCTTGACCCAGATCGGCGCGGCGGTGCGGGCAGAAGCGTTGATGCAGCTGGGCCTCACCGTGACTGTTGCGCCAGGCCACCAGCTGCAGGCCAAGCCGCTCCAGGCCGATCGGTCGGCGTTTGAGTTGATCGGAGCGCAGCAGCGGCCACCAGGTGTCCACCGGGACCAGGGGACTGGTGGATTCAGCAGTGGTTGTCATGGCCCGCGTGCAAGCACCTCGCTCCCAACCCTGGCTCCATCGGGCTGTTCTGGCCAGAAGCAGCTCCCTGCTCTGGCCAGATGGTGCTGATGGGCTGAGCTCAGCTGGTTCGGGCCAGCTCGAGCTCCCGCTCGATCGCCGCCGGCACCGCATCAAAGGCGCCGCGCTGCCAGCGGGGGCTCCAGATCTCGCAGCCAGCGGCCACCGCCGCCGCCCGCGCCGGATCAGGGTCGCGGTACCGCGGACCATCGGTGGCGGCAAAGGTCCAGCTCCACCAGCCGCTGGGGTACATCGGTACCCAGCCATACAGGGGGTCAGCGTGGCCGAAGACCTCTCGTAAGAGCTTCACCGTTTCAAGGTGCACATTGCGGAAGGCCTCGGGCGATTCGCTCTGGGTGGCGAACACGCCTCCGGGCCGCAGGATGCGGCGGCAATGTTCAAAGAAGGCGCGGTTGAACAGGCCTTCGGCAGGGCCAGCGGGGTCGGAGCCATCAACGATCACCACGTCGTAGCTGGCGTCGGCAGCGTTCGCCGCCCAGGCGATGCCGTCGCCCACGCTCAGGTGGAAGCGCGGATCGCTCCAGCAGCCCCCGCCGATGGAGGGCAGGTGCTGCTGGCTCCACTCCACCACCAGTCCGTCGATCTCGACCATGTCGAGGTGTTGCACCCCGCCGTGCCGCAGGCACTCGCGCGCGGTGCCGCCGTCACCGCCGCCGATCACCAGCACCCGCTCGATGCGCTCGGCGCTGCACAGGGCCGGATGCACGATTACCTCGTGGTAATGCCGCTCCTGCCGCTCAGCCGTCATCCAGCAGCCGTCGAGCAGCAGGCCTTTGCCGTAGCGCTCGCTGTCGATGATCGTGACGCGCTGAAACGCCGACTGCTGCTCAGCGATCACCCGGCCGGCCAGGCCGTAGCGCACACCATCAAAGATCTCGTCGATCCAGCCGGGGGTGGGGGCTGGGTGGTTGCTGCTCTCGGCCATGGGCGCAGGGGTTCCTGATTCCAGACTTGCGCATCAGCGGCGTTGGGCCGTGACAGGCTCGGCACATGGCCCCCGAGCGCCCCCCTGCCGATCTGCAGCTGACGCCGGCGCTGCGGTTGCCGGCGTCGGAGCTGCAGTGGCGCTTTTCGCGCTCCAGTGGTGCCGGAGGCCAGCACGTCAACACCACCGATTCACGGGTGGAGCTGGTGTTTGATCTGGCGGCCACCCAGTCCCTACCGCCGCACTTGAAAGCCCGCGCCCTGCGTCGCCTGGAGACCAGGTTGGTGGCCGGCACCGTGGTGATTGCGGTGCAGGAGCAGCGCTCCCAATGGCAGAACCGCGCCACGGCCCAACGGCGCCTGGTGGCCCTGTTGCTGGAGGCGATCCAGCCGCCGCCACCGCCCCGCCGGCCCACCAAGCCCACCCGCGGATCCAGGCAACGGCGCTTGGCGGCCAAGCGCCTGCGCTCGGTCGTCAAAGGTCAACGCCGCGGTGTGCAGCCCGACGATTGATCAGCACACTGGGTGTTGTGCCACAGGCAGCCTATGGCTTGGCAGCGCCGGCAGCTGTTGCAGGGGGGCCTGGCCTCGGTTGCCACCCTGTTCACCGCAGGAACCGTCGCGCCGCGCTCCGCTGCTGCGGCGACGACCCCGGCTGATCGCGCCCTGCGTCAGGCCCTGAGTGCCTGCCGGCCCAGCGGCGATCCACTGCAGGCGCTGCTGGCGGGCAACCAGCGCTTCGCTGCCGCCTGGCAGCTCAGCAGCGGTACGGCCCTGGCCGCGGCCGACCGCAGCGCCCGCATGGCAGCTCTGTGGGCAGACACTTGCCAGCTCGATCCAGCAGCCCTGGCACGGGGCCAGCGCCCCTGGGCGGCGGTGCTGGCCTGCGCCGATGCGCGGGTGTCGCCCGAATGGATCTTTGATGTGGGCCCCGGGGAGCTGTTTGACGTGCGCAGCGCCGGCAACACCGCCTTTGCTGAAGGCATCGCCTCGCTCGAGTACGCCGTATGCCAGTTGCAGGTGCCGCTGATCGTGGTGATGGGGCACCAGAGCTGCGGCGCCGTGACAGCAGCCTTGGACACCAAACCGCTCACGCCCCTGCTTGAGGAGCTGGTGACGCCGATCCGGGCGTCGCTGCAAAGCGGCGACGACCTCAGCCTGGCGATCCGGCACAACGCCAGCTACGCCGCCGGTCAGCTCACAGGGCGCAGCGCGGTGCTGCGTGAGGCGGTGGCCGCTGGCAAGCTGACGATTCAGCCTCTCTATTTCGATCTGGAGAGCGGTCTCACAAGCGTGATCTGAGGCTTCAGCCCTGCTCGCCCTCGGCGCGGATCTGGGCTTTGGCCTCGCGCCAGAGGCTCTCCAGCTCGCTGATGCTGCGTCCGCCGATGTCACCCCCCAGGGCTGCCTCGACGCGGGAGAAGCGATCGAGGAAACGGCGGTTGGTGCCGGCCAGGCCCGCTTCCGGGTCGATGCCGCACCAGCGCGCCACGTTCACCAGGGTGAACAGCAGATCGCCCAGTTCCTCCTGGGCGTGGGCTTTGTTGCCACTGGCGACGGCCTCCTTGAGCTCATCGAGCTCCTCGTGCACTTTGGCCCACACCCCCGCCATGTCGTCCCATTCGAAGCCCGCGGCGGCGGCTTTTTTGGAGATGGTCATGGCGCCGGCCAGGGCGGGCTGGCCGCGCACCTTGCTGGTGAGCTTGTCGCTCAGGGGGCTGGCTGAGCCTGCGGTGGACCCTGCCTCGGCGGCCTTGATCGCTTCCCAGCTGCGCTTCACCGCATCGGGGTCGCCGTCTGTACCCCGATTGGCGAGCTCTGCGGCGGCGTCACCAAACACGTGCGGGTGCCTGCGGATCAGCTTGTCGCGGATGCCACTCGCGACATCGGCCAGATCAAAGCGACCCTCTTCGGCAGCGATCTGCGCATGCAGGACCACCTGCAGCAGCAGATCCCCCAGCTCTTCGGCCAGGTGGGCGTCGTCGCCATGGCGGATCGCATCGGCGACCTCGTGCGCTTCTTCGAGCACGTAGGGCACCAGAGACGCGTGCGTCTGCTGCAGATCCCAGGGACAACCGCCTTGGGGATCGCGCAGCTGGGCCACCACGGCGACCAGGGCATCGATGGCCTCCTGATGGGGAGATGCAGCGGTCATGACGCACGCTTGTGACGCCCCATTCTTGTGGCCTCTCTTGATCGGCGTCTGGGTTTGGGCTTGCGCCTCCACTGGCGCAACAGTCTGGGCAGCCGCGGCACCGGATCGCCGTCCTGGATCAGGTGCAACCAGGTGCTGGCTTCCACCCCGGCGATTGCAGCCATCAGCAAGGGGCGTTGCTGCTGCCAGAGCCAGTGCGCCGTCTCAACCAGTTGAGCCGGTGTTGGTGCCCCCAGGGGCCCGGCCAGCAGGCACAGGCCCACGGCCAGCCCCGCCACATACAGCAGCCGCCCGGCGCTGCCGATCAGCGGTGTGTGCGAGAGCAGCGAGCGGTGCGACAGCAGCCGGCGGTAGGGCCACCACAGCAGCTTCAGCGGCCCCCAACGGCGGGTGGCGTTGGAGCGGGTGTCGAGATCGGGCGAGAGCAGCAAACCCCCCAGAAGGAAACTGCCACTGGCTACGGCTGCCCCGCTCAGCCCCAGCCACGGCCACCACAAGGCGCCGAAGGGCAGGGCTAGAGCCCAGGTGGCCCGGTCATGGCTGCGGCCGCTGGCCACGGTGGCTGGGGTCTCGCTTGGCCCGAGTGTGCCGCGCCCGCAGGCAAAATGGTTGAACCGCCCGGTTAGCTCAGCGGTAGAGCGCCTGCCTTACAAGCAGGATGTCGCTGGTTCGAACCCGGCACCGGGCATGGTCAGAGCACGTGCTGCAGCTGTATCAGTTGTAGTGGCTCCAGAGGCGCAGAACCTTGACGATCTGCTCCTTGTCCAGAACCTGGTACACGAGCCGGTGCTGGATGTTGATGCGCCGTGAGCAGGCCCCACGCAGCTCGCCCACCAGAGCCTCATAGGGAGGTGGCTGTTGGTAGGGGTCAACAGCCAGGAGTTCAAGCAATGCCTCGGCTTTTTGTTTGAGGGCAGGCGAAGCGGAGGCGAGCTTGCGTGCATCCTTCTGGGCCTGCTTGGTGAACAGAACCGTACAGCTCACCACCCCGGCTCGCTGCTGAGCTCAGCGGTATCGGTCGCCATGCCTTCAAGGATCGACTCGCGCATGCCAGGGATCGAGGCGAGGTGCAAGGTCTCCTGGATGGCGCGCCAGTCGTCTTCGGCAACAAGCACGGCATTGCCGCGTTTGCCGGTGATCTGAACCGGCTCGTGGGACTCACCCACTTCATCGATCAAGGCGTAAAGCCGCTTGCGGGCTTCTGTGGCTGAGACGGTGGCCATGGTGATCTCCTGCCCGTACGTTAAAGCGTACTGACAAGGTGTCTAAATCACATGCTGCAGCTGCTTGGCCAGAGCTGTGGCGCTGCTGAGGGCACCCTCGATGCGTCCAAAGCCGCCAGTTGCGACAAAGTCGCCGCAGAAGCCGATGCGGCTCTCTGGGCAGAGCTGCAGGTGCTGCGCCAGCCCCGGTGGCTGAGCAAAGGCGGCACCCCAGCGCATCAGCTGGTGCTCTGCCCCCGCGGTGGGCAGGCCAAGGGCGTTGTGCAGGGCTTGCTCCAGTGCTGCAATCGCCGCCGCTTCTTCGGCAGCTGATGGCGCTGCACCAAGCAGCTGGGCGGCCGAGGAGCGCGATCCGTAAACGTTGAGGTGCTCCTCGGCAAAGGCGGCGCTGGATTCGGCCACCACAGCCCAGCGGCCACCAGCGTTCTGCTGCAGCGACACCCGCCGCAGCCCCCAGCGCTGCTGCGCCTCTGGGCTGAATTGCAGCAGCCGCCAGGGTTGCTCACGCCACGCACCGGCCAGCTCTGGCGGCAGGCTCAGCAGCAGGTTGCTGCTGGCGGATGCCTTGATCTGGCCTAGGGCCGCTGCGGCCTGATCCAGCTGGGGATCCTTCAGGCTTGCCGCCGCCTGTTGCAGCGGCACCCCATCCCAGCCAAACACCTGCCGGCAGCGGGGATGGGCCAGCAGCGTGCCGCTGAGCACCAGCCAGCTGCTCTGCGCCAACACCGAAGCCTGGCCATCCAGCAGGGTCCACCCTGCCGCGTTGGGTTGCAGGACGCGCACCACAACGCCGTACTGCAGTGTGGTGGTGCCGGGGTGCTGGGCGGCCAGCTCCAGCAGTCCCTTGGCCAGCTGATCCATGCCGCCCTGGCCCTGCCAGAGGGCGCCGTCGCTGAAGCCGTCGTCAAGCGGTGGCCCGATCTGGCCGGCTTCGTTAAGGCTTTGGATGGCGCCTGCAAAGGGGCTGACCCAGCCCCCCTGGCTGAGGGCCTCCACCAGGGCTGTCGCAGGCCCAGCGCTGCGCAGGTTGAACAGCGGCGCTCCATGGTTGATCGCCAGGCCGGGATCGTGACGGGAGCGGCGCGTGGCTGCCCGCCCGCCTGGGCCGCGGCCACTTTCAACGATCACGACCCTGCCGCCCCAGCCCTGCTGCCGCAGTGCCGCAACCAGCGTGCAGCCGGCAATGCCGGCCCCCACGATCGCCAGGTCGGCGCGGGCTGCTCCTGCTTCAGGCAAGGTCTGCTGCTGCGGCACCAGACCATGATCTGCTTTGAGCAGGCCTCAGCTGCCACTCTGGCTGATCGCCTGCAGGTTGGCCGGCAGAAACACGGCCCAAGACAGCCAGGAGCTGCATTGGCGGGACCCCTGGCAACCGCTCTGGGGCCACACGTTCTGGCTGCCATCGAGGGGCGCTTGGCTGCTGATGTCAGCCAGCCTGAAATTGACCGGCAGCGCACCCAGGATGCCGGCACCGGAGATTTCGCCATCCGCCGCATCGGCGATGATCGCCGCGCG
>Ga0194112_10006007_pt1 | contig 16206 bp, 14 predicted proteins | sample TA2MahC400mmetaG_FD_146191 | JGI IMG/M metagenome (GOLD analysis project Ga0194112, IMG submission 146191) | Freshwater microbial communities from Lake Tanganyika, Tanzania - TA2015016 Mahale Deep Cast 400m | ecosystem: Environmental > Aquatic > Freshwater > Lake | place: Tanzania: Lake... | reverse complement strand
CCTGCGCCTCATGTCAAATTTCGACATGCAAAGCCGCCGCCGGGGGGGGGGTGCGGGGGGCTGGCCCCCCGCCGTCGCGGGACGCAATCAGACCGCGCTCTTCAGGCTTTCCTCAAGATAGATTTCGCGAAGACGCGTCGCAACGGAGCCCACCTTGCCGCCGCCAATCGGCGCTCCATCGATCTCGACCACGGGCATGACGAAGGCCGAGGCCGAGGTGACAAAGGCCTCATCGGCCTCCTGCGCTTCGGCAATGGTGAAGGCCCGCTCCTCGACCTGCATCTGCGCTTCGCGCGCAAATCGCAGCACCGCCGCCCGGGTGATCCCGTGCAGGATGTCGTTGCTCAACTCGCGAGTGATGATCGTGCCGTCCTTGACGATATAGGCGTTGTTCGACGTGCCTTCGGTGACCCGTCCCTCCTCGACCATCCACGCATCGTCGGCCCCGCGCGCCTTGGCCTCCATCTTGGCCATCGACGGATAGAGCAACTGGACCGTCTTGATGTCGCGCCGGCCCCAGCGCAGGTCGTCGACGCTGACCACCTTCCATCCGGTCCTGGCGGCAGGGGCGTCGGCCAGACCCGGCTTGGACTGCGTGAACATCACCACTGTGGGCTGGGTTTCCACTGGCGGATAGGCAAAGTCGCGATCACCGGGATTGCCGCGCGTCACCTGCAGATAAACCAGGCCGTCCCCGATGCCGTTCTGCGCGACCAATTCGCGATGCGCAGCCAGGTAATCCTCGTCCGACAGCGGGTTGGCGATCGCCAGTTCGGACAGCGACCGCTTCAGCCGCACCATATGGCCGTCAAAATCGATCAGCCTGCCGCCCAGCACGCTGACGACCTCGTAAACGCCGTCCGCCATCAGGAAGCCCCGGTCAAAGACCGACACCCGGGCCTGATCCTCGGGGACATAGTCGCCATTCACATAAACCGTCCGCGTCATCACTGCCTCCTGCTGTCGCGCATGGACATGGTCCTGCGCCCAAACGGCGGGCAGCGTCAAGAACCCACGCCCAATGCCGCAGTGCGGAAATAGGACTTGCCGCCACCAGCGCGCAACATTATTACCACATCAAGGCCATTTCTTTAGGAAGAGGACCCACCGCATGAGCTTTCGCCTGCAGCCCCTGCCCCCGGCTCGTCTGAACCGCTGCCAGCTGTTCGGCCCCGGCTCGCGCGAGACGCTGTTCGAGAAGATGGCCCGATCGGCTGCCGACGTGATCAACCTCGACCTCGAGGATTCGGTCGCCCCCGACGACAAGGCGCAGGCACGGCGCAACATCATCCAGGCGATCGGTGACATCGACTGGGGAACCAAGACCCTGTCGGTGCGCATCAATGGCCTTGATACGCCCTTCTGGTACCGCGACGTGGTCGATCTGCTGGAACAGGCCGACGAGCGCCTGGACCAGATCATGATCCCCAAGGCGGGCTGCGCCGCCGACATCTATGCCGTGGATGCCCTGGTCACTGCCATCGAGCGTGCCAAGGGACGCACCAAGCGCCTGAACTTCGAGGTCATCATCGAAAGCGCCGCTGGCATCTGCCACGTCGAGGAGATCGCGGCCTCGTCGCCCCGCATGCAGGCGATCAGTCTGGGGGCTGCGGATTTCGCGGCCTCGATGGGAATGGCGACGACCGGCATCGGCGGCACGCAGGAAAACTATTACATGATCCGTGACGGGCAGAAATACTGGCCGGATCCCTGGCACTGGGCCCAGGCGGCCATCGTGGCGGCCTGCCGGACGCACGGGCTGCTGCCGGTTGATGGGCCTTTCGGCGATTTCAGCGACAAGGATGGCTTCGTGGCGCAGGCGCGACGGTCCGCGACCTTGGGCATGGTGGGAAAATGGGCGATTCACCCCAGCCAGATCGCCTTGGCAAACGAGGTCTTTTCGCCGGACGAAGCCGCCGTGACCGAGGCGCGCGAGATTTTGGCCGCCATGGAAAAGGCCAAGGCCGAGGGCGCGGGCGCGACCGTCTACAAGGGCCGTCTGGTCGACATCGCCTCGATCAAGCAAGCCGAGGTGATCGTGCGGCAGTTCGAACTGATCGCCGGCTAAGGAACACCCCGCAGGCCGCACCAGTGGAGGGGGGCGGCCTGCACTCCGGGGGAGGAGAGGCCCCGCGATCCGTCGCGGGGCCTTGTCGGCTCAGGCACGCCGCAGCTTGCGGAAGGCGGCCGAGGCGCCCCAGCCCGCGAACACCGCGACCGCCAGCGACATCAGCCCGTAAAGAAGCGGCTGGTCAAAGGCCAGGTTGTAGAGCCAGCGTTCCAGCCCGACCTTGCGGACCTCGATGGCCGCGCTGTAGGCGTCGATGACCTGCCCTTCGCGCAGCAGAAAGATGCGGGCGCGGTAATCGCCCTCCAGCAGGTTCGCGGGCAGGCGGATGTCGGTGCGGAACAGCGTATCATCCACCAGCGTGACTGCCCCCTCTTCCAGAAGGTAATGCCCGTTCTGCTGGCGGATGCGCAGCAGGGCCTCGGTGAAGGGCACGCTGTTCTCGACCTCGATGGCCCCTTCAAAGGCGCGCAGGACGCGCGGCAGAGAGATGCGGTACCGGTTGTCCCAGTCCGGCAGCAGGATCTGGTCCAGCGGCCCGGTGGTGGCGACGGCGTAATAGCTGGGGGCGGCACCGACCTCCACGCGGTCGGTGTTCACCCAGATGCCGGCGCGGCGGGTCTTTTTCCAGATGGTCAGGGGCTGGGATGGCGCCTCGATGGTGACGATCACGTCCAGTTCGCCCTCGGGGACCGGCGCCTCGCGGCGCACGGCGCCATAGATCAGGATGTCCGAGCCGTCAAAGCTGGTGGTGATCGCGACGGAACTGTCCGACAGCCCGGCCACCACCTGCTCGGCCTGCGGGTCCGCTGTGGGGGAGACCACGCTGCGGGGCTGGCCGGGATCGGGAAACAGGGGCCAGTTCTCGGGCCGGTCGACCGGTGGTATCAGGCCCGCGTCGGGCTGTGCGGGCATGGTCGATCCCGTCCCCTGCGCCAGTGCCAGGTCAGGCAGCGCCAGCGCCAGGATCAGGGCCAGCGTGCGCATCACCGGCTCCTCGTGGTGATCGAATAAAGCTCGTCCGGGGTCAGGAACAGATCAAGCGCCAGCTTGCCGCAGACGGCCAGCACCAGCAGCGCCAGCAGGATGCGCAGCTGCTCGGCCCGCAGCCGCGCGCCAAGGGTGGTCCCGATCTGCGCCCCGACCACCCCTCCCAGGATCAGCAGCAGCGCCAGCATGACATCCACGGTGTTGTAGCTGACCGCATGCATCAGCGTGGTGAAGGCCGTCACGAAGGTGATCTGGAACAGCGAGGTCCCGACCACGACCTTTGTGGGCATCCCCAAGAGATAGATCATCGCCGGCACCATGATGAAGCCGCCGCCCACCCCCATGATCGCGGCCAGCACCCCCACCGCCACGCCCACCAGCAGCGGGGGGATCACGCTGATATACAGGCCCGAGGCACGGAACTTGACCTTCAGGGGCAGGCGGTGGACCCAGTTGTGCTGATGCAGGCGCCTGCGCGCGGAGGGCAGCCGGGCGCGGCGCAGCGCACGCAGGCTTTCCTGCAGCATCATCGCGCCGATCAGGCCCAGAAAGACGACATAGCACAGCTGGACGACCAACTCGACCTTGCCGATGCGCTGCAGCAGGTTGAAGACCAGCACCCCAAGGCCCGATCCGGCAAGCCCGCCCGCCAGCAGCACGCCCCCCATCCGGAAATCCACGGTCCGGCGCTTCATATGCGCCAGCACCCCCGACACGGACGAGGCCACCACCTGGTTCGCCCCTGTCGCCACCGCGATGGCCGGGGGAATGCCGATAAAGAACAGAAGCGGCGTGATCAGAAAGCCGCCGCCGACGCCGAAAAGTCCGCTCATGACGCCGACCAGACCGCCCAGCCCCATCAACGTGAAGGCGTTGACCGAAACCTCGGCGATGGGAAGATAGATCTGCATCACGTCGCCGCTTGTTGAATGGTTTCAGGATGCAACGGGGCGTATCCAAGGTCAAACTGCTTTGCCACACAGTTACGACAGCGACACATGAACGGGTTGAAGCGAAACCGGGGCACCGCTAAGCACATTGGATCACACCCGCGTGCGCCGCCAGAATCTTGCACGGCCGCACAAGGGGGCAGCCTTGGACAGGGGTCAGGATGCGCATTCTCATCACCAATGACGACGGCATCAACGCACCGGGGCTGGAGGTTCTGCACGAAATCGCCACCGAACTGGCGGGACCCGAGGGCGAGGTCTGGACCGTCGCCCCTGCGTTCGAGCAGTCGGGAGTTGGTCATTGCATCAGCTATTCGCACCCGACGATGGTCGCCCGGCTGGACAACCGCCGCTATGCCGCCGAGGGCAGCCCCGCCGACTGCGTCCTGGCGGCGGTGGGCGACCTGATGGCCGATGCCCTGCCCGACCTGGTGCTGTCGGGCGTGAACCGCGGCAACAACGCGGGCGAGAACGCCATGTATTCCGGCACGATCGGCGGCGCGATGGAGGCCGCCCTTCAGGGGCTGCCCGCGATCGCCTTGTCGCAATATCTTGGTCCCCAGACTGCCGGCCTGGCCGATCCTTTCGAGGCTGCGCGTCATCACGGCGCCACCGTCATCCGGCGGCTGCTGGACCACGGCGACTGGACCTCGGACGAGGATTTCCGGCTGTTCTACAACGTGAACTTTCCGCCCCTGCCCGCCGCCCGGGTGCAGGGCCTGCGGGTGGCGCCGCAAGGGCAGCGGCAGGGGTCGCGGTTTGGCGTGGTGCCCTATACCGCTCCGAACGGCCGGCGCTTCATGTGGATCGCGGGCGGATCGCAGCAGGCCCCGGCACGCCCGGGCAGCGACGTGGCCGTGGCGATGGAAGGTTACGTCGCCATCACGCCGATGCGCGCCGACCTGACCTGCCACGCCTCGCTGCGCGGCCTGACCGAAGCCCTGCAGGACACCGACCTTCCCCTTCCCGAACAGGCCGCCGAATGAGTGACCCGGAGGACGACAGCCCCGCCGAGCGCAAGATGCGCTTTCTGTTCCAGCTGCGGTCGCGCGGCGTCACGGATCCGCGCGTCCTGGAGGCGATGGAGCGGATCGACAGGGGCCTCTTTGTGCGCGGCCAGTTCGCGGACCGCGCCTACGAGGACACGCCCCTGCCCATTCCCTGCGGGCAGACGATCAGCCAGCCCTCGGTCGTGGGACTGATGACGCAGGCACTGGAGGTGGGGCCGCGTGACACCGTGCTGGAGGTGGGCACCGGCTCGGGCTATCAGGCCTCGGTCCTGTCGGGGCTCTGCCGGCGCGTTTACACCGTCGACCGCCACCGCCGCCTGGTGCAGGAGGCCGAGGTCATCTTCCAGGAACTGGGGCTGCACAACATCATCGCGCAGGTGGCCGACGGCTCGCGCGGATTGCCCGACCAGGCGCCCTTTGACCGCATACTTGTGACCGCCGCGGCCGAGGATCCGCCGGGGCCGCTGTTGGCACAGCTGAAGATCGGCGGTATCATGGTCGTGCCTGTCGGGCAGTCGGATGCGGTGCAGACCCTGATCCGGGTCACCCGGCACGAAGCCGGGTTCGATTACGACGAGCTGCGGCAGGTGCGGTTCGTTCCGCTGGTCGAGGGATTGGGCCACACATGATCCCCGGCCGACAAGAGGCAGGTCAGGGGACATGATGATGCACAGGGATTTCACGGTCAGGGCGGTCACGCTGACGGCGCTGCTGGCGCTGGCGGGCTGCGGCGCGAACGGCAGGTTCGACCCCGATCTTCGCGGGCTGATGGGCGGCATGGGAACGGCCGAGGCCGCCGCCTCCGCCGCCCCTCGTCCCGCGCCCGATGCGCGGGGGGTCATCAGCTTTGGCAACGGGCAGGTCGCAGTGGCGCAGACGGGGGACACACCGACCTCGATCGCGCGGCGGCTCGGGCTTGACCCTGCCGGACTGGCCCGCCACAACGCGCTTCCCGTTGACGGGCCGCTGATGCCGGGGGCGGTGCTGGTCCTGCCGCGCCAGGTCGGGGTCGCGGCGCCGGCAGCGCCGGCCGCCGGCGCGGCTGCCATCGTGCGCGATCCGTTCGCGCGCCAGGCCGCCCCTGCCCCGGCCGCTCCGACAGGCACCAGTCCGCGCGAACATGTCGTCACGGCCGGCGAGACCGCCTGGTCAGTCGCGCGGCGCTATGGCGTGACGGTGCAGGACCTGTCGGCCTGGAACGGGCTGCCGGCGGACATGAGCCTGCGCGTCGGCCAGCGCCTGATCGTGCCGCAGCCGGGACAGCAGCCCGACCGTCTGGCCACAACCGCCCCCGGGCGGGGGACGCCCACGCCGCAGCCGCCCTCGGCCGCGCAACCCCTGCCCGACGAGACCACGCCCCCGGCGGGCACGCCGGCGCCGGATGCCCCCCAGACCGACCTGGGCGCCACCCGCACCGCAGCCTCGGGCAGCGGGCGGTTCAGGATGCCGGTCAATGGGGCCATTGTCCGTGTCTACGACAAGGGTCGCAACGACGGTATCGACATTGCGGCTCCGACCGGCAGCGCCGTCGCGGCTGCCGGAGCGGGCAGCGTCGCCGCGATCACCCGCGACACTTCGGGCGTGCCGATCATCGTGGTTCGGCACGAGGGCGACCTGATGACCGTCTATGCCGGGCTTGACGCCGTGAATGTGGCCAAGGGCGACAGCGTGACAGCCGGGCAGGCGCTGGGAACTGCAGGGCAGGACGGCGTTGTTCACTTCGAGGTCCGCCGCGGGTTTGAGAGCGTCGATCCGGAAACCTTCCTCAACTGACCGCTTCTGGCGAAAGATCGTTGTAGGTTCGGGTTCCGAGCCGGAACAGCCCCCCGCTGCGCCGCCAAGGGCCGGCGAACGGGGGGCGAGAGAACCGCGCCCGGCCGACTAGCAGGTCAATGCGGTCTGCGTCCCCTGACCTCGGCAGCCTTTCACAGATGCGTCAGCCGGTCGTCCAGCGCCTGCGTGATCTCGCGCCGGATGACGGCGCGCAGGTTCGCCGAAAAGCGCTGCCCCATTTCACCTTGCAGCTCTTCCTGGACCATCTCGCGCAGGCCGTTGCGCAGATGCGGATCGTCATGCAACAGCGCCTCGACCTCGATGGCCACGCGAAGGGGCAGATCAAAGGGCGCAGCCGATGACGCCGGCGCGGACACTCCGGGACCATCAGACTGCTCTGGCTGAACGGACGCACCACCCCCTGCCGCCTCAGAGCGCGGACCGGGTTCGGCAGGACCACCTTGGATCGCGGACTGCCCGGCTGCGTCACCTGCACCGTCCTTGGGCGATCGGCGCTGCCTGAGGGGCAGGCGCGGCGGAGCCAACGTCCACAGCAACCAGTCGCGCCAGCCTGCAAGGATACGGTGCAGCGCGGGCGGCTCCGCGGGTTCAGGCAGGACAGCTGCCGCGGGATGCGGCAGGACGGCGACGGGCAGCGTGGGCAGCGGCCAGCTTAGCGGCGTCGAAGCCTGCTGTCCGCTGCGGCACCACAGCACGTGCGGGATGGGCAGGACCGGCTGCACCGGGGCGCTGGCCCGGGGCGGAACGACCTCTGCCGCTGGAAAGGGCTGATCCTGCGGATCGCGGGACACCACCGTCAGCCGCGGCCGTTCCACGGCCCCCGCAGCCTCGATCATCTCGCGGATGCTGAGAATGGTCGAGCCGATCTCTTTTCCGATTCTGTCCGCTTCGGTCCGGGGCGGAACACGAGCGGAGTGGCCCTGCTCGGTCAGGGTCGCAGCGGCGGCCGGGAAAAGAACGGCGGGACGCTGGGGCTGGCGGCGCGACCTAGACATGTCGCGCCACGCCTATGGCGTCAGTTCCTGCCGATCGCGCGCAGCACGCGGTCGAGATTTTCGCCCTGCTTGCTGGTGAAGGGTGCGTCGCGCACCGCGTTGTAATACTGCGAGGGGTCATAGGTCGGAATTCCCAGGTTGAGGTTTTCTACCGTCAACAGACCCATAGCCGAGAGAAGTTGATAATGCGCTAATTGCAGGTTGGATTCGGCCGTGATCCGGTCGGCGCGCGCCTGCAGCAGCGACTGTTCCGCGTCCAGAACATCCAGCGTCGTGCGCGCGCCCAGGAGCGCCTCTTCGCGCACGCCGTTATAGGCCTGCTGCGCCGCCGAAATCTGCTGGTCGATCGCGGTGATCTGCGCGCGTGCCACGGCGATATTGGCCCATGTCTCGCCCACGGCCTGGCTGACCTGGCGGGACACGTTCAGCAGGCCGGACCGCGCCTGGTCGCGCTGCGCCATCGTCCGGCGATGCGCGGCAGGCAGACGTCCGCCCGAATAAAGCGTCTGGCTGAGCTCCAGCCCTGCCGAGGCTGTGGTCCGGGTGTCATAGTCGCCGAACAATCCTTGGGGACTGCGCGACACGCCGACGCCGGCCGTTCCCTGCAGGGTCGGGTTGCGTTCGGCCGCGGCCGCGGCCACGCTGATCTCAGCGGCGGCGGCCTGCCGCTGTGCCTGGCGGATCGACGGATGGGTGCGCTGCGCGATCTGGCGCGCCTCGTCCAGACTGGCCGGCAGGCTGGGCAGCGGCGGCGGCGAGGTGAGGGCGCCGGGCTGCCGGCCCGTGGCGGCCAGATAAACCTCGCGCGCGACCTCCAGCTGGCCATTGGCCGCGGCCAGCGCCGCCCGTGTGGCCGCCAGCTGCGCATCGGCCAGCGCGACATCCGTAACGGTGATCTCGCCCACGTCGAAGCGGTCCTGGGCGGCCTGACGTTCGCGCGACAGCACCTCGACCGAATTCTCCTGCAGGGCAACCTGCTGAATGGCCTCGCGGACGCTGAAATAGGCTTGCGTGGCAGTCAGCAGCACGTCCTGCTCGACCGCCACAAGCGCCTGGCGGGTGGCCAGCACCTGTTCTTTGGCGCCGTCGATGGCCAGCTGCCCCCGCCCGAAATCGTAGATCGTTACGGAAGCGTTCAGGGTCAGCGAGGTCGAGCGCGTCGTGACCGAATCCTGCACGCGCTGCCGGCTGTGGCTTGCGATCCACTGCACGACCGGACGCAGCGCCGCGACCGAGGCGGCTACGTCTTCGTCGGCGGCGCGCAGCACGGCGCGGTTCTGTTCGATCAGCGCGGAATGGCGATAGGCCGCGACCATGGTGTCGGCCAGCGATTCGGCCCGCGCCGGAAGCGCGGCGGCCAGGGCCAGAAGGGCCAGACCGGCGATGCGTCCCAGCCCCCTCACAGCGAGAACCCCCGCCCGCGCGCAAAGCCCGCCAGCATCGGGGCATTGGCGTTGAAGGCATAGCGCCAGTTGACATGGCCGCTCAGGTAATGGCCGATCCGGGCGATGCCCAGCGCCCCTTCGCGGAACACGGCGCCGATGCGGCCCCCGTCGCGCAACTGATCGGTGATAGAGGCGGGCACCTCCTCGACGGCGCCCTCGATCAGGATGACATCGTAGGGCCCCTGCTTGGGGGCCCCCACCGTGAGGGGTGCCCGCAGGACCGCCACGTTGTAGATGCCGGCCTCGGACAAGCGCCGCTCGGCCTCGGCGGCCAGTTCGGCATCCTCCTCGATCGCAACAACCGCCTCGGCCATGCGGGCGATCACGGCCGCCGAATAGCCCAGGCCGCAGGCCAGATCCAGCACCAGCTCGTTGGGCTGGATGTCCAGCGCGTCCACCATCTTGCCCAGCGTCCGCGGCTCCAGCAGGACGCGGCCGTGGCCGATGTCCAGGTTATCGCCCGTATAGGCGACCGAGCGGCGGCTTGCCGGAACAAAATCCTCGCGCGGGACGTTGAGCATGGCCTCGATGACGGGAAACTTGGTCACATCATTGGGCCGGACTTGCGTATCCACCATCATCGTGCGGCGCGCGGCGAAATCGGTCATCTGGAAAACCTCTGATCGAGCTACTTGCACGCTTATTCGCATGTTTCCCCATTGGCGGCAACGGCGGACATCCGGGCCTGCAGGTTCATGCCGCGTCACGTCTTGCAAGCCCTGCGCCAATCCATTAAGAAACGCGCACTCTCGACGGCGGTGGGTTGGCGGAGAGGTTACGCACCGGATTGCAAATCCGTGAAGACCGGTTCGATTCCGGTACCCACCTCCAACAAAACCTGCGCGAGGGTTTCTCCTGCATGATCTACGACGCCACGACCCGCATCGCTGAGGCCGTGCTGCGGCTGCGCGCACGCATGGGGGGATCCGCGGCCCTGCGCGAGCGGCTGGTAGACGAAGCCCCCCCGTCGCCGGCCGCGATCTGGATCCACGGCGCCTCGGTGGGCGAGCTGACCTCGGCCCGGCTGGTGATCGAGGAACTGGCCGCGCGGCATGCGGTGCAGGTCACCGCCAACAGCGAAACCGGGCGCGACCTGGCGCGCGGCTGGGGCCTTGCGGCCCGGCTGGCGCCCCTTGACCTGGCTGGCGCGCTGGAACGTTTCCTGACCGCCACCCGCCCCCGTCTTTGTGTCACGATCGAGGGCGAGTTCTGGCCGCTGCGGTCGCGCGTGCTGGCCGAACGGGGCGTGGCGCAGGCGATGATCGGAGCGCGGATGTCGGAACGCTCGGCCGGAACATGGGGGCGGCTGCCCCGCGTGATCGGCCCGATGCTTCGGCGCATCGAGGCGCTGTCGGCCCAGGACCAGGGCAGCGAGGCGCGCCTGCTGTGCCTTGGTCTGCCTGCAGCCGCGCTGCTGCCGCGCCTGGACCTCAAGCTGCTGGCGCCGGCCGCGATCACGCCGCCCGCCCCTGACGAGGCGCGTGACCGCACGGTCCTGGCAGCCTCGACCCATGAGGGCGAGGATGGTCCCGTCCTGGACGCCTTTGCCCGCATCCGGCAGGAACGACCTGATCTGCGGCTGATCCTGGCGCCGCGCCACCCCCGGCGCGCGGATGACATCGCGGCGCTGGCCACCGGGCGCGGTCTACCCCTGGCCCGCCGCAGCCAGGGGGCGCAGGACATGCCCAAGGGGGGCGTCCTGCTGGTCGACACCCTGGGCGAGATGGCCCGGTGGTATGCCCGGGCCGGGATCTGCCTGATCGGCGGCAGCCTGCGCGACCATGGCGGCCATACGCCGTGGGAGCCTGCGGCCCATGGCTGTGCCTTGCTGCACGGCCCCCATGTCGGCAACTTTCTGGAAGCGTTCGACGCGCTGGAGGCCGCAGGCGCGGCCCGTGCCGTCACCGCAGCCTCGCTGGCCGAGGACTTGGGCCGGCTTTGTGCCCGCCCTCAGGAGACGCGAGCCATGGGCGAGCGCGCCCGGACGGTCCTGACCTCGCGCGCCGGCGATCCGGCAGCCCTGGTTGACCATCTGGACAATCTTGCGAAACCCTGCGCCTGACCCGATATAACAGCCAGATGACAGGAGCGTTTCGATGATCCGCTATGCCTTGCGCTGCGAAAAGGGGCACGATTTCGACGGCTGGTTCCGTTCGTCCGACGGGTTCGAGACGATGCGGGACGCGGGTCAGGTGGCCTGCGCGCAATGCGGATCGACCCGTGTGGATCGCGGGCTGATGGCCCCCGCCGTGGCCGAAGCCCGTGCGCCGCTGAACGCGCCGCGCAACCCGGCCGAGGCCGCACTGGAGGCGCTGCGCCGACAGGTCGAGGAAAAGTCCGACTATGTCGGCCTGCGCTTCGTCGAGGAAGCCCGCGCCATGCACCAGGGCGAACGCCCGGCCCGTGCGATCCATGGCGAGGCGCGCCCCGACGAGGCCCGCAAGCTGATGGAGGAGGGCGTGCCCGTGGCACCCCTGCCTTTCATCCCCCGCAAACGCGCGAACTGACAAGGCGCCCGCGCGCAGGCCCTTGCCCTTTCTCCACGCCCCCCATAAAAGCCCCGCCGACAGTAAACCCCTGGCTGGAGGCCCGTGATGCCGCTTCTGGTGATGAAATTCGGCGGCACCTCGGTGGCCGATCTGGACCGGATCAAGAACGCCGCCCGCAAGGTGCAGCGCGAGGTCGAGCGTGGCTATGACGTCATCGTCATCGTCAGCGCCATGTCGGGCAAGACGAACGAGCTGGTGGGCTGGGTCGAACAAACCTCGCCCTTGTTCGACGCCCGCGAATATGATGCCGTCGTCAGCTCGGGCGAGAACGTGACCGCCGGCCTGATGGCCCTGACCCTGCAGGAGATGGGCGTGCCTGCCCGCAGCTGGCAGGGCTGGCAGGTGCCGATCAATACCACTGCCGCCTATTCGGCCGCGCGCTTTGTGGACATTCCCCGCAAGAACCTGGACCAGAAGTTCGCCGAAGGCTTCAAGGTCGCCGTGGTCGCGGGCTTTCAGGGCGTGTCGCCCGAAGGCCGCATCACCACGCTAGGCCGCGGCGGTTCGGACACCACCGCCGTGGCCTTTGCCGCAGCCTTCGATGCCGAGCGCTGCGACATCTATACGGATGTGGACGGGGTCTACACCACCGACCCGCGCATCACCTCACGTGCGCGCAAGCTGCCCCGGATCGCCTTCGAGGAAATGCTCGAACTGGCCAGCCTGGGCGCAAAGGTCCTTCAGACCCGGTCCGTCGAACTGGCGATGCGTTACAAGGTGCGGCTGCGGGTGTTGTCCTCCTTCGAGGACACCGACGAGAATTCCGGCACGCTGATCTGCGATGAGGATGAAATCATGGAATCGAAAGTCGTCAACGGCGTCGCCTCTTCGCGCGACGAGGCCAAGATCACCCTGGTGACGGTCGAGGACCGGCCCGGCATTTCGGCGGCCATCTTTGCGCCTCTGGCCGAAGCCGGCGTGAACGTGGACATGATCGTCCAGAACATCTCGGAAAAGGATTACGACGATCACCCGGGTTCGGTGACCGACATGACCTTCTCGGTTCCGATCAACCAGGTCGAGCGTGCCAAGCGCGCGATGGAGGAGGCCCGCCAGGCTGGCCAGATCGCCTATGACGAACTGAACATCGACACCGAGGTGGCCAAGGTCAGCGTTGTCGGCATCGGCATGCGCAGCCATGCGGGCGTGGCCGCGCGCATGTTCAAGGCGCTTGCGGACGAAAACGTCAACATCAAGGTGATCGCGACCTCCGAGATCAAGATTTCGGTGCTGATCGACCGGAAATACATGGAACTGGCCGTACAGGCGCTGCATGATGCCTTTGAACTGGACAAGGCCTGAACCTTTCCGGGCGGCCCGGGAACAGGGTCTTTGCGCAGGCAGAAGGCGGGCAAGCGATGCAGGATCGCACGGACAGCGACTCGCGCAAGCTGCTGCGGCGGCTGAAGGAGATCCTGGCGGCTGCCGGTGGCGGCCAGGACCGCCTTGACCAGATCACCCACCACATCGCCGATTCGATGGGGTCCGAGGTCTGCTCGATCTACCTGTTCCGCGATGCCGACACGCTGGAACTTTGCGCGACCGAGGGCCTGCGGCCCGAGGCCGTGCACCAGACCCGGCTGAGGCTGGGCGAAGGGCTGGTCGGCCGCGTCGCCCGCACCGGCCGCAACGTCAACACCGCCAATGCCCCGGCCGAGCCCGGCTTTCGCTTCATGCCCGAAACGGGCGAGGAGGTCTTTCCCGCCTTTCTGGGCGTCCCGATCCAGCGCGTGGGCGAGCGGCTGGGCGTTCTGGTGGTGCAATGCGCCACCGCGCGACAATTTTCCGATGACGAGGTCTATGGCCTGGAAGTGGTCGCGATGGTTCTGGCCGAAATGGCCGAACTGGGCGCCTTTCAGGGGGGACAGGCCGATGGCCTGCCCTTGGCGCATCGCTTCCCCCTGATGATCCGCGGCGGCACGGGCCAGGAGGGCGCCGCCGAGGGCCGCGTCTGGCTGCACGAGGCGCGGGTCGTGATCTCCAATCCTGTGGGCGATGACCCCGAGAAGGAGCTTGTGCGTCTGCACGAAGGGGTCAACCTGCTGCGCAGCACCGTGGACAAGATGGTTGCCGCGGCCGACATGGGCGGGGAAGGCGAACATGCCGCCGTGCTGGAGGCCTATCGCATGTTCGCCCATTCGCGCAGCTGGCTCAAGCGCATGGAAGAGGACATCCGCCTGGGCCTGTCGGCCGAGGCCGCCGTTGAAAAGGAGCAGTCCGCCGCCCGCGCACGCCTGGAGATGGCGGCCGACCCTTACCTGCGCGACCGGCTGCACGACCTGGACGACCTGTCCAACCGCCTGCTGCGCATCCTGACGGGCCAGGGCACAGACACGGGCGCCGCCATGCCGGAACGGCCCATCCTGGTCGCGCGCAACATCGGGCCGGCGGAACTGCTGGAATACGGACGGCGCCTGAAGGGCGTGGTTCTGGAGGAAGGGTCCGTCGGCAGCCATGCCGCGATCGTGGCGCGCGCGCTGGCGATCCCGCTTGTCATCCATGCCAGCCGCATCACGAGCGAGGCATTGAACGGCGATCCGATCCTGGTCGATGGCGATCAGGGCATCGTCCACCTGCGTCCCGAGGAATCGGTCCACAAGGCGTTCCTGGACAAGATCGCCATGCAGGCCGAGGCGCAGGACCGCTATGCCGGCCTGCGCGATCTGCCGGCCACCGGCACCTGCGGCACGACCATCCAGCTGTACATGAATGCGGGCCTGATGGCCGACCTCCCCTCGCTGGAAGGATCGGGCGCCGAAGGGGTGGGGCTGTTCCGCACGGAGCTTCAGTTCCTGATCCGCAACCACGTCCCCCGGCGGGCCGAGCTGGCGGGGCTTTACGCGCGCGTCATGGACAACGCGCAGGGCAAGCCGGTGATGTTCCGCACGCTGGACATCGGCTCGGACAAGGTGCTGCCCTACATGAAGCCTCAGGACGAGCCGAACCCCGCGATGGGCTGGCGCGCGATTCGGGTGGGCCTGGACAAGCGAGGCGTGCTGCGGATGCAGCTGCAGGCCCTGATCCGAGCCTCTGTCGGCCGGCCGCTGCACGTCATGTTTCCCTTTATCGCGGACATCACGGAATACGAGGCCGCCCACCGCATGCTGATGCAGGAAATGGCGCGCGAACAGCGGCTGGGTCACCAGATGCCCACCGATGTGCGCGTGGGGGCGATGCTGGAAACACCTTCCCTGGCCTTTGCGCCCCGGCGGTTCTTCGAGATGTGCGACTTCATCTCGATCGGCGGCAACGACCTCAAGCAGTTCTTCTTTGCCGCGGACCGCGAGAACGAGCGCGTACGCCGTCGCTACGACACGCTGAACGTGTCGTTCCTGGCCATGCTGCGCCAGATCATCGTCCGCTGCGAGGAGGCCCGCGTGCCCTTGTCCTTCTGCGGCGAGGATGCGGGACGCCCCATCGAGGCCCTGGTCTTTGCCGCCCTTGGCATCCGGCGCCTGTCGATGCGCCCCGCCTCGATCGGTCCGGTCAAGCATCTGATTCGCCGCATTTCCATCGCGGAGTTGCGGCAGGTCATCGAAATGGCCGAGGCCGAGGGCCTGACCAGCGTGCGCGGTCCCGTCACGTCCTGGCTTGCGCGCCAGTAACCACCATGTTGCTTGCATGCCGGATCGCCGGGCAGTATCGGCGGATTTCCGGAGGCAATCGTCAGCGCGCTTGCTGCACTGCGGCAGTCGGATTATAATCCACAGGGTTTTTCGAGACATCTCCGAACATGAAGCGTCGCCAATTTCTTAATGCCGCAACTGCGTTGGCTGCCGGTGGATCGCTGATGGCGATCCCGGCGCAGGCCCAGGTCCCGCAGGAGGGCGACGTCCAGTCATTCGGCCCCCCCATGCCCGAGCCATTCGGCTTCGAGCAGGTGGCGGCTCTGGCGGCCGAACGGGCTCAGCAGGTCTATGTCCAGCCCGTTTCGCAGCTGGTCGGCAGCTTTGCCGACCTGAACTATGACCAGTACCGCGCGATCCGCTTTCGCCGGGACCGCGACCCTTGGGCAGGCAGCAAGCAGTTCGGCATCGACCTTCTGTCGCCCGGAATGATCTTCTACGAGCCGGTGCAGATCAACCTCGTCCGGGGCGGCATGCCGCAGCCGATCCCCTTCGACCCGTCGATGCTGGAATTCGACCCGTCGCATTTCCCCGACGGGGCCGACCTCACCACGATCGGAAACATGGGCTGGTCGGGGTTCCGGGTCCGCACGGTGCTGAACCGGCCGGGCGTCATGGACGAGTTCCTGGTCTTCCAGGGCGCCAGCTATTTCCGGGCCGTGGCGCGCAACACGCTGTACGGCCTTTCGGCCCGCGGCCTCGCCATCAAGACCGGCAGCCCGGACGGCGAGGAATTCCCGCTGTTCACCGACTTCTGGATCCACGAGCCCGACGAGGAC
>Ga0194112_10006006_pt1 | contig 16206 bp, 18 predicted proteins | sample TA2MahC400mmetaG_FD_146191 | JGI IMG/M metagenome (GOLD analysis project Ga0194112, IMG submission 146191) | Freshwater microbial communities from Lake Tanganyika, Tanzania - TA2015016 Mahale Deep Cast 400m | ecosystem: Environmental > Aquatic > Freshwater > Lake | place: Tanzania: Lake... | reverse complement strand
TTATTGTGCTCACCGAAAGATTTAACATATCACTATTCCAAAAATTACCACGTAGGGTGGTTTTTGTTGTCATAAATAAAATATACACCCTACCATATTACTAAACTTTACGAACTACTGATAATAATTATAATATTAAAAGCGCCGAATCTTCACCTCCACCTACCATCCCCTAGCTGATGGGCAGAATTTAATGATTTATTAAATAATTATCTATCTGATAATGAATTTAATTCTAGTCTTTTTATGTCATATGTGGCAAAAAATGGATATTATTGTACAGTTCTGGATAAAGAAGTTTTAACTCCTTCTGATTAGAATTAAGATGATTTCAGGCTATTCAATTAAATTTAAAAAATAAAGTTGAATATTATTTTTCCAGTTCAGCAACTTTAGTAGCGAATGCATTTAAAACCTTCTTGGACAATCCTTCCACAAATTTCAGTGATCCAGCACATTCATGCCCTCCACCATCTATACCTGCTTCAGGAATCTCATCTGCTAACTTTAAAATGATGGTGTTCAAGTTGAATCCATAAATTTCATTCACAGCATCAGTTGCCCTTATAACACTGAAATCAGGCCCGTATGCTAAGGTGATGATTGGTTTGTCTTCACCATGCTTTTGAACTACACTATCATGTATAAATCCGCAGGTTTTACCTGGGGCAGGGTAGGTGAATTTGTGTGCATATTTTTCCACATCCAGGACATTGAATAGGATTCTGTTGGGAAGTTTCTGTGTTTTTAGATTTGGCAGAGCAGCTTTAAGCTGCATTTCGACTCTCCTTTGGGATTCCCCATAAAGTGCATCAACAAGTTTTTTGTGCTTTTCCCTGTTTCCAAGACCTAGTATTGTGTCAATAATACCTCTACCATTCATGAATCTCAGATAAAATGCTTCGAAGTCTATACATGTCGCAATTTTGTCCAGATCTTCTTCATCATATCCTTTCTCACTTGCAAGTTCTATATATTTTTGAGCCTCATATGAGCTGGCATGGTCCCCAACAGCAGCTATACCTGCAAAGTGCATCAATTTCTCTTTAACTTCAGGATTTATCATCTTGGCTATCTCCACAGCCAGTGCGCCTGCAGTTAGCTGTGAGTCTCCGCCTACAAGGTAAGGATTCACATGTACATCCACGTATTCATCCACAGTGACTTTTTCATCTTTTACTTCACCTGGATAGTGATGATCCACAACAACAACCTCAATATCATATATTTTAACCTTTATTAAGGCCAGAATATCTTCTTCTGTGGATCCATTGTCCAATAAAACCAGTAAAGGAAGTTTCTGGCCATGCCGCTCCATATCTTCTAATGCAAAAGATAGATCCTTAACAACGTCCTCCAGCTCATAGAATGGGGCTTTACTTGGCGCTCTCCTGAAAAAATGCCATTCTGCATCACTATTTGGGTTCATTTCCTTTAGTAGGGGAATAACAGCCTTTTCAATAGCCACACCTGCACATATCCCATCTGCATCTGCGTGATGCCGTAGGAGAATGGATCTACCGTCGAAAACAGCTCTTCTTATTGCTTTCGCCGCTTTCCTCATGCGTTCTTTTAATTTTTCAAGAACCTCACTTTCTATTAAAAGATCTGTTGTCTCTGGTTCAGCTCTCCTGTCAATAGCCTCTTCTATGAGTTTACGGGCTCCTACAGAATCTTTACCATGTAATCTTTCAATTGATTGGGATTCTATCTGTATTTTCCCCCCGTGAAGGGAAACTTCACCAATTACCTCTACAATATTTCCAGTGTTTATGTGGGGATAAACTCTAACTCCTGGTTCATCAAAAGCAGCCACCCATGTGGTTGCAGTTTCATCTGAGATTGTGAATATGGTAGGACCAGAGGTCTGTTGAATCTGGATAACCTCTCCAACCAATTTCACGGTTTTTCCCATGGATTTTTTGTTTATTTTTCTTATTTTAGTTCTTTTAATATCCTTTTTCAGTTTTATGATCTCGTAACTTCCCGTAATATTGGATGGGGCCAGATCAACCTCACCTTTATTTTCTTTAATCTCAATGATCTTTACAAAGAGTTCATCATCAACTTTATAAGTTGGCATTCCAGTTCGCATCAAGCCAAAAACATTCCTGTTTAAACTTACAAATACCCCATAATCTTCAACTCTTGTAATCTTTCCCTTGTAATCTGCTCCAATTTCCAAGTCGTTTATGTCACAGGCTGGATGTAGGATAAAGATCTTGTTTTTTACCTGGCAATCTGTGCAAAAATCAGCAGGAGATTCAATTTTTTTACCGCATTTCTGGCATACGTTAATTTGTCCGGTGCCCTGGCATTGTTCGCATGTTTCTCTAACTTCTATTTCTCCTTTGCCCTTACAGACATTACATGGAACTTCCTGGGATTGATCCAGTTCATAATGTTTCGAAGCTGTGTTGGAGACGCCTTTAAAATGATCCTTAAGATTCACCTCATCCTGAAGCCCGGTGCCATGGCAACCTTCACAGATCTTATAGCTTTTAACACTGTATCCTCTGCCTTTACAGTCTATACATGTTTTTTTCATTGATTTACCTCAAGCTCAGCTTTCTTTGAATTTTGATGGATTCTGTCTCACTATTTCCGCTCTTTTATTCTTGTATTCCATGGCATTCCTCATAAATTCATTTGCTGCGTCAACGTGAGTGTTTGCAGTATCAGTGTTATTTTCTTTAAAAAGCTGGATTGCGATTTTAAGCTCTGAAGTGGCATTTAGTTTGGCATCTATTTCATTGATCACATATCCAATATAATCTATGTAAACAGTTTCATTTGAATTTTTTGCGTAAGCTAATGCTTCCTGTGCAGAAGATTTGGCTAAATTGAACTCAGAAGCGGATTGATCACAATTTAAAAGTGCATTTTCATAGGAATATCTGTTTGTGTCATTTGCACTTTTATTGAATAATTCATCTCCTTTTTTAATATGATCATTAATTGTTGGTGCAATTTCATTTATTTTGTTTATATCCTGTTGAAAGCATCCAGATAAAAACACAACCAGTGTTATTAGAACCAATACCAAAAATTTATCTTTCATGTTACCTCCATCATGATATTTCTAGCCAATAAGGCTTAATGCACATAGTATTTAGTATTATTTTTTGAAGACCTTAAAATATTTGATATCATTAATTTATCATAAATCTAATCTTGCTGGGATTTACAGTTTTGGGTTTAATTATTTTTTAGGAGTTACGAATAAATTTAATATAATGATTTAGCTCATATCCATTAATAAGACTTTATCATGTACAATAAATCATATAATCTTAATTTTAAAAAATTTCAAAAAAATGAAAGAATATTTAACTTTAATTTTTTCTGGTTCTATAATTGTTCAAGATCTCCAAAGCCCATGAATTGTACAGTATTCTCTCGCTCTAATCTCTGATGTTTCATCTGATTTTAATTCAAATTCGGCTTCAGGTTTATCACCGGGAGAGAAATATTTTCTGTAAATTTTTCCATCAACAATCAGTTCAATCCATTCAATGTAATGGTTCTCCTCCATAGGATGTGGAACAGAACCAACTTTGACCTTTACTCCAAATTCTGTTTTTTCCATGATTGGAATATGCTTTTCAGGACCTACATCACCATCTTTTTCCTTTAGTATTTCCATGGGATGACCACAACAGACCAGTGTTCCTCCCCCAGTACGTAAAACTTCAACCATGTTTCCACAGATGTTGCAACGGCAAACTTGTTTTTGTTCTGTCATTTAGGTTCTCCATTTTCTTACTCAATTTTTTAAACGCTTATCAATATTGTTCAATCTTGATCTCATAATATTTTTCAGGATGATCACATGCAGGACATTTTTCTGGGGGCTGTTTACCAACATGTACGTATCCACATTTTCTGCATACCCATTCCACTTCTTTTTCCTTTCTAAAGACAGTACCAGCTTCTACTTTCCTTAAAAGTTTTTTGTATCTGTCTTCATGATGTTCCTCTGCCTGGGAAATCGCTCTTAATCTGGTTGCAATTTCGCTTAGACCTTCTTGATCCGCCACATTTGCAAATTCAGGATACATCTCGGTATTTTCGTAATGTTCTCCAGCAATTGCGGCCTTTAGGTTTTCAGTAGTGGTTCCAAGAGTGGTGGGAGCTTCTGCTTCTACAATAATCGGATCAAATTCTTGGTCGCTTTTGGCTTTTAGCTCATTGATTAGCCTGAAAAGCCACTTAGCATGTTCTCTCTCATTATCTGCAGTAATTAGGAAGATCTCAGCAATCTGTTCATAGCCTTCCTTTTTTGCGATCTTGGAATAGAAAGTATACCTGTTCCTGGCCTGACTTTCGCCAATAAATGCTTTTGTTAGGTTTTCTATTGTTTTGTTCATAATATGCACCTTATTTTCTTTTAGCAGTATATCTTTTATAATTCCTTTTTATTATATCTGACTTTTTCTTATATGTGTGATAGAAAAGTTGAATAATTTATTCATTAAGGAAACAAAATAAACTGAAAATTCAACCAAATTTCCATTTTAAGCTATATTATATAAATTTATGAAAATGGACCATCAATTCGGCTTCTAACCCTATTTTTTAAGAATATTTTCCATTTTCTCTGCAATTTCATGACTTTCTTCGTTCACTGGTATCAATTTTATATGGGAAGCAGATTTAACCCCTATACCAAGTTCAGATGCTCTTTTAATTTGGCCTAATTCAAAGATACGTCCGTTCATAACATTTTTCGTGGCCCCATAAATTCTAAGAATAGCAACCCCCACAGCATCTATAGCCGCCCTGTTACTACTTGCAAGCATAAGATTAGGTTCCACTAGGTCGCCGTGTGCAGGACACCACTTACAAAGGCTTTTATGGTATCTATAACAACCAAATCCACCTTGTAAAACTTGTTTATCTCAGCTACTATATGCCTTTGGTATGGAGATATATGCATCTCTGCCATATAGTCATATAAACCTCCCGGCATTCTTTTTGCTAGTATAATTACAGAATTTTTAAGCGACAGGGTGAAATGACATCCCAAATTGTGTGTTTTAAGACAACAGGTCTGAACAACTTTACGAGCTTCAAGAAATATTTTGGGAAGATAAAATCCTCTTAGCCAGTGAGTTCCTTTTCTATCTATCTTCACCCAAGCATCTTTATCCTCTTCATCCAGAACCACAACTTTAAACCCAATTCTTGAGCTAATTCAAATACTCCGGCGTAATCCAATACCTTGCGGGTGTTGCCCATAGCGCTTCGCTCTACCAAGATTAAATCTTTTATACCTGCTTCTTTTAGCATTTTCACCAAAATTTTAAGGGTTTCAGGATGTGTTGAAGCAGGGAATGAATCTACACTGTTAAAATTTGCTTTTAGTGCCACATTACTCCCGGAAAATTCGTTCAAATTAAATTGTTGGAGCAGACTTCTAATTCCCTATCACGATCCGCTGTTTTAACTAAAAAAACTTCTTCGATTGTATTTTGAGCCATTATGATTGTAACCCCTTTAGAAATTTCATAAGATAATTTAAAAGATAATTTAAAATTACCTTTTCCTTCAATTCAAATGGAAATTTTGGATAAATATTTCCAATCTATCTAGAATTTCACCCGGAAATTGTCAAGATTTGGATTTACTGTATGAGTAGTTTTTGCTAACTTTATCTCCTTCATTTTAAATCAATCTTCTTTATCAATATTTCTGAAAAAATAATATCATTATAATCATAAAAATCAATAGACCTAAACAATTTATTTAATGTTAATATTCATGATTTTTTTTGTTAAACTGGCAATTTAGAACAAAATTCTAAAATAAAAAAATATAAATAAATAAATTATGATATTAAAAAAGAGTTATTTGGTTATTAAGGAGATCTGCCAGATGCCTGGATCTGCCCTTCATATGGGCTTCAAAAAGATTTTTAGTTATAAATTAAAATTATGCATGAAAAAATCATCCCATGAAAAATAAGGCGTTTTAAAAGTTAAAATTCAAAAATTTGGATATTAAAAAATGGAGAGGTGATATAATGAAAAAATACGTCTGTAATGCATGTGGATATATCTATGATCCAGAAGAAGGTGATCCTGATTCCGGTATAGAACCAGGTACACCATTTGAAGAACTTCCAGATGACTGGTTATGTCCAATCTGTGGAGTTGGAAAAGATATGTTTGAATCTGTGGATTGAAAAATGACTTCTCCAATAATTAAACCCAGAATATATGCAGTAGGAGCTATAGATTGGGATAGACTACTATTCGATGAAATCATTCCCCTTCCAGATGGTACTAGTTACAATTCCTATCTAATAAAAGGTCTTGAAAAAACAGCCCTAATAGATACAGTTGATCCCACTAAAGAGAGGGAACTAGTGAACAACCTTCAAAAATTAGATGTTAAAATTGATTATATTATCTCTAATCATGCGGAACAGGACCATTCCGGTTCAATAGGAAAGATACTGGAACTTTACCCTGATGCCAAAGTTGTTACCAGCCCTAAATGCAAAGATATGCTTAAAGACCTTCTTTTAATTTCAGAAGATAAATTCCATACAGTAATTGATGGAGAGGTTCTATCACTTGGAGATAAAACACTTAAATTTATTTACACCCCTTGGGTCCACTGGCCAGAAACCATGGTCACATACCTTGAGGAAGAAAAAATATTATTTAGCTGTGATTTTTTTGGATCCCATCTTGCATCAAGCGATCTTTTTGTAATGGATGAGACTTATGTTTACAGAGCTGCAAAACGATATTATGCAGAGATAATGATGCCCTTTAGAAAAATTATACAGGTAAATATGGAAAAGATAAAAGATTTAGATATTGAAATAGTTGCACCCAGTCACGGGCCTATCTATAAAAATCCTAGACTTATTTTTGATGCCTATAGAGACTGGATTTCCGAGGATACAAAAAATGAAGTGATCATTCCCTACATATCAATGCACGGTACCACCAGGACTATGGTTGAACACCTGATAAATGCTTTGATCACTAAAGGCGTAAAAGTCAGACCATTCAACTTATCAAAAACTGATATTGGAGAACTTGCCATGGCACTTGTTGATGCATCTACAATAGTTATTGCCTCACCCACAGTCTTAACTGGCCCGCATCCAAACGCAGTTTATGCTGCATATCTAACAAATGTTCTAAGACCCAAACTAAAATTCGCATCTGTTATAGGTTCTTATGGATGGGGTGGAAGGATGTTTGAGCAGATCACTGGATTATTAAATAATTTGAATGTGAAAATAATCGACCCTGTCATTATAAAAGGTTTTCCTAAGGGTGATGATTTTAAAAAACTTGATAAACTGGCAGATGAAATAGTAAATAAGCATAAAGATCAGAATATAATTAAAAATAGTTGATAAAAATTAGTTGAAATTGGCAAAAAATCATTAGAATAACATCAAAATAAGGAGGTATAATATGATTGAGAAAAAAATGTCAAAGGCCCTAAACAATCAATTGAACGCTGAACTTTATTCTGCATACCTTTATCTATCCATGGCAGCATACTTTGGATCGGAAGACTTCGCCGGATTTTCTAATTGGATGAGAATACAGGCACAAGAAGAACTGACCCATGCAATGAAGTTCTATGATTATATCACCCAAAGAGGCGGAAGAGTAATTCTAACTTCCATAGAGGAACCCCCATCAGAATGGCACTCACCTCAGGCTGCATTTGAACACGTTTATGAACATGAATGTAAGGTTACAGGGTTGATCAACGAACTGGTTAATCTGGCTTTATCTGAAGGTGACCATGCCACCAACAACTTCTTGCAATGGTTCGTAGCTGAACAGGTTGAAGAAGAAGAATCAGCAAGTGCAGTGCTTCAAAAAGTTAAACTAGCCGATGATTCTTTAGGCAGTTTATTTATGATTGATAACGAACTTGGACAGAGAGTATTCCACCCGCCAGCTGAAGAAAAATGAAAAATAGATATTAATAAATATTTTCTTTTTATTTTTTCAAAATATTATTTTTAAATCCAATATAAATTTCTAATTTATTCTCAACTTAATCAGGAAAATTTATAGCGATAAAAACAGTACCCCCCTACAAAATTTTTTAATTTTAATTAATTTATAATAAAATCCATCACAAGTAGATAATAAAGACTAAAAATAGTTTGATAATGTCCGACGAAATTATTAAATAAAATAGTGATTATAAATAATGATCAAACAATTAATGGGGGGTACATAATGGGTGAAAAAATATACGAATTAAAACGTATTAAAAAAAAAGATAGAGGAATGCCACTTATTGGAGACAAATTTCCAAAAATAAAGGTACAGACGACCCATGGAATGATGAAATTGCCCAAAGAGTTCAAAGGAAAATGGTTCATTTTCTTCAGCCATCCAGCTGATTTCACACCAGTTTGTACAAGTGAATTTTTCGCCTTCCAAAAAAGATTTGACCAGTTCACCCAGTTGAACTGCCGTCTAATTGGACTCAGTGTAGATCAGGTTTTCGCACATCTTAAATGGACAGAATGGATCAATGAAAATCTCAATGTTAAAATAATGTTTCCCATAGTGGCTGATACTGGCAAAGTTGCAAATAAATTAGGATTAATTCATCCTGCACAGGGACCAAACACAGTAAGAGCTGTTTTTATAGTGGATCCAGAGGGCATAATTAGAGCCATACTCTACTATCCCAAAGAACTTGGAAGAAACATAGACGAAATCCTGAGAATGATTAAAGGATTACAAACAGTTGATGAACAAGGTGCTGCTGTTCCTGAAAATTGGCCTGACAATGAACTAATTGAAGACAGACTTATAATACCACCTGCAGGCGATGAAAAAACAGCTGCTGAAAGAATGAAAAACTTTGAATGCTTTGACTGGTGGTTCTGTCACAAAGAGAGATTTAAAAAACACAAGTGGTAAATGAGTTCGGAGAGAATAATATGGCTGAAAAATTATTTTATGCTTTACCTGAATTACCATATGGTTACAAAGACTTGGAACCATATATATCAGAAGAACAGCTAAAAATACACCACACCAAACATCACCAAGCATATGTTGATGGTGCTAACGCTCTACTTAACAAATTTGACGACACCAGAGCAAAAGGAGAAGATTTTGACATTAAAGCCACTGCAAAAGAGTTATCATTCCATGTAGGTGGTTTCCTACTTCATAAACTATTCTGGGGTAACATTGGACCAGCAGATAAATGCGGAGGAGAACCCACTGGAACCCTGGCCGAATACATAAAAAAGGACTTTGGAAGTTTTGAAAGATTCAGGAAAGAATTTTCACAAGCCACTATCAGCGTGGAGGGTTCTGGATGGGCTGCTTTAACCCTATGTAGAGGAACTGATAGACTGTTTATAATGCAGATCGAGAAACACAACGTTAATGTCATTCCTAACTTCAGAATCTTGATGGTTCTCGATGTATGGGAACATGCATACTACCTGGACTATAAGAATGTAAGACCTGACTTTGTAGAGGCTTTTTGGAATATTGTAAACTGGGATGAAGTGAACAAAAGAGTTGAACTGTGGTTAAACACTGGAATATAGGAACTAAATTTATTTTTTTTATTTTTATTTTTTAAATTTCTTTCAAAAATATAAATTAAAATATTTATTTAAAAATTATTATTACAAACTTATTTTTTAAAAAAATACGTTTAAAAATTATTTCTAAATTATATAACAAGAATAAACAATTTTACTAAATCAAACAGGCCCAACATTTGGTCTTCCTTCTCTCATACCCATACCTGCCTCTCTTTTTAATTTTTCGGGTTTAAATAGCATCTTAACTACATTCTGGGCATGTTCTCTTGCACGATTTTCAGCCAGGATTTTCAGGTCTTTTGCATCCTCTCCTTCATCCTCATGCACAAAAACCTCTATTATGTGAGTATTGGTCATAAGCTGAGCATATATGAGTCCCATTGAGGCCTCATGAGCACATGTTTTATCTATTTGCTCTGGACCAGGCATTCCAAAAGACATAACTATTTCACATTCCTCTTCTTCAATCAACTTCTTTGAAGCAACAGGGAGATCTTTTATTCCAGGTACTGTACGTCTTATGAAGTTTATATTACCTACATGCTTTTTTATTTCATCTATTGCATATGCAGCCATATCAACTCTTGCAAATGTGGTATCACAGATTCCTATGTTCATTTTATCACCATAATATAGATAAAATTTAATCAAATTTCTATATAATGATTTTTATAATATATGATGAAATAAATAATGAAGGAAATGAAATAAAATTCTATTTTGCTGTAATTTTTTTGTATTTATTAAAATAATGTATTTTCTATCAAATTTAAATAATTTTATGAAAACTTTGAATATTAAATCATTGCAAATCTTCAAAATGCTTTAGAACTCTTTTTCGCGCCTGTCCGATAGTTAGGGGATATGGTTTTTCAAATGGTAATTTATCTTCTTTTTGGAGTATCTCCATAAGATGCGCAATCCTTGGGAGCCTCAAATTTGCACCCCTAATTGTTTCAATATCTTCAAACACTTTTTGAGGTGTACCTTCCTTTATTATCGCACCCTGACTGATTATATATATTTGATTAGCATAAAGAGGCACCATATCAACATCATGAGTGGATATGATTATTGTCATACCTTCTTCATTTAATTCATAGAGAATCTTTAAGATCTGGGATGCTCCCTTGGGATCAAGTCCGGAGGTGGGCTCATCAAGCACCATGATTTTGGGTTTCATAGCCAATATACCTGCGATAGCCACTCTTTTTTTCTCTCCACCGCTTAAATGATGGGGTGGTTTTTTCTCAAACCCCAACATGCCTACTTTCTCTAAAGATTCCCTCACCCGTCTCTCAACCTCATCTTTAGATAAACCGATGTTCATAGGTCCGAATGCAACGTCTTCCACCACTGTAGGGGCAAATAACTGATCATCAGGATTTTGAAAGACTATACCAACAGTCTGCCTTACCTTCATTAAACCTTTCTTACTGTATTCTACAGAATTACCATTAATTTTTATCTCACCTGAAGACGGTCTTAGAATTCCATTGAAATGTAGAAATAAAGTAGATTTACCTGCACCATTTGGTCCTAAAAGTGCAACGATTTTTCCTTCATCAACCCTGAAATTGACTTTCTCAAGAGCTTTCGTACCATCAGGATAGTGATATGTGACATCTATTGCTTCAACTACGTTCATCTCTTCACCCATTGAATCTTTGCATTCTATTAAATAATATCCTTAGTACAATAAAAGCTTTTGGAAATACATAATCAGAGCTAAATCACTTTGAAACCTCTGGTTAAATAAACCCCTAACAAAAGCAAAAATTCGAATGATAACAATAAGAACAGATTTTCAATGTCAATGGATTTTTGGACCTCAAATGTTTTAATAGACCCATTATAACATCTTGATTCCATAGTAATGTATAGTTGTTCTCCCTTTGACCATGTTTTTATGAAAAGATTGCTCGCCAGAAGCGCAACTGATCTGTATGTATTTTTCAAACTGGAATAGCCCAGTCTAGTCTGTTGAGAATTATACATCTTCCCCGATTCATCTAAAAAGACAAATATGTAACGATACATCATCATTGCAATCTCAATGATGATCTTGGGGATTCTGAAGCGCTCAAGTAGGAAAAATATCTCATTTATGGGAGTTGTAAGAACCAAAAATCCAAGACATGAGAAACAACCCATAATTCTTGCTAAAACTAAAAATCCAAGATTTAAACCATCCTTATATACTGCAAGGTTGAATATCCCAATATTAAACCAGGGTTCACTTATTCCAAAGAAGACTGTCATGAAAATAAATGTCATGAACCCAAAAATGAAAGGAATTGAAAGGAATTTCAAATAGAATTTGAAGGGAATTTTTGCCAAAAATATAATTAAAAAAAGCATTAAAAAAGTTATGGTGAGGGGTATAACTGGTGATGTGGATACCAAACACACTATCACGGTCAAAATTGCAAATAAAACCTTAAAAGATACATTTGCATCCTTAATACTATTAGTGTAGGCGTAGTTATCAAGTGTGTTTTCTATCATATCCCCCATACCTCATTCAGTTTTTCTCATTAGTTTTCTCTTTGCAGTGTAATATCCCAAGAAGTAGCCTATAATCAGCGCCCCAATAGCAGCCTGCAAAGCAAAAATTAAAGTTTCGATTTCTCCACTGGGAGGTTCCCAGATGGGCTCAAACCAGGGCTTGTAACCAGTTTCCTCTATCACCGGCCCGGCAGATGCATCTGCTCCGGCAAATTTTCCCTGTTCCTCACCCTGACCCGAGTAAAGCAAAAAAGGAATAGCAAAAATTATAACTACCGCCAGGAGCATAAGTATGTGTTTTTTCTCCATTTACTTCCCCCCTATGGCTTTAGGAGCAGTAAATATTTCTAATTTTTCCAATACATCCGGCCTTAGCTTCTTAATGTAATCAAATATCACCACGGTCAATAGTCCCTCGGCTATGGCCAAGGGTAATTGAGTGAAGGCAAAAATGATCATGAATTTGATTAAAGCCTCGGTGAAGGTGGGTATGGGAAATGCTAGGGACAACTGTGTTGCAGTTGTAACATAGGTTGACAAGTCCCCTAAAAATGCAGCGAAAAATATTCCTATGGATAGGGATAGGCCAGCGTTTTTACAAGCTTTGTATATAATCCATGCCACAACGGGCCCCACAATACCCATTGAAAATGTGTTAGCCCCCAAGGTGGTGATACCTCCATGTGCCAGAAGTAAAGCCTGGAATACCAAAGTTACTACCGCTAAAACACTTGTAACCGCCGGCCCGAATAACACCGCGCCTAGACCATTACCCGTTGGGTGAGAACAACTTCCAGTAACTGAAGGAAGTTTCAAAGAAGACAAAACAAACATAAATGCACCTGAAACTGCTATTAAAGGTTTAGATTCCGGATTTTTGTCTGTAATTTTTTTAATCTGGATTACACCGTATACAACCACTGGTAATGAAACCAAATACCAAAATAAACACCATTGCCAAGGTAAAAAACCTTCCATTATATGCATATTAAAATCTCCTTTAATTTTTCTAAAGTATACTTGAATAAAAAATAATATATAAATCTTTCTATGTGACTTAATCTTTACAAAAAAACAAAATAATTCAAATCTATTACAAATATTACAAAAAAATAAAAAAATTCGAGAAAATTAATAGATTAATTTTCAAGAAATATTCAAAACATTTTAAAATTTAGTTCATTCAACTACTTCAGCAAAAGCAAAATTTCTTCTAGTAGAATTTATTCTAATTTTGACTTCATCGCCAACTTTGGCGCCTGATACAAAAACAACGAAACCTTCTATACGAGTAATTCCATCGCCATCTCTACCAAGATCCTCAATTTTAACATCATATTCTTCTCCTTCATTCACAGGAGAATTTCCTCTACTACTGTAGTTATCTCTATTGTAACTATTTCTAAACAATTTATCACTTCCAAATTGCCATATAAAATGGCTAGCTTCGTATTGCATTTTAGGGTATATATAGTTATCGTAAAAAGTTAATTTATGGTAGATTTTCAATTTATTGTTTTTTTTCCAATTTATTTTTTTAATTAAAATTAAAATTAAAAGTTATAACCTTACATTTTTTACTGTTGGGTAAGGGTTTATGGTTTTTTTTTGGTGTTGTAACCGAGTGCTGTGAGTGTTCCTGCTAAAAGTGCATTCAGAGAAACGTATTTGATCACTGATTTGTGTGTAAATTTGTGTAATTTTTTCATAAATAGTGTTTAACCTCTCCAGAATTTGGTGTTGGTGTGGTTTTTTGAATGCCTGGTTTTTTGTTTTTGTTATGTTATAATGGGTTGATTTTTAGAAACCCAACTACATTAATGCAACAAAATAAATAAAAAAAGGATTAACAAAGCTCCACCAAACAGCAAAATATGGAGGGAGTTAATACTTATTTAATGTAATAAATTTCATATTAAATAATTAAATGGATCTTAGTTTTATTTAAAAAAATATTTAAAAAAAATATTGTTGATAACATGTTAAAAAAAGAAACATTAACGATGTTAGGGATAATTTTTGTCATATTTATGGTTGGATTTGTCCTTAGATTGGAATCAACACATCTTTCTGGAATTCCAACTAATGAAAAACCTTTCTATCAGGATGAAAATGGAAATCCCTATATGTATGAGCCGGATTCATATTACAATTACAGATTAACTCGGAATTACCTAGATCATGGTTATTTGGGAGATGCTATGTTAGATGGTAATGAATGGGATTTACACTCTTATTATCCACCAGGAGTACCTCTGGATTATCCACCTCTCATAGTTTACATCACAGCATTTTTTTATAAACTAGTTAATGTTTTTGCAGAAGTACCTCTTTTAGCTGTCTGTTTTTGGTTACCGGCTTTTTTTGGCCCACTTTGTGGTATTCCAGCATATTTATTTGTGAGAAGATTTACAAATGACTATGGAGGTTTGGTTGCAGGGATTTTAGCTGTTACATTCCCTCTTTATTTCGTTAGAACCGTTCCAGGATGGTTTGATACTGATATGTTCAATGTTTTATTTCCAATCCTGGTTTTATGGTTTTTTTTTGAATCAATTTATGCAGAAGGTACTAAAAAATGTATTTATTTTGCGATTTTTTCAGCATTTTCAATGTTTCTTTTTTCCTTAGCCTGGAATGGATGGCAGTATACATTTTATATGATTGTGTTATTTTGTATCTTTTATTTAATTTGGTGCCGTTTAAAGGGCAGGAATATTGGAAATCTTTATTATACTCTCGTCGCGTTTTTTTCCGGCACTATTATATTGATTTACATTTTTTCAGGCTATTTAAATATTCTGAAGTTATTTTTCAGCCCCTTTGAGTTTCTAAAAGTGGGCAGTGGTCAAAATATATGGTCTCCATGGCCTGATATCTATACTTCTGTTTCTGAACTTGGACAGCCTTCAGTGAAAGAGATAGTATCTTCAGGAGGGGCTTCATTAGGTCTTGGTATTTTCAGCATTCTAGCTCTTTTTGTTATTCTAAAGAAAGAACATCTGCATGAAGTGTATTTGAATAAAATGGACTGGTTTTTGTACTCATTTCTAGTTGTTTGGATCTTGGTAGGTTTCATTACTCTCATCAAGGGTGCTAGATTTATAATAATGCTTATACCGCCGCTGGTAATAAGTTCGGGAATTATCGTTGGAGCAGGTGTCAAAGGTCTAAAAGCATCAAAAAGAAAAAAATCTTTAGTGAAAATATTTTCTTTAGCTGCGATCATTGTATTTACATTACCTCCTATTTTAAATGCTTATGCTGTTTCTAATCTACTTCCTTTGGAGAACGATAATCTGTGGAACAGTGCTGAGTGGATTCACAACAATACACAAAATGATACTGTGGTCGTTTTAGCAGAATGGAGTTATGGCCATTTCTTCACAGCAATAGCTGATCGCCCGGTTCTTCTCGATGGAAGATTAGCCTATATTGAAACATTATCAATAAGGCAATTCGAAGATAATCCTTATTCATTTGGGGGTAAATCTCCTACTCCGGCAAGAGAATACTGGATAGATAGAGCTCTTTCAACAAGTAATGAGTCACTGTCTTTAGGAATCTTTCGAATGTTAACTACAACTGGAGATGCTGCTTATCTAAATCTGGATCTATACACAAAAAATACCACCCAAAGTGTTGAGATATTAAATAGCATTCTGGGTGTAAATAGAGAAGCTGCTATGAAAATACTTACAAATATCTATCATTTCAACCAAAAACAGGCAGAAGAAATATTAAATTACACTCATCCACAGAATCCACGTCCTTTTGTGTTGGTTACTTATGATCGGATGATAAATGCAGGACACTGGGTGTTTTCTTTTGGTAATTGGGATTTTATTAATATGAAACGTGGAAATTACACGTATTCTGTTGGCACGATCAACATGACTACTACTTTTTTAAACACCACGGACGGGGTGATTATGGATTTAAAAACTGGAGATGTGAAATGGAACAATAAAACTCCTTATTGTACCATAATAATTAGAGAAAATAGGATAGAAAAACGTTATTTTGATAAAAAAAGCAATTTTTGTATTATATTAAATATGGATAATCAAAAATCAGTTGTTATAGACAAACAGTTTGAAAATTCCCTGTTTACCAAGTTGGTAATTGAG
>Ga0194112_10006003_pt1 | contig 16213 bp, 9 predicted proteins | sample TA2MahC400mmetaG_FD_146191 | JGI IMG/M metagenome (GOLD analysis project Ga0194112, IMG submission 146191) | Freshwater microbial communities from Lake Tanganyika, Tanzania - TA2015016 Mahale Deep Cast 400m | ecosystem: Environmental > Aquatic > Freshwater > Lake | place: Tanzania: Lake... | reverse complement strand
GAACGCCCGGCCCCCTCGCTGGTACGCCACGCCCTACTGGGTCGGGGTGGTGCTCGCCGAGGCCGTCCTGGCAGCGGCGTTGGCCGGCCTCGGCCTCCTGCTGGTCCACCGCAAGCCCCCGGCGGACCTCCCGCTCCTGGACCCCGCCGCGACCGGGGGCGCGTGGAGCCTTGCCGCGCCCGGAGCGCGCCTGACCCTCACGTGGAAGACCGACCTCGCCTCCGCAGGCGGCTACTTCAGCGTCGAAGGCCAGAACGTCACCCTCCACGGCCCCATCAACGACGTCGCGGTCAGGCAGAACAGGTGGACCCACGCGGTCTTCCAGCCGGAGCACGCCCCGGCCCCAGAGCCTGTCGTCCTGGAGTTCCAGGTGCGCCTGCCCGACGACGCGACCATCGAGGGCGAAGAGGTCACGCTCAGGGTCGCGGCGAACGTCGAGTATCCGGGCTGGTCGCGGCCCGACGGGCCAGTGACGCTGTGCCAGGGCTCCGTGTCGCGCGAGTGGCCGCTCAAGGTCGCCACCTGGGAGCAGCGCGTGGCCTTCGCCCGCTACTTGCGCGGCCGCCGCTGGCTACAGGGCGGAGTGGTGGCGTGCGCCGCACTCGCTCTGGCCCTCGCGCTCGCGGCCGGCCCGCTGGCCCGCCGAAGCCTCCACGTCGAATGCCCCAAGTGCGGCCGCGTGAGCGTCTGCACCTACTACACCGGCGGCGGCAAGCTCCACACCACCCCCTGCCCCCACAAGGGCAGCCTGCCCGTCCAGTCCCGGCGGGGATGATTGGAAGGATGTGACATCGTGAGGAATCTGCTCTGCGCGGCTGTCGCGGTTCTTGCCCTGTCCTCGGCGCTGCCGGTCTCGGCGGCTGAGAAGATCGGGCGGTGGAACTACGGCCAGATGATCGTCCCGCCCACCCACACCAATCCCACCACGCCTGAGACGCGGCCGCTGACGCCTGCCGAGGCGGAGGCGGCGCTCCAGCGCGACTGGCTCTTCCAGGCGATGGGCGAGTCGCTCACCCAGCGCGCCGCGAAGGAGCTCGCCTGGGCGCGCGAGCTCGCCGCACGGCTTGCCGCGAAAACCCCATCCACCGACCTTTCCGCCGAGTTGGCCGAGCTGAACGCCATCGAGGCGAGGACGAGGACGACGACGACGACGAGGACGGTTCCAAAGGGCGCGGACGCCCCCGCGAGCTGGATATGGCTCGAGGCCCGAAGCGCCGAGGCCGCACCCGTCGAGCCGCGATTCTTCCGCTGCCGCTTCGAGCTGCCAAAGGGCGCCGCCGTGCGGCAAGCCGAACTCCGCATCGCCTGCGACGACGCCTGCGAGGTCTTCACCAACGGCGAGCGCGTGGGCAGCAACGACACGTGGCAGAAGGCAGCCGCCTTCGCCATCGAGCGGCACCTCAAGGGCGGACAAAACGTCCTCGCGGTCCGGGCCGAGAACCGGCCGGCACCCGTCGCCAAGAACCCCGCGGGGCTGATCGCCCGCCTCTCCCTCGTCCTCGCCGACGGCACCCAGACGTCCGTCGTCACCGACGCCTCGTGGCGCGTGGCCAAGGCCGAGCAGGCGGGGTGGACGAAGGCCGACTTCGACGACGCGGCGTGGGCGCAGGCAGCCGTGGCCGGGGGATTCGGCGCCGCCCCCTGGGGCCAGATCGCCGGCCTCTACGGGCCGGACGCCCATATTGACCCCGCCGTCTCCTATGCGCACGAGACCCCCGCCGCCAGGGAGCTCTACTTCGCGGTCCGCGCCGCCAAGCGCCGCATCGCCCTCAAGAGCCCGCTGCTCGACTTCTCGCAACTGCTCGTCGTGGACCAGCCGATGCCGCAGGGGAACGTGAACCCCGAGCACGAGGCGATCCACCGAATGGGCATCTCGGCCGTGCCAGGCGGCAGGCTGCTCGTGCTCGACGGCCTCCATCCCGGCGGCGCCGTGCGCCGCCTCGCGCCCGAAAAGCCGGGCTACTTCTGGCGGCCAGACGTCTCGTTCGACGCCAGGCGCGTCCTCTTCTGCTACAAGCCGCACGACGAGAAGAGCTTCCACCTCTACGAGATCGCTCTCGATGGCTCTGGCCTCCGCCAGCTCACCGACAGCGACTACGACGACGTTGACCCCATCTACCTTCCCGACGGCCACATCATCTTCACCACCACGCGCGGCAATAGCTACGTCCGCTGCGGGCCGTTCATCTACTCCTACATCCTGGCCCGCTGCGACGCCGACGGCCGCAACATCTACCTCATCAGCCACAACGGCGAGCCGGACTTCGTCCCCTCCCTCATGGACGACGGCCGCGTCATCTACTCCCGCTGGGAATACACCGACAAGCCGCTCTGGCGCATCCAGAGCCTCTGGACCGCCAACCCCGACGGCACGAACGTGGCCGCCTTCTGGGGCAACCAGAGCGCCTGGCCCGACCACGAGTCCCAGCCCCGCCAAATCCCAGGCTCCCGCCGCGTCATGTTCGTCGGCGTCGGACACCACGACTGGTGGGGCGGCGCCGTCGGCATCATTGACCAGGGCAAAGGCCTCAATTTCCCCGATGGCCTGACCAAAGTGACCCGCGACCTCGCCTGGGTGGAGAGCGGCAACGGCCCGGTGGACCCCGGGGAGTCGGACCGCTACCACGCCGCGGGCAAGTTCACCGGCTACACCGCCCCCTGGCCCCTATCCGAGCAGGACTTCCTCGTCTCGGCACGCGGGGCGGGCGGCCGCTTCCGTCTCTACCTGATGGACGTAGACGGCAACCGCGAGCTGCTCTTCGAGGGCGCGCACAACATCCTCTTCGGCATCCCCATCAAGCCGCGCAAGGTGCCCCCCGCGATCCCCGACCGCGTTGCCTGGCCGGGGACGGGCGCGGACCGCAAGCCGCCCGAGGGTGGCACCTTCTACAGCCCCGACGTCTACCAGGGCGTGCCCGACCTCCCGCGCGGAAGCGTCAAGTTCCTCCGCGTCTTCCAGCAGGACCACAAGACCTACTCCACCTGGGCCAAGACCTATCGCAACTCCGGCCCCGCCGTCTCAATCGTCCAGGAGGAAGGCGTCAAGCGCATCCTCGGCGAGGTCCCCGTCGAGAAGGACGGCTCGGTCTACTTCAAGGTCCCCTCCGGGCGCTCGCTCTACTTCCAGTTGCTCGACGAAAACTACCGCTGCCTCCAGACCATGCGCAGCTTCAGCGGCGTGATGCCGGGCGAGCGGCGCGGCTGCCTCGGCTGCCACGAGCTCCACAGCGCCACCCCGCCTCTCGAGGGCGGGCTCGCCTTCCGCGGCGAGCCGAGGGACCTTGTGCCGACGCCCTGGGGCGACGAGAGCATCTCCTACGAGCGCTTCGTGCAGCCGGCCCTCGACAAGTATTGCGGCCGCTGCCACCAGGGCGACGGCGCCGCTCGCAAGAAGCTCGACCTCACCCTTCGCCCCGCCCAGGACCCCTTCAAGGAGCCCTACCTCACCCTCGTGGGCGGCGCAGGCTGGGGCAACCCCGCCAGGCCTGGGCCAGGCTACGGCATCGCCGGGGCCATCCCCGTCGAGAGCCAGGGCACCTACTACACCCTGCGTCCAATGGCCTACCTCTCCCCCAAGAGCCGGCTCGTCGAGATAGCGGCTGGCGCCAAGCACGGCGGTAACGCGCAGGGCGCACCAGCCGCGGGCGAGGTCAAGATGGACCCCCTGTCTCTCCGCAAGCTGATAGCCTGGGTTGACGCCTGCTGCCCCTACGCAGGCGAGGACGACATTCGTGCCCTGGGCGACCCCGACTTCCCTGGCATCGAGAAGCTGCCCATCCGCCCCCGCGTCAGCACCGCCCCGCGCATCGAGAGGCCGTGAGCACCAGAGCCTTGCCTGCCATCCTCTCGCGCCAGCGGGCCTGGTTTCTCCTAGGACTTGCGGCAGATCCTCCCCGTGGGGGTAGGCCCTGTCTGAGGGGCTGGACCAGGGTATTGATGGAGGAGCATCGAATGGCACTAACCTAAGTGCACCGCCCCACAGATAAGGGCACAAGATCGCGGGCAGTTCGATCTCTTGCTCCCAGAGGGAGCCCATCGCGGCAAGCCGCAACCAAACGCGGAGGAAAAATCTTTCCGTAAAACAAGATTCTGCATGTTTGTAGCACAGTGGGTAGCCGGCGGCTTCAGCCGCCGGACGCGTGGCCAGAAGCAGGCAAGTCCCGAAGGGACGGCAGATACGTGCGCAGGGCCAGCTCCCGTGGGCTTCTGCCGTCCCTTCGGGACTGGATTCTGTGCCCTTATCTGTGGGGCGGTGTACTAAGGGCGCGGGCCAGCCCGCAGGGCGGCAGCGCGGTAGCCACGGGCGTAAGCCCGTGGGGAGGATGGTCAACCCCACCCCAGCCCCCGCAGGGGCGCCAGCCCCCCGCAGGGGGCGCCAGCCCCCTGCAGGGGCGCCAGCCCCCTGCAGGGGCGCCAGCCCCCTGCAGGGGCGCCAGCCCCCTGCAGGGGCGCCAGCCCCCTGCGTGGGCGCCAGCCCCCTGCGGGGGCGCCAGCCCCCTGCAGGGGCGCCAGCCCCCGCAGGGGGCGCCAGCCCCCTGCGGGGGCGCCAGCCCCCCGCAGGGGCGCCAGGAACCGCAGGACGGGTGCCAGTCAGGGTTTCTGCCGCCCCCTGCGGGGGCTGGGCACGCGGCGACGCCGTGCCTTGGGGCCAACGGCACCACCAGAGAGTTGTGTGATGGGGCGATGGCACACGTCGCAGCTTCCGGGCCCGAGGTGCTTGGTGTTTCTTGAGTTACGGCCAGCTCTAGGCAGCTCTGGGGTGCCGGTGGCTGCAAGGCGGTAAATCCTGGGGGTCTGGGGGCAAAGCCCCCAGGGTTGCGGCCACGGCGACCCGCTCCACGACCGGCGGGGGAACTCAGTGTCCTCGGTGCTCTCTGTGGTGGGGGTTTCGGTTTCGCGGGCGAGAAGAAGCTGTAAGTGCCAGGGGTGACAGGACATGTGTCCAAAGAGCCCATAGTGGGCCAAGTGTGTGGCGCACAGTTGGCACAGAATGGAGGGAACGGCCCCGGAAGCCACGGGACCGCCGAAGTGCCCGAGGTCCGGAAAAAGACAGCGGGATATCAGCGGAAGGGCTGCGGGCCGCGCTCGGCGACGGCGAGGATGTGGGGGTCTGGGGGGCGGATGTCGGGCCTCAGCTCGGCGGCGCGGCGGTAGGCGCGGGCGCCCTCCTCGAGGGCGTGGCGGCGCAGCGCGTCGTTGCGCGCGACAGCCGAGGAGAGCGAGCAGAGGGTGTAGCCGAGGTTGAAGTGGTAGTCGGCCTGGTTGGGGTCGAGTGCGATTGCGGCTCGGAAGGCGTCCGCTGCCCGGGCGAACCAGGCGGCGGCCTCGCTGCTGCGGGCGCCGGCGGTGCTGCGCGCTCGGAGCAGGCAGAGGCAGCCGAGGTTGTAGAGGGCGTCGGCGAGCTTCGGGTCCGCGCGCAGCGCCTGGCGGAAGTGCTCGGCGGAGCGGTCCCAAGCGGCGATGGCTTCGTCGGGCTTGCTCGTCAGAACCAGCCGGGATAGGAGACGTCCCGCCTCCATGTGCAGCGCCGCATCGCCGGGAGCGGCGGCCAGGCGGCCCTCGGCCTCCTTCACTTTCGCCCGCAACTCGCTCGCCGCCCGCTCGCGTTCGCTCTCGAACTCACGCAGCACGCTGTCCTTGACCTTGTGGATGGTGATCTCCGGGCCTTCGCGCCACCAGGAGCGTGGCACGCGCGCCAGCTCCTCCCCACAGTCGAGCAGGCGGGAACGGGTCTCGACGCGGCGCCCCGCGGCCTCGGGGGTCAGGTAGTCCGTCGCCGCCGCCGTGTCGCTGAGGACGAAGCAGACGACCCCGTGCTTCTTCAGGTAGTCGCGGTCCACCTTGTAGTAGATGGCCAGGCCGGCGTCAATGATGGGCAGCTTCTCCTCGGCGCTGAGCTCCAGGCTGTCGTCGTCCCGCAGGATGCTGCCTTGGGGGTGCGGCACGTTCTTCAGGAGCCAGGCCAGAGCGAGCTGTCGCGTGGTGGGGAGCGCGAACCGGACCACCTCCCGCACGCTGAGCGCGGCAGACGGCACGAGGCAGAGCGTGAGGAGCAAGGCGCCCGCCCACCGCCGCTTCGCGCCCAGCCACGCGATGGGCGCCGCCGCGAGGGTGGCCACGGCGGGCACCAGGGGGAGCAGGTAGAAGGGCCTCTGGACCGCCCAGAGCGACAGGAGGGCCAGGGTGCTCAGGATGACCGAGCCGACGACGAACAGCGCTATCCGCCTCTCGCGCCACCAGAGCGCCGCCCCTGCCGCGGCGAGCGCCAGCGGCGCCGGGCCGATCCATTCGAGCGCCTGCCGCGCGAAGGCCGCCAGCGCGGGCGCGTGCGGCGCGTGCTCGAAGTCGGGCGGGCGGCCAATCAGCAGCCCGTAGCCCTCGCCCAGGCTGCCGAGCTTGAGCAGGGTGTAGGGCGACGCGACGGCGAAGGCGAGCAGGCTGCACGCCGCGGCGAGCCAGAGGTCCGGCGCGAAGAGCCGCATCGCCCTCCGGCCGCTGCCCGGCGCGGCCAGGTGCGCGACGACGATGGGCGCGGCCGCCACGATGCCGCTGTACTTCGAGGCCACGGCGAGGCCGACCGCTACGCCCGCCCAGGCGTAGAGCTTCCGCTGCGGGGCCTCCGCCAACTGCCACGCGAGCAGCGTGGCCAACGCCACAAACGTTGCCGACATCACATCCGGCTTCGCCACGTGCGAGAACTGCACGTGCAGCGGGGCCGCGGCCAGGATGAGCGCGCCTGCCAGGGCGCCCACCCCCGGCATCACCTGCCGCCCCAGCCGATACACCAGCCACACGGCCAGCACGCCCATCGCCGCGCTCACGAAGCGTCCTGCCACGTAGGGGAGCCACGCCCGCTCCGCCGGCCCAGCCAGGCCCCCGAGCGCCTGCGCAGCGATGGGGTATGCGGCGGCAGTAGCATAGCGGTAGAGGCCGGGGTGGACGTAGGGCGGCCCGGGGTCGAGCGTCCCCTCCGCCCACATCCTCACCGCCGACTGCACGAAGTCCCACTCGTCCTGGTGGTGGAAGCGGGGATTCGACAAGCCGAGTGGGAAGAAACGAAGGAGTGCGGCAAGGAGCAGGATGGCGGCTATTGCTGATTTCGGATTTCGGATTTCGGATTTCGGTTCCCGCATGGCCGCGTCGAGCTCCAACATCAATGGAAAGGCTGCGGCCCGCGCTCGGCGACGGCGAGGATGTGGGGGTCGGGCACGCGGATGCCGGGATCGAGTTGGGCGGCGCGGCGATAGGCGCCGGTGCCCTCGGCCAGGGCGGCGCTGCGCACCGCTTCATCGGCCGTGACGGCCGACCAGAGGGCGAAGCCGAGGTTGAAATGGTAGTCCGCCTGGTTCGGGTCGAGCGCGATGGCCTGGCGGAAGGCCTGAGCCGCCTTGGCGAACACCCCGGCCGCGCGCTCCGGCCCGGCGGCGCGCGTGGCCCAGGCGGCCACGCGCAGGTAGAGGCAGCCGAGGTTGTAGTGGGCGTCGGCCAGCTTGGGCTGCGCGGCGCTCGCTGCGCGGAACTGCCCCTCAGCCCGCTGCCAGAGGGCCACCGCCTCCTCCCCGGGGCTCGCCGCGGCCTGGTCGCACAGGAGGCGTCCCACCGCCATGTGCAGGGCGGCATCGCCCGGGCGGGCCGCCAGGCGGTCCTCGGCTTCCTTCACCTTCGCCGCCAGCCCCTTCGCCGCCTCCGCGCGCTCGCGCTGGAACTCCGCGAGCAGGCTGTCCCTGACCTTGTAGACCTCGACTCCCGGCCCCTCGCGCCACCAGCTCGGGGGGAAGCGGACGAGGAGCTCGCCCCAGGCGATGAGCCGCGCGTGGGCCGCGGCCCGCCGCTGCGCCGCCTCGGGCGTCAGCCCCTCAGTCGCAGCCGCCCAGTCGCTGAGGACGAAGTGTGTGACCGCGTGGCTCTTCAGATAGCCGCGGTCCACGCAGCCGTAGAAGCCGGACCCGCCGTCAATGATGGGCAGCGCATCCTCCGCGCTCGCGTCCAGGCTGTCGTGGTCCCGCAGAATGTTCCCCTGGGGATTGGGCACGTGCTCGATGAGCCACGCCAGGGCGAGCTGCCGCGTGCTGGGCCGCCCGAGGCGCGCGACCTCGCGCGCGCTCAGGACCGCCGACGGGGCGAGGCACAACGCGAGGAGCGCTCCCCCCGCCCACTTTCGCCTTGCGCCCGCGCGCGCAATCGGCACCGCCGCCAGCACTGCCACCGCAGGCACCATCGGCAGCAGATAGAACGGCTGCTGAACCGTCCAGGCCGAGATGAGCGCCACGGTGGCCACGACGACTGAGCCGACGATGGCGAGTGCGGCAGAGCGCCTCTCGCGCCACCAGAGCACCGCCCCCGCTGCCGCCAGGGCCAGCGGCGCCGGCCCCACCCACTCCCACGCCTGCCGCGCCACCGCCAGGAATGCCGGGCCTTGCGGCAACTGCTCGGGGTCCGGCTGCCCGGCCACGCGCATCTCCCAACCGTGCCGCAGGCTTCCAGCCAGGTGAACGATGGTGTACGGCGACGCCGCAGCGAAGGCCACGGCGCTGCACGCCCCCGCGAGCCACAGGTCGAGGGCAAGCAGCCGCTTCCATCGCGGGGCCGCGCCGGGCGCGGCCAGGTGGGCGACGACGAGCGGCACGGCAGCCACGATGCCATTGTACTTCGATGCCACAGCCAGGCCGACCGCGATGCCCCCCAGCACGTAGAGCCTGCGCCGCGGCCGCTCGGCCAACTCCCATGCCAGCAGCGTCGCCAGCGTCACCAGCGCCGCCATCATCGCCTCGGGCTTCGCCACGTGCGAGAACTGCACGTGCAGGGGTGCCACGGCCAGGATGAGCGCCGCGGCCAGCGCCCCACCCGGTGACAGGACGCGTCGCGCCAGGCGATACACCAGCCAGACCGCCAGCACGCCCGCCCCCGCGCTCACCAGCCGCCCAGCGACGTAGGGCGCCCACTTGCGGTCCAGCGACGCCGGGAGCAGGGGCGATACGATCGGGTAGGCCACCGCGGTCGCGTAGCGGTAGAGGGCAGGGTGAGCGTATGGCCGCCCGGGGTCGAGCGTGCCCTCCGCCCACATCCGCACCGCCGACTGCGCGTAGTCCCACTCGTCCGCGTGGAAGAAGCGGGGGTTGGAGAGGCCGAGAGGGATGAGGCGGAGGAGGGCGGCAAGGAGAAGGACGCCGCCCACGGCGATTCCGGATTTCGGATTTCGGATTTCGGATTTCAGAGAAGCCATCGCGGCCCTCGCCCCAACAAGTGCTCCGTGCAAAATCCGCAATCCGAAATCCGAAATCCGAAATGCATCACTCCGCGATTCGGCAGGCGGCCACGTCGTCGAAGGCCACGCGGCGCAGGCGCACGGTGACAGGCTTCTCCTCGCGCGGCGCGAGGGTGCCGACCTCGACGGTTTCGCGTGCGAGGACCTCGTGGCGGCGGTTCGTGACCTCGAGGGTCACGGTCGGCAGCTCATCGGTGCCGCGCACGCTGCGGAGGGTGAAGGAGACGCTGGTGCCCCAGATTTCCTCGGCCTTCTCGCCCCCGCCGATGTGGACGTTTCGGACCGGCAGCCTGCCCGCCACCTGGAGCCTTGCGGTGCGGCGCTTCGCCTGCCGCGCCACCTTGAGGAACCCCTCCGCGGCCCCGCACGGGATGGCCAGCGCCATGCCGCTCCCCACCGCAGGCTTCACCGTGGCCACGGTCACAGCCGCCACGTTCCCCTTGTCATCCACCACAGGGCCGCCGCTGTTGCCTGGGTTCACCGCGGCGTCGAGCTGCACCTGCCTCAGCGCGCCCGTCGCGTCGTCGTGGCGGAGCGCGCTGATTGTGCCCGCGGTCAGCGTCACCTCCAGCCCTGGCTTGGTCCCGAACGGGAACCCCGCCACCCACACCTGCTGGGTGAGCGCGAGGGAGCGCTCGGCGGCGAAGCGGAGCACGTTGGCCGACGGCTGGTCGGTGCGCAACAGGGCCAGGTCGAGCGTCTCGTCCCCCGCCACTACGTCGGCGTTCGCCAGCTTGCGGGTCCTCGGGTCCGTGCCCATCACGAGCGTGACCTTCGCCCCGCCCTCCGCGGCGTTCTTGACGACGTGGTAGTTCGTCAGCACCTCGTTTCGGCCCACGAAGAAGCCCGACCCCGCGCTCCCCTCCTTCCCCTCGATGGCCTGGATGAGCACGCAGGCCGCGGCCACGCGGTCCACCGTCGCCTTCGGCAGCGTGCCCGCCTGCGCCGCCAGCGCCGCATTGAGCGCGATCGCGACCGCGCCGAATCCCTTCATCGAACCTCTCCTGCCGTCACCTCTATCCGATCATATCGCTCCCGCAGCAGGATTTCAACCCCCCCGCTCGGCTGGCCGTCGCTGTCGGAGCGCTTCGTAGAGGAGGATGGCGGCGGCGGCGGCGGCGTTGAGCGATTCGGCGCCGCCGGACATCGGGACGGCCAGCCGCACCGTCGCCTCGGCGCGCACGGCGGCGGTCACGCCGCGGGCCTCGTTGCCGATGACGAGCGCTGTCGGGCCGTGGAGGTCGGCGTCCCAGCAGGGCGTCGTGGCTCGCGGCTCGGCCACGGCCACTCCCGCGCCCCCCTCCCTGAGCCGCCGCACAAGGCCAACAAGGTCGTCCGTGGCCAGGGTCGGCACCGCGAAGAGCGCGCCTGCGGAGGCCCGCGCCGCCTTGGGATTGAAGCGGTCGCAGCAGCCCGGCCCGAGCGCCACGCAGCTCGCCCCCGCGGCGTGTGCCGCGCGGAGCGCGCTCCCCACGTTCCCCGGATCGCTCACCCCCTCCAGGGCGAGGACGAGGAGGCCCTGCTCCACACGCGGCTCCGCCGCGTCGGGCAGAAGCTCAGCGATGGCCACCACCCCCTGCGGCTCCTCCGTGGCGGCCAGGCGGCCGAGCAGCCCCTCCGACACCTCCCAGACGGGCCAGGGCGAGGCATCGAGCCGCCCGGCCAGCTCCGCGTGCGCCGCGGCGAAGCCCGCGGTGCAGAACGCCTCGCGGACAGGCGCCGCGGCGTCGAGTGCCGCTTCGACGAGATGCGGCCCCTCGGCCAGGAACAGCCCCTCCTCGTCCCGATGCCGCCGCAGATGCAGCCTTCGAGCCAGCTTCACCCGCGGGTTCGCCGCACTCGTCAGCTCTCGTCGCTTCATCGCCGGCTCCTGGCAGTGCGCCCTCCTTGACGGGCCACTGGCGACACGATATGATACGAGGGTCGTCGGGGGCGCTCAAGCCCACCCTGCCCATTGCAGGAGCCTCAATCATGGACTCCTTGATCATCGAAGGCGTGCGTTGCTTCGCCGAGCGCCAGACCATCCGCCTGCGCCCCATCACCCTCCTGACCGGTGAGAACAGCACGGGGAAGACCACCGTCCTCGCGATGGCGCGGATCGCATGGGACTTGTGGCAGGGCAACACAGCACCCGACTTCAATGAGGAACCCTTCATTCTGGGTGCCTATGACGACATTGCGGCGAGCCAGGGCCGTGGGAATGGCCGAGTGCCATTATTCACCATCGGAGGGGAGTTCCCGCTGCCTTCGGCCAGCGAGCGTGTTCTTGTAACCGGCCGGTTCGCCAAGAAGGACGCACAACCGGCTTTGGGCGAGTGGGGACTTGAGACGGGTGGTCTCAACCTGACGCTGAGCTTCGAGAAGGAAGGAACTCGTCTTGAGTGGAACCGAGCAGGGAAGCGTGGGAGCTTGACGCTCGCACGCACACCGTTGACCGCGCCGCCAGGGCTCGCCTGGATGGTCCTCACATCTCTCCGCTTCGTGGGCAAGAGGGATCTAGTCAGTCCCACAGTGGTCCGGGGCGCAGTGCCCGGGTCACACGTGATCGAGCAGATGGAGAAGGTTGCTTGGGGGAGCCCATCCGATGACCGGCCGTACGCGTTTGGCCCCATCCGCACCCGCCCCCAGAGGACCTATGATCCGTTGCGCGCGGAGCCTGAGCCCGAGGGGCGCCATGTGCCGATGGTCCTCGCCGCAATGTCCGGCTCGGCCCCAAAGAGATGGGCGCGTCTGCGCGAGGGTCTCAACGCTTTTGGCAGGGCGTCGGGTTTGTGGCGGGATATCGAGGTCCGGCACCTGGGAGGGGCAGGTGGCCCGTTTCAGATAAGGGTTAGGATTTCCGGCCCCTATTTCAACCTGGCGGACGTCGGGTATGGTGTCAGCCAGGCCCTGCCCATCGTGGTTGATGCCCTGCGGGGCGGTCCTGGGACGACATACTTGTTGGAAGAGCCGGAGATCGATCTGCACCCCAGCGCTCAGGCCCAGCTCGGCTCGCTGTTCGCCTCTCTTGCAAGGGAGCAGGGCAAGCGGTTCCTTGTTGAGACCCATAGCGACCATCTGGTTGATCGGGTGCGAATGGAGGTGAGGGACGGCAAGCTGAAGCCCGAAGACGTGTCCCTGCTCTACTTCGAGCGGCGACGCGGGAATGTGAGAATCCACCAGATCGACCTGGACATGATGGGAAACATTGTGAACCCGCCGCGGGGTTACAGGCAGTTCTTCCTCGACGAAATGAGGGCATTCCTGGGGGGGTAGGCCGCGTGTGTGTGATCATTGATGCCGACGTGGCCGCCCTGGTGTTTCGGGACCCTCCCGATCCGGATTTCCTGCCTGTCTCCATGTGGCTCAGGAGGCCGCTCGGAGATGGCATGCTCGCCTACGGCGGCCCCCTCACGAGGCAGTTGTTCCGAGTTGCCCGTGCGCAGGTGGCTATCCTTGAGTTGGACCGCGCCGGCAGAGCGACCCGTTTCCCGGACCAGGCAGTCGAAGCGCAGGAGCAGCGTGTCAAGAAGCTGAGACTGTGCAAGTCCGATGATCCACAGGTGATCGCGCTCGCAATTGTAAGCGGGGCGCGGACGCTGTGCTCGCGGGATACGGATCTGCACGAGGATTTCAAGAACAAGAGGTTGATTGACAAGCCGAGAGGCAGGGTCTACCAGAACCCCGCCCACAAGGGGCATCTGACGCACACGTCGTCGTGCCGGCAACAACTCAAGAAGCTGGCTTCAGGCTGTCTCTGACTCCCCGCCTTTGGCGAGCCGCCCTCTGAGGAACCTGCCCGTGACCGACTGGGGGCAGGCGGCGATGGCGGAGGGCGGGCCTTCGGCGATGAGCTCGCCCCCCGCCTCGCCCCCGCCCGGGCCGAGGTCGAGCACCCAATCCGCCTGCGAGATCACGTCGAGGTTGTGCTCGACGATGAGGACCGAATGGCCGTCGTCCACAAGGCGATGGAGGACGGACATGAGGACCTGGACGTCGGCCATGTGGAGGCCGACGGTGGGCTCGTTGAAGATGAGAAGGGCATGACGCGTGACGCGTGACGCGTGATCAGAGCCAAGAGACGCGTGACGCGTGATGCGTGATGCGTGAGAAGAGGAAGCCTGGGAGATGTAGGCGGCGAGCTTGAGGCGCTGGAGCTCGCCGCCGCTGAGGGTGGAGGTGCTCTGGCCGAGGCGCAGGTAGCCGAGGCCGACCTCGGCGAGGGGACGCAGCTTGGCGACCAGCGGCGGGGTCTCCTCGAAGAACTCCATCGCCTCGGCGATGGTCATGTCGAGGACGTCGAGGACCGTGCGGCCCCGCTCAGTGACCTCGAGGACCCGCTTCTGGAAGCGCTTGCCGCCGCAGGCGTCGCAGGTCACGGCCACGTCGGCCAGGAACTGCATGTCCACGGTCTGGGTGCCCATGCCCTGGCAGCTCTCGCAGCGGCCGCCGGGCACATTGAAGGAGAAGTGGGCGGCGGTGATGCCGAGTGTCCTGGCGCGGCGCGTGGCGGCGAAGACCTTTCGGATGTCGTCGTAGGCCTTCGTGTAGGTCGCGGCGTTCGAGCGAATGGAGCGGCCGATCGGCCTCTGGTCAACGAGCACCATCTCGTCCACCTTGTCGAGGCCGGCGACGCTCCTGCACTTCCCTGGCTCCATCCCGGGCTCGCCTCTCCTTGCCCGCCAGTGGTTGTAGAGGGTGGCGTTGACGAGGGTGGACTTTCCGGCTCCAGAGACGCCGGTGACGCACGCGAGGACGGCGAGAGGGATGTTGGCCGTGATGTTCTTGAGGTTGTGCTGGGTCGCGCCGCGGATGGTGATGAATTGCTTAGGCTGGCGACGCGGCAACTGCACCCTCACCCTACCCTCTCCCCGAGGGAGAGGGGCAGCGGGATTGATCTGGCGGAGGTAGTCGGCGGTCACGCCGGTGCCTCGTTCGAGCAGCTCGGCGGGGGAGCCTTGGAAGACCACGCGCCCGCCGTGCTCGCCGGCGCCGGGGCCGAGGTCGAGCACGTGGTCGGCGCCCAGGATGACCTCGGGCTCGTGCTCCACGCAGACCACCGTGTTGCCCTTGCCGGTGAGTGCGCGGAGGATGGCGATGAGGCGGTGTGTGTCGGCGGCGTGGAGGCCGATGGTCGGCTCGTCGAGGACGTAGAGGGTGTTGGTGAGCGCGGAGCCGAGCGCGGAGGCGAGGCCGATGCGCTGGGCCTCGCCGCCGCTGAGCGTCCGGGTCTCGCGGCTCAGCGTCAGGTAGGAAAGCCCCACGTCCTCAAGGTATTGAAGTCGGCTGCGGACCTCGCGCAGCAGCGTCCGCGCCGCCTCGGCCTCCGCGGGCGAGAAGTCCAGCGAATCGAAGAAGCGGTGGAGCTCGGGCACGGGCATCTCGAGGAGCTCGGTGAAGGAGTAGCTTTGGTGGCACAGGCGTCCCGCCTGTGGGGGGCACAGGCAAGATGCCTGTGCCACCAGCTTGACGAACTGGGCGTCGGGCTTCAGCCGCGTGCCGCCGCAGTCGGGGCAGCGCACGTAGCGGCGGTAGCGGGCGATGAGGATGCGGTTCTGAATCTTGTACTTCTTGGCGGCGAGCCAGGCGAAGAAGCCCTTGATGCCGCAGAAATCGTCGTCCCCACCCCCAGGCTTCCCCTCGATGACCCAGCGCTTCTGGGCCGGCGTGAGGTCGCGGAACGGCACGCCGGTCGGGATGCCGTCCTCCTTCGCGCAGTCGAGCATCCACTCGGTCATCATCTTGAGGACGGGGGTGGCCCAGAGTGCGACGGCGTAGCCCGCCAGGGACTTCGAGTGGTCGGGGATTGCGCGGCCGAGGTCGAGGATGCCCTCCTTGCCAAAGCCCTCGCAGCGGGGGCAGGCGCCGATGCCGCTGTTGAAGGAGAACATCTCGGGCTGCGGCTCGCGGAACTCCCTGCCGCACGAGCGGCAGACGAGGCCCGAGAAGAAGTGGTGGCGCTCGGCGGGGCGGCCTTCGGCGTCGAGCAGTTGCACCACCGCGCCGCGCGAGGCGATGCGGAAGGCCATCTCCAGGGAGTCGGCGGCGCGGCTCATCCGCTCGCGGCTCTTCGCAAGGCGGTCAACCACCACCTCGAGGCAATTTCGGATTTCGGATTTCGGATTTCGGATTGACAAATCCGCAATCCGCAATCCGCAATCCGCAATTCCCCGGACCTCGCTATTGACCAGTGCGCGACGGAAGCCCGCGGATTCGAGGTGGTCACGCAGAGCCGTGAGCTGACGCTCGGATTCGACCGCGATGGGCGCGAGGATGAGGAAGCGGGCGCCTTCGGGCAGGGTCTCGAGGAAGCGGACGGCGGTTTGCGGGCTGTGCTTCTCGGCCTCGACGCGGCAGTCGGGGCAGACCGTGCGGCCGACCCTTGCGAAGAGCAGGCGGAGGAAATCGTTCACCTCGGTCGCCGTGCCCACGGTCGAGCGGGGGTTCGTCACCTGGTTGCGCTGCTCCAGTGCGATGCTGGGGAGCATCCCCGAGATGTGGCCAACCGGCGGCCGCCGCATCCGCTCGAGGAACTGTCGGGCGTAGGCCGACATCGACTCCACGTAGAGCCGCTGGCCCTCCGAGTAGAGCGTGTCGAAGGCGAGCGACGACTTGCCGGAGCCCGACACCCCCGTCACCACCGTGAGCCGGCCGTGGGGGATAGTGACATCAATGCCTTGGAGATTGTTCGTCCGCGCCCCGCGGACCACGATTTCCCGCTCCATGCCGCGGATTCTACCAGAAGGCCCGTTCCGAGCCAACACGGGAAGAAGGGACCACAGGGACCACAGGGACCTAAGGGACGAAAGCGTAGGACGGGGTTCTGCGCAGGGATGTCCCTTAGCCCGCATTTCTCACGAAATGCGGGAAATCCCAAGAGCCAAACGCCAAGCACCAAACAATCTCCAAGCCCGGAATGCTCAATGACCAAAGCAAGCCCCCAGGGTCGCGGGCAACACCACGTAGTCT
>Ga0194112_10006000_pt1 | contig 16220 bp, 17 predicted proteins | sample TA2MahC400mmetaG_FD_146191 | JGI IMG/M metagenome (GOLD analysis project Ga0194112, IMG submission 146191) | Freshwater microbial communities from Lake Tanganyika, Tanzania - TA2015016 Mahale Deep Cast 400m | ecosystem: Environmental > Aquatic > Freshwater > Lake | place: Tanzania: Lake... | reverse complement strand
CAGCACAGGATCATGGAGACGCCCGTCATCCTCAACAGGCACGAGGGGGAAGCGCGTCATAAAAGCACCTGCAAATATCCCGACTCCTTTCTGGCTGGGCATTCCCGAATCTGTATATACCTTTACACTCCGCATACCTGAGCTCGGTGACTTGCTCTTAAAAATAAAACCACAGAGTCTCTCCTTCTCTAACTCTTCTGTCTTCTTGACGGCCCATCTCAGCATGCCGTCCGTATGGTCTATACCCGTCCGATTGGTAATGAGACGCGGTGATTCTGGACTGCCCACGAGTCGCATGGCCTCCCGCGGAACAGGAAGGCCATATTCTACCTCGGGGCACACCGGTACCCACGCAAAAAACTTTCCTAGGGTATCGGTTATGTAGCGGTCATGCTGGTGTCCCCCGTCATAACGAACCATTCTCCCGAGGAGACATGAACTGATCCCTATGTTTATTCGCTCCATGTTCCATGCCCCTTTCTTCTTTCATCACCTGGGGTGCCTTCATGGCACTCCTCTCTTTGTTCTCTATCTCATATATGATATCGAAATCAAAATCTCTCGTTTCACGAATATGTATGCACCTATCATCTGAAATGTTTCCCGGAATATTTTCTGCATACTGGAAACATGTATTGTTGACACTTAAAAAGTGTCTTCTTTCTCTTTCTGCTTGATGTCCCTTCTTTTTTTACCACATCTTCATCACAATCTCCCGAATTTTCCCCTAAACAAATAAAGGGTCACAAACCTCTCTTCAGGTGTGTAACCCTTTTATTATCACCTTGGTGCCGGAGCCCGGGGTCGAACCGGGATGCCCTTGCGGGCGGGGGATTTTGAGTCCCCTGCGTCTACCAGTTTCACCACTCCGGCCCAGACTGTGCTTATAAAAGGGCCCCCTAAATGTCAAGAAAAATGTATTGACAAGACGCGAAACGGCGTGCTATTTCGACCGCCTGAAGATTACACACGACCGGGGCTGTAGCTCAGCTGGGAGAGCGCTTGAATGGCATTCAAGAGGTCACGAGTTCGATCCTCGTCAGCTCCACCAAAAAAATTCAGGGTTAGCTATCTGGAGTTAGCCCTTTTTTTTAATCTCAACGAAACATATACTCCCCGATCTTACGTGAGGAGATCCGACGTATGTCTGAAAAGAAACCTCTTTTTTACGTCGGTCTTGCCACAGTAATCGGCTGGCTTTTTTTCTTTATGGACGCAATCCTGTTGTTCTATTGAAAGTACTGAGGTGTACAATGAAAGAGTTTGCTGCGGAATCTCTGGGCAAATGTGATGGGAAGGACGGGAACCCGGTGTACATTGTATATCAGGGAAAGGTCTTTGATGTGAGCGACAGCGCTCTCTGGCAAGGAGGCACCCACATGAACCGCCACCAGGCGGGGAGGGATCTCAGTATTGATTTTGAGGCCGCTCCTCACGGTGAGGAGGTCTTTGAAAGATACCCTCAGGTGGGCGTCCTGAAGGAGAGCAAAAAACCGCAGAAGCCGGCACCGACATTCCTCTCATCTCTCATAGAGCGCTTTCCCATACTGGAACGGCATCCCCATCCCATGTCGGTTCACTTTCCCATCGTGTTTCTGCTCTCTGTTCCATTTTTTTCTATTCTCTATCTCATCACAGGAGAGCGTTCATTCGAAACTACTGCGTTGCATTGTCTGGTGGGGGGAATCGTATTTATGCCTGTGGGTATGGCAACAGGATTGCTCACATGGTGGCTGAACTACATGGCAAGGCCCATGCGACCGGTGACATTGAAAATAACACTTTCCTGCCTGCTTCTGATCGCATCCGCTTGCTTACTCTTCTGGAAGATAGTGGAACCGGGGGTCTTGGATTCGCAGGGAATGGCGAAGACCGTATATCTTTCGATAACCATTTTTCTCGCACTGATAGTATCGATAATCGGATGGCTCGGGGGTGGGTTGACTTTTCCCGTCCAGAAAAAATAGTGACAAGACCGAAAGCCTTCAGATTCCCAGGAAGGCCTCTTTCACTTTCTCGTTTTCCAGGAGATCACATCCCGGACCACTCAGGACGATACGGCCGTTCTCCAGGACGTACGCCCGGTTGCACATACCGAGGGTCTGTCTGACATTCTGTTCCACCAGGAGAACCGTAACACCCGCTTCATTGATCCTCTTTACCATATTGAAGATGTCCTGTACCAGAAGCGGCGCAAGTCCGAGTGAAGGCTCATCCAGCATCATCAGCTTGGGTAGTGACATCAGTCCCCTCCCCACTGCCAGCATCTGCTGTTCGCCGCCGGAGAGAGTCCCCGCGGTCTGTCTCTTTCTTTCTTTGAGCCTCGGAAAAAGGGTATAGACATATTCCATGGTTTCGAAGCGTTTCTGCCTGGCTTCCCCGTACAGAGAACCCATAATCAGATTCTCCTCAACAGTCATCTCGGGAAAGAGACGCCTCGCCTCGGGAACATGGACAATCCCATATTCAATGATTTTGTTTGCGGGGAGATGATCGATACGGGAGCCGTTGAATTCTATCGATCCCTTTTTCGGTGTGAGGAGGGCGGATATGGTACGGAGGGTTGTTGATTTCCCCGCGCCGTTTGCACCGACAAGCACCACAATCTCCTGGTCGTTTACTTCAAAAGTCACATCCCAGAGAACCTGAAGGTCCCCGTAAAATACGTCTATACCTTTAACACTGAGCATACGCTTCCCCCAGATAGGCTTCGATCACCGCAGGATTGTTGGCAACTTCCTCAGGTGTGCCTTCAGCGATGGTCTGCCCGAAATTAATTGCATGGATACGATCCGATATCGTCATGATGACTTTCATGATGTGCTCTACGATCAGAACGGTGATACCGCCATCCCTGATTTTTTTGATGAGTTCGATCGCCTCGTCTAACTCCGAAGGGTTCAAGCCCGCGGCCGTTTCATCCAGAAGCAGGAGCTCCGGCTTTGTGGCCAGCGCCCGGGCGATCTCCAGCCGCTTCCTTCCCCCGATGGGGAGGCTTTTTGCGAGTTTGTCTTTCTGGTCAATGAGTCCACAGAATTCAAGTATCCCGAGCGCTTCCTCCCGGGCGTCTCTTATGATGTTGATCCGGCAGAATGCAGACGCCGTTACGTTATCCAGGACTGTCATACGGGAAAGGGGCTTGACCACCTGGAACGTCCTGCCGATTCCCAAGTGACAGATCGTGTGGGTTTTCATCCCCTTTATGCTGTTCCCTTTGAAGATTACATCGCCGGAGGTGATTGGGTAGTAGTTGTTGATACAGTTAAAGATCGTTGTCTTCCCCGATCCGTTGGGACCGATAAGGCCCATAATCTCCCCTTGATTCACATGAAAGGTGACGTCACTTACCGCCCTGAGACCACCGAAAACCTTTGTGAGATTTTTTACTTCAAGGAGTGCCATACATTCTCTCCTAAATCGTTTTTATGAGCTCGACGTTCCTATTCTGAATACATTCCGTCTTATTTTTTGCCAGTCCCCCACGACACCGTTGGGCAGGAAGAGAATCACGAATATAACCAGTAATCCAAAGACAAGGGCGTGGGCTTCGCTTGTCCATGCCGGGGCGAGGCCGAAGAAGGCGCTTCTGAACGTCTCCTGGAGACCGACCATGATGAACGCACCTACCGCGGGTCCCATGATAGTGGCGACCCCGCCGACGATCCCGACCAGGATTGCCATGATGGATATGTAATGGAGGGAGAACACGACATGAGGATCGATGAAGGCCATATAGTTCATATAGAATGCCCCTGCCATTCCCGTAAAGAAAGAACTTATTAAAAGAGATATATTCTTGTAAAGAGTCGTGTTTATCCCCAGAGATTCCGCCGCATCCTGATCCTCCCTGATGGAGACGAAATAGTACCCCCATTTGGATTTCATCACCAGGTGTATGACATATATACTGAGGAAAGCCAGTGCCAGTGCTATGTAGTAATAAGGGAGTTTGCTCGTGAAGGTCTGAATGATGAGAATCCCCACCATACCGTCCGTTAATTCTTCCCAGTTGGTTGCGATGAGCCGGAAAATCTCTCCTCCCGCCAGGGTGGCCAGGGCAAAGTAAGGTCCTCGCAGCCGGAAACAGACCCAGCCCACAAAGAGACCGATGAGCATGGCGACAACACCACCGAACGCCATCCCCCACCAGGCGGATATTTCCAGCTTCGTCACGAAGATACCGGCTGTGTAAGCGCCTATCCCGAAAAACATGGCGTGACCGAAAGATACCTGACCCGTATACCCTGCGAGAAGGTTCCACGCGGATCCTATAATGACCCACATGAGGGCTATGATGACCAGATGCAGATAATAGTCGGAAGTAACGACGAGCGGGAACACGACGGCAATCACTCCCAGAATGATATATGCAAGATTTTTCCCCATATCCACCTCTACACTTTCGTCAGGCGTTTCAAACCGCCGGGCAGGAACACCAGAACAAGCACGAATATGACGAAGCCGACCATCTCCTTGTAACCCATGCCGATGTATGTTGCGCCCATCGATTCCGCAATACCCAGGACAATGCCGCCGACTATCGCTCCCACGGTACTCCCCAGGCCTCCCAGAATAGTGATCACAAATGCCTTCAGGGTGAACGGTCCTCCGATATCCGGAAAAAGATAGAAGATGGGAATCAGCAGACTTCCCGCCGCCGCTACCAGACCCGATCCGATGCCAAATGTGATAATGGTGATCAAGCCGCTGTTCACTCCCATCAATGTAGCAGCATCCTTATCCTGGGCTGTAGCGCGAATGGAACGGCCCATATCCGTTTTTAATAAGAACCAGAAAAGTATCACGGTAAATACCACGGCAATAATAAAGGCGAAACACATGGGCTGATTGAACGAAATTTCTCCGATGAAGAATGCGGCAGAGCTGTATGAAGTTTCCACAGTTTTATAATCGGATGTGAAAACGAACCTAGCGATTTCGGTCAGAACCATTCCAATGCCGACGGTCATGAGGACCTGATTTTCCGGAAGGATGGATTCTACCTTGATCAAAGGATTCAGGAAAAATTTCTGTAAAATTACTCCCAGGAGAAACAATGCCGGCATGGTAACCAGAAGGGAAATATACGGGTCGATTTCAAAAAAATGATGAAGCACAAACGTAATATACATGGCCACCATCATCTGCTGACCGTGTGCCAGGTTGATAATTCCCATGACACCCATAATCAGCGTCATCCCGATTCCGATCAGACTGTAAATCCCCCCTATGAGAACGCCCGCGACTAATGTTTGGATAAAGACATCCATGTGATGATCCTTTCCGATTAATCCACAGGTGCTTCAGGAAGCGAAACACCTATTTCTTGGAAGCACACTGCCGCCCGAAAGAGGGGGCAGTGTGCTTCCTCAAATCCTTGCTAATACTTCCAGGTTGTCAGCCAATTAACAGGATACACAAATTTTTTCGTGGCAAGATTGGCAGGCCATACCAACTCCAGTTTCCCGTTAATCCACTGAACGACGTAGGTGGGCAGTTTGTTCTGATTTTTAAACTTGTCATATGATATGAACTTAACCGGTCCGAAGACGGTCATCATATTTGTTTCCGAGAGCGCCTGTTTGATATCGGCACTGCTGTATGATTTCGCTCTCTTGAGCACATCCGCTATCACATATGCCGCCGCATAGGCTTCTGCACCATGATACTCCGTTTCCGACTTGAATCTGGCTACATACCTCTTATAGTAATCCATAGCTCCCGGATAGCGGAGAACCTCATGCCAGAGGGTCGCTGAGATTACTTTTTCGGAGGCGATCCCTGCATTTTTCTTGAACTCCGGCATGGTGAACCCGGCTGCCCCGCCGATGAACATCTTCGGCGTCAATTTCAGCTCTTTGGCCTGTTTCATAAGCAGGGAGGCATCCATGATGTATGAAATCATATACACAATGTCCGGATTGAGCTGTTTCACCCTGATGAGAACAGGTTTGAAATCAATACCACCTGCCTCATATCCCTGTTTGAGCAGTACCTGAAATCCCAGTCTCTGGCAGGTTTCCTCAAAGGACTTGGCCCCTGATGTCCCGAAGAGAGAATTCTCGTGAAGAATGACCACCGTCTTAGGTTTTATTACTTGAGAGAGAAGTGATTCAATCGCCCCCGCATATTCACTGACAGGGGGATTCAACCGGAAGACATAATCCCAACCCGACGTGGTGATTTTATCGGCGGAACCGGTGTTTACGAGAAACGGCATGCGGTTTTGCTGAGCAACACCGGCTACCGCAAAGGTGCAGGAACTGGAATATCCGCCGCCTAACATCACGACCTTATCCTTGTTGATCAGCTTCTCCGCGACCGAACGTCCCACCTCCGGCCTTCCCGTATCATCCTCTATGATCAACTCAAGCTTTTCCCCTTTTATGCCGCCTTTTTTGTTGATCTCTTCTACAGCCATCACAAAGGAATTCTTCTCAATCTCACCGAACTTCGCCTCGGCACCGGTGAGGGGAAGTACAATACCCACCTTCACGGCGGCGGCCGGTGACACCCCAAAAAGAATAATCCCCATGATACATATGATACTAAGTAAGACTACTTTATGCCTTCTCATCGTACCTACCTCCTTCTTATTTTGTGAAGCCCTATTAAAATAATGAATACCCCAACCAACGACAAAGACTGTAAAAAAATAGCTCTTTCATGTCAAGGAAGAAAGTATTTATAAGTCGTATTCTTCAACCCAGCTTCTTTGCCACCACCTCGGCGATTGTTCTGCAGTAGCGCTCCGTCTCATCCTGAGTAGGACCTTCCACCATTATCCGGCACAAATTCTGTGTTCCGGAATAACGCACTAAAACCCTTCCCTTGTCCCCCAATGATTCCTCGACAAGCCTGATCGCCCCCATAATCTCCGGCACTGTTGTAATCTCCGGCATCGTTTTTACATTCACGTTGATCAGGACCTGCGGGAATACCGTCATAATCTTCGCGAGTTCGGACAACGGCTTTCCCTCCCTGCGTATGGCAGCCAGCACCTGCAGGGCAGTAATGATACCATCTCCCGTTGTGTGATGGTGGAGAAATATCAGGTGTCCCGAGTCTTCCCCGCCGATGACGGCTCCCCGTGCGTGCATTTCTTCCAGGACATATCTGTCCCCCACCTTTGTTATCACCGAGTCAATGCCTAACCTCTCGAAGGCGACGCTGAGTCCCGTGTTGCTCATCACTGTCCTGACGACTAAATTATTGGTAAGTTTTCCTTCTTTTTTCATCATGTACGCACAGATGGCGAGAACCTGATCTCCCGTGAGAATATTCCCCTCCTCGTCAACGGCGATGAGACGGTCTCCATCACCATCAAAAGCGAAACCGACGTCCGCGCCTCTTTTCACAACCTCCTGTGCCAGTATTTCCGGATAGAGGGACCCGCATTGCACATTGATGTTTTTCCCATCAGGGTGGTCAAACAGTGTAACCACCTCTGCACCCAGTTCAAAAAAAGTTTCCGGTGCAACTCGATACGTAGCGCCGTTTGCACAGTCAAGGACGATTTTCGCTCCCTCCAGATCACAATCCTTGGGGAATGTATGTTTTAAAAATACGGTGTATCTTCCCCTGGCATCGTCCATACGGTAAACCTTGCCCAGTTCGCCCGGGGCGGGATGAACTCTTTGTGCGTTATTTTTAAAGATGAATTCCTCGATGGCGAGTTCCATTTCATCGGGGAGTTTGAAACCCTCGCCTGAGAATATTTTAATGCCGTTGTCCTGAAGAGGATTGTGAGACGCGGAGATGACGATACCGGCGTCGGCTCTCATGCTGCTGGTGAGAAACGCAATGCCCGGGGTAGGGAGAACGCCTACCATAATGGCATTCACTCCCATGGAACAGATACCCGAAACTAATGCGCTTTCAAACATATAACCGGAAATCCGGGTGTCCTTGCCCACGATAATCTTGGGAATATGCCCTTCCCTCTTGAAGAGATGGGCGGTAGCGCGGCCGATGTTTAAAGCCATCTCCGCCGTCATGGGATATTCATTCGCAATACCGCGTATGCCGTCCGTGCCAAAAAGTCTTCCCATAAAGAAAATATTCTTCTTGTCCCTTATCTTCCATTATTTTCTCAGTGGAGTTGCCCGGTTCATGTTGATTTCTATTACAACCCGGGTGATTTTGCAATATCCAAGGAGATACAGGTTATTCAAATGTGCTGGCTGGTTCCGAAGCGCGTGAGGAGTACCCCTCCCAGACCCAGCACAATGGCGGATACTTTGATCATCCAGCCAACATAGGGTATCCACCCGATAATCCACAGGACAATAAGGCCCCAGACCGTCTCCTGCATCAGGCTCTGATCATGCCTTTTCAACACCGTCAAGAGATTCCTCCCCACGAGGTGCGATACGGCAACGAAACCTACAAGGACAGCACACAGAACGACTGCGATTTCCAGGGGGATCAGCACAATTCCCACAACTGACATTGCCAGCAGTACCGCCAACGGAACAACTGCGATCAGCCCCACGATACCCAGTGCAATGACCTTCAACGGTTTTTCCTTGATGGTTTCAGATATGACCCGTAGCGGCCTGGGGATAAAGAACACTATGAGGATGGTGAGCATTAGAACGCCGAGGAAAACGGATATGGAAACAATGGCGAAAATCCATGACCAGCCTTCCCATTCATCGCTTAACGCTGTTGTGATCGCCGCGGAGATGTCATCGGTATTGATCTCGGTGAGGTTGCCGTGCACTTCAGCACCTCTTCCCCTGACAATAATTCCCCCTAAGGTAAAAACACTCCCTCCCACCACGGCCGTTCCTGTCAGGACCACGGGACCGCCAATGGCTATCACATGATTTTCCACAGTACCTTCCAGGGTAATCTGCCCGCCGATGACCAGGACGTTCCGTACCTTCATGCCTTCCTCGATTGTCACGTCGCTTCCGATTTTCACCACATGCGAACTCTCTGCGTGCACTGTCCGTGGCAAAACGAAAAACAAACTGAAAAACAGAAGCAGCACAATCTTTTTTTTCATCCCGTTTTTCCTCTCATACACCCCTACCCATTTCGTCCTGAATCATTATTCCCTTTTCACTCCATTATTCTTTGCCATGCGGTTGCGATGGCGCAGGGACTCGATTATGATCGGCAGTACGGATATGATGATTATCGCGAAGATGACCATGGTGAAGTTAGCCTTCACCGCAGGAATATTGCCGAAGTAGTACCCTCCGACGGTAAATATGCTGACCCAGACTACAGAACCCAGCACGTTGTACAGCACAAAACGGGAGTAATTCATCTTCCCGATACCTGCCACAAACGGTGCAAATGTTCTGATTATCGGAATGAACCTGGCGATGACAATCGTTTTCCCACCATGCTTCTCATAGAATCTGTGGGTACGGTCGAGATACTCCTTGTTGAGAAACCGGGCATTTTCCTTGTGAAAAACCTTTGGCCCCACATACTCCCCGATCGCGTAGTTCAGTGTATTCCCCCCGACCGCCGCAATCGAGAGCAGAATCAAGAGCCACTCAATCTGGAGAAATCCGATGGCAGCAAATGTACCGAGACCAAAGAGAAGGGAATCCCCCGGCAGAAAAGGAGTGACCACCAAACCCGTTTCGCAGAAGATGACCATGAAAAAGATGAAGTAGGTCCATCCGCCAAGGCTCTGAATGATCACTCCTAAATATTTGTCAAGGTGAATGAATAAATCAATTACAGTGGCAATGAGTTCCATACTTATCGGTGATTCCGGTAGCGAGCACATTCCCCGTAGACTGCTGCGGGGTAAGTGAGCGAATGGGTACCGTTTTCATTCCTTAACGATCAAAGTTTCTCCGCAATTCACTGCGGGGGGCTCCAATATTTACCACAGAAGCATTTCAGCGATGAAGTAGTATAGGAAAGGGCTTATCGTGTCAACAACAAAGAGAGAATTGAGAAGGGCGGGCATTTTTCTCCCTTGGGATTGTTTTTTTCATTGCTATTATGTATCCCGTTCATGTAATGAAGACTCACAAGGATGCTTTACCATGCACGAACTAGCTGTCACCGAAAGTATTCTCAATATCGTACTGAAACATGCTCAAGCAAACAAAGCCGAAAAAATTCTCAGCATCAGTCTCAAAATCGGTGAGCTCAGCGATTTAGTGGGTGACTGCATTCAGTTCTACTTTGATTACCTGAGTAAAAACACCATTGCCGAGGGAGCCGCAATCGAAATTGAGAGATCGCCTGTGATCTTTCAATGTCGTACCTGCAGTGACACATTTCAGGTTTCTCTAAAAGATTCAAAGGATATCGTATGCCCTGAATGTGGCGGTATAGAAGTAACATTCGTGTCGGGCCGCGAGTTTTACATCAAGCATATAGAGGTAGTGTAATGGCAGATATTCGTCTGATAGAAATCAAGGAGGAAATCCTGGCAGATAACAAAGATCTGGCAGATGAGATCAGGAATGCCCTCCGGAAAAATAACGTCTTTATGGTAAATATGATGGCTTCACCGGGTGGTGGAAAGACAAGCCTCATCGTGCACACCATCAGGGAACTGAAAAGCATGTTCAGGATCGGGGTGATCGAAGGCGATATTGACTCCGTCGTTGATGCGGAAAAGGTAGCCGGTGAGGGCGTCGGCGCCATTCAGCTCAAAACCGGGGGATTCTGTCATCTGAATGCTCCGATGATAAGAATGGCCCTGGATGAGATGGATCTGAAGAACCTTGATCTCATCATGATTGAAAATATAGGAAACCTTGTATGTCCCGCCGAGTTCGATACGGGTGCCCACAAGAAAGTCGTGATCCTGAGTGTCCCTGAAGGGGACGACAAACCCCTCAAATATCCTTTGATATTCAGCATATGTGATGCTCTTGTGATTAATAAAATCGACTATCTCGGCGTTGCCGAGTTCGATGTGGATGTTTTTAAGGAGAGGGTTCTGAAACTGAATCCAGAAATCAGGATAATAGAGGTGTCGTGTAAGACGGGGGAAGGGGTGCAGGCCTGGATACGCTGGCTCACTGATGAAATCAATGCCTACAGGAACCGGCGCTAACGTCCGGTTGAAATATCCGGAGACCTCTTCTCAGCAAGGAATGACCAATGGCTATTTACGAGAAACTCCGTGGAATTCTTGACATACATCCCTCCGGCGCACCGGAGTCAAAGGCTTTCGAGGAAATCCTCCGTATTCTCTTTACACCCGAAGAAGCGGCGCTTGCCGTATATATGAATTTTTCCCACAAGCCGGTCGAAAAAATCGCGTCTGCAGCGGGTATTTCCAGAGATGATGCGTATCGTATGTTAGAATCCATGGCGGAAAAGGCGATTGTTTCCTGTCGCGTGAAAGAAGGTAAACACTCATACGGCCTGCTACCGACGATTCCCGGCTTGTTTGAATTTCCCCTCATGCGGGGCGGAGGTGCACCGATTCATGAGAGACTGGGAAAGCTCTGGGGGGAATATCATAAAGACGGGCTCGGTGCATCCTTTGCAGGAAACCCCACTCCCGTCGCACGGGTAGTCCCGGTTGAACGGGCAATTAATGCTTCCGTCCACGTTCATCCCTATGAAGAGGTGTCAACCCTAATAAACACCGTGGAATACATCGCGCTTGCCCATTGTGCATGCCGTGTCAGTACCGGTATCTGCCGTCACCCAAAAGAGGTGTGTCTCTTTTTTGATGCCCCGGCGAGATTTCTGGTAGAGCGCCGGTACGCACGGGAGATCAGCAAAGAAGAAGCGCATGGCGTCCTCGATCAGGCAGAAGAGGCGGGCTTGGTGCATACAAGTAACAACAGCGCCGACAGGGCAGGCTTTATCTGCAACTGCTGCACCTGTTGCTGTATCATTCTGACGTGCCGTACGAAGCTTCATTTGGCCCACGGTTTCTCCACAAGTGCTTTCCAGCCAAAGTTCGATGGCACTACCTGCACCGGATGCCGCCTGTGTGCCGATGAACGGTGTCCTATGGGGGCTATTGAAATAAAAGACGACGTTGCCGTCCTCAATTCCGAAAAATGTATCGGCTGCGGACTCTGTGCGACCACGTGCCCTGCAAACTCCATCGTTCTTGTGAGACGAAGCGAGCCCCCTGATATACCGGCGACGCTCCAGGAAATGGGGATGAAGGTGCTCACCGAAAAGGGGAAGCTTGAAAGCTACATACAAATTATGAAGCAGGAGTGACTACTCTATAATACAGGCATTTTGCAGCATAGGGAACGAAACAGGATATGCACCACCCACATCATACGAGGACAATGAACCATCGTAAAATCATTTCCGTCATCTTCCTCACGTGCATACTCATCATTTCCTGCGTTCCCACACCCCCTCTACCTCCACCGGCACCGCCGCCGAAACCCTCGCAGATAGCAGTGGTCTTAGGGGCCGGCGCATCCAAGGGATTTGCCCACATCGGTGTCTTAAAGGTTTTAGAATCTCATAAAATTCCGGTGCACATGATTATAGGCACAAGCGCAGGCAGCCTCGTGGGAAGCATGTATGCGTATGGGTATAACGCCTACGAACTGCAAAAAATGGCCTTCGCCCTCACAAGGGAAGATCTCATAGACCTGACTATTCCCGACAATGGATTCATCAAAGGGGAAAAACTTGAACATTATGTGAACTGGGCACTAAGAAATACCCCCATTGAAAAATTACCAATTCCTTTTTATGCCGTCTCCACAAACATACAAACCGGTGAAGAGATCATTTTCGGTGTAGGCAATACCGGAAAGGCGGTACGGGCGAGCTGCTCGATTCCCGGCATATTCAAACCTGTGACCATTGCGGACGGAACGTTCGTGGATGGAGGTGTGGTAAGCCCGGTTGCCGTTGAGGCCGCAAGGAGGTATGGTGCCGACGTCGTCATCGCCGTGGATATCTCCTCAAGTCTCAACAATTCCGTTCCTCAGAGCACGATAGAAACGATACTGCAATCGATAGGCATCATGTACGCCCACATATCACAGACGCAACTTAGCAAGGCAGATGTGATCATTACGCCTAAAGTAGGGCACATCGGATCTGCCGATTTCTCAAGGAGGCACGAAGCAATTCTCGAAGGGGAAAAGGCGGCCACGGAGGCTTTGCCGAAGATTGCTCAGATCATATCGAAATTGAGGGAAGAAGGCAGACTTCGGTAATCACTGACCTGTCGGAATCACTTATCCCTGACACTTGATATCTCTCGCAGCCTGGCGGTAATTTCCATCAGGGCTTCCATCACATAATCAATCTGATCGTCCGTATTATCTTTTCCTAGGGAAAATCGAATTGTCCCCTGGGCCGTTCCGGCAGGCACGCCCATCGCAACCAGCACATGGGAGGGCTCCGGAGAATCGGTACTGCACGCCGAACCGGAAGAGGCGTAAATCCCTTTTAAATCTAAGTGCAGGAGAATCGATTCGCCTTCAATGGATTGAAAACTCATGTTGCTCGTATTGTGAACCCTCGGTGCACTTCTGCCATTGATCTGCACCCCGTTTATTTTCCTCAGCACGGTGGCCTCAAACCGCTGCCGGAGACCCGTGAGCTTTTGCGCCACTTCCGGGAGACTTCCCGTGGCCAGCAGAAGCGCCTCTGCAAGCCCGACGATCCCGGGGACATTTTCCGTTCCCGGACGGATATTGCGCTCGTGGTGCCCTCCCGTAAAGGGGGGATTAATCGGGGTATTACGCCTCACGTAGAGCGCGCCCACACCCTTGGGACCATAAAATTTGTGTCCCGAAAGCGAGAGGAGATCAACGGAAAGTTCATTGACGTCGACAGGTATCTTGCCTACAGCCTGCACGGCATCGGTATGAAATATGATTTGTTCTTCCCTCGCGATCTTCCCGACCTCGGATAACGGTTGAATGACCCCTGTCTCGTTATTGGCAAGCATGACAGTGATAAGTATGGTTTCAGCTCCGATATGACTGCGCACGTCATCAGGATTGATCTGTCCGCCGGAATCAACGGGGAGATACGTTACCCTGAAACCCTCCCGTTCCAGGTCCTGGCATGTGTTTAATACCGCGTGGTGCTCTATGTGAGACGTGATAACATGATTGCCCTTTGACCTGAGGGCGTGGGCTACTCCTCTTATGGCAATATTGTCGGATTCCGTGCCCCCGCCGGTAAAAACGATTTCATCGGGCTGAGCACCCAAACACCCGGCAATACTCTTCCGTGAAGCTTCCAGGGCGCTCTTCGCTGAGCGCCCGAGGCGATAGGAACTCGATGCGTTCCCGAACTGCTCCCTCATGTAGGGTTCCATCGCCCGGAACACGGCGGGATGCAAGGGCGTCGTGGCATTGTGATCCAGATATATCATAACTCCTCCTCGCGCGGATTCGCGCGCCCTCTTTTTTCTTCATAGTCGGCGATGGCCGCGAGGAGCGCATTTATCCCCATGAGTGAACAGTGCTTCTTGTTCTCAGGTATTCCTCCCAGGGCGGAGATAACATCGTCGTCCGTAAGTCGCTTGGCCTCATCAATCGTTTTACCCAGAGCGAGTTGTGTAACCATACTGCTCGTGGCAATGGCGCCGGGACAACCGAATGACCGGAATTTGATTTCGGAGATTTTCTTTTTCTTCACCTTGATCCACAGTTTCATCTGATCGCCACACGAAGGGTCACCCACAAGAGCGTAACCGTCGGAGTCTGATATTTCTCCGACATTCCGGGGATTCGTGAAGTGGTCGATTACCAGGTCGTTGTAAAATAGAATCGGTCCTTCCGGAAGTTTCGGCTCTTCCTCTCTCTCTTTCCTGTAGAGATCCTGCCAATTGCCTGTTCTTTTTTCCATGATAAACCGACCCCTGTTCTTTCCTGAGACGCGCCCGCCCTGCATTTTCATCCGGGCGAACGAGTATAAGACAAGGGTTTTTTCGTGTCAAGAAAAGATCCCGGAAGGATAAAAATTCTTGATATTCCAGGGGAAACACGTTATAAAGCCCCCGACAATGACATCCCGCAAAAATCTCGATTCCCGTTGTGCGGGCGGGATGCCGTTTCGCGCAGGAAGTGCATCATACTCACAGAAAGGGGAACATATTCCTCATGAGAGATCGGGCCGATCTCCCCGTTCTACTTCTCCATAACATCGACCCTTCATGGGAACCCGCCGAGAGGGATCTGGTCATTATCGAAACGGAACGTTTTGAACATGCGGTACGCAACCTCGGGCATCCGATCACCAGCGTTCCCATCTGCAATTCCGACATACGTACCACTCTCAAGAAGTACAATCCTGACGAGTTCATCGCGTTCAACTGGTGTGAAGAGATTCCCGGGGTTCCTTACAGCGAAGCCTTAGTTGCGAAAATACTGGAAGAGTTGCATTTTACTTTTACCGGTTCAACCTATGATGTACTTCGGTTTTGCGGGGATAAGCGCAAGGTCAAAACCCTCTTGAGGAGACACGGAATACCGACCCCCCTGTGGCAGATATACACGTCGAATGCAGTCGAAAACTGGAATCATTTCCCCGCCATAGTAAAACCGCCGAATGAACATTGCAGTGCCGGTGTTACTCCTGACGCAGTGGTCACATCGACGGCGGAACTAAAAAACCGGGTGGAATACGTATTGAATACGTTCAAACAGCCGGCACTTGTAGAGGATTTTATCGACGGACGGGAGTTCCACGTATCACTCTGGGATAACGGCGAAATACAGATGCTGCCCCCCGCAGAAATGGATTTCGCCGAACTGGATGATGTCCACGACCGCCTCTGCACGTATGATTCCAAGTTCAAGCCCGGGTCTTTTCACTACGTGAAGATCGGTCTGAAACTGCCCGCACCCTTGAGCAGCAGCGAGTATCAACTCCTGGAAGACATATGCACCCGTGTGTACCGCATTACCGGCTGCCGTGACTACGCGAGACTCGACCTGAGACTGAGAGACGGTATCTTCTATGTCCTTGACGTGAACCCCAACTCAGATATCACCGCCGACGCCAGTATGGCATGTGCCGCCGAGATCGCCGGTTTTTCTTACGGTGAAATGCTCAGCCGCATCATTAATATCGCCGCCCGCAGGCATCCTCTCTTCGGAAAACATGACACGTGACCGATGGAGAAGGTTCCCGAAGTACCGAAGGGCGATAACGTTGCTGGTGACGGCATTCTTCTACACCTTCACATGAAAAATGGGCAGTCCCAGATGTTTCCGCCCGGTCTCACCGTACAGGCAGGTCTGCTCTCTCACCGTAGGTTCTCCCCTCTTCCCCTT
>Ga0194112_10005996_pt1 | contig 16224 bp, 14 predicted proteins | sample TA2MahC400mmetaG_FD_146191 | JGI IMG/M metagenome (GOLD analysis project Ga0194112, IMG submission 146191) | Freshwater microbial communities from Lake Tanganyika, Tanzania - TA2015016 Mahale Deep Cast 400m | ecosystem: Environmental > Aquatic > Freshwater > Lake | place: Tanzania: Lake... | reverse complement strand
CACCGGCTGCACCTTGAACGTCGCCTCGCGCACGGTGCCGAGTTCGCCGCGGCTGCCGACATACAGCCGGCAGAGGTCGTAGCCCGCGGCGGTTTTCACGACGGGCGCGCCGGCCTTGATGAGCCTGCCGTCGGCCATCTCGACGCGAATGGCCAGCAGATGGTCGCGAACCGTGCCGCGACCGTAACGCCACGGCCCGCTCAGGTCGTTGTTGATGATCTCGCCGAAGGTCGTGCGTTCCGCGTTGGGCGGATCCATCGGCAGCCACTGGCCGTGCGGCTTCAACTGCTCCTGCAACGCCGCCAGCGTCGTGTCCGCCGTGACCGATACGACCATGTCGTCGGGGTTGTAGGCGAGGAGGCTCATTTGCCGAGACGTTGGCGCCGGATTTTCGAAACTACGCTTTTCACGCTCTCTTTGCCGAGCCAGCGGTGGCGTTCCACGGAATAATTTCCTTGCCCGGTCTCGAACTGCTGAAGAAACCGAGCCATGCCGACCGGTCCCAGCTCGCGTTCCAAGGCTTTCAAACCTACTTGCCGGATTCGCTCTTGCGTCATCGTTTTCATGTTGTTTCGGTCAAAGTATAACCTTCTGCTGTGTGCGTGTGCCAGACTTGAGCGGCTACGACCCTGCCTGCGCCTCCAGCCACTCCAAAGGGTTCCGCACCGCAACGCGCAGATGCCCTGCCTGACGCTGGGCGCGCTTAAGCAATCGGTCATCCGTCGTAAGAAAAACGTCGGTGCCTGCGGCTTCTGCGCACGCCAAGTGCAGGGCATCTTCGGCGCCAAATCCCATCGCCTCCAACTCTTCAGCGCGAGTCACGACTGCGTCCTCTACCAGAACCCGGCGGCGTGCATTGTTGGCAAGCAAAGTCACTCGTCGCCGCCGTTCTTCGTCCGGCATCTGGTCAATCTCGAACTCGATGACCTCGCTTCCAAGCAGAAACCACTCACCTCTCCGGCAGCGAGAAAGGATCAATAGCACGGCCTCAGATTCCAGCCGGATACGGTCTTGCTTCTGGTCATCGAATGGCCGGCTCAGGCAGCAAACGTCGAGGTAGATCTTCTTCATGTGCTACGCCAAGTGGCTCATGCCGTGGGTTGCACCCGCACCCGTTTGCCGTCGGGGAAGATCTTGCCGGGGTTGAACAGCATGACCGGATCGAACGCGCGGCGCACACGCTGCAACGCGTCGAGATCGTCGTCGGTGAACTGCTTCGGCATGGAAGCGATCTTCTCGACGCCGATGCCGTGTTCGCCGGTGATGCTGCCGCCGAGTTCGACGCAGCGGGCGAGGATGGCGTTGCTGACGTCCATGGCCTTCTGCGCCTGGCCGGGGATGCGCTCGTCGTAGAAGATCAGCGGGTGCAGGTTGCCGTCGCCGGCGTGGAAGACGTTGCCGACGTGCAGGCCGTTCTCGCGGCTGACTTCATAGACGTAGCGCAACGCCTCCGGCAGCTTGGTGCGCGGCACGACGCCGTCCTGCGTGATGAAGTTGGCGCTGATGCGGCCCATCGCGCCGAACGCGCGCTTGCGGCATTTCCACAAATCCAGCCGCTGCTGGTCGTTGGCGGCGGGGCGGATTTCGCGGGCCTGGCGCTTCCTGCATATCTCGATGACGCGCTCCATCTGGCGGTCGAGGCCGGGGCCGTGGCCTTCGAGTTCAACAATCAACAACGCCTTCGCGTCCGTCGGCAGGCCGAACTGGTTGGCCTCCTCGACGGCGCGGATGATCGGCTGGTCCATCATCTCCAGCGCGCCCGGCAGGATGCCGGCGGCGATGATGTCGCTGACGGCCTGGCCGGCGTCCTCGGTGGCGTTGAAAATGCCTAGCATCGTCCGGTAGGACCGCGGCGCCTTCACCAGCCGTACCATCACGCGCGTGATGAGGCCGAACATGCCTTCCGCGCCCATCGTCACGCCGCGGAGGTCGTAGCCGCCGACGTCCTCGCCGCCGTCGGGGCGCGCGCCGAGCCAGACGGCCTCGCCGTCGGACAGGACCATCTCGAAGCCGAGCACGTGGTTGCTGGTGACGCCGTGCTTGAGCGTGTGCGGGCCGCCGGCGTTGAAGGCGATGTTGCCGCCGATGGTGCAGGCGGGCTGGCTGGACGGGTCGGGCGCGAACATCAGGCCGCGGTGTTTCACCGCGTTGGTGATCCAGGCGTTGATGACGCCCGCCTCAACCAGCGCGCGGCGGTTGCGAAAATCAATGTCGAGAATCCGCTGCAACCGCGTCGTCGCGACGACCACGCTTCCGCTGACCGCCAGAACCGCGCCGCTCAGGCCCGTGCCCGTGCCGCGCGGAATGATGGGCACTTCGCGGTCGGCGCAGAGCCGGACAACGCTCACAGCCTGCTCGACCGTGCGTGGTAACACGACGACGTCCGGCACCTTCTTCTCCAAGGTGAAGGCGTCGCACTCATAGACGAGCAACTGTTCCGGGTCGGCAATGACGCCATCCTCGCCGCAGATGCGGCGGAGTTCGTTGACGAAGTTGGGCGCGATGGCTACCATGCGCGCGCACTGTAGGAAGTTTCCGGCCGATTGTCGAGAGTTCGCGCAGGTTGAGCAGGTTGAGTTTGGCGGGATGATTCTCCTCTTGGAAACGAGTCTGGGAGCTTGACGACGGTTGTGGTGGTGAAGTAGCCTGTGCGCGCGATTTCGGAGGGTGGATGGTGACGAGACAACAACGTGAGGTTGCACCGGCCCGGACGAGCTGCGGCCCGTCCGCGGGCACAAGGAACTCACGCCTCAGAGGTTGGGCGAGGCCGAGACTGCTGGTTGCCGTGTTGATTTCCCTCGCATGGGCAGACGGCGCCTGCTGGCTGTCGGCGGAGGAGCAGCGCGAGCTTGTAGTAGCTGGTTCGGGCAGCGCGTTTGTGGTGAACCCGGACGGTTACCTGCTGACGTGCGCGCACGTTGTGGCCGAGGCTGACCAGGTTCATGTTTCACTTGGCGAGCAGACGGTTCCCGCAACGGTGGCGGCGGTGGACAAGACGCATGACTTGGCGCTGTTGAAGGTGAATCAAGCGCTTGCCTCCGCGCTGCCTCTGGCGGCCCCGACAGCGGGGGAACTGGGTGAAGAAGTGCGCGCGTTTGGCTTTCCGCTCCAACAGAACCTGGGCACCAGCGTGAAAGTGACGCGGGGAACCATATCCGGAAAAGAAACCATCCAGAACATTTCGGTGCTGCAAATAGATGTGGCGATCAATCGTGGCAACAGCGGCGGTCCTCTTGTCAACAACCACGGAGAAGTCGTCGGCATCGTCAATGGAAAGCTGCGGCCGACATTGGGGTCCGATGTCGCCTTCGCGGTTCCCGCAAAATACGCGCGCGAGATGCTTGGAATCCAGGGCGTGCCCCTGGGGGCTTTCAGCTCCGCGTCGGCCTTGGATGGCCCGGAATTGGCCCGGCGCATTTCACCTTCCGTCGCGCTGGTGTTGGTGAGCAAGCGGAAAGGCGAACCCTCTGGCGCCAGCACGGGCGCGACAGGCGTGGTGCGGGCCGTTGCCGCCTCATCGCCTCCCAATCCTCCGCAGTGGGTGAAGGAATTGCCGCCGCAAGCCGCCGACGACTATTTGCACCGGCGCAGCGAGTGTCTGCAGACGGGCGATCCGAAGTCATTGCTGAACTGGCTCGGCTTGTGGCACAGCGCCCTGAGCGAGCCAAACCGCACCCGGCTCGAACTGGATTACATCGAGTTGTTGCTCACTCAGACCGCCGTTCGGGCCAAGTGGCCCGCGCGCGAGGCGGCGTTGCGCGAGGCGGCCCGCCGGCTGGAGACGATCGCCCGACAGGGACCGGTGGACGCGGAGTCGCAGAGGACATTGAGCCGGCTACGAGCGTTGCTGGAAGCCAGGAGCCGGGGTAACGAATGAGCCGGGTGAAAGATTTTTGTGTTTCGTCCGTTCCTGCAGGTTGGAACCTGTGGACATGGCCGGTCAGGAAAGGAGAAGCTTGCAGCCGGACGACGGATGGCGCTGAGCACGCGCGGATGTGCGGAGCGCCGGCAACGGCGGTTTGAAGCTGCGAAAGGAAGAAAGGTCGTCATTGAAGAAAGGTCCACTCATGAACAAGCACCATCGTCGATTATTAGTGTTCTCCCTGGCTGCCACGGCAGTCTTGTGCTCGGGTTGCGCCTCGGGCGTGGCGCAACCGGCCGGCGTGCCAGTGACGCAGATGAAGCCGGACGAGCGCGGCTTCGTTGCCGGCACGGGCATCGAGTCGCAGGACCTCGTGGAGGTTACCGACAAGATGGCCCGCAGCATCCTCGGCATCCCGGAGATCGCCAATGCCAAGGGCACACCGTGCATCGTGCTGGACCCGGTCGTCAACGAAACCCGCTTTCCCATCAACAAGGATATTTTTCTAACGCGTATCCGGGTGGAACTGAACTCCAAAGCAGCCGGCAAGGTGAAGTTTCTGGCGCGCGACAAGATGGCGTCGCTGGAACGCGAGCGCGATCTGAAAGCCACCGGCCAGGTGACCTCCAGCAGCGACCCGAACGTCGCGGAGTTCAAAGGTGCGGACTTCTTCCTCTCCGGCAAGTTGCAGGGCCTAGCCACCAAGACGGACCGGGGCGTCAGCGATTACGTCCTTTACTCGTTCCAGTTGATCAACGCACGCACCAGCGAAATCGTCTGGGAAGACAAGGCCGAGATCAAGAAACAGGGCTTGGTGGACGCGGCCTACCGTTGAGGCGGACGCGGCAAACGACCGCCCCGAAATTCGCGATCAACAACACACGTTGTCAGCACGTTCGCTCTGAAACCAAACCAGGAATCGCAACCATGAATCGTATCACATCAGTGCTCTTGATCAGCCCGTTGTTGCTGTTGGGCGGTTGTCACGGCGGCGGCGCCTACCTGCCGGTCAATACCACGCGGTATGACCTGGAGAACCGGGCGGCCTTCGTGGTCATGGACGAGCACGTCCAACGCTCCGTGACCTGTTCCGGCATCCAGCAGCGCGTCAACGCGGACGGGCGTCTCGAAGTGCAGGCCAACATCCGCAACCGCGAGGCGCGGCGCATCGAGGTGCAGATCAACTGCGTTTTCAAGGACGACCGGGGCATGTCCACCGGCGACGAAACGCCGTTCCAGACGTTGATCCTCGGCGAGAACGCCCAGGAGACCGTCCGCTTCGTTTCGATGAACAACCAAGCCCGTCGTTACACCATCCGCGTTCGACAGGCCCGATAAACCTCCGTTGCACGAAAGGACTCTTATGAAGACCCATCGCATCTACTTGCAGTCGCTGACGGCGCTCGGTGTGTTCTTGTGCCTCGGCGCCGTCGTGGCCCAGGAGCATCCTCCGACCGTCACCGCCCAGCCGCGACCGGCGTCGGGCGAGTCGTTTGTCTATGAACAGAAACCGTTGGCTATTGCCCCCTCGCCCCTCTCACCCCAACAGAGCCAGGAGATCGTCGAACGTTTCCGCGCCGCCTACCCGAAACTTGGCGGCCCCCGCATCCTCATCTACGTCAACCGCGAATTGGTGGACGGGCAGTCCGGCATGAAACTCGCCGGCCGCACCGAGCGCACGGTCAATGTCCGCGGCAGCGACAGCGACGCGTTTGCGCCCGATCCGAAAGCCGCGCCCGGCACCAACGTCCTCGGCGGCGTCACCATCAAGGCCGGCGGCGACGTGATCATCGCCGAAGGCGCCCGTGTCGGCGCCGGCCAGCGCCAGCCCGGCAAGGGCACCGCCAGCCTCCAGCGCGACGCCCAAGTCAGCGAGAACACCTACCAGTTTCGCGAGCGCCGGCAGCTCACCACCGATGAGAAACAACAAGAACGCGACATGGAGATGGCTGTCGGCCGACCGCTGCGCGCCGCCGGAGCCACCGTTGTGGACCAGCGCGTCGCCTCCCAACTGCTCGGCGGCCGTCCCTTGAAACCGTTCACCGCCTCCACCGAAGGCGAGCAGGCGCGCAAAGATCGCGAGGCCATCGGGAAGATCGCCGATGTGGTGATCGAAATCCTCGTCGGCCAGAAAACGATCACCGCGCGCGAGGTCTCCGGCGACTATCAGCGCGTTGTCTTCACCGTCCACGCCACCGCCGTCCGCCTGAAAGACGCCCGCATTCTGGGCCAATCTTCCTCGGAGGACCTGCTCGGCGCGCGGCGGCAGATCGAGTCCAACCGCCTCTATCCCAACTACGCCCCGGCGCAGCTGGCGGAAGCCGCCGCGTTGTTGCTGATGGACAACATGACGGTCGAGGCGGGGCGGGAACGCGGGCGATGATCAAGGCGCTCACCAGCAACGGGACGGCGTCAGAACGGAAGGCAAGACATGGAGGATGAGCGATGAAAACACGGTGCGTGTGGTATGTGATCGGAGCGTGCGTGTTCACCGTCGGGTGCAGCACCACTCCGAAACAGGCCAAACTCCCGCGAACGGGAAACACGGTGGAGGATGCCAAAGTGGCCATCCAGCAGGGGCCTGCGCGAGACAAGGTGCTCTGGCAATACCGCGGGGCGATCGCGGCGATGCGCGAAGGCCACTACGACGAGGCCAAGCAGATGCTGGACGACGCCTTGCGAACCGTCGGCGGGATCATCGGTCCCAACAAGGAAGGCAAGCGCGCCCGCAGCAACTTTGTGGCTGAGTCGAAAAAGACCTTCATCGGCGAACCCTACGAACGGGTCATGGCCTATTTCTATCGGGGCATCCTCTACTGGCGCGACGGAGAACTGGACAACGCCCGCGCCTGTTTCCTGAGCGCGCAATTCCAAGACGCCGATGCCGAGAAGAATGAGTATAAGAGCGACTATGTCCTGCTCGACTACCTGGCAGGACTCGCGTCGGCCAAACTCGGCGGCGACGGACAGGACGCGTTTCAGCGTGCCCAGGCGCTGAACAAATCGAACCCACTGCCGCCCTACGACCCCAAAGCCAACGTGATCTTCTTCGTCGAACTGGGCTACGGGCCATCCAAGTTTGCCACAGGCCAATACGCCCAACAACTTCGGTTTCGTCCCGGCTCGTCGGATTCCCGCGCGGCCGGCATCAGCCTCGGCAAGTCTGCGATGCAGGCAACCTGTTGCGATGACTTGTCATTTCAGGCGACGACCCGCGGGGGCCGTGTCATGGACCACGTGCTGGCCAACAAAGCGATGTTCAAATCCACGGCCGGCACGGTTGGCGACGTGGCTTTGGTGGCCGGCATGGCCACGGCGTCGTCGGGCATCATCTATTCCAATACGGACGCCAGCATTGCCGGCGCAGCCCTCCTGGCCGTCGCCTTGATCGCCAAAGGCATCGAGAAAGCCACCAACCCTGCCGCCGACACCCGGCAATGGGACAACCTGCCCCAATATCTGGGTTTTGCGGCCGTACGACTGCCGCCTGGCCAACATCAGGGGACAGTGGAATTTCTTGACGAGTCGGGCATTCCATTCGCCGATTTGCAGACGGTTAGTTTCACAGTTGGACCGCCTCCGAAGGACACGGTGGTGCTCATTACCGACCGACCGAAAAACCCTTGGACCAAATAACTGGTGTTCGCACGGATGCGCCACCACGACTCTTGTCAAAAGGAGCCTCGACCGATGAATCCCCTTCCCAAACTCAAGACGAGCGACCACGATGCAACGGCCCCCGCCCCTCGGCGGAACATTTTCCCGCGGATGGCGGCCACCGCCCTCGGCGCGGTGGTTCTCTGGAGCGCCGGCTGCGCAAGTCCTGTGGCAGTCAGTTTGATTGATTCGCATCCCAGCGCGACGACCTCGCCCAGCAAGAAGGTCAAGCTCGCTGTGGTGGTCAAGGATGAGCGCCCGGAGAAGATCAAGAACCATCACATCTGCGGCACCGTTCGGGGCGACAACGCCGTGCCGGTGACAGTCGCCTTTGTCTCGCAACCTCAGCCGCTGGAGGTCCTGGCGGCTGCGGAGGTCAAGCGGTTGTTGGAGCAAGCGGGCTACGAGGTCGTGACTACCGAACCTGCGGTGACAGAAACGACTGCCGCCAAACCGTTGACGAGACCGCCGCGCAGCCGTGGTAGTGAATGGTCGTCGGCAATGTTCGCCAACGCCCGCGAGGGGCCGATCATCCCGTCCACAGAAGGTGTTCTAACCCGCAATGTTCGGCCCCACCGCCTCTCGTTTGCCAAACCGCCTCCGGATTTCACACCGACCATTGAAGTTTCCATCAAGAAATTCAACAGCGACGGCATTCCTCGCATCGTTCGGGCGTGGTGTGTCATTGAAGTCCTCGGTTGCTACAACTCCCAGGGTCACAAAATGAAATTCTGGGGCAAGACCCTCATCGCGAACACCTTCCGGGCCGCCGGTTATTCCCCGGCCGTCAACGGCGTTTACTGGTCGGCCATGCATCGGTTGGGCGACTTCTTCAAATCCGATGAATTCGCCAACGCCGTCCAGAGCGCCCTGCGAGCGCGCGGAGGAGATGTGTGAAAGCAGTCCAGCAACCCGAAGAGGATGGCAAGACGATGATCGCTTCATACGCTCCGCTTAACCCCACGCCGCGCCTCCTGATGGGGCCGGGGCCGAGCAACGTCCATCCGGCCGTCTATCGCGCCATGAGCGCGCCGCTGGTCGGGCATCTGGACCCCGAGTTCGTCGCGCTGATGGAGGAAGTGAAACAGATGTTGCGCGACGTGATGCTGACCAGGAACGCCATGACGTTCCCGGTCAGCGGCACGGGCAGCGCGGGGATGGAATTCTGCTGTGTGAACCTCATCGAGCCGGGCGACGAGGCGCTGATCTGCGTCAATGGCGTCTTCGGCACGCGCATGACCGACGTGGCGCAACGTTGCGGCGCGCAGGTCGCCAACGTGAAGGCGCCGTGGGGCAGGATCATCGAGCCTGCAGACGTCGCGGCGGCATTGAAAGGGATGAAAGCGCCGAAGCTGGTCGGGATCGTTCACGCCGAGACCTCGACCGGCGCGTGGCAGCCGATGGAGGAAATCTCGAAGATCGTCCACGAGCATGGCGCGCTGTTGTTGATGGATTGCGTCACGTCGCTCGGCGGTTGTCCGGTGCGCGTGGACGACTGGCAGGTGGACGCAGCCTACAGCGGCACGCAGAAATGCCTGAGTTGTCCTCCAGGACTTGCGCCGGTGACGCTCGGCGCGCGCGCGCTGGAGAAGGCCACGAAGCGCAAGACGAAGGCGCAAAGCTGGTATCTCGACGTGAATCTGCTCGCGAGCTACTGGGGTCAGGACCGCGTGTATCATCACACCGCGCCGGTGACGATGAACTACGCGTTGCGCGAGGCCCTGCGGCTGGTGTTGGAGGAAGGCTTGGAGAAACGCTGGGCGCGCCACGAGCGAAACCATCGCGCGCTCAAGGCCGGCTTGGAAGCGATCGGGCTGAAGATCGCCTCGCAGGAGGGCCATCAGCTCTGGCAACTCAACAGCGTGACCATTCCCGCCGGCGTGGACGACGCGACGGTGCGCAAGTCGCTGCTCAATCGCTACAACATCGAGATCGGCGGCGGGTTAGGCGAGCTGAAGGGCAGGACGTGGCGCGTGGGCTTGATGGGCGAGAGTTCCCGCGAGGAGAACGTGATGTTGTTCCTCGCCGCCCTCGGCAACATCTTCAACGACCTCGGCCGCCAGACCGACACGGGCGCGGCGCTGACAGCGGCGGGCGCGGTTTATCGGCAGCCAACTTGAGGATCGCCGTCCGCTTTAGCCCGAAAACCGAAGTTGGGCAGACAGGCATCTGCCTCACGACCGACTTCGGTCTTCGGGTTCAGCCGGTCGGGGCGGCTTTGTGCGGCAACTGTCTCCGACGCGATGGTGGCTCGCTGGCGAGCGGGATTGGTGGCGGGCGCTAGCCTTTCTTGGCCGAACGCTTCTGCCGTTCCAGTTTGTCCAGATAGGACTCGATGTCCTGAGTGATTTCCGGCGAACTGCCTTCCTTGAAAACGCAATGGCCTTTGTAGTGCACCCGCACATAGTAGCCGCGGAACTTCGTGCCGCTGGTCTGGCCGAGACGAAAGGTGGTGACGCCGGCCATCTTGATCTCATCCGAGCGCAGCGTCTTGGCCTCGAACGGTTTCAACTCGATCTGGGATTCCGTGCCCTGAACGTATTGATCCGTGGCGCTGCCGACGCTCATGACCAGGACCACCCATTGCCATTCGATGTCGGTGACCGTTTGTGTGGTGGTGTTTTGCAGCACCAACTCGAGGTAGATGCGTTGTCGGAATGCGACGCCGCCACCAGAGTCGCCGACGCCGGCACCGCGGCGCGCGCCGGTGAAACGCTTGACGTCGCAGGTGAACGGCGGCAGCAGCGGCAGCGGCTCCGGGGCCGGCGCCTCGACAATATTCGTCGTCGTCGCTGTCGCCGCTGTGGCGGCCGTGGCGGTCTTGGCCGCCGCCGCGGCTTTGTCGGCAACGGTCGCCAGCGCTTCCGCCGCGTCGCCGAGAACGGTGATCTGCGACGGGTCTGAAATCACCATCTCCGGCCGGCCGGCGATCCGGCGCACGACGCCGGTGACACACACTTTCTTGGCGGCATAGAGCGTCTCGATCTTGTCGGGCCAGCGCGACGCGTTGGTGGCGTAGATGATGACGGTGAAATCGGACTTGGTGTCCTTGGAGAAATGCAGGGAGCAAAGCTCCCGGCTCTGGCGAACCAGCACCACCGGCCCTTCGACGGCGCACAACTGGCCGACATGATCGGCCGCCTTCTCCCATCCGATGGTGGGAGCCTGGGCAAGCGCTGCCATCGCAGCGCCTGCCAGGACACTGATCACGGACAACGCCCTCACACTAGGTTTACTATCACGAGCCATGCGTAAAATTGCAACAGGTTCCTTCTATCACGACCGCATTTCTCCGGCGCACGCTATTTGCCCTGGGATTTGCCAAAGGCCGCCGCGGGCTGGCCGTTGATGGTTTTCAGCGTCTTGATCGCTCGCAGCACTTCCAGAGCGCCGCCCGATTTCGTGTCGCACTGGAGGACGACCAGCGGCACTTCTCTTAGCGGACTCAGGTCTGCCAGCGGCGTGCCTTCGCAATGGAGCTCGCGCAGCGGCAAACCTCTCAGCGGCGCCAGGTCCTTGACCTGGGTCTGGTCGCACCAGAGCCAACCCAGCGGCATGCCCTTCAGCGGCGTCAGGTCCTTGATCGCCGTGCCGGAGCACCAAAGATGAGTCAGCGGCATGCCTTTCAACGCCGCGAGGTCCTTGATCTGCGTGTGGGCCACATTGAGCTGCCGCAGCGGCGTGCCCCGCAATGGCGCGAGGTCCTTCACCGGCGCGCCGTAACAGTGGAGCGATTCCAGCGGCAGCCCTTTCAACGGCGACAGGTCGCTGACTTGCGTCTGGCCGCAGTGGAGCGTCGTCAAAGGCATGCTTTTCAGCGGTGCGAGGTCCTTCACCGGCGAGCCGTCAATCTCCAGCGTCGTCAGCTTCATGCCTTTCAAGGGCGAGAGGTCGCCGACCTTCGAGCCGTTGCACTCCAGCGAGCGCAACGGCATGCCGCGCAGTGGCGCGAGGTCGCTGATCAGGCTGTAGTTGCATTCCAGCCGGGTCAGCGGCAGACCGCGCAACGGCGACAGGTCGCCCAGGGTGCGTTTCTCGGCCTTGCCGTTGCAGGTGAGCCGCTGGAGCGACGTCAATGCCCGCACCGGCGCCAGGTTGGTGACGCCCACGCTGGAGAAACTCAGTTCGGTCACCCTGCCGCCCTCGATCACGTGCGCCGCCGACCTCAGATCAAAGGCCGGGTTCAACTCCTTCAACTTTTCCAGAACACGGTCTGCCCGATCCTCCGCCGGCAGCGCCGCGACGGCCTTGACGAAATCATCCTCCGCGCCCGTGCAAGCCTGCGGCGCGACTTGGTTGCCAAACGCCTCCCGCCCGAAGAGCGTCCAAACCGACAGAAAAACGACCCATGCTGCGCGTGCTACTGACATGCTGAGAGCATCTAAACGATTCGCGGCGGAAATGAAAGCCAAAAGAAAAGCGGTCAGTGATGAGTGATGAGTGATCCGGAGGCGCGCCGCTGTTTGTCACTCATCACTATCACCGCTTTGCGGCGGCCTGACGCCAGAAAGTATCGGCGGGCTGGTTGTTGATGGTCTGGAGCGCGCGGATGCTGCGCAGGACGGAGGCATCGCGATCCGGCTCGATGTTGGCCCGCAGCGTGCGCAACGGCAAATCCCTCAGAGGCGAGAAGTCCGTGATGGCTGTCTGATCGCAAAACAGCTCCTCCAACACCAAGCCCTGCAGCGGCCTCAAGTCGCGGACCTGCGTTTTCGCGCAGTTCAGCCAGCGCAACGGCAACCCCGCCAGCGGCGTCAGGTCGCGCACCGACGTTTCAAAGATATCCAGCTTCACCAGCGGCATTCCCGCCAGCGGCGAGAGGTCTTCGACGGCGGTCGAGCCACAGTTGAGCTCTTCCAGCGGCATGCCCTTCAACGGCGAGAGGTCGTTGACCATCGAAAAGCTGCAGGCCAGCAGGTTGAGCCGCATGCCGCGCAAGGGCGACAATTCAACCAGCGAGCGGCTCTCAGTGGTCCCACGGCAACTCAGTCGGCGCAGGTCGCTCAACGCCCGCACAGGGGAGACATCGGTGACGGCCTCGGTTGAAAACGACAACTCGACCACTTTGTCTTTCTCGATCCGGTGCGTCGCCGTCGCGGGGTCAAATCCATGGTTAAGCTCCTTCAGCCGCGCCAACACGCGCCAGACCTGCGCCTCGGGCGCAAGCGGGGCGATCTCTCGCGCAAACGCATCGGCGCCGTTTGCGGACTGCAAAACCGGCGGCGCTTCGGCCTGGGCGGGATCGGGGGACTTCCACACCGTCCGGATGAGCAGCGCCGCTCCCGCGACCACAACGGCGACGCCCACCACGATGGCCGAGGCTTTGCCGGGCTGTAGCGCTCTGACCTTGGTCCAGGCCGCTGGCGAGACAAACCGGATCGTGGACTCCGCGGACACGGGATAACCGGGTTCGATCTGGGTGATGGCCTGCCGGATTTCGGCCACCAGTTCCTCGTAGCTTCGGTGCCGCAACTGCGGATCTTTGGCGAGCATCCGGTCCAGCAGCTTGACCATCGGGGCGGGGCAGTCCGGCATCACATCCGTGACCCGCGGTGACGGCTCGTGAATGTGTTTGAGCATGACGGCCAAGGCTTCCTCGCTCTCGTAGGGCAGCCGGCCCGTCACCAAGTGATAGAGCGTGCAGCCCAGGCTGTAGATGTCGGCGCGGAAATCCACGTCCTTGCGCCCCAAGGCCTGCTCCGGGCTGATGTAGTGCGGCGAACCGATCGCCATGCCCGTATGAGTCATGCTGCTGCTGCCGCCCACGCGCTTGGCCAGGCCCAGGTCGGCCAGTTTCATCCGGCCGTCGCTGGCCAGCAGGATGTTAGCGGGTTTCACGTCGCGATGCACCAACTGGGTTTTCGCCCACGCATACGCCAGCGCCTCAGCCACACGCAACACGATGCAGAGCGCCTCGACCGGCTTGAACTTTCCCACCCTCAACAGTCGCTTCTCCAGCGTCTCGCCCTCGACAAACTCCATCGCGATGTAGTGCGTGCCACTGTCCTCACCTGCGGCATGCACTTGCACGATGTCGGGATGATCGAGGTGGGCCGCCGCCGTGGCCTCGCGGTGAAAGCGCGCCAGAAACGCCGGGTCTTCGGCGAAAGTCGTCGGAAGAATCTTCAACGCCACCGGCCGGTTCAGGACCGGCTGGATGGCTTTATACACCGCTCCCATGCCGCCCTGACCTATCTTGGCGATCACCTTGAAACCGGCGAATGTTTGTCCTTCCAATCCGCCCATGGTTCGTTCCTAGCGTTCAGTTTATCAATTTCGCCCCGCGGGTCAAGCCGCGCGTTTGGCTTCGTTCATCTGCGCCCGCGAAAAGAGATTGTGCCCTCGCCACGCGCCCGCTAGCCTCCGGCCAATCGTCATGACCATGAAATCCTCCTCGTCTCTCTTTCACTCCTTCGCCTGCGGCGTCGTCTCGGCCATCGCGCTGGGCCTTGCCGCGCCAGCCATCGCCGACGACGGCAACCTGATCCTGCTCTTCAACAGCAAAGACTTCGACGGCTGGCGCAAACCGACCGGCGACTGGCAGGCGGTCGGCGCGGTCAGGCTCGACCTGGCCGACAACAAACGCTTTGTCATCGAGCCGGGCGCGGGCGTCATGGTCAACGGACCGAAGGGTCGCACGGTGAACCTGCTGACCGAGCGCGAGTTTGGCGACATCGAGGCGCACATCGAGTTCTGTCTGCCCAAAGGCTCCAACTCCGGCATCTACTTCATGGGCCGTTACGAGATCCAGGTCTATGACAGCCACGGCGTCGCCAAGGACAAATACCCCGGCATCGAGTGCGGCGGCATCTACCCGCGCTGGGACGCGGCGCAGAAGCGCAACTACGAGGGCCATTCGCCCCGCGTCAACGCCAGCAAACCGCCCGGCGAATGGCAGAGCTTCGACGTTATCTTTCATGCGCCGCGCTTCGATGCGTCCGGCAGGAAGATTGAGAACGCCAAGTTCGTCAAGGTCCTCCACAACGGCCAGGTCGTGCACGAAAACGTCGCCCTGACCGGCCCCACGCGCGCCGCCGCGTTCAACGACGAGAAACCCTTCGGCCCGCTGATGTTCCAAGGCGACCACGGTCCCCTCGCGTATCGCAACCTGCGAATCAAGACGGTCGGGCAGCAGTAGATGCCAGCGGCATGAATTGACAGCTTCTTGTCCTCATGACCCGACAGTTTCTGATTAAGGCTGCTGCGGTGGGCGCGTGGGCGGTCGCGCTGGGGTGGTTGGCGCTGCAGGCGGACTTGAGTCCCAAGCTCCAACTTCAGCGCGACATCGTCATCCTCAACGACGGCGTCAACGACGACGGGATGCTGGGGATGTTGCAGACGTTCTTGACGAAACGGTTTGGCCTGCCGGTGCGGATTAGAACGAACTTCGTGGACCTCTCAGCCGCCCACCGTCCGGAACGCCGACAGTGGGACTATTCCGTGATGCTGGCGGCGGTGCTCGATCGCGTGCGCGGCACCGGCCGCTGCGTGCTGCTGACAGGCAAGGACACATTCGGCTCCGGTCTGAATTGGAGCACGGGCATCGCGCGCTGCAACGGCACCACCGCCGTCGTGTCCGTCTGCCGGCTGAACCCGGCTTTCTGGGGCGAGGCGGAAGACCGCGGCCTGCATCACAAACGCGCGCGCAAGATCGTGCTGCACGAGCTGGGCCATACGTTCGGGCGCTCGAACCACTGTCATGACTGGAACTGCGTCCTCCACGGCTCCAACAGCATCGGCGAGATTGACCAGACCGGCGAGGACTATTGCGCGCGCTGCGACGCGATCGCCCGCGCCGTTATCGCCGTCATCCGCAAGGGGTCGTGAGGGCCAACCAACCGTCGTCAGACCCATGCGCCCATTGCGTCATGGGTCTTATTGGTGGCCGCGTAAGTCCGAAAACCGAAATTCGGCAGACAGGAGAGGTTTTTGCAAGAGTCCGTGCGGCATCGCGAAGGCCCGCAAGGTAAAGCCAAGTCCCTCGGCCAAATTTCACACTTTCGAAAGTGTGAAATCCTGCCGAGCCACCGACTTCTGCAAGAGCGTCAGGAGAGTGTGTTCTACGGCGAACTTCGGTTCCAAGCGGAAAACGGGGCACGCTGTAACCGGTCCGTCTTGTGGGCCGCGCGTGAAACGGACTTGGAGAGGCTGTCTCAAAACTTCTGGGCCGGCTTGGTGTTGTTGATTGGCGATGTCGAAACTTCTTGCTCCCGATTACGGCCAACAGTTCCTGCTCCCACCCGCCCTCGAAGATTGGGTGCCGCCCGACCACCCCGCCCGCTTTATCCGCGAGTGGGTCGAGGCGCTCGATTTGCCCGCGCTGGGCTTTGTCGTGCCGCAGCCGGTGGAGGGCCGTCCGCCTTACGCGCCCAGTTTGATGCTGAAGATCTGCCTCTACGGCTATCTGCACCGGGTGCCCAGCACGCGCAAGCTGGAGGCGGCCTGCCGCAACGAGATGCCGTTGCTGTGGCTGTGCGGGCTGCTGGCGCCGGATCACAACAGTCTGTGGCGGTTCTGGCGGGACAATCAGAAGCCGCTGAGGGCGATGTTCAAGCAATCGGTGCAGTTGGCGGTGAAGGCAGGGCTGGTGGGGGTGGTATTGCAAGCATTGGACGGCACCAAGATCGCGGCGGTGGCCAGCGGACAGAGCGGTTGGAGCCAAGAGTATATGGAGAAGTTGCTGGCCGCGCTGGAGCAGTCGCTGG
>Ga0194112_10005995_pt1 | contig 16224 bp, 20 predicted proteins | sample TA2MahC400mmetaG_FD_146191 | JGI IMG/M metagenome (GOLD analysis project Ga0194112, IMG submission 146191) | Freshwater microbial communities from Lake Tanganyika, Tanzania - TA2015016 Mahale Deep Cast 400m | ecosystem: Environmental > Aquatic > Freshwater > Lake | place: Tanzania: Lake... | reverse complement strand
TTCGAGGAACGCTCAGCTTTGACCGCTTCGTGCTCTCCCTCGGTTCGCTCGCAGTGGCGGCCGCATCGGTGCGTCCGCTCGTGAGTTTCGCGATCGACATCCAAGCGGCAGGCGCAGCGGCGGATCGGTTGAAGGAGATGCTTGCCTTGCAGGAGGAGCCGCGGCGCTCTGAAACGCTCGTCCGTTTGCCACGTCACCGCGCCAAGATTTCATTCGAGCAGGTGTCCTTCACGTATCCAGGGGCGGACGAGCCTGCGGTGGAAGGGGTGACTCTTGACATCACCTTTGGTGAACATATTGCTTTCGTGGGACCCAATGGCTGTGGAAAGACCACATTGTTGTCGATGCTGCCGCGTCTCCTTGATCCTTGTTCGGGGCGCATTCGAATTGACGGGGTCGATATCGCGCAGTCCACCATCTCCAGTGTGCGCCGCCAGATCGGCGTGGTCACGCAGGAGTCGGTCCTGATCCAAGGCTCGGTGGCGGAGAACATTTCGCTCGGCATGCCGGGTGTGCAGCGCGAGCAACTTGTCGACGCGGCGCGCCGCGCCCATGCCGAGTCATTCGTGCTTCGGCTTGCGGGTGGGCTGGACGGCGCCATCAGCGAGCAGGGGGCAAGCCTTTCGGGTGGGCAGCGGCAACGGCTTGCGATTGCGCGGGCGCTTCTGCGAGACCCCGCCATCCTGATTCTGGATGAGGCGACGAGTCAGATTGATGCCGAGAGTGAACAACAGATCGGACAGGCGCTCGCAGAGATCAGCCATTCGCGCACAACCTTGACCGTGGCGCACCGACTCTCCACGATGCTTTCGGCAGATCGCATCGTCGTGATGGAGAAGGGGCGCATTGTCGATGTGGGAACGCATCCGCAGTTGCTGGACCGCTGCAGCGTGTATCAACGGCTAGTGCGCAGCCAGATGCAGGGCAGCGAAGCAACTGCGACCTGAGGCACCTCGCGTCCGATGGTCATGTCAGGGCTGCGTCTGCGGAGTCGTAGTCGTGGACTGCTCAGGAACGGGCATCGCGATCACGACAGGGCCCTTCGATGCAGACCAGACTCCATACAACATGGCCACGGTGCAAATAAGTGCCACAGCGGCGAGCCAGAACTGCAGTGACCGTTCGAGGCGATCCGATTGCGCCACGCGTCGCTGCGTCGCCTGCACCAGGCTCTCGAGCGCACGTGATTGACGCTCACTGGAAGTGGCGAAGGTCCCGATGGCTCCCGAGACTTCCTTCATGCTGTCCGCCACACGAAGGCTCACCTCGTGATTCAGATCGAGTTGCTGCTGCACCAATCCGAGCGTCTGCGTCTGCTGGTTCGCCCCATCTGCCAGTTGCGTCAGATTTCGTTCCATCGTCTGATCGCGCTGGCGTGCGCGCGCAGATTGATCGAGCAGCGTTTCGAGCACTTGCGCCTGCTGCTTGGCAAGCTGCGGCATTGCCTGCATCGTGTTGGCAAGCGTTGTCAGCATCGCTTGCAACTGCTGCTGCGAACGCGCATGTTCGGCAACCTGCGCCCGCAGTTCCGCGGGAAGGTCGCTCGTGCTCCCACTGGACTCCGAGGGACGAATCACGGGCATCGACTGCGTGGGCGCGCGATCAAGCACCTCGTGTGGAGGCATGCTTTCGCGGGATGCGATTCCGAGCGTTGATTTCAGAGCGTTCCACCAACCCATCGCTGCGCTAATGTAGCCCCCCGTGAGTCTCTTCGCCGAGTTGGCTCGATCGTCCACATGTCTTGTGCTGCTGCTTGGACTTCTCGGTGCAGGGTGTGAACGCTCCGAATCAGCGTTACCGCCCGTCGCTGATGCGCCAGATACCGCACGTGTGGTGTCCCTTTCCCCCGGAGTCACTGCAACACTTGCCGCTCTCGGTGCCGAAGATCTTCTTGTCGGCAGAACGCCTTGGTGTGTCGGGGCGCCAAACACGCCGGCTGTTGGCACACTTCTGGATGTTGACGCAGAAGCACTCGTGCGGGCAAAGCCAACAGTGATCTTTGTGCAGCCCGCTGCGCAGGGGATTCCATCAGCACTGGTTGAACTTGCCCAAGCCCATGGTTGGTCGGTGGTGCCTATTCCACTCGCAACGCTCGCAGACTGCCGACGGGCGGTCAAGGATGTGTCGACAGTCTGTATGCCCCTTTGTTCGGAAGAAAGGCGTCTGCAAATGCAACGCGAGGCCAGTCGCCTTGGTGCAGCTTTCGATGCAGCAGTTGCACCCCTTCCTGGTTCAGCGGGCAAGCGAGTGCTTGCGGTTGTCTGTGGTGAAGAGGGGGCCGATCTGCTTGCCTTTGGCACGGAGTCCTATCTCATGGAAGTGTTGCAGGCCCAGGGCTTCGCCCCTGCGCTTGAGCGTGTGGGGTATCAATCACTCGGCAATGAGGATCTGCTTCGGACCAACCCAGACATCGTCATTCTGCTTGGTCGGCAGATGACAGATGCGCGCTTTGACACACCGACCGCTGGCGGCGCAAAGGTTGTCCGACTGGATGAGCCCGCGCTCCTTCAGCCCGGTGGGGGAATCACAGAATCGTTGCTCCGGATGCGTTCGCGTTTGGCTTCTGAGGTTCAGGTGCCATGATCCGATTTCGTTCCAAGGGTTGGGCATGGATTGCGCTCAGTGCTGCGCTACTCATAGGAGTCGCGGCAAGACTCCTGATCGGACGTGATCCGAGCACTGGAAACTGGTTGTTTGGAGTTCCTGAGCCAGGGATCATCTCCCTTCGACTGGGTGCGGTGAAGTCTGGTATGGCGGCCGGGGCTGCGCTGGGTCTCAGCGGTCTCTTGCTGCAAGCACTGCTTCGGAATCCGCTCGCTTCGCCATTCATTTTGGGACTCTCCGCGGGCGCTGGACTCGGCGCAACGATTGCGGCTTGGTTGCCGTTCGCCGGCGCAGGTACTGCAGCCATATTCCTGGGGCCTGATGCACTGCTACCAGGAACGATTGGTGCAGTTGGCGTCTTGTTTGTGGTTTTTGTCCTTGGTCGTCGCGGTGGAGTCTTGGATCCGCTCACGCTTGTCCTTGCTGGAACCGTTGTGGCGAGCATGTGTGGTGCAATCACGCTGCTCCTGCAGTCCATGATGCCGCCGACAAGCCGCGGTGAACTGTGGAGTTGGTTCATGGGGCAAGTTCCAGAACTCCCGAGGACAATTCCTTGGTGGAATACAGTCGTGATTTTCGTCCTTGTGCTGCTCATGGCGTTGTGGAAGTCGCGCAATCTTGATCTTGCAAGTGCGGGGGATGAGGAAGCAGAGAGCCTGGGAGTTGCCGTTGCACCGCTGCGTATCCAAATGTTTGTCGGTGCTGGAGCACTCGCTGCCGCCAGTGTTGCACTGTGCGGACCGGTCGCCTTCATCGGGTTCATGGCGCCACATCTGGCGCGCGCACTGCTGGGTGGACTCCATGGCGCCCTTGTGCCCGCAAGTGCTGTCGCAGGTGCTGCGATTTTGGTCTGGAGCGATGCGATCCGGCAGGGGATTGACTTTGGAAGCGGTCGCCTGCCGATCGGTGTGCTGACTGCACTCGTGGGTGGACCTGTATTCCTGCTGATGCTGCGATCAGCGCGCCTGCGCCGTGGAGACTGGTCATGCTGACGATTCGAAATGCTTCCTTTGCGTACTCACAGCGGCGCGTTCTCCATTCGGTGACGATGCAGGTGGAAGTCGGTCGTACCTGCCTTCTGATTGGCAGGAACGGCAGTGGCAAAAGTTCACTGCTCCGGCTTGCGGCGGGGCTGCGTGCGCCGATGGATGGTTCGGTGCAGTGGTGCGGCAGGGAGACAAGCGCCATCGCGCCTGCGCAGCGTGCGCGATGTGTGGCATGGGTGGCGCAGCGGTCGATGCTTGCCATCGATGTGACCGTTCGCGATGTGATCGAGTTGGGTGCCGTGCATGGTGCGGCGAGCGTGTCGGCAGAGGAGTTGCTGCACGAACTTGCTCTCGAACCGCTCGCGAGCAGACGATTCCATGAGTTGTCGGGTGGCGAGCAGCAGCGCTGCATCGTTGCGCGTGCGCTTCGGCAGCATCCGGACGGCGGGTTGCTTGTGCTCGACGAACCGCTGGCGAATCTCGACCCAGCCGAGGCTGTTCGAGTGATCCAAGCGCTGCGCCGCCGCTGTCGAAAGGGTGGGGTCGTGATTGCTGCAGTCCACGATCTTGCGCTCGCGGACCAGTGGGCTGATGACATAGCGCTTCTCGACGGCGGACGCTTGCTGGCCTTCGGGCCCTCCACGAGTGTCCTTCAGCCCAGCACGCTGTCTTCAGCGTTTGGCTGCGAGTTTCTTGCCAGATCGGGTTCACTCGCATTGCAGTTGCCGCGCGGCGCGTAGACTTCAAGACGCAGTCATGACAACAGGCACGATCATCTTTCTTGTTGTGTTTGTCCTGCAGGCAGTCATCCGCATGGCGGCAAAGCAGGGAGAGAAGAAGGCAAAGGAAGCAAAGGCGCGCTTGGAGGGAGCACAGACATCCCCACCGGGAGTGGCACGGATTGCTCAGGTGAAGGCGCCTCCAATTATTGCAATGCCCAACAGGAGTGCGCCGCCCGTACCGCCCGTCACGCAGGGTGTTTCAGCCGCCCCGGCTACGCGGAGTTACTTGGAGGAAATGAAGCGGCGGATCGATCAGTTTGCGGAAGATGCCCCCACGGACGTGGTTGCAGCGCTCCGACGCCAGTGGTCGGACGCGGCGGCGGATGTCAACTCTGGTTTCAAGGAAGAACGCGGGGACACTGCGGTCGTCGAGGCGCGCGCCGTTTTTCCTGGAACGACAGGCGCGTTTGACTCTTCAGTTGCTGCGACCTCGGATGAAGAAGATTTTGTGGGTGAAGCCACTGCCACCTACCTTCGTGAGCGGTCCAAGCAGATTCACGAGGGCGCGCTCAGCGGTCGGCGACCAAGGGACACAACTGCGGCCACCCCGTCTGTGAAGACAAGCGCCGTTCCCGCGCTGCCTCTCTCAAGTCCCCTACGATCTGCCTTTACAACACGGTCTGGACTCCGCCAAGGGATTCTTCTCGCAGAGGTGCTCGGACCGCCAGTTTCCCTACGGCAGCCAGCCTGATTTCGGACAGAATCGCTGCTACAGCTGTTGGGGATGAATTGTTTCGATCGTGGGGCGTTCTGCGCCGATCTACTCGGTTTGCTATGCTCTGCAAACCATGATGGACATCCGAAAGTTGAAGGAGTTGGTTCGCCTGATGGTTGAAAATGACCTGATGGAACTCGATCTCCGGGACAAGGATGAGCAGGCCACGATCCGCAGGCAGACCACGCTGGTGGCACCTCAGGTGGTGCATAACGGGGCGCCGCTCGCACCCGCGGTGTCGGCTGGGCAAGTTGGCGCCGCATCGCCCGCCGCAACGAACACAGCCGCAACCTCCAAGTCAGGCACGGCATCCGGCACGTCACAGGATGAGGCAGGGCTCGAGGCGATTGAGAGCCCAATGGTGGGAACGTTCTATGCCGCATCGGGACCAGACAAGCCACCGTTGGCTACCGTGGGAATGACGGTCGATGCAAACTCGGTTGTGTGTTTGCTTGAGGCGATGAAGATCTTCAACGAAATCAAGGCAGAACGATCGGGCACGATCGCCAAGGTGCTTGTAAAAAATGGACAGGCGGTTGAGTTTGGTCAGAAGCTCTTCCTGATCCGACCGAGCTGATCTTCATGTTCAAGCGAGTCTTGATTGCCAATCGCGGCGAGATAGCGCTGCGCATCATCCGAGCATGCCGTGAACTTGGAATAGAGCCGGTGTGCGTGTACTCATCCGCCGATGCGGGGGGCCCGTGGCTCGAGCAAGCCGCGCAGGCGGTCTGCATTGGTCCGCCGCCGAGCAAAGACTCCTATCTCCGCATCGATCGCATCATTGCGGCTGCAGAGATATCGCATGCAGACGCCATTCATCCTGGCTACGGGTTCCTCTCTGAGAACGCACACTTTGCGGAAGTCTGCCGCGACAGTGGATTTGAGTTCATTGGCCCAAGTCCAGAAGCCATGTCGGCGCTTGGCGACAAAGTCAACTGCAAGCGACTCGCCAAGAAGGCGGGAACGCCGATCTTTCCAGGTACGGAGGGAGGCATCGAGGACATCGACGAGGCCGTTCAGGTTGCCAAGGACATCGGTTTCCCCGTCATTGTGAAGGCTGCAGGCGGTGGGGGTGGACGCGGCATGCGAATTGCGCATGATGAGGCTGGACTGCGTCAGGGCATCGAACAGGCTCGCCAAGAAGCCGCGGCAGCATTCGGAAATCCAATGGTGTTCGTCGAAAAGTATCTTGAGCTCGCGCGCCACTTTGAAGTGCAAGTGATCGGCGATAAGCATGGCAACTCGGTGCATCTGTACGAGAGAGATTGCTCGAGCCAGCGCCGACACCAGAAACTCATCGAAGAGGCACCTGCGCCTGGAGTCGATCCGGCAAAGCGCGAGAAGGTGTGCGAATCCGCAGCCGAACTCATCCGACAAGCGAAGTACGCAGGTGCCGCGACATGCGAGTTCTTGATGGATCGCAGTCAGAACTTCTACATGCTTGAAGTGAATACGCGGGTACAGGTTGAGCATCCGATCTCGGAAGCAATCACGGGCGTTGACATTGTGCAGACGGGTATCCGCGTTGCGGCGGGCGAGCGCTTGCCGTACAAGCAGTCGGACATCCGTATTCACGGGCATGCCATGGAGTTTCGCATCAATGCGGAAGATCCAGCTCGCAACTTCATGCCGCAGGCGGGTCTTGTGGAGACATGGACCGCGCCCGGTGGCCCTGGCATTCGGCTCGACAGCCATGTCCGCGCCGGATATCGCGTGCCGACCAACTATGACTCAATGGTTGGGAAGTTGATCGTCCATGCGCCAACTCGGGAGCAGTGCATTCGCCGCTCGCTCGGCGCGCTTGCAGAGTTCAAGGTTGGACCGATCAAGACCACGATCCCTTTGTACGAGCGCCTGCTTCGCGAGGAGCTGTTTGTCAACGCCACGCACGACATCAAGTACGTGGAGCGCCTTCTGGCGGCAACGTAAGCCTCGGCAAGTACGCATGCTCTACGCACGCGTGCGCGGTCCTCAGGTAGACTCTGATCGGTCTCGCGGGCGTAGCTCAGCGGTAGAGCGTCGGCCTTCCATGCCGAATGTCGAGGGTTCAAATCCCTTCGCCCGCTTTCATGTGATTGTGGCAACGGTCGCTCCGGAGGGGCACACCGTATGCATGGGCCGGCACTGCAACTCGGTGGGTCAGTAGGCGGGGACTGCTGGATCGATGTCCATGCTCCAGAGGTGGATCCCACCTGCAAGACTCCGCACATCATCAAAGCCCGCTTGACGAAGCAGTTCCGTCGCCTTCAAGCTGCGCATGCCATGATGACAATGCACCACAATGCGGTCGCCGTCATGCTTGCGTAAATCGGGGATACGCGTCGGTAGTTCGGCAAGCGGAACATGCATCGTGCCGTCGATGTGCGCGAGAGCACGCTCTGCTTCGGTGCGCACATCGATCACAACGACCGGAGCACCCTGATCAAGAAGCGCCTTCAACTCGCGCGGCGCTATCTCCCAGTCACGCTGAAATGGGTAACCGGGTGGCAGTCCTGCGGGAATGTCTTTCGCACCATCACTCATTGAACACCTTGAAGCGCCGCTTCGCGCTGCGCCTTTGTCAGAAAGGGATAGTCCGTCAAGCCCTCCGCACCTCCGCCGTAGAACGTCTTGTCATTCGGTGCATTCCACTCGGCACCGAGGCGAATGCGCTCTGGGAGGTCGGGATTTGCAAGGAAGGCGCGTCCGAATGCCACGGCATCCACGGCTCCTGACTCGATCGCCTGCTCGGCATCGTCGGTCGTGTAGCCCATGTTCGATACAAGTGTTCCGCGGAAGGCTTTGCGAAGTGGGGTGAGGACATCAGCCTTCTGCACACCCATGAAGTCGGCGCGCAGGACATGGAGGTAGGCGATGCCGATTCGGCTGACAGCTTGCGCCAGCAGTGTGTAGGTACCGACAGGATCGCTATCGCTCATGCTGTTGCCGCTGCCAAGCGGGGAGATCCGCAGGCCAACGCGCCCAGGTTCCCATGCAGCACACGCTGCCTCCACGATTTCGCACGCGAAGCGAATCCTGTGCGATGCGGGACCACCGTAGGGGCCGGTTCGATGGTTCGAGCCGTCGCGAGTGAACTGGTCGATCAGGTAACCGTTTGCACCATGGAGTTCAACTCCATCAAAGCCCGCATCGCGTGCATATCGGGTCGCGGTCGCAAAGCCAGCGACAATGCCAGGAATCTCCGAATCTTCGACGGCACGCGGCAAGGCATGCGGCACGTGGCCATCTGGACCACGGAATGGATTGGATGTGATTGCGATTGCACTCGGTGCAATGGGTTGTCGACCACTGTTCAGCAGTGGATGGCATGTTCGTCCACCATGCCAGAGTTGCAAAAAGATTCGTCCGCCAGCGGCGTGCACTCGGTCGGTCACGACTCGCCAGCCTGCGATCTGCTCGACCGTATGGATGCCCGGTTCATTGTTGAAAGCAGATCCTTCCGCCATCGCCATCGTGGCTTCGGCGATAATCAGTCCCGCACTTGCTCGCTGTGCGTAGTACTCAGCCATCAGCGGCGTCGGCACATGGTTCGGCGCGCGGCAGCGCGTGAGCGGTGCCATGAGCACACGGTTGGGTGCATCAAGAGCGCCGATGCGAATGGGCCGAAGGAGGGCACGCACAGGTTGAATCGGCTGCGATGTCATGGCTGTCTAAACAGGGGGCGTCAGGTCAGGGAACGGGGTGTGTCATGGCGCCTCTGGCGCAGCTGGTCTTTCGACCCACGTCCAAGTCCCGTGATCCCAGATCGGCTGCCCATCCGCGGCAATTGGAACCAATTGAAAGCCGGTTCTGGGCTGCTGCTGGATCTTGCCTGGGGGATCACCACTCGCCATACGAACCGGCGCAGCAACGAACAGCACGGTTGGCCAGAAGGGCTGCACCACACCCTCGATGACGAGTTGGCCCCCATTCGACCCTCCATCCAGTGCGGTCGATGCATTTGGATAGATGCCATCGACGCGCGCGGTGCCCCGAACAATCGTTGGATCCTCGGAGTAGGTCGGCTGCACCTGAACCTGACCGCGCGGAAGAGCCACCATCATGAGATGCCAGTTTCGACGATCCAGGCCGATCACGGATGGAGTTGGATCAGCGAGCGATGTTTGTGTGGATGACTGCAGTGCGGGCAGCGCTCCTGAACCGATTCCGTCGATTCCATTACTCTGATTCAGGTGCCCCGTACATCCAGTGAGAAGGCTCGCCGTGAGTGCAGCAAGCGACGCATAAGACCCGCCGATGATTTCACTCCGCATCACAGTCGAATCCTTCACGCCGCATGGCATTGACGATGATAGATGGGTCAAATCCTTTTCGCGCCAGCGACTGGGCAACTGCGAGCGGAGTACGGCGTCCGCGGCGCTGCAGCGCCGAACGAGCAAGCGAGAGCGCGCGTGCAGCAGATTCGGCGCTGCCGGCGACTCTCCGAGCTTCTCGAAGAGCCAGTGACTCGGTGATTCCCTCACTTCCCAGTGCTTCCGTCAGATAGGTTTCGCAGGCGCCCGGCCGCGATGCGGCCAGTCGGTCCGCGCGAAGCGCCGCGTGCGCTTCCTCATCAATCCACCGATCGGCAACGAGCGAAGCGACCGTGCGCTCAACGATGTCCTGGGCAAATCGGCGACGCACAAGGGCGCGTCGAATGGACTCCGCACTCTGACTCGCCCGAGCAAGCATGGCAAGCGCATACGACCGTGCCTCGCGCTCTTGCTGCGCACGGTGGACACGCGTCTCCAACTGTGCGGTCCACCGAATGCCCTCTCGCACCCCAAGGGCCGCGAGTGTCTCGCGGCCAACAATCGCCACCGCCCGCTTGCCGCCCGCGACCAGAATGCGCGCAAGCCGCGGATCCTTTGGATCCGTTGCGATGCGCTCGATCATCGATGCTTTCTGCCGGTTGGTGCGACGAGCGAGCGTCATTCGAGCTGCCCGAGGTATCCCTGCAATTCACCGATGGCATGCGAATCGCCCTGGATGCGGGCTCGCTCAAGTCCGGTTCGCAAAGTTGCCTGTGCCTCCGTCAATCGGCCGCCCATTTCGAGGGCCCGCGCCTTGTGAAAGTAGGCGTAGCAGTGCTCGGGATCGGATGCAAGGGTGCGGTCAAACCAAGCCACGGCATTGTCAATGTCGCCCAGCTTGAGATACTCCTGCGCCATCCCATAGCAGCAAAACGAGTCGCCGGGGTCTTGCTCGAGCATTTTCTGAAGCAGTTCGATCCGTCCTTGGGCCATCCTTCGATCCTAGCACCGTCCGCTACGCTTTCGACATGTGTCTGCTGAAATGCCTGCTTCGTATGGCCGCGGGGGCGGGAGTGCTCCTGAGTGCATGCGTCAGTGACTACACACCGATCAATCGGCTCGACACACGACCGAAAGATCTCATCTGTTCCCATTCTGTTGGCGGATCGCATTGGTGCACGCTTGTCTATCGCGACAGTGTGTTTCAGGGCTTTGGGGCAACACTCTTGGTGCTCGATCCCGAGAACGGAAGTGTGCTTGCAAAACTGGTCTGTGCGATGCCAGGAAAGTCTGGCGCACTCGTGGACATGGTCGGACATGGCAGCGACCTCGTGGCTGTGCTCGACCGCACTTCCGTTCTTCGTATCGATATCTCGAATCCTCGGTCGCCCATGGTGATTGAGTCGATGAGCGAGAAGGTCCTTGGTCTGCGCCCGGAAAGTGTGTCGAGCGTGGATGGCGCGATCTATGTCAGCGGTCTGGGCGGGGTGGTTCGAGTCGATACGGGCGAACGATTCCTTGCCAGCGGCACCGTGTGTGGCAGAGTGGTTGGTACCGCCTCTGGTCCAGTGACAACGCGCAGTGGCGAGATCGTTCGACTCAGTGATGGCAGTGTGCTCGGATCAGCAACGATGCTCGTGCCGCTTCCCACGGTTGGCACAGGCCGTGGCACCATCGATCGGCGATACGGCTGTGTTGTGCAAGGCAAAACAGAAGCGCGAATTGGAGTTCTGAATGGTGACCTGCATGAACTTGCCGGTGAGGTATTGCCTGGGCAAGTGAGTCACCTTCGATGTATTCAGGGCGAGTTGTGGGCGATCACAGCGGAACAAATTGGGGTCTGGCGCATCGATGCCGATGGACTATCCGCACTGCCACCCATTCGTGTTCGAGGCGCGATTGATGCGGCATTCGTTGGGCCGAATACCTACCTCATCGCTGGGACATTCGGGCGATCGCTGTACCGGCGCGAAGCAGATGCGCGCGGAGCGGGGGATGAATTCTTCGCAACGACCCGTGAAGCAGGGCGGCTTGAAAGAGTGCTGTCGGATGGTCGCCGCATCGTGGCAGGCAGCCCAGAAGGGAACTGGCTGTACATGACCGGCGGCAGTTGTGAGCCCTCGACAAATCCCATCCAAACGATGAACCCGCCGAACGCGACAATCGAGGGCGCATTCGGGAAGGCACTCATCGAGGGTGCAGACACTGATGCGTTCACGATCGAAGTCGCGCCTCGAGTGATTGTGGAAGACAAGGGGCAGCGGCAAGTGCTTCAGATGCCGCAGGGCAGTCTCGCGCGAACTGTGGTCACCGTTGGCAACGATCTGTGGATCGGTCACGATGATGGCATCGATGTCTGGCGCCGTGTGAACGGGTCGATGATTCGCGTTGCCCGAGTGCGACTTCAGGGACCAGTGACGAACATTTTTGCGCGGCGCACCGATGATGGAGCGAGTTGGGTCAGTCTGTTTGGTGGCATGGGGGTCGTGTTGTGGCAGCCGATCAGCAGCAGTCCAAGGGGCGCTGCCGATGACTCAGATGAGGCTTCAACGAGCGGTGTTGGCGCGGGTGCCGCGAGTGCGACGTCGGGCTGATGGAGCCGTCGTCGCACTGCCGGCGCCGCTGCAATAGCGACGGCAAATGGAGTCGTTCGCACACGTGTCTCCGCGTGCTCTGCAGACAGCTCGGCCATGTGAGATCAGCAGGTGGGAGAGTTCGCACCAACTGCTTGGCACGAACAGGGCCATCAAATCGCGCTCCACTTTGACAGGATCGGTATGCCGCGTGAGTCGCATCCGCTTGGACAAACGAGCCACGTGCGTATCGACGACCACACCCTCCTGCATGCCGAACGCGTTTCCTAGGACGACATTGGCCGTCTTGCGCGCCACGCCGCGGAGCGTCAAGAGCGCGTCCATGCTGCGCGGTACTTCACCGCCAAAGTCGCGCTGAAGTGTCCGAGCGGTCTCCACAATGGAACGCGACTTGTTACGCCAGAAGTTGATGGTCCGAACGAAGGGCTCGATATCTGCAGGAGACGCAGCTGCAAACGCCGAGATCGTCGGGAATGCGCGGAACAGCGCAGGAGTTGCCCTGTTGACGGATGCGTCGGTGGCCTGTGCTGAGAGGATGGTGGCAATCAGCAGTTCATGTGGTGCATTGGCTTCGAGTGCACACCGTGCCTCTGGGTAGCGCCGACGCAACGCTCCAAGCAGTTGTGCTGCTCGCTTGCGCTGCGCGGGCGTCTTTCGTACTGGGGACCGCTTGGATGGCATGGTTCGACTCAGAAGACGATAGCCTTCCAAACGATGCTGAGCGCGATCCGACTGATGCCTCCCCTCGCTGCGACGTTGGCGCCGCTTGGGGATGATCCAGTTGCCGGGCTTGAGCAGTTGCGGTCGATTGGTTTTCGTGCGGTGCAGTTGTCTGCGACCCAGCCAGGGATGCGCCCCCGGGAACTCGATGCCAGTTCGCGCCGCGATCTCTCTGTTCGGCTTCGACGCCTCGAGATGCGCTGTGCCGGTCTCGATCTCTGGATTCCCCCCGATCACTTCGCTCATCCATCCCATGCCGATCGCGCAGTCGATGCGCTTCGACACGCCGTTGGGTTGGCAGCGGATCTCGGACGGGTGACGGTTTCGACGGGACTGCCCGAGCAGACCGATGCGAATGCCGGGATCCTTCGTGAGGTACGCACCCAGATCAGCAGCGCAGCTGCGCACGCCGGAGTCGAGGTGGCGGATCACGGACGCGATGCAGTGACCGGGGCGTGGGAAGCCATGACGGATGATCCGATCGGCGTCGGCATTGATCCGGCGATGCTCCTGTCACTTGGTCACGATCCTGTGGCAAGTGTGGCTCGCTGCGGCCCGAGACTGCGCGCGGCGCGCGTCGTCGATATGTTGCACTCGGGAATGCGAGCACCACCGGGGGAGGCAGACGGGGCGCGCCTACCGCTCAGTGAGTATGTGCTGGCGCTTGCAGGTGCTGGCTTTCAACGCTCCCCTGTTGCTGATGCACGCAACTGGATCCAACCGCGCGCTGGATTGGAGCGCGTTCGTGCGCTGTGGCCAGAGGAGCACAGCTCATGAAGGTGATCGGGAGAGGTGGTGTGGTAGGACATGGCGTCGATCTCGTCGAGATTTCGCGTATCGATCGGATGTTGGCTGATCATGGGGAAGCGTTCCTCGCGCGTGTGTTCACGGCGCATGAGCAGCAGGCCGCGGAGGCGATTGGGCTGCGCAGGGCGGAGAGGCTCGCGGCGCGATTCGCCGCGAAGGAGGCAACGCTGAAAGCGATCGGGACTGGACTTCGAAGCCGGATGTGTTGGACGGATATCGAAGTTGTCACGCTGCCGTCTGGTGCGCCAAGTCTGCGGGTTTCAGGCGAAGTCTGCAGCATTGCGGAGCAGCAGGGCATCCGAACCTGGATGGTGTCACTTTCGCATGCGGGTGGATTTGCTGTCGCGAGTGTTCTTGCCTTGTCGGAATCGGCAGCTGACTGATAGTCTTTCGGCACCTATGGCACTGTCGAAGCAACCATCCACGTTGTACGAAGCTCGCCGATCGGGAGCCAGCGCTGGCCCAAGCGGTGCTCGCTCGCTTCGCATGCCTTTTGGCGTGTTGCTGGTTGCACTCGTATGCCTTGTTGGCGGTGGCTATGCGCTCTGGTCGCTTGGCTATCAGGCCGGGCTCCGATCTCTCGACCAACAACGTGCAGACGCCGCCCTTGTCACAGCGCGCACGGCTGATCCGCTCATGCCTCCAGCTGCGGTATCCCCGGCCATGGCGCCTGAAGTCCAGGGGGCGCCGCGTTTTGCACCTGCGCTGAGCGGGCTTGGCCCAGCCCCAGAAGGGGATCCAAGACGCGCAGGATTCAACTATTTCATCCTCGCTGATGGCATTTCTCTCGACCGCGCATCCGAAATGGTTGCCTTTTGTCGTGGTCAAGGGCTTGATGCAATCGCGGTTCCAAGCAATAATGCTCGATTCCTCGTGTTTGTCCAACCTGGTTTCGGGTGGGACGACCGCGGGGGACCCGCGGTGAAGGCCCTGGAGGTCGACATCCGGTCGGTCGGCGCAAAGTGGAAAGCGCTCGGTCGAGGTAACGGTGACTTTCGAGATTTTTACCCCAAGCTATTCAAAGGCCCGACATGAGCATTCATTCCAGTCTGAAGCAGAAGTCCGGAGCACTCAATCAGCACCGAAACGTGCTCACGCGCGCAGAACGTGTCGCAAAGCTGACCGAGGTTGAGAAGTTCGACATGGCGAAGAACACGGCACTTGGACTTCCGAAGGTGCGTTCGATCAAGGCGGCAGTCGCCAAGAAGCCGAAGAAGGAAGCAGCCGCCCCCGCCGCCGATGGCGCAGCAGCCGCGAAGCCGGACGCTGGCAAGAAGAAGTGAGATGTCGCGGCCCGGCCAGGCGGCCCTTGATGCGGACCCTGACACGGGGGGGCTTGATGTTGATCGTCTGATCACGGATCGGACGAAGTCCATTGATGCCTCTGGTATTCGCCGCGCCTTTGAACTTGGCGCGTCGCTGAAGGATCCGATCAACCTTTCCATTGGTCAGCCAGATTTTCCGGTCGACGAGCGCGTCAAGCAGTCCGCGATTCGTGCGATTGAGGACAATCGGAATGGGTACTCGCTGACCCAGGGCGTGCCAGAGCTTCGGAACACCATCTGGGCGCATCTGACGGCAGATGTTGGATGGACGGAGAAGGCGGGGAGTGATCTCATTGTCACTTCGGGAACAACGGGCGCGCTTGCACTTGCCATTTTTGCAACCATTGCCGCAGGCGACGAAGTGATCATGCCCGATCCGTACTTCGTTGCTTATCCGCAGATGGTGAAGGTGGCAGGGGGGCAATGCGTGTTTTGCGATACCTATCCCGACTTCCGTATGACTGCGGCACGGGTGGAACGCCTGCTGACGCCGCGCACCAAGATGGTGATCATGGACTCGCCGAGTAACCCGTGTGGTGTGGTCTTGACGCAGCGTGAGCTCGAGGATCTCGCGCGACTCTGCCGGGACCGCAATGTGCTGCTGGTCGCGGACGAGATTTATGACGCGTTCACTTTTCCCGATGCTCGCGAGGGCGGGCGCTGTCCCTCGGCTGCACGCGGGAATCCATCGCTGTTGTTGGTGCGAGGATTCGGCAAGAGTTATGGTTGCACAGGCTGGCGTCTTGGATATGCCGCGGGACCAAAGGCTCTCATTCAGCACATGGCGAAGCTGCAGCAGTACCTGTTTGTCTGCGCGCCCACTCCGCTGCAGATCGCTGCCGCAGAGTGTTACAACGTCGATCTGACGCCATTGCTCGAGCGTTATGTGCGTCGACGCGACATGGTGGTCGATGCACTTCGCGGAGTGGTGGACATCGTTGTTCCCCAGGGGGCGTTCTATGCGTTCATTCCCGTCACGGAACGCGGTGGTGGAAGCGGTGCGACCTTCGCACGGCGAGCCGTGGATCACCGACTGATCGTGGTCCCCGGAAATGTGTTCAGCACACGCGACACGCACTTTCGAATCAGCTTTGCTGCCCCTGAAGCAAAACTCGCCGAAGGACTCGAAGTCATTCGGCGAGTGCTCACGGCAGGCTGAGTGGAAGGCTCATCCCGAAACCTGATGGAACAGGGGAAGAGTCCCTGGACAACTTATTGTTTCTTTTTCTTGTTCGCTGCTTCCTGCGCGTTGGTGACGGCGTCAGTCGATGAGGCGATACCGATCTTCGAAGTTGAGCTGTCCGAAATTTTCGCTGAGCCTTCCGGCTTTGCGTTTGCAGCCTCTGGATCATTGGTGGCGCTCGAATCGGGACCACACGCGCAGAGCGCGATGCACGAAGCAAGCACGGTAACGGCGAGGGAGTTCTTCATGACATTCAAGGTACGGATACGGTTGCGA